>Ga0247610_10005816_pt1 | contig 12910 bp, 10 predicted proteins | sample 174DNAGHGhighgp2_FD_193483 | JGI IMG/M metagenome (GOLD analysis project Ga0247610, IMG submission 193483) | Sheep rumen microbial communities from Palmerston North, Manawatu-Wanganui, New Zealand - 1742 DNA GHGhigh gp2 | ecosystem: Host-associated > Mammals > Digestive system > Stomach > Rumen...
CGTGGTGGTGGAGCCCACGGTGGTCGCCGATGAAGTCAGTATAAAAACAAGAATCTCTGTGCGTCTGCCTATTTGCAGCTAGGGCACCAAGGCTTTAGCTGCTTGAAGAAGTCGTTGCCCTTGTCGTCCACGAGGATGAAGGCAGGGAAGTCCTCGACGGTAATCTTCCAGATGGCTTCCATGCCGAGTTCGGGATACTCCACGCACTCAATGCTCTTGATGCTGCTCTGCGAGAGGACAGCTGCCACGCCGCCAATGGTGCCGAGGTAGAATCCGCCATGCTTCTTGCAAGCGTCCGTTACCTGTTGCGTGCGGTTGCCTTTGGCAATCATCACTAAGGAAGCCCCATTTGCCTGGAACTCATCGACGTAGGGATCCATGCGGTTGGCTGTGGTGGGTCCCATCGAGCCGCAAGGATAGCCTTCCGGCGTCTTGGCAGGACCGGCGTAGAGGATGGGGTAGTCCTTGAAGTACTGTGGCATTCCCTCACCTGCATCGAGGCGAGCCTTCAGCTTGGCATGAGCGATGTCGCGAGCCACGATGATGGTGCCCTTCAGGTTGACACGGGTCGAGACGGGATACTTGCTCAGTTCAGCCCTGACAGCATCAATGCCCTTGTCGAGGTCAATCTCTATGCCCTTCGGGCCCTCGCCCGGATTGCGCAGCTCTTCGGGGATGAGTTCCGTCGGGTTGCTGTCCATCTTTTCAATCCAGATGCCGTCCTCGTTGATTTTCGCCTTGATGTTGCGGTCTGCAGAACAGCTCACGCCCATGCCGACGGGCAGAGAGGCGCCATGCCGCGGCAGACGGATGACGCGGATGTCGTGAGCCAGGTATTTGCCGCCGAACTGTGCGCCAAGACCAATCTTCTGTGCCTCTTTCAGGAGCTTCTCCTCCAGGTCGATGTCGCGGAAAGCGCGGCCAGTCTCGTCGCCAGTGGTAGGCAGCGAGTCGTAGTACTTGATAGAGCCCAACTTCACGGTCAGCAGGTTCTTTTCGGCACTGGTGCCGCCGATGACGAAGCAGATGTGATAGGGCGGACAGGCAGCCGTGCCCAGGTGCTTCATCTCCTCCACCAGCCAGGGGAGGAGCGTCTTCTCGTTCTGGATGAGTGCCTTTGTCATGGGGTAGAAGTAGGTCTTGTTGGCCGAGCCTCCACCCTTGGCGACGCAGACGAAGCGGTACTCTGCACCCTCCACGGCCTCGATGTCAATCTGAGCAGGCAGGTTGCACTTCGTGTTCACCTCGTCGTACATGTTCAGCGGCGCGTTCTGCGAATAGCGGAGGTTGTCCTGCGTGAATGTGTTGAACACACCGCGACTCAACGCTTCCTCATCTTCGAAGCCAGTCCATACCTGCTGTCCCTTCTCGCCATGGATGATAGCGGTGCCGGTGTCCTGGCAGAAAGGCAGGATGCCCTTAGCAGCCACATCTGCATTGCGCAGGAACTGCAGAGCCACATACTTGTCGTTCTCACTTGCCTCGGGGTCAGTCAGCACCTTGGCCACCTGCAAGTTGTGTTCGCGGCGCAGCATGAACTCCACATCGTGGAAGCATTGCTGAGCCAGCATGGTCAGCGCCTCCTTGCTGACCTTGAGGATTTTGTGACCTTCAAACTCACCGACGCTAACGCCTTCCTTCGAGAGGAGGCGGTACTCGGTCTTGTCCTCGCCCATCTGGAACATAGGGGCATACTTGAAATCAGTCATTGTAGGACCCTCTCCCTAACCCTCAGGCCCCTCTCCAAACCTCTCCCTTTAGGGCGGGCTTTTTTGTTTTATTCTCCCCCTAAAGGGGGCTGGGGGGTCTGTAGGGAACTGCTTCGCAGGGTCTTGGGCAGTTTATGTTAGTATAAATTATTCTTCGTAGTGCTCGAAGAGAAAGTCGTTGTAGGGGTACTTCTGGACATGTAGTTCGCGTACCTTATTATATAGTACCTGCTTGAGGGTGTCGAGGTTGGTGCGCTCTTGCGCAGAGATGAAGAGGCACTCTCCGCCGAGGCGCGACATCCAGGTGTGGATGAGCTCGTCGAGCGAAACATTGCGGGCGGTTGCGGGCGTCAAGTCGTCGGCATCCTTCTCTTCCCATGTGTAGGCGTCTATCTTGTTGAAGACAATCATCTGCGGCTTTTCGCTGCAACCGAGGTCGGCCAGCGTTTTATCGACCACCTTTATCTGGTCCTCGAAGTCGGGATGACTGATGTCCACGATATGGAGCAGCAGGTCGGCCTCACGCACCTCATCAAGGGTGCTCTTGAACGAATCGACGAGGTCGGTAGGCAACTTGCGGATGAAGCCAACGGTGTCGCTGAGCAGGAAGGGCAGGTTATCGACGATGACCTTGCGAACGGTTGTGTCGAGCGTGGCAAAGAGCTTGTTCTCGGCAAAGACATCGCTTTTGGAGAGTAGGTTCATCAGTGTGCTCTTGCCCACGTTGGTGTAGCCTACGAGGGCCACGCGTATCATCTTGCCGCGGTTGCCGCGCTGGGTGGTCTTCTGCTTGTCGATTTCCGCAAGTCGCCCTTTGAGCAGACTCATGCGGTTCAGGATGATGCGTCGGTCCATCTCAAGCTGCGTCTCACCAGGTCCTCTCAGTCCAACAGAGCCTTTGCCTCCGCCGCTGCCAGAGCCACCGCCTTGTCGCTCGAGGTGTGTCCAGAGGCGTTGCAGGCGCGGCAGCATGTAGCGATACTGTGCCAGTTCGACCTGCGTCTTGGCGTTGGCTGTCTGTGCTCGCATTGCAAAGATATCGAGGATGAGTGTCGTGCGGTCAAGAATCTTGACCTTCAGTTCGTTCTCGACGTTTCGGAGCTGCTTGGCAGAGAGCTCATCGTCGAAGATGACCATCGACACTTCCCTTTCGGCATCCTCTTCCGCTTGTATGAAGGCGCGTATCTCCTGCAACTTGCCAATGCCGAGGTAGGTGACGCTGTTTGGCCCCCCAAGGCGCTGGGTGAAGCGACGCACCGTCTTTGCACCGGCAGTCTCGGCCAGGAACTCCAGCTCATCGAGGTATTCCTTCGTTTTGCGCTCGTCCTGACTGGGTGTGATGATGCCAACGAGTACAGCAGTCTCGGGCGAGTCGTCGATGACATTATGGAACTTTACATTCGTCATGCCGTCCTCAAAGGGCAGCGACGAGCGTGAGGAGTTATAGTGTTTGCTTCTTGATGTCCTCATGTTAATTCACAATTAAGAATTCATAATTCATAATCATCTTCTTCGCTAAAATTTTGGCGTAGCATTATTATGAATTATGAATTGTGAATTATGCATTCTTACTTTACTTGCACAACAAGGTACTTGCTGACACTCCAGAACTTCTGTGGGTCGGTGATATGCAGCTCGTATTGACCTTGCTTGTCCTTTACAAGCTGGTAAGTTCCAGCAGGATGCGTGGAGAGCAGCTGTGCGCTCTTACTATAGAACTTGATGTCCTTGTCGTAGCGAATGTCAATCTTTGTGAAGTAATCCTTGTTAAAGTTGTCGCTTTTGAGAACATCGTTGCCCGTCAGGATTTTCTGCTCCTTGAGTTCGCTCTTGGTGCCGAAGACAAACCAGGCACTGTTGAGCTCCTTGTCCTGTTGCTTTACGGTTTCAGTCTTTTGTTTGTTCTCTTCTGTCAATGAAGCTACGTCGTTGCTGAGTCCTGCAATTGCTTCGCCCTGTGATTCGATGAGAGCATCCTTTTCGGCAAGGCTTGCCTCGAGTTCCTGGATGCGTGCAGCCTGCGTCTCAATCTGGCTTTGCAGGCTTTCGAGTGTCTTTTGCATCTTTGTGTTTTTGATGCTGCTTTTGTCCAGCTTTTCCTGAAGCTGTGCAATCAAGTCTCGGTTTTGCTTCATGGCTTGCTGGATGAACTGCATGTTATCGCGGATGACATCGCGGCTGCTTGCGTTTTCAGGGTTGCCATCGGCTATCGTCACACGTCCCTCGGCTTCGTTAATTCTGCGGATGCCTTCCTGCACCTCATTGAAGATGCTCAGGATATCGTCCAGTTCCATATCCTTTTCGTTGATGATACGTTGTAAGGAGTCGCGTTCCTGTTGGATTGCTTCTTGTTTCCCTCCTGTCATTTCGCAAGCGCTCATACCAAGTGCGCAAGCGATGAATAAAAGAATCTTTTTCATATCCTTGTTTTATAGTTTTAGGTGTTTTCTGTTTATGAATTTTTCCCTGCCACAACCATCACAAACTCTCCACGGGGTTCTGTCTCGGTGAAATGTGCGAGGACTTCCTGAAGAGAACCTCTCACACTCTCTTCGTGTATCTTGCTTATCTCGCGACAGACGCTGGCTTGTCTGTCAGGTCCAAAGACCTCAATAAACTGTGTCAGGGCCTTGACGATGCGGTGAGGGGACTCATAGAAAATCATGGTTCGCGTCTCTTCTGCAAGGGCTTGGAGCCGTGTCAGACGTCCTTTCTTCTGAGGTAGGAAACCCTCGAAGCAGAAGCGGTCGCAAGGCAATCCGCTGCTGACGAGTGCCGGTACGAAGGCTGTTGCGCCTGGCAGTGTGATAACTTCTATGCCAGCTCGGATAGCTTCGCGAGCCACGAGGAAGCCAGGGTCGCTGATACCTGGTGTGCCTGCATCGCTGACTACGGCAATCGTCTGTCCTGCAAGCAAACGCTCCACGATGCTCTCCACCGTTTTGTGCTCGTTGAACTTGTGATACGAGAGCATGGCGTTCTTGATGTCGAAATGGTGGAGCAGGTTTCCGCTCGTCCGAGTGTCTTCAGCCAGAATAAGGTCAGCCTCGCGCAGCACTTTGAGTGCCCGCATCGTGATGTCCTCAAGGTTGCCGACAGACGTCGGCACTAAGTAAAGCGTCCCCATACCTTATATAATATATATATCGCGTCTGCAAAGATACGAAAAAACCTTGAACCCTGTGCCTTGAACCCTGAACATTAATTGTTTTTAGCATTTTTCTGCTTCTTTCTTCACGGGTTTTAATATAAAATAGTATATTTGTCGAACAAAAGAACAGCAATAATAATGAAGGATGTTGGTTCAAGCAATGGCGAGATGATGCGTCGCGGCAGAGTGGAGGTCGTGTGTGGCTCCATGTTCTCCGGCAAGACGGAGGAGCTCATACGCCGTCTGCGTCGTGCTCAGTTTGCAAGGCAAAAGGTTGAGATATTCAAGCCGTCGATAGATGTGCGCTATAGCGAAGAAGAAGTGGTCAGTCACGAAGGGACAAGTATTCCCTCAACGCCAGTTGACTCTTCTGCAAGCATTTTGCTTATGGCCCAGGAGAGTGATGTGGTGGGTATTGATGAGGCACAGTTCTTCGACGAGCACATCGTAGAGGTATGTAATGAGTTGGCAGCGAGAGGCATTAGAGTTATTGTTGCCGGCCTCGACCTCGATTTCAAGGGACAGCCTTTTGGACCGATGCCGGCTCTTTGTGCCATAGCAGATGAGGTGACGAAGGTGCACGCCATATGTGTCTATTGTGGAGCACTGGCATACATCAGTCATCGCATCGTGGCTGGTGAGAAGCAAGTCATGCTTGGTGAGAAGCAGGAGTACGAACCGCTTTGCAGGGAATGCTATGCCAAGGCAACAGCTCCCTCCGACTTCACAAGGGGAGAAGAGAGGCCCAATAGTAAATGATAAATGTCTAAAATGTAAATGTTGAGATGTTAGAACGTGAAATAACCTTCGACCGTGTAGTGCGGTGGCTCATTGCAACACTTATCGCGGTGGCTCTTGTGATGCTCGTTAACCGTTTGTCCAAAGTCTTGTTGCCATTCTTCATAGCTTGGATTCTGGCCTACATGGTTTATCCCTTCGTGCTTTTCCTGCAGAACAAGTGCCGGCTGAAGTATAGGATTTTGAGCATTGTTGTAGCTTTGCTTGTTGTTATGGCTTTGCTCACGCTTGCTGCGTTCCTTATCATCCCGCCCGTCATAGAGGAAAGCATTCGAATGGCAGGTTTTGTGTCGGTGTATTTCCATAATGTCTTTGCATCGTCTGAGGTACTACAAAATATTCAAGATATGCTGCAGAGTTATGCGAGTGACAGTTCTTTGATGCAACTCATTCAGCATAGCAGCGTCATGGATGTTGCCGAGAACCTTGTTCTTAAGGCATGGGAATTTCTCTCCGGCACTATCAACTTTGCCATAGGTTTGCTGGGCAGTCTGGTGGTAATGCTATATCTGTTCTTTATCCTTTTGGATTATGAGAAGATTTCCAGCGGCTGGCTCAGGTTCGTTCCGTCAGGTCGTAGAGAATTTGCGGAGATGGTGGTTCTGGATGTCAAAAACGGCATGAATGCTTACTTCCGTGGTCAGTCTCTCATTGCTCTCATTGTCGGCATTCTTTTCAGCATCGGTTTTCTCATCATCGACTTCCCAATGGCAATAGGTTTGGGGCTTTTTATCGGACTGCTGAACCTGATTCCCTACTTGCAATTGGTAGGCTTCATCCCCACCATTCTGCTGGCTCTCGTGAAGGCTGCCGATACTGGCCAGAGTTTTTGGCTCATCTTATTTTGTGCCCTTGCCGTCTTTGCTGTCGTGCAGGCCATACAGGATATTTACCTCACCCCGCGCATCATGGGGCATGTGATGGGACTGAATCCTGCCATCATCTTGTTGAGCCTATCTGTTTGGGGAAGTTTGTTGGGTGTCATCGGGCTCATTATCGCTCTTCCGCTTACCACTTTGCTCATCTCTTATTATCGGCGTTTTATTCTAAATGAACAGGCAGAGACAGACAAAAACAACCAGGAAAAGGACAAAAAAACAGAAGAATAGAAAAAAAATAAACTTTAAACTTTAAACTTTAAACTTTATTTTGTACCTTTGCACCCGCAAAATGAAACTTTTGCATTTAGGTTGACTCGCTAGCTCAGTTGGTAGAGCATCACACTTTTAATGTGGGGGTCTTGGGTTCGAGCCCCAAGCGGGTTACCAAAAAGGAGAGGCTTCGGCCTCTCTTTTGCTTTACGCTTTCAACTTTCGCTCAAGAGTTATGGGGTTTAAACTCTAGGCACAAAAAAGTCAAAAGGCAAGTGCTAACCCGAATAATGCCTACGAGTGTGGCAACACCATCGGCACCTATTTGAAGCACTACGGTTTTGATATTGATTTTGCGCCGGTTGCCGATGTGAATACCAATCCTGAGAACATTATTATAGGTCCTCGTGCCTTCAGCGATAACCCAGAAGTAGCTGCCACAATGGTGACTCACTATCTGCAAGGTCTGAAGAATGCAGGCATCATTGGTTGCATCAAGCACTTCCCTGGTCATGGTGATACGAAAGCCGATACACATTACGGTTACGCTTCGACCCAAAAAACATGGTCTGAGATGGTGAATTGTGAAATGGTGACCTTCAAGGCTGGCATTCAATGGGGTTGTCAGTTGATTATGACGGCTCATATTGGCGCGCCAAATGTCACGGGTTCAGATATTCCCAGCACGATGTCATCTGTTATCCTGCAAGACAAACTGCGTGGTGAGTTGGGCTACCAGAACATTATTGTCACCGATGGTATGGAGATGGGAGCCATCACTCAGCAGTACTCCAGTGCCGAGGCTGCCGTCGGCAGCATCCTGGCCGGTGTTGATATTGTATTGGGTCCGAAGAATCTTGTCGAGGCCTTCGATGCCGTCATCGATGCCGTCAATAAGGGCATCATCAGCGAAGAACGCATCAACCAGAGCGTCCGTCGAATACTAAAATTGAAGCAATAAGATAAGGCTTTCTATTCGGTTGCTCTTTAAATGACAGACAATTGATTGGGTATGCTCTGGAGCCCAAGTCAACGTGCCGTTTTGGTAAGATCGGAGTGTCGATTATATGCAGACCCGTCTTTGTTTGTTCAAAGCTTCACTGCCTTCCCTGTCTTGGCGCTGCGGATGGCGGCTTCGAGGATTTGTACAACGAGGACGTTGTTCTCCAGAGTGGAGAGGTCGGAGGGCTGTTCCTCTATCTGTCCGCGAACGAGAGCCTTCAAGTAGCGATAGGAGTCGTCGTAGGGGGCAGGTAGTTTCGGTGCGTTGAACTCACGACCTTGCTTGCCATCGACGAGGAGTTGCATGCGGTTTCCGTTGTGTTGATAGGCATATCCCCTTGCGCCATAGATATACATGTCCTTCCTGTTCATTGGCCAGCACCACGACCCCATGACCTGAACGGTGCAGCCTTCGTACTCAAGCAGTATTGTGGCATCGTCATCGACCTTCGGATAGATGTGAGGCTTATTCTGTTGCAGGACGGCATAGACGCTTTTAGGCTTCTCTCCATTCAGCAGCCAGGTGGCAAGGTTGACGCCGTAGCAACCGAAGTCTATCACGGCACCTCCGCCGTTCTCCTTCTGGTCGGTCAGCCATGAGAGGAACATCCTGTCGCAACCAATCTCCTTTGGCCCCTGATGGCCGTCATAGACGTCGATGCGATGGACTTTGCCCAGCTGGCCTCTATCCACAAGATTCTTGAGGTGATGGTTGGTTGCATACCATGTTGTCTCGTAGTTCGTCATGATCTTGATGCCGTATTTCTTGGCGAGTTTTTGCATCTGGAGGGCTTGCTTGTAGGTTGTGGCGAGGGGCTTCTCCACCATGACATGGATGCCGCGCTTGGCGCAAGCTTCCACCGTCTGCATGTGATGCAGGATGCTTCCGTAATCGACCACCACCTCGGGCTTCTCCTTGTCGAGCATCTCTGCGAGCGAAGCATAGAACTTCTCCTTGGGCAGGCGGCCAACGAGGTTGTTGTGCTGGCGGAAGTCGTCGTTCTCTTCTGCCACACCCACGATGACGAAGTCGCCACGGCGCATGGCATTGATGAGGTTCCATAGGTGTCCGTGTGCCACGCCCGACACGCCGATTCTGAGGGGACTGTCTGCCATTGCTATTAGCGAGGCAAGGAGAAAAAGGAATAAAAGTCCAATCTTTTTCATATGGAATACTTTTTCGGCAAAGATACAATTATTTTTTCACATTCTCATCTTTTCTGTCAAAGAGACCTGCAAAGAAGGTAAAATAATTCAATAAATATGTATTTTGTTTTCGAAAAGTTTGTGAGTTTAGACAATTAATGCTATGTTTGTGACACGATCGTGCAAAAAACTCCGCCAGTAAGTTCATTTTTATTAACCATAAAACTAAACAAGATGAAAAGAATCTCTTTTGTTTTGCTGGCTTTAGTGGCAGCAGTATGTTTCGTAGCGTGTGGTGATTCCCCAGACCGTTTGGAACCGTCGAGAGCTAAGAAGCTCGTTAAGAAGGAACTTGTGCGCTTGCACCAGAATCAAGGGGCTGCAACGGTGGCTGTCGGTTACTATGAGTGCAACAGTAATGAAGACCGTTACAAGCTACGTCAGTTGGCAGCCAACGACATTGTCTCTTATTCTTGTGAGATAGTGAAGAAGATGGAACGCGTGAAGAAGACGCGTCGCGTTCAGGCTGGCTACTACTATCGTTATTGGACGACAGAAAGCTATTGGGCAAACGAGGAGGTCAACACATTCTTCGTGAAGGTCGCTCTGACAGAGAAGGGTAAGAAGCTTGTCTGCGAAGAGGAGGAGGTTGATCCCTCTGAGGATGAAAAGGAATTGAAGGGCAAGGAGATAGATACCTCCAAGTTCCCCGAATTTAATGTCGAGGAAATAGAGTTCCCCAAGCTGGCTAAGGCAGAGGAGGCGCCCGAAGCAACAGAGGGCGACGAGGATGGTGTAATGGACGACGAGATGTATGCAGAGGAAGATGCGGCTGCACAGAATCAAAGTGCTTACGACAAGGCAAAGGCAAAGGAGACCATCGAGAATGTGGAACTGAAAGCCTACGAGCAGAAGGTTGTCAAGGCACGCAATGTCCGCACGCTTGAGAATGGTGTCGGAACAGCATCTATCGTGATGGAATTTGTGAATGTAACGCCCGTTGGTCGCATCTGTCAGGAAAGGTACGACGGTCAGCGTTATGCTGTCGATGACATAAACTTTGTTTATTACGAAGACAAGGGATGGTGTTTAAAGGCCAAGGAATAAAGGTTTTTCCTTTCGCTCATCAAAGCAAGACAGGGGGGTGTGCCAAGTGTGCACCCCTCTTTTTGTAGGGCACCGTTGATATTTCTTGGTGCAAACGGGCGAAGAGTGAAGAATTATTTGTATCTTTGCACAGCCAGAGGCTTTTTCCCGAATGACAGATAACAATATTAAACGATAAATCATTAGTTATGAATTGTAAACTTTTATCTATTGCACTTTTGTGTGTTATTTTTGCTCCGGCTGCCCATTCGCAGTGTATTCCTCGCGACGAGAAGGTGGAGGCACAGGTTGAGGCTTTGCTTGCCAAGATGTCCCTCCGCGACAAGGTGGGGCAGATGTGTGAACTTACTTACGACAAGGTGGCACAGAACCCGGTAGCACCAGGCGCGCCAAAGACGCTGGCAGGCGGTATGCTTTCGGCTGATGCGGTGAACGAAGTCTTCAGCCAGTACAGGGTTGGCTCGATATTGAATGTGCCCTTTGATATAGCTCAGACGCCGGAGGTGTGGGCGGACATTATCCGCACCCTCAACCTTGCTTCGCTGGAGCAGTGTGGTGTGACGCAGCTTTATGGCGTCGATCAGATACATGGTGCCAGCTATACTTGGGGCGGGACGCTCTTCCCCCAGGAAGTGGGACAGGGTGCCAGCTTCAATGCTGCCATTCCGCGTCGCATAGGAGAGATTACGGCCTACGAGACTCGGGCCTGTCTCATCCCCTGGGTTTATTCGCCTGTGATGGACTTGGCCCGTTCTCCTCTTTGGCCTCGAATGTGGGAGAGTTTCGGCGAGGATGTGCTGCTCAACGGCATCATGGCTTCCGAGTTGACGCGCGGTCTGCAGGGCAAGAACCCGAACAGCGTGGGGATGTACAATGTGGCGGCTTGCCTGAAGCACTACATGGCATACGGTGCTGCCGTCAGCGGTAAGGACCGCACGCCTTCGAGTGTCACCTATCGCGACATGATGGAGAAGTACTTCCAGCCTTTCCGCATGTGCTGCGAGGCTGGGGCTTTGAGCCTGATGGTCAATTCGTCCAACAACAATGGTGTTCCCTTCCATGCAAACCGTCGTCTGCTGACGGAGTGGCTGAAGGAAGGTCTCGACTGGGATGGCATGATAGTCACGGACTGGGCGGACATCGATAATATCTGGAACCGCGACCATGTTGCTGCCTCGAAGAAAGATGCCATTGCCCTTGCCATCAATGCGGGTATTGACATGACGATGGACCCCTTCTCGACGGACTTTTGCGGCTTGCTCATCGAGCTTGTGAATGAGGGCAGGGTGCCTATGTCGCGCATCGACGATGCTGTTCGCCGCATCCTCCGACTGAAGATTCGCGTGGGCCTGATGGATAAGGAAACATGGGACATGCCTTACAGGTCTTCGTCTAAAGCGAAGAAGAACAGGAAGTCTTCCTTTAAGGGAGATGTAGAGGGTCTCTATCCCGACTTTGCCAGCGACAAGTTTGCTCGTGAGGCAACGCAGATGGCAGAGGAGTGTATGGTGCTCCTGAAGAACGAGCAGCAGGTTTTGCCGCTCAAGAAGGGTGCAAAACTGTTTGTCTGCGGTCCCAACGCCAACAGTTTCCGCACGATGAATGGGGGGTGGACTTACGCTTGGCAGGGCAATAAGACCGACGATGTTGCTGCGAAGATAGGGAAGTACCGCACTTTCCTTGGAGCCCTCGAACAGAAGTTCGGGAAGGAGAATGTGGCGTTCAGCGAGATGGTTCGCTACGATGAGCGTAACTTCAACCTGGACCACAAGACGCAGGACGGCTCGCAAGCCGGTGGAACTGTTGCTGAGCAGATTGCCGCTGCTGATGTCATCGTGGCATTTGTCGGCGAGAATTCTTATACTGAGACGGTGGGCAACATCGACGACCTCAGCCTCTCTCACAACCAGCAGGACATGGTGAAGTCATTGGCCAGCTACGGCAAGCCCATCGTGCTCGTGCTGAACGAAGGCCGACCCCGCATCGTCAGCGGTATTGAGCCTTTGGCAAAGGCCGTCGTCCACACCTTCCTGCCCGGCAACTATGGCGGCGATGCTCTCGCCAATCTCCTTTCCGGAGAGGCCAACTTCTCTGGCCGCATGCCCTATACCTACCCGAAGTATCACGGCTCGTTCATCACCTACGACTGCAAGCCTTGCGAGTACGTCGAGACGATGGCCGGCGCATACAACTACGACGCCAACACGACGGTGCAATGGACCTTTGGCTCCGGCATCTCTTACTCTGAGGTGAAGTTTGCCAACCTGCGCGTAGAAACACCGAAAGCCGTCGGAAAGACGAAGCCCGTCAAAGGCTTCACCCCGAAGTCGGCTGCTGGCACGAAGTACGACGGAGACCTGCTCTTCACCGTGGATGTCACAAACCAATCCGACAGGAAGGTCAAGGAGCCTGTCCTCCTCTTCGTCTCCGACCTCGTCGCCTCGCTGACACCCGACATCAAGCGCCTGCGCTCCTTCACCAAAGTGGAACTCGAGGCTCATGAAACGAAGACGGTGACGCTGCATGTCCGTCCATCCGACCTCGCCTTCGTAAACGAGGACCTGCAATGGATTCTCGAGCCCGGAAAATTCAGGGCTGCAGTAGGAAATCAACGCGTAGAATTCACCCTGGAATAACGCAGCGTGCTGCGAAGGCAAACGCAACGTGCTGCGATGAGCAATGCAGGCAGCTGCATCGCCCTTCGCAGCACGCTGCATTTTCCGACGCTCCTGCCTGCATCGGCAGGCACAAAAAAAAGCAACCCGGGACATGAATGTCACCGGATTGCGACCACCCTCGTTGCGGGAGCCCGACTCGAACGGGCGACCTCCAGGTTATGAGCCTGACGAGCTACCAACTGCTCTACCCCGCGATGTTCTTTTTTTGCAGTTGCAAGGACAGTGCAA
>Ga0247610_10005820_pt1 | contig 12902 bp, 8 predicted proteins | sample 174DNAGHGhighgp2_FD_193483 | JGI IMG/M metagenome (GOLD analysis project Ga0247610, IMG submission 193483) | Sheep rumen microbial communities from Palmerston North, Manawatu-Wanganui, New Zealand - 1742 DNA GHGhigh gp2 | ecosystem: Host-associated > Mammals > Digestive system > Stomach > Rumen ...
TAAAGAGGTGAAAGAACTCGGTGTGGGGGATAAGGCTCTTCGCGAATTAGGTAATCCACAATCTTGTAATGGTAGTAAGAGTACCCCATGCTTGCAAGCAGATCTCTTTGGCGACTGGCGTGAAGAAGTCATCTTACGAGACCGTGAAGATCCAAGTTTGCTCTATATCTATTCTACTCAAACCCCAACCCCTTATCGAGTGCCTTGCTTGATGCAAGATCATGTGTATCGCATGGGGGTGGCTTGGCAGAATGTGTCGTATAATCAGCCTCCACATTTAGGCTATTATCTGCCTGACTATATCGAGACCTTTCAGAGAAAATAATTATTAACTAAACGATATCTATAAATATTACACTCATGAAGAGGAATTTATTTTTAGCTGTGGCTATGCTGTGGTTGTCATCTACGATGATGGCACAGTCTACGGTTCGAAAATTTGAATGGAAAAATTCTACAGATGGACAGTCGGTTGTTTATGCTTATCTGCCAGATGCCAGCAAGGCTACAGGTAGAGCTATTGTAGACTGTCCGGGTGGTGGCTATTCTCATTTGGCTATGGACCACGAAGGGCATCAATGGGCCGAATATTTCAATAGTCAGGGTATAGCTTATTTCGTACTGAAATACCGTATGCCAAATGGAGACCGTACTATTCCGTTGGGTGATGCTTATCACGCTATCCAAACGGTAAGAGATAGTGCCAGTGTATGGCATGTGAATCCGTATGATGTGGGTATTATGGGATTCTCGGCAGGTGGCCATTTGGCTTCTTCGGTGAGTACTCACGCAGACTGGAAAGTTCGTCCTAACTTCACGATCTTATTCTATCCTGTTGTCTCTATGAATGAGCGGGATACACATAAAGGTAGTGTTGATGGATTCCTGGGTGAAAAAAAAGCTGATAAAGAGTTGGTAAAATCATTCAGTAATTTTAATTCTGTTAAACGCCACTTGACTCCTCCAGCCATTATCCTTCTTGCCAATGACGACCGGGTAGTGCCTCCTGTAACCAACGGTGTGGCTTATTATAGTGCAATGCGCAGAGCTGGTAATAACTGTTCACTTTATATTTATCCTAGTGGCGGTCACGGTTTTGGATTTCGTACGAACTATGCTTACCATGACCAAATGTTGACTGAGTTAACCAACTGGCTGAATGCACTCCCTTCACCAAAGGCAGATGCGGTACGTGTAGCTTGCATTGGTAACTCAATAACAGATGGTTTTGGTATTGATATGGCTGATAACTTAGGCTATCCTGCTGTGTTGCAGAAAAAATTAGGTAGTAATTATAACGTCAAGAACTTTGGCGTTAGTGGGCGTACATTATTAAATAAAGGTGATTTGCCTTACCAGAAAGAAGAGGCTTGGCATGATGCCTTGGCTTTCGAGCCTAATATTGCTATAGTGAAATTAGGAACGAATGACGTAAAAGGGTATAATTGGGCTCATAAGAATGAGTTTCATGCAGATTATCAGCAATTGATTGATAGCCTGAAAGCTCTGCCAACCAATCCTCGTATTATCCTGGTTACACCAATTGGTACCAATGTGAAATGGGATATGAAGGAGGAAACATTCCAGGAAATTATCCCGATGATTCGTAAAATAGCCAAGAAAAATAAACTGGAGGTTATAGAAATGCGTGATCTCTTCAAGAATGAAGATGGTAAACAATTCCAGGCAGACGGTGTGCATCCTTCTATACAAGGAGCTACCCAGATGGCTACGATTATTAGTCAGACTCTTCTCAAAGATGCGTCTTCAGCTAAGAATTCAAAGAAAAAGAAAAAATAATTAAAATAATATGAGATGAAGTGTGGTTCTTTCACACGGATATAACTGCTGGTGCATGAAGCATCAGCAGTTTTTTTGTGCCCTGTGCGTGGTGTCACATTTTAAGAAAAGTTATAAAAAAAAGCCCTTCTTAATATATAAAAACCTTAAAATAAAAAGGGTCTTATTTCATCGCGAATTATTTTTTTTACTTTTGAAGCATCAACTAAACTAGACAAAACAATCTAATTGAAGCGAACAAATACCTAAAGCAAATCAGTCTTGCCTTCTTCTACAAGACTTCCCTTTTTGTATCATGTTCCACATTTATTAATAATTAATACAACGCTAATATGTACCTAAAAATGAAAGAAGCCTCTATGGCTTTATGTTTAGGCCTGACTTGTATGCCGGCTTTGGCACAGCAAAGACAAGTTACGGGTACCGTGAAAGATGTTAACGGTGAACCAATGATTGGTGTGACAATTATGATTAACGGTCGGTCTGCAGCTGTAACTGATCTTGATGGTAATTACACGATTTCTAATGTTAACCCCAATTCTAAGTTAACAGTAAGCTATGTCGGTTATCAAGAGCAGGTCGTAACGATTGGTAATCGTACCACGATTAACCTTACCATGAAGGAGGATAACCAAAATCTGGATGAGGTGGTCGTTATCGGTTATGGTACGATGAAAAAGAAAGACCTGACAGGTTCTGTAGCTAGTGTCAACACGAAAGACATTAATCAGGTGGCTAGTGCAAATGCCCTTCAAGCCATGCAAGCAAAGGTGCCGGGTGTAGATCTTCAGCAGAGTGACGGACAGGCTGGTTCGGGTGTCAGTATGACGCTTCGTGGTAATCGTTCTCTATTGGCTTCTAATAATCCTTTGATCTTGGTGGATGGAGTAGAATATGGTTCTACTCTGGATATTCCTGCCAGCGATATTGAGTCAATGGATATCTTGAAGGATGCAGCATCTACAGCAATCTATGGTACTAAGGGTGCTAATGGTGTCATCATTATTACTACCAAGCGTGGTAAGGCTGGTCGTACATCGGTTAGTTTCAATGGTTATCTTTCTTTTAATAGTGCTACGGGTGTTACCAAGTCCATGTATGGTGACAAGGAAGTACAACGTATGATAGATGCCAAAGATTATAAGAATATGCTTTCTTCTGGTGACTGGAGTTCAGCGTCAAAGACAACGACAGCAGAGGATGTGTTGGGTGAATATCTGGATGATGGTACTTCTACTCTTTCTATCTATAATGACAAATCGTATACCGATTGGCTGGATATGATTCTGACGAATAGTGTATCTCAAAATTATGAAGTATCTATACAGGGTGGTAGTGAGAAAACGAATTTCAATGTCTCGCTGTCTGATATGATTGATCAGGGTCTGATGGATGGTGATCAATATAACCGATATACAGGTAGAGCTAATATCGATCATCGTATTAACAAACTGGTTAAAGTGGGTGCAAGCTTGTCGTATGTATATAAGGATAATGACAAGCGAAATAGTGGTGTGTTCGGTCAGGCTCAGAAGATGACTTCTATTACCCATGCTTATCTCAGTGATGGTTCTATCAATGCAACTCCTAACCCATGGTATATAGCGCATTGTTCGCCTTTGATGGACGAAAATGGCAACTATCAGCGTAATGTAGAGACTACACGCTTCTTTGGTAGTGCTTATGCAGAACTTACTCCATTTAAGGGCTTCAATTTTAGGTCTCAGTTTACATTAGATCGTAACAATTCGAGAGATGGGTTGTATCAGGATTACGAGAGTCAGGGCCGTTACCAGAGTTCTAAGACAACGTATATCAGTAATGCATCTTCTATTTCTACCAAATATGTATGGCAGAATACGGCTAATTATAATTTTACCCTTAATAAGGTACATGATTTCAACTTCTTACTGGGTCATGAAATGACACAGACGGTAAAAGAAACCAGTAGTATCTCTGGAGAGGCAGGACAAGAACATTACTATACAAGTTCGTTTTATGATGTTTCAAAGATTACCAGTCCTACAGCGACAAGTTCTTATGTCAAGAGCAATATGGTATCTTTCTTTGGACGTGTCAATTATTCTTATGACTCTAAATATCTTTTCCAGGCTTCTATCCGTGCTGATGGTTCTTCTGTTCTTGCAGATGGACATAAGTGGGGCTATTTCCCTTCTTTCAGTGCGGGCTGGCGTATAAGCGAAGAAAATTTTATGCGAAATACCAAGTCGTGGTTGGATAACTTAAAGGTTCGTGCTTCGTGGGGTTTGTCGGGTAACTCTGCCATCAGTGCTTATCAGACTTTAGCTACGATTTCGTCTATTCTGCCGAACTCTACAGACCAGGCGCCAATGACTATGGCCAATGAAGATCTTACATGGGAGAAGACTGCTTCTCTTGATTTCGGTTTGGACTGGTCGGTATTAGGTAGCAGACTGTATGGTAGCTTTGATTATTATAAAACGCATACGTACGATTTGCTGTATTATAAGACGGCACCTGCCTCTTCTGTATATACCAGTCAGTTGGATAATGTGGGCGAAACCAGTGGCCATGGTTTCGAAATTTCCCTGGGAGCAGTACCTGTACAGAACAAAAATTTCAAATGGGATGTCAGTGCCTCTGCCACTTTCTCACGTGATTATGTAGATGAACTGTCTGATGGTATTACACAATATGTATCTGACAATTATAACATACTGAAGGTAGGTTCGCCAGTTTCGGCTTATTATACCTATCAAGTAGAAAATTGTTGGGGAGTAGGAGAGTTTGACCAGTATGTAGAAGAAAACTATACCAGCAAGGGACTAACCTTTACAAAGCCATACGATGATTATGGAGATCCTGGTACACCAAAAGTAGTAGACCAAAATAATGATGGCGTAATCAATGATGATGATAAAATAGTATATAATCGTTCGCCAAAAGCCATCTTGGGCTTGAATACCTCTTTGACCTATAAGGACTTTAATTTGAGTATTTCTACCATGGCCCGTCTTGGAGGCTATATGTATTACAGTGCCTATACTCTCTATACGTATGATGGTTCTAACTGGGGAGATTTGGATTATTGGACACCTGATAACACAGATACCACCATACCATCTCCAGGTGCATCAGGACAATCATCAACGGCCTTTAAGAACGCTATCGCCATGCAAAAGGCTGATTATTTTAAAATTAAAGACATTACACTGTCTTACAATCTGCCTAAACCTTTGCTGAAAAAGGTCCTTGCTAGCAATGCCCGTGTATATTGTTCTCTGAAAAACTTCTTTACATTCAGCCGTTTTGGTGACTATGATCCAGAACGTGGCGGTGCTGTAACATTCCCTCTGCAGAAACAGGTGGTAGTAGGTCTTAATGTAACATTCTAACTCTAAACAATCTTAGCATGAAAACAATATATGGTTTATTTCTCGCTGTCTCAGTTCTCGGAGTAACGGCGACCTCTTGTTCTGACTATTTGACTGAGGATAATAAAACGGGAACAACTGCAGATTTGGCCTATAATACGGCTTCAGGTATCGATGGCCTGGTATCTTCAGCATATGCGTATGCTCGTGGTTGGTGGGGCAAAGAACCTTCTCTCGGTTTGGCAGAGATGGGGTCTGATTTGTTTTATTATGGCTATGATAATAAACAGAAATCGCTCTGCAGCTATGACCTTTCTGCTGAAAGTTATGGATTTTCTTCTACTTCGGGTACCAATGCTGTTAATAATAATCCTTGTCTGGATCAGTACTGGGAGTTGTTTTACGCAGGAATAGATGTTTGTAACAATACTTTGAAATATGTGGACGAAAGTTCGGCTATTGATGATACGCAGAAAGCCGCTTATGAAGCAGATGCTTATTTCTTGAGAGCGCTATATTACTCACAGATGGTGGCTTTGTGGGGCCCTATTCCTTATAATTCAGAACCAATAACGACGGTGAGTACAACTCCTGTACGTCAACCAGAAAATGTGGTCTATGGTCATATCTTAGATGATTTGAAATTGGCTATGGAAAAATATAAGAGTGCGGGTATCATGTCTCAGTCGAATGCAACGGGTACCGGTCGTGCTTATTACTATTCTGCCGAGGCTCTATATGCTCGTGTCGCTCTGTATGCTGCATCGTGGTTAGGGGCTAATAGTGTAGACGGTTATGGTAATCTGTATACTGAAGCCTTGAATGCTGCTAAGGACGTTATTAGTAGTTCGGGTGCTAGTTTATACACACGCTATTCTGATACGTGGAATTTGAACAACGAGGAAAATAATTCAGAGTCGTTGTTCCGCGTACATTATGGCAATACGCTCAGTTCTGGTTATGATAACTGTGTTCCTTATCGCTTTAGTACGGATGAAGATGGAGATCATGAAGAGTATAACTCGTTATTAACTCGCCGTGGCTATAGTAAGAATGGTGGTAGTGCGATGAACTTAATGTTTGTCAGCATGTGGAATAATGGTGCCAGTGATTTGGGCGGTAGTGGCCAGAATAAAAACCAGGTATTTGTACGTGTAACCGATGCAACCAGTAGTAGTCGTAATGACTATATCGTGAGTGCTACAACAGGCGAAAAAGTTACAGTGGGTCCTTATTATTCTCCTTACGGCCGTGGCTTTACTCGTTATCTGCCATCGTTGTACTTGTGGCAGCTCTTGGATGAGGTAAAGGAAACCGATCAGCGTTATCAGGGTACTATGCTTACCAGTTATCGTATTCCTAAGGATTTGGCTGGTAATGCTACTAACTATCCAAATATGGCAGATCAAGACTTTGCAGATTATGATTCTGTTTACAATGCCGATGGAAATTATTTCAATGGTGGTGGAGCTGCTATCGTATATAGTCTGCTCGATGGTGACTCTCAAGAGGGACAGGCTGCACAAGCTGAGGCTAAGAATAAATATCGTATCCAGTTTGCCAGTGGTGGTGATATTCCTGTTTATACTTCTAACGATCCTGCAACAGCTCTTCCTACGGAGTCGGCTAAGAAAACCTCAGATGTATATGGAGACAGTCGCTACAATTCATATAAAATAGGCGGCTGGTGTTCTTATCCTGGTATTCGAAAATTCCTGGATGACCAATATGATACGGACTATCCTACATACGACTGTTCTTATCGTGATATCATGGTACTTCGTCTGGCAGAAATGTATCTTATCGAGGCTGAAGCAGAGATGCAAACCGGTGACAATAGTTCTGCACTTGCTACCATTAATGCGCTTCGTACCGTTCGTGCTATTTCGGGTAAGGACAATACGATATCAGGTACTGTAACGATAGAAACCATTTTGAAAGAACGTGCCCTCGAACTCTGTGGCGAATATCAGAGATGGTTTGATCTGAAACGTACTCATACTTTGCTCGACCACGTGAAGAAATATAATGCGCAAGGATCTGGTAATATAGCCTTGAAGCACTATTATCGTCCTATTCCAAGCTATGAATTAGAATCGGATACTAATTTGAGCAGTGAGACCTATAGTCAAGATGCAGATGGAGTAATTCAGTATAGTACGGCTTCTGCTAATATGTGGCAGAATCCTGGTTATTAAGCTGTCGTGTGACAAATTGTCGGTATAGCGTGTGACAAATTTGTCACACGCTTTTTTTGGCACACTTTATGTATAATAATGGTCGAGCGCTAAATGATAGATTAGCACCCAAGTATTAAAATAACAAATAAAAATATAAAATCATGAACATTAAACCATTAGCAGACAGAGTGCTGGTACTTCCTGCACCAGCTGAAGAAAAAGTAGGTGGAATCATTATCCCTGATACAGCTAAAGAAAAACCACAGCGTGGTAAAGTTGTCGCTGTAGGTCAGGGTACAAAGGACGAACAGATGATCCTGAAAGAAGGCAATGTTGTTCTTTATGGTAAGTATGCTGGTACAGAGCTTGAGGCAAATGGTGAGAAATACCTCATGATGCGTCAGAGCGATGTTTTAGCTATCGTAGAAGACTAATTATTTGTATAATCATTAAAAAGTAAAGTAAATCATGGCAAAAGATATTAAGTTTGATATGGATGCACGCGACCTTCTCAAGAAGGGCGTAGATCAGTTGGCTAACGCTGTAAAAGTAACTCTCGGTCCTAAGGGTCGTAATGTAGTTATCGAAAAGAAATTCGGTGCTCCTCAGATTACAAAGGATGGTGTAACTGTAGCTAAAGAAATAGAACTTGAAGATAAGTTCGAAAACACTGGTGCACAGTTGGTTAAGAGCGTTGCAAGTAAGACTGGTGATGATGCAGGTGATGGTACAACAACAGCTACTATCTTGACACAGGCTATCGTAACTGAAGGTCTGAAAAATGTTACTGCAGGTGCAAACCCAATGGACTTGAAACGTGGTATCGATAAAGCTGTTAAGGCTGTCGTAGATTATATCAAGAATCATGCTGAGCAGGTAGGTGATAACTATGATAAGATAGAGCAGGTTGCTACTGTTTCTGCTAACAATGATCCTGAAATTGGTAAATTGCTCGCTGATGCTATGCGTAAAGTTTCTAAAGATGGTGTGATTACTATCGAGGAGAGTAAGAGCCGTGATACCAATATCGGTGTAGTAGAAGGTATGCAGTTCGATCGTGGTTACCTTTCTCCATACTTCATGACAGATGCTGACAAGATGGAGTGTGTAATGGATAATCCATACATTCTTATCTATGACAAGAAGATCAGTAACTTGAAAGAATTCTTGCCAGTACTTCAGCCTGCAGCAGAGAGCGGTCGTCCTTTGTTGGTTATCGCTGAGGATGTTGACTCTGAAGCATTGACAACATTGGTAGTAAACCGTCTTCGTGGTGGCTTGAAGATTTGTGCTGTTAAGGCTCCAGGTTTCGGTGATCGTCGTAAAGCAATGCTTGAGGATATCGCTGTATTGACTGGTGGTGTTGTTATCAGCGAAGAGAAGGGCTTGAAACTTGAGCAGGCTACTCTCGAGATGATGGGTTCTGCTGAGAAGGTAGTTGTTAATAAGGACAATACTACCATCGTTAATGGTGCAGGTCAGAAAGAAAATATCGCTGACCGTGTAGCTCAGATTAAGAACGAAATCGCAAATACTAAGAGTTCATACGATAAAGAGAAACTACAGGAGCGTCTGGCTAAATTGGCTGGTGGTGTAGCAGTTCTTTATGTAGGTGCTAACTCTGAGGTAGAGATGAAAGAGAAGAAGGATCGTGTAGACGATGCTTTGTGCGCTACTCGTGCTGCTATCGAAGAGGGTGTTGTTGTAGGTGGTGGTTCTACTTACATCCGTGCACTCGAAGCTTTGAAGGGTCTTGAAGGTGAAACTGCTGACGAGACAACTGGTATCAAGATTGTTGAGCGTGCTATTGAGGAGCCACTTCGCCAGATTGTACGTAATGCAGGTGGTGAGCCTTCTGTAGTCGTAAACAAAGTAAAAGAGGGTGAAGGTGACTTCGGTTACAATGCTCGTAAGGATATCTACGAGGATCTTCGTGCCGCTGGTATCGTTGACCCTGCTAAGGTAGAGCGTGTCGCTCTCGAGAATGCTGCATCTATCGCAGGCTTGTTCTTGACAACTGAGTGTGTATTGGTAGACAAACCTGCAGCAGATCCTGCTCCAATGAGTCCAGCTGCTCCAGGCATGATGTAAGCCTATAATTGTAAACCATAGATAACAAAAATAGGGATGGGTCTTAAAGATCTGTCCCTTTTTTATTATTTTTATAATGGGTAGAACATTTTTTTTGCAAAAATGTTTTGTGGTTATTTTTAAAACATTTATCTTTGCAGTGTAATAAGTAAAGAAAGTATCGGAATTTTCCGAATAAAGATATTTTTTTGATTTGTTTTAGTAGATTAGTTTTTAAGTAGTTTGTTTTTGAAAATCGGTTGTCGTGACGACATCCGATTTTTTTTTGTATCTTTGCAACCATATGAAACAGAAAATTGATATCGACTGGAAAAAGTTTATCGGCTTTGCTTTTGTCATTGGTTTGATTTACTTTATTACGAGTTTCGTTCTTCATCTGGTTCACCCCTTGTTGATAACTGTAGGTATTCTGTTATTATTGTTGGTTGGTGATCATTATGCACAGGTTGCTGATCAGAAATTGGCAGAAAAACGTAGAAAAAAAGACGAAGAAAAAAACAGGGAGGAATAAGAAGGAAAGATGGAAAAACTTGTTGAATTATTTGAGCAATGGAGTGGTAAGAAACCTGCTCGTGTAGAACAACTAGCTGGTCAGGGTAGTAATCGCCAGTATTATCGTATGTTTGATGATGATGGCCACTCGGTTATCGGTGTTGTGGGCACGAGTCGTGATGAAGATCATGCATTTGTTTATCTTACCCGTCATTTTACCAAGCGCCAACTGCCTGTACCAAAGATTCTAGCAGTTAGTGCGGATGAACTTCGTTATATCCAGACAGATTTAGGTGGAGTATCCCTTTTCGATGCCATTCGTGGTGGTAGAGAAGCAGGAGGCAGATATAATCAGAAAGAATATGAACTTCTATTGAAGACCATCCGTGAATTACCCAATATTCAGATTCGTGGTGCACGCGAATTAGACTGGAGTAATTGTTATCCACAACCAGAATTTGATGAGGCTGGAGTACTTTTTGACTTGAATTATTTCAAGTATTGTTTTTTGAAACCCACAGATTTAGATTTTCATGAATTAAAGCTTGAAGCAAACTTTCGTCTGTTTGCCAAAGACTTGACATCAGAGAAGATGGAATGTTTCTTGTATCGTGATTTCCAGGCACGCAATATAATGTTGGATTCAGAAGGGAATCCGTACTTTATTGACTATCAAGGAGGGCGAAAAGGACCATTTTATTATGATCTGGCTTCATTCTTATGGCAGGCTTCCGCACATTATTCTTTTAAGATGCGTCGCCAGCTGATTATGGAATATTACAATAGTCTGAAGAATTATATCGAAGTGCCAAGTGAGCGCCACTTCGTACATCGACTCTCTCTATTTGTGCTCTTCCGTACCCTTCAAGTTTTAGGAGCATATGGTTTCAGAGGCTATTTTGAGCGTAAAAAACATTTTATCGATTCTATTCCACCTGCTATTCAGAATCTTCGTGATTTAATAGCACTGGGTGATAAAGTGTTCCCTTATCCATATATGATGGATATGTTGCGTCGATTAACAGAACTACCTCAGTTTGCACGAATAGAACAGCCTGCGTTGACTCGTGCAGATGGTTATAAGGTGGCAGATAACAATATTTATCAAGCTCATCCACAAGATGGACCAGCAACTTTTTCAAAATACGAAGGTAAAGGTCCATTGGTCGTGCACGTCTATAGCTTCTCATTCCACAAAGGTATACCAGAAGACCCATCAGGAAATGGTGGTGGCTATGTCTTCGACTGTAGAAGTACGCATAACCCAGGTCGTTACGAACCTTATAAAAAGCTTACAGGTCTAGACGAACCTGTTATCCGATTCCTTGAAGATGATGGTGAGATTCTGACATTCCTGAAGAGCGTATATCAATTGGCCGATCATCATGTGGAGCGCTATATACAACGAGGCTTTACCAGTTTGATGTTCTGTTTTGGTTGTACCGGAGGACAACATCGAAGTGTATATAGCTGTCAACATCTAGCCGAACATATCCACGAGAAGTTTGGTATCGAAGTAGAGATTACCCATCGTGAACAGCATATTCACCAGATATTACCAGCCCGCGAACAATAATCGCGGGTTATCTTTTGGTAGTCTCATGAAAAATGATTAAATTTGCACGCATTAAAAAGTAGAAGATGATGCAAGCAATGATTTTTGCGGCTGGGTTAGGTACCCGATTGAAACCTCTTACGGATCATATGCCAAAGGCATTGGTAAGGGTAGGAGGAGAACCGCTTTTGCGTCGTGTCATTTTCAAACTTAAAGCAGCTGGCGTTACCCGTATTATTATTAATGTTCATCATTTTTCAGATATGATTGTTGATTATCTGAAAGAAAATGATAATTTCGGCATGGATATCCGTATCAGTGATGAGACGGCCGAATTATTAGAGACGGGAGGTGGCATACTTCATGCTCGCAAGCTGTTTAGTCCTTTAACACCTATCCTTATTCATAATGTAGACATATTGAGTAATGTCGACTTGAAGAAGTTCTATCACTTAAATCCTCGCATCATGTGTCAGGAGTGTGGTGTTCCTCATATTCAGGCAGATGCTACATTATTAATGAGTTGGCGTAAAACCAAACGCTATTTGGTCTTCAATAATGACATGCTTCTCGTCGGATGGGTGAATATAGAAACCGGAGAAGTGAAGAGTCCGTTTGAAGAAGTCAAAACGGAGATAGCAGAAAACGTTGAATCCCTCAAAGCTCAGCTATCAGCGATACATACTTCTACACCAACAAACTCGCCGCTTTCTACACTTCACTATCAACTGTATGCTTTCAGTGGCATACATACTTTTTCTCCTCGCCTTTTCTCGTTGATGGAAAGCTATCCGGAGAAATTCCCAATTATGGACTTCTATCTGCAAAACTGTGACAAGGCTGTCATCAGAGGTTATGTAAAAAATGACCTCCGATTGATGGACGTGGGCAAACAGGATACTTTGAAGCAGGCAGAAGACTTTCTGAATACGTTATAATCCCAATAAATAACATATTTATAAAATGCAACAGAAGATTATTATCCTCGATTTCGGATCTCAGACTACACAGCTTATTGGTCGTCGTGTCCGTGAACTTGACACCTTCTGCGAGATTTTACCGTACAACAAATTTCCAAAAGATGACGAAGGTGTAATCGGCGTCATCCTTAGTGGTAGTCCTTATTCTGTACATGATAAGGAGGCATTCAAGGTAGACTTGAATCAGTTTATCGGTAAATATCCAGTATTAGGTATCTGCTATGGTGCACAGTTTATTTCTTATGCACAAGGTGGAAAGGTTGAGCAAACGGGTACACGTGAGTATGGCCGTGCTAATCTGGAAACTATTGACACTGAAACAGCTATCTTCAAGGGCTTTGAAAAAGGTTCTCAGGTATGGATGAGCCATGGTGATACCATCACTGCTATTCCTGAAGGGTATCGTGTTACGGCATCTACTAATGATGTAAAATATGCTGCCTATGCC
>Ga0247610_10005821_pt1 | contig 12902 bp, 17 predicted proteins | sample 174DNAGHGhighgp2_FD_193483 | JGI IMG/M metagenome (GOLD analysis project Ga0247610, IMG submission 193483) | Sheep rumen microbial communities from Palmerston North, Manawatu-Wanganui, New Zealand - 1742 DNA GHGhigh gp2 | ecosystem: Host-associated > Mammals > Digestive system > Stomach > Rumen...
TACGTTCGTTATCGCCACCTGTAACAACGAAGCCGTCAACTTCACATTCTGTAATTTTTTTGGTTTCTTTTTCGTTATTCAAAACACTTACATACATAGTGGTATAGTTGTCGCGGTCGAATGAAACTACCTGATGCTCACCGCTGGCCAGCATTTGATTGGCGTCTTCCCACTTCGCAAGTAAATAGCCGTCCAATGCCGCCACGAAATCAGAATACTTAACCGGAAGGTCCATTACTGTTCCGTTAATGCATAGTGTCTTATATTCATTTGAACTTGATATCTGCGGAACAGAATGAGAGGATACACCCTCTTCTTCTTTTTTAGTTGTATCTTCAATGCTGTTTTTCGCGGTTTCTGAATCGGTTGAATTGATAGAAGTGCTTTCATCCATCGGTCCTTTATTTTTAGAACAAGCCGCAAATGCAAAAAGTATTGAAAATACTAACAATATTGATACTATCTTTTTCATAAAATCACCTCATAAAAGGCGAGCATATTTCAGCCCGCCTTGTATTAAAAACCTTATTAATAAACAGCCTTTATGGTTATCGTCTCAATTGTTCCATTGTTGTTATTGATGACAATCTCGGCCTTATTGGGAGCAAAATCCCCCGAAGTTGATTCAATTTCCCAGATACAAGTGCTTGTACTATAACCAGAATCGGCATTGTATGAGTGAGTATCGTTAGGTTCTCCAAACTTATTGATAAGCTCATCAACCGACATTTTCTGACCGACACTTAAACCGAGAAGCTGAATATCCGGAGCCTTTCTTCCTGATGAAGAAAGAGGCGAATCGACGCACAAACCGGCTACGACGCATTCAGAGATTTTCTTACTTTCTGTGCTGTCGTTAAGTATATACACACTGAAAGACGTGTATTTCTGATTCGGGTCGGTTGCAATGATAATTGTATACTGGTCCGGCTTAAGAATCTCATCTACATTATCATTGTCACTCGGCTGAAAATCTTTCATAACTGCGAAGAACTCCGAATATTTTACAGGAAGTGTCATAACAGTTCCGTTTGCACATATTGTCTTATATTCATTTAAACTCGATATCTGCGGAACAGAATGAGCACTGGGAGCTGTACTCGTTTCATTATCCGAAGTTGAAGTCTCTTTTTCTTCCTCTTCCTCTTCATCTTCGTACTCGATGTCCTCATCATCTTCCCACTCCCAGCCGAGCTCGCCGTTTCCGGTGCCGTAATCTTCTATCGGAACTCTTTCACCGTCATCGTTAACTATGTATTCTTTGCCGTTAATTGTAACGTGAGCTCCGGGCGTTTGTGAAATAAGCTTAAAAGTTCCGCCGATAATCAGGCCGACCACAAGAATTGAAACAAACGCGTTAACGATTATACTTACAATAGCAACCTTAAGATTACTCTTTGAACGGATAGGCTTTTCCTTGCGGTTTGTAAAATAGAGAATAATGCCGGCAAGAGGAATAAACCAGCTGAGAACATTCAATCCGACACTCTTTTTATCTTCAGAATAGGCCGAATTTGCATTTGGAACATACGCTTGCTGAACAGGAGCAACCGGAGCCTGAGTGTACTGTGGCATCTGCTGAACAGGAGCAGCGTAAACAGGTGAAGTAGGCGGAGTTTGTCCCTGCGTCTGTAAGGGCTGAGGAGCTTCCTGAACGGGCGGACCGTATGTCGGAACCGACTGAGCCGGTTGAGAGAATTGTGCCGGCTGCGTATCCTGTACACCGAGAGACGGAGCCGATATATTATCATCCTGAACAGGCACGCCTATCGTGGGCGGCGCAACAGGTATCTGAACTTCCTGCTTGGTTCCGCAAACAGGACAAAATGCAGCGTTTTCGGCAAGCTGCGCTCCGCAGTTTTTACAAGTCATTTTAATTTACCTCCTTAAATGACAAAATTTAATATATTGCTGTATTAGCAGCCGTTGTTAAATTCGGGCGTTAACTCCAGAAAGCTTCCATAAGAACCGGATGGGCTTCATCGTATATCTGCGCCATTCGCTGTACAAACTCAAGACACGCCTCACCCGCATTTTCTTCACAGACAAGCCCGTCAATTGCACAACAGATTTCGTTATCCTTGTCAATACTGAATTTTGCCCATCTGTACTCATCATTAAGTTTGTTGCACGCTTCAAGCACGTTTGCTTTCTTGCCATCCGGAACGCTTCCAAAACTCCAACAGCGCAATGCAACATCATTTTCGCCGTCAGGGTTAAAGAAAACTTCGATTGCAATGTTATCCGAGTTATTTCCGCTAAACGCAATCATAATACAGTTATCTTCGACTTCACCGTATTTAATATTCCGCTCGTCCATAGCAGATTGGAATTTTTCTTTGAATATTAATGCCATAATTACACCGCCTTTTTAATTGCTCGTAAATACAATTATAAGATATAGCAACGAGAATACTGTGGACAAAGAAGTGAGAACTATCGTTGCTATCGCAAGTCCTCTCTTACGTGTTTTAAGTCCTTTGATTCCAAAGTAGAAGCACAGGAATATCAAAATTCCGCCCGCGACAGCCATTCCCGTCACACTAAGCAAAAGAGTGAACAGTGAAACTATGAAAAACGCGACAACAGCTTTTTCAGTTCCCGTCATTTTATTGTCGGTATATGAAGGATTGAATTGAGGCGAATATGTCGGTTGACCGACATACTGGGGCTGGTTTGGAACAGCAACCTGATTCGCCGGCTGAACATTTCCGTTCAAAAGGGTATTCTGAAGAATACCAAGCAAGTCCTTGTGATGTGCTTTAGGCATACTGCCTGCAAAAGCATCATCAAGAATGTACGGATTATTGACGCCGCCAATCCAGAACTGAATATCAACCCTGTTGTCATAAGCTGTGTATCTTAATCCCGATTTGCCCATTATCGCGTCATAGCAGTAGTAATACGGTTGAATACCGTCTTCCGCTACATATTTATATCCGTTGTTATACAGCCACTGCTGTACTATTGAATTAGACGTTATAGAGTCAAACGCAGATTGTAACGTAAAACTTGAAATACCTTTTTTTGGCACAGTAATCACCTCTCTGTTTTAATATCTTTTTGTGCTTTCAACACACAAAACAATCTTTCTCTAATATATGAAACGGTTTATTTGCAAAAATGCCCAAAAGCAAAAAACAGAGCCCAACATTTTGGACTCTGTGATTTGTTTTTGAAACGTTAATCAATATTATCCAACCGCGAACGTGAATTTATTATCCGGAAGATAATAACCGCTGTGAAGGTCGCTATCCCCGTCAACTCTCATCAAGATTGTAGTAACCTCAGCTCGCGTGATGTAATCGGTAGGTGCGATTCTATACGCAACTTCTCCGATGTCTTTCCACATTTTTGTTTTTCCTTTGATGATATGATTTTCAATACACCAAGCAATAGCCGTTCTTGCCCACTCGCTTGTTGTGTAGCCGTCCAGATATCGAGAAAGAACCTTATTTACCGCGCTTTTGCTCATATACGGAGAACCTTCGTAACGATAGATTATAGTTGCGGCCTGCTCTCTCGTGATTGGGTCGCCAACGCCGAAATTTCCGCTTGAATATCCGGTCATAATGTTTGCCTTCTTTAATCCATATACGCTATAGTAGTAATAACTGCCTTTTGCAACGTCATTATACGTTCCATTGTTTTTAATATAAGTATCAAGAGAATTTCTTTCTTTTGCAGTGCAGTAGTTAACATTATAGCTATCCAAAGAAGTTTTGTAGTTTGGTTTTCCGAGTACAGGGTCAGCATTCTGCTGGCTTGTAGTTTTAGTTCCCCAGTGTCCAAACCGCAGCATCATAACGGCGAAATCCTGTCTCTGAACCAAATCTGTCGGGCCAAAATAACCGGTTTTTGCACCGCCGTAGCCGGTAACATATCCGTGAGCGCAATACCAAACCGACTGATAATACCACTCATTTTTCGACACATCTTTAAAAGTATAATTGTTTGCCGCAAATGCTACAGTTGATAATGAAAACAACGTAGCGGCAACGAGCATAATCGAAACTAAAATTTTAATACTTTTTTTCATAATAAATACCTCCTCATAAAAAAATCATCCAACCCCGGGAGCCAACGCATATTTATGATACCAATCGAGGCGCATAAGAATTGTTGCAGCTTCAGCTCTGCTTAAGTAATCTTGCGGAGCCAGATGTGTTTTCCATCCTCCTGAAAGTAAATTGCGTTTTCCTGATATAATTCCGGCGTTAATTCCCCAGACCATTGCGTCTTTTGCAAATTTACTTACCATATTTGAGTCTTCGAATTTATAGAAACTTTCAAATTCTTTATTAGTAAAGTTGCCTCCCCAACCGGGTTGTCCCTCAAAACGGTATATCATCGTTATAAACTGTTCTCTTGTAATTTTGTCACCCACACCAAATCTTCCGTTATTGTAACCGGAAACGATTCCTTTGTATCTTAAAACATTTACAGCTTCAGAATAATAAGCATTATTTGCAACATCGACGAACTGACCTTTTCGCATTACCCAGGGAAGTATTTCCTTGTTGTACGCCGTAGGTCCAAAATATAACGACGAAGGTTTAGTATTTTTTCCATAACTCCTTGGCAATGCACTTGCGTCAGTAAAGAAACTGTATCTGTAAAGAACCACAGCCATATCCTGTCTTTGAAGATGGTCTGCCGGACCGAATAATCCCTCTCTGGCTCCGCCATATCCGTACATATATCCATTTGATACGTAGTTTACCGCATCATAATACCAGTCGTTTTTGTTCACGTCCTTGAAATCCAAGTGATTTTTTGGATAATAAGCACTCGGATATTCATTTGCAGCAAAACTCATAACAGACGTCAGAAACAGAGTCGTCATCACAAGTGCAAATGATATTAAAACCTTAATTTTTCTTTTCATATAAAACACCTCTCTTTTAAAAAAAAACAAAATTAGTATGACCAAAGGCCGTTCTGCGCAATTCCTATAGCAATCAACGCAATAAGCACTATAAAGCTTAATATGTTCAATGAAATGCCGATAATTGCGAGTATCTTTGGAGCTTTAGGAGGATTTTGGTATCCGACTACAGCGTCTTTGTACGATGTCAGAGCCAAAATACCGAATAACCAGCCCAAGCTGCCTGACAGAGCAATTGACAAAACAGCAAAGATATAGGATGATGTAAGGTCAGGTCCTGTATTATCTACCGTAAGCCTTGTATCGACCCTACCGGGAACTCTGTTTTTATCAAGTCCGCAGTTCGGACAAAACAACGCATCATCAGCTATTTCGTAACCGCAATTTGAACAAAACACAACAATCACCTCTTTTTATAAAAAAATAATCAATGTTGTACATTGGCAATATTAAAATTTTTTTCTGAAAAGCTCAGAACATCACCCTTAACAGAGTGTTTGGCGATAAAGACAGCTATTCCAAAGTCAAGAACTTCTTTTATATGGCGATTTTTAAGCAGCAAATGAAGCACACCGGCGTTGAATGCATCACCGGAACCCACTCTGTCTAAAACCTTAAATTCTTTCTCTGGAATGGAATATCGTTCGGTTAATTTCGGCGTTTTGTGACACATTAAAGCTTTCACCTTATGCGTTGTTTCATTTACAATTTCTCGGTCTCTGACAACCAAATATTCACAATCATATTTATCGTAGAAATTATCAGCGTTTACAGACAGAAAAGTCGTCAAATCCAATGTTGAACAAAAGAGAACATCAACGTACTTCATAATTTCCTCATACACCGGCTTAGCTGTTTCAACACTCCAAAGTTTACTGCGATAATTAAAGTCAAAACTCACCGGTATACCTCTGCTTTTAGCTTCCTTAATCAACTGAAAACACAAATTACGACAGCCTTCTGACAAAGCAAAGGAAATCCCGCTTATATGGAACAACGAGCAGTTACTAAACACCTCGTTATAATCTATCTGAAAACTGTCAGGACTTATTTTGGCAATTTCAGACGCCGAACGGTTATATATAACCTTTGACGACAACGAGCCGAAACCTCTCTCAAAATAGTAAATACCGAGAATATCGCCTGAAAATTTTGTAAAGGACAAGTCTATATCGTTTGTTGTAAGGTGAGTAGCTGCGGCTTTGCCCAACTCGTTATCCGGTAAAACAGTGATAAATGAACAATCATTTCCAAGTGAAGACAATGTTATTAAGGTATTTGCTTCACTTCCGCCGAAGTTGGACTCGAAAATGTGTGCTGTTTCTATATTTTCGCTATCAGCGGGCGATAATCTTTGCAGTATTTCGCCGAAGGATAATATACGATTTTTCATTTTATTACACCGCCTTTTCTTCATAAGGAGGTCCGAACGCAGACGTTATGTTTTCGATGATATAGTGGTCGTCTATAGCAAATCCGCAGTCGCGAAGCGGGGCAGGAGCAAATTCGTTCAATGACAAATCGGAAGTTTCCTCTTCTTCTGTCTCTTCCACGCCATAGTCCCAGTCATACTCATCCCAAAATTCGTCATTGTGGAGAACGGGGTGCGTCTTGTTATACTCATAAGACGCCTTGCCGACAAAGAAAGCTACAATGAGAGCGATTCCAAGCGTTACGCAGATGCTGACAATTGAGACCTTAAGGTTACTCTTTGAACGAATCGGTTTCTCTTCACGATTCTTGAAGTAAAGAATAATACCGACAATTGGGATAAACCAGCAGAGAATGTTCATCCAGACACTTATTCGGTCATTATTATTAACAGGCTCTTTAGAAGTCATAACTTTTACCTCCTCGTTTGACTATTGTAACGCGTAGCGCCAAAGCATTAATCGACAGCGAACGTAATAATGCAGCAAATGTAATAAGGTATCGATATTGTCGCCATCACGATTGCTGCTTTGGCCAATTTTACTTGGCGTCCGTTACGCAGATATTTTATTGCCGTTTTGTATATAAACGGCAATGCGAAAGCTCCGAATATAATACCGCTCATAGACAGAGTAATCATCATAATAGAGCCGAAAATCGCCGCAACAATTCCGTTATCATTTTTAATTTCTTTGCTCATTTTTCTCGATACCTCTTTCTACGGACAAAAAAAGACAGACCCGCAGGCCTGTCTTTAGTCTCCGCTTTCAAGTCAGAGACCTATCCACATAAATATTATACCACAAACATATTCTTTTTACAATTTCACATTTTTTTCACACAAAAGAAAAAAGCCGGGTCCTTCGACCGCGGCTTCTCTCACGAAATCTTAAAATTATGCTCGGGGTTTCACGTTTGGATGGAGTTCCCTCCGCAGAAAATCACGCTACTTCCTGCATCAAGCGGTTTATCCAGAAAGCACAATCGTGCCAACGGCTTAACCATACCTATTCCCCAGTGAACGCAGTTGCGCATAGGTGTGGGAATATTCGGATGCTACCGAGCATATATATTAAAGCCCCAACTCAACCGAGTCAGGATTGAAAACTGTAGAGCGTGCCGATTGGATATCACAACATCCGTACTCCGCCTTAGAAATTGATTGTCACACGACAATCTCTCGTTGTAAGGCGCAGGATTTACATAATCACCTGCTGTGCAACGTGCAACAATTTATGCACGCCGCTGACGACACTTTAAACGTCATTTTCACGTATATAATCAAAAAAGCCGGCATCCCCACACAGGAATGTCAGCCAAATTGGTATATTTCTATACATATTATATTCGTAATATCTGTCAATATTATACCAAAATTCCGTAAATTGTCAAGTAAATCGGCTCACGCGCAAAAAAGAAAAGCCCCTCAAAAGAGGGGCTAAGTTTAATACAGAATATCTTTAATCCAGAGGTTAACTTTTCTCTGGAGAGATTCTTTATCTGAGTCGTTTACGACCCAAAAATCGGGTTTGAAATCATCAAGAGCCGTTTCGGACGGATGCATCTGCTGTTCTTCCGTAAGAGGACTGATGAAGTTTGTTCTCTTCACTCTTAAGTGAATTGTATCGAACGTATCCTTCATACGGTTAACCTCATTAGGAAAACGGCAATCGGGGATTATCACATAATCCCACTCTTCTTTGAAAAGCGTAAGCAATGAGATTATAAAATCTACCCAGAATGAGGGCTGCTGTTTTCTGATGACATCAGTACCAACGTGCTGGAGTATTTCTCTTCCGTGCTCGTCCTTATTACCGTCCCAGCCGAAGTATTCTTTGCAGATATACTTCAAAAGGTCAGCATAGTGGGTTATAATCACTCTGTTCCCATCAGCAGTAAGCTTTTCGTAAAGAAAGCCCGCCGTAGTGTCTTTGCCGTGCTGAGCTTTACCGGAGACAAGAATTACTTTCATTCAATCTCACCTCTTGCTCTAAGCATTTCAACCAGGTCAAATCCAGCGTCGGCGATTTCCTCATCATCCATTTCAAGATGATTCTGAAGAATGTCGTACAAGTCTTCGCCTTCGAAATGTTCGCAGAACCAGTCAAACGCCTTACAAAGAATTGCGTCCTTTCGGTCATCACTCAAGCCTTTCGGCTTATACACAACCCACACACCTGTATAATCGGCGTGGTCGGTATGAATCGACGTGATTTTAACATTGAGACGGTCGCCGAGACGCTTGTAAACCTCATCGGTCGTTGCGCCGTCGAAACCTATTCCATCGAAACAGTCAAAATCAATCTCAAAATCGGTGACGTCAGAAAAAAGTTCATTCATCACATCATAAAAATCATCCAGCGGAATGAACAATATATTTTTCTTTGTGAAATCAAACATTAAAACGCCTCCCCCTCTGATGTATCAACCACGACAACAATTTTATCGCTGGGGCTTGCTTCGAGATTGGCTAAAATCTCGGCAAAAAGGTTTGTTTCCGCCTTTGACATAGCCTTAACAAACCTGTCGAGGTAGTATTCGTTTGCTTTAGCCCTTGTCGGGAAAGTTTTTTCATCACCGTTAATTCTAACGGTAACGGGGCTGTACAACGTTTCGTCATAAAGCATAACACTGCCATCTCTGTCGAGTCTGGGAGTAATTCCCTCTTTTGTTACGAGGTACTGCACTCCGGTGTCTTCATCAAAGACTATTTTAATCGGACCATTCTTTTCGATTATTTTAAACATATAGTTTACTACTCCTTATTTTTAAAGCTTTTAAAGCGTTCTAAAATGTGCTTATCTTCAAAATCATTGATATTCACACAAGTGTGTTCAGTCTCAACAACCTCTTCGTCGTCCTTATAGATTATGAGGCAGAGACCGTTTTCGTACTCGTATGAATCCTCAACAATTGTGTAGTGTGCCGCATTTTTTTCTTCAGCCTGTTCACGTAAGCACCATTCTGCGTTGAAATGCTGAATTTTAGGTGCCAGAATTTCAAGTATTTTCTCTGTTTCTTCCGGCAACGGAGCGTAAACGTGATGGCAGTTATTCAGAAATCCTATACTGTCCGGATGGTAATTGTGAGTCACTTCTCCGGTCCAGTATGATAACCAGTCCTCATCTCCGCGCTTAAACGGTCTGAGGTGTATGCATACAGTCGGTACGCTGCAAATATCGCCGCATTCTTTCATAAAGTAAATGGACGTTTCACAGTTAATACCGAAGGGACCATAGATTTTGTACTCAAGCCCGAGAATTTTTGAAAGCTCATCGGCAAGGCACTCTATCAACCTGTACGTCCCTACGTACGGGACTTCATCGATTTCTTTTTCGACTTTTTTGAGTTTCTTTTTCAAGCGCTCAAGTTCAGCGTTAATCTTTGAACGCCTCTCATTCAGCTGCTTGATTTTCTCGTTAAACTCAGCCGACTCGGCTAAGTATTTTTTATGGAACTCTGACATTGTTTTTTGTCCTTTCTTTTAAATTTTGTGGAAAGCTCAGCCACGAAAAGCTGAGCATTTTCCACGTCTTCGTCAAACGACGTTTTCAGATATTTCTTCATATCCGTCAGGAGAATGTTTTTTCTTGCGGTATCAAGCCACAAAGAAGCTCTGACATCACCGTTTGTATAGGTGTTCAGAAAAACATATACATCTCCGAATTGAACCTTGTACGGCAAAAACGAAAAATCAACGTTTTCTGCACCGTATTTCAAGGCGCTTCTGCGGATTTTTTCAACGCCGTTCTTGTTGAGCTTTGTGAGTGTGTTCACAGTGAAAACCTCCTCACTCAAAGGAAAGAGACGTTGCGTTTCCATCATCATCAAACTCGACGGATGCAACATCGCAGTCCGCCTCGCTCTCGATTAAGAAATGCTTATGAGAGTTTTCTGACAAAAGGAAAAACTCTGCATCAGCCATCTGTCTCAACACGTCTCTGGTCGGAATTGTTTCACAGGGCTTTACACCCTCAAAAACAGGAAGTTCTTCACCGAGAAAGGCTATCTGCTCATCAGCTCCGGCAATACATTCCTCAATAGCTTCGTCGAGAGTTGAAGCATCGAGTACCCACATTGGGTCGTGGAAACCGCCGTTCTGGTCGTAGATAAGAACCTCGAACCAGTTATTGTTGTCGACAATGAGGCGTTCGTTTCGAATGTATTCTTCGAGAGTTTTGTCGTCAGGAATATATGCGTCCATTTCGGAATAAAACCGACCGGAGTTGTTTTTATCCTTAACATACGCAAGCTCTTCGCCGTTCTCATCAACCAGAGTTGTTATTACGTCGCCTCTTGCGGATACATAGAACACAAGTCCCTTATACTCAATTTTGGCGACATCTCCGCCGTACCAGTAATGATACTGGTGGTCGTCGTCAATTCTCTGAAGAATTTCAACTTGCGCCTCTTTGGACGACTTAAGATTCGAAATCGACTGGTCGATAAGCGTCAGCACCGTCTTATCAAGACGATACCTGTTATCGTGCCAATCGACAACGATATCATTGTGAGGTGTTAAGAAAACCGTTGCAACGGCTCTACCCTCACCGTTATCGTCATCCGGGAATCCGTCGATGCAAATGAACTCGTTTCCGCGTTCGTCGACATCACCGTAGGTGTTTTCAAAATACACCAAATCTTTCATTTTTTTACCTCCTTAAGATTCCATTACCGCGTCAAACGCATCGGAATATTTCTTGTACTTTGCCGCATCGAGCGACTTCAGATAATCCTCATCAAATAAAACGAGAGGATACTCACAGAAACCGCTCTGTTTCGTGTACGGGGTTTTGATTCCCATATGGTTTTCCTCAATATACGCTATTGCCTGAGGAAAATTGTTGGTATCGACATAAGCAGCGTTTTTTATGCCGATTACCTCTCCAAATGACACCGTAAGTGTTACATACGGTTCACTGTTTTCGTCATAAAGCTGAATGCCGATTCCGTAAGCGTCACGGTCCATAAAATCGCTGACATTGTACAGGCCGAGTTTTGCTGTTAACTTTTCCATAAAGTTACCTCCTTAAAAATTTTTAATTTGACATAACAGGTACAACGACGTCCGGATTAAGAATTACGATAGAATCGCAGTCCCAGCCGTACATTGCGTTGTAAGTGAAACCGTTGATTACGACCTCAACAGCATCATATTCTCTCGCGATTGCGAGAAAGTCGATATTCCACGCCGACTCGGAAAGAAACGTTCTGGCGTAGGGAACAACTTTTGAAAAATCATCAGGGCTTTCAATCAGAAGAACTCGCGCTGTTGGTTTAAGCGTGAACGTAAACGAGTTGCTTTCTTTGCATTCGCAAAAATGTTCCGCATCCGTCCAGTCTTTCCATCCGTAATTTGCGTCAACAGGACTTGCCCAAAGACCGCCAAACGGTTTGTTCGTTCCTCTGTTTTCTATAGGCCTGAACACAGACCTGTCGAAGCTTTGGCTTCCATAATGTATGTAGTTTTTCATAACTACTCTCCTTTCAAAATAAAAAAAGAGTCGCAAATCGAGATATTACCCGATATGCGACTCAATTGATTTCACATAAAAAACTGCCACCCGAAAGGATAGCAGTTAATAATGTTTTTTGTTTATGTATTTGGATATATTTTACCACAGATATACGCTATTGTCAAGAAAGCCCAGTGCATCCATTTCAACTTTAAGTGACCCTCCACCACTAAAAGTGATGGCTTCCGCAGGTCTCACGCTAACGGTATAACCCGCGTGCTCCAGAGAACTTTTACTGTTTCATAGAGTTCGGCTTAACCCACCGAAACCGGTAAGTCAGAGGTTAAACTCTCCACAGTCGTACACCGACGGTCTATCGGTATGTTAGAATTTGTGATTCTAATTAGTTTGATTATGCTGCACACCTACACTCGGCTTGGTTAAGCAATCTCAAACCTTCGCGTAAGATGTTAATCGCAGCATTTTCATCTCTGTTATGATGTGCGCCGCATTCGGGACAAGTCCACTCTCTTACAGAAAGATTCTTAATATCGGAATTCTTACTTCCGCAAATGCTGCAAATCTGCGACGACGGATAGTATGTATTCACCTCAAGGTAAGTGCGTCCGTACCACTCCGCTTTGTATTTAAGCATTTGCCGGAAGGAGTGCCATCCCGCATCGGAGATACTGCGATTTTTAGACCTTGTCACGTTGTTTGAAACGAGCTTTTCCTGTTGCATATTGCGTATGTCGAGGTTTTCTGCAAATATGTAGCCGTTGGTATTAACCAGATAGGTAGACAATTTATGCAGATTGTACCGTCTGACATTTGCGATATGCTCTTGTAATCGAGCGACTTTGAGTCGCTGTTTTTCCCAATTATGCGAGAACTTCTGCTTTCTTGATAGTTTGCGCTGTTCCCTGCCTAACCGGTTAAGCTCATTCTTTAACGGACTTAAGTTGTCAAACACATCACCGTTACTCGTAATGAGAAAATTTTTCATACCCAGGTCTATGCCAACTTGGTTTTCGTTGACCTCCTTAGGATGTATTTCAACTTCACTCATAACGGTTATGAAGTATTTACTGCTTGCAGTACGTTTAAATGAAACTTCTTTCCAATTG
>Ga0247610_10005822_pt1 | contig 12902 bp, 12 predicted proteins | sample 174DNAGHGhighgp2_FD_193483 | JGI IMG/M metagenome (GOLD analysis project Ga0247610, IMG submission 193483) | Sheep rumen microbial communities from Palmerston North, Manawatu-Wanganui, New Zealand - 1742 DNA GHGhigh gp2 | ecosystem: Host-associated > Mammals > Digestive system > Stomach > Rumen...
CACCGCCAGAGACTCCGCCGCCTGCGCCACTGGAACCATTTGTTGCTCCACCAGCACCAGTTCCATCTGCTGATAAATTTTCTCCATCTTTATATTGATCTGCTCTTTGTAAATCTCCATTTACAACAGCTTCTAGAGTATCTGCCATCCATTCTAAATACTCTTTTATTTTTATTTCTAATGATTCAGCTTCTTGTTGTAATTCAGGTAATTGATATGTCTTATTTACCCAGTTTTGCATATAATCTGGTTGAAATTGTGTTGAATACATCTCAAACATATTTTTTGAATTACCAACTTCATTAAGAATTTCAGTTACTTCGTTTATTTTAAGTTGAATCACATCTGTATCTACTTCATAAGTTGCCATTTCATCACCTTCTATCTATAGAATTATTATAATTATTAGTACTTATTAGAATGAACCGCTTGTATGACTTATATTATTATTATTATGATTATAGGTATCTACTGTTGATGGTACTGTTGATGGTACTGATGGTGTTGATTGAGTTTTTATAGAACTACTACTTCCACTGCTACCACCAGTATTATATGTATCTCCTGGTCTTTCTAGAGTTTCAATTTGGACTCCTCTTAGTTTTAATTCTTCTACCATTCTATCATTTTTCATATCTAAGAATGTATCCCAACAGTATATACCAAAGTCATATTTAATTTGATCAGGTACCTCACTTATTAATCTTTGATATTTTGGACTTTCAATATGTATAAATTGTCCATTACTCCAGCGCCCAACTGTTGCTGATCTATATCCTCCTGTACCATTATATCCTACAGTTGCACCAACTGGTTCATACCAAATAGTAACAATATTATGATTATTTCTATTATATTCTTCACATTTTTCTCTTAGGTATTTTCTATAATGTTCTGATCTTGCTTTTTCAAGATTATCATTATATTTAGCTGCTGCTGAAGTTATAGTGTATGGATCCATTGATGTTTTTAATTGAGCAAAGGCATCCATCTCTTGTAAAATTGTAGCCATTAACTCCTGCTTTTCTGGATAATTGTGATAGAAAATTTGAGTTTTATCAATTTCATTATGCACATTAACTAATGTGTTAATTGCATCTGTTATTGTCATTTTTCCTTCTTCATAAAAATTATTCTGTCTCCATCTATCTACTGCATCACCTAAATCACTTACTGGTCTGATCCAATCATAATCAGAAAATGATGCTTGAGTTGCAGGAATTGAGTTTAAGGCTGATTCAAAACTAATCATATTTATACACTTCCTCTACTTTTACACTATTCTATGATAATTCTATCATTATATTATATTTTTGTAAATCAAATCTTATTAAAAAAATATATTACAGTGTAATATATTTTTCTATTTAAAATTAAACATTAACCATCCTGGTTTTACTATTAATAAGATACCTACTATCAACATTATTATTCCACCAATTAAATGTGAATACTTATTATATTTTGTTGATATACCTGTAACTTTCATAGTAAACATAGCTATAAAGAAAATTATAAAATCATCTATTAAGAAGAATAATATATAGATTAATGTATAGATAAATTTCATAAAACTATTTACGTTATTTAACGCTAATAATTCTGAGAATACTAATGGTAATCCAGCAGAACAGGCTAATTCTACAAAGTTTACTGAGATAGCTAATCCTATTACTCCAATTAAGGCAATAAATAAACTTTTTTCTGCTGTAAACTTTTTAATCTTCTTAAAGATTTTCTTTCTTCTTGATTCATCTACTACATCACAACCTGAATCATCTTTAGTTTTATAAAAACTATATAGATTAATTAAGGCTCCAATAATAGCAACTATGGCTATTAAATTTCTTACCCAGATAATTGTTGTTATTTTAACAGCAATAGTTATCCATGATAATAGTATTAACATATAGAATAAGGCTGATGTTAGTAAGAATACTAATCCAATAATCCACATTCTTTTACGGTCTTTCATTCCTATTAAAACACTTATTAAGAATAATAATACCCACATAGCACATGGATTAAATCCATCTATTAATCCAATTAGGGCTGATGCTGCTGTTAAAGAGAAATTCTTTAAGTTTCTTTTACCAAATAAAGGTATATTTAAAGTTAAATCTTCATCTGATTTTGTTTCTTTCTTTTTAAAGTCATCTTCTTTTTTTTCTTCTTTTTTATAAGTTCCATCTTTTATTTTTTGAACTACATCTTCATAGTCATTATTAGTATAGAATTCTATGGCTCTTTCTATTTTAGATCCAGTTGAATCTCCATAACCCATAATAATTGAACTACCTATAACATTAGTAGGAACTCCTGATCTAGTTACTTCAAATTCTTTTTCAACTTTATTTAACAATTCAGCATTGTCATCATCATACCATACTTCATATCTTACTATTTTTAAGTTTGGATATTTATCTTCTATTGTATCCAAATACTTCTTTTCTTCGGCACAATGAGGACAGCCATCTCCATAGAAGAAGTATAAAGTTATTTCATCATCTTCTTTGGCATAACCTGATATTGGTATTAATAAAGTGAATAAGAATAATAGTATTAAACTACTAATCTTCTTCATTAATTACACCTGCCTCTATTAATTTATTCTTGAATTCATCATATGAATATTCTCCAGTAAATCTTGTTACTTCTTGATCATTATCTAAAACAATAAATACTGGCAACTTATCTCCTGGATTATATGCTTTAGCTTCTTCTTCATCCATATCTAAGTCTAATTCACTATAATCTATCTTATAATTATCAACAATTTTACTGATTGTTTTATTCATTATCAAACAACCACCACACCATATTGCTCCTATTTTTAATAATCTCATTTTAATTACCTCTTATATTTAAGTCTTTTAATAATTTAGAAAATACTTCAATAAACTTATCTATCTCTTCTTTAGTTGTTTTATAAGATAAACTTATTCTAATACTATGACTAGCTCTTTCTTTATCTTGAGTTATGGCATATACGGCTCTAGAATAATCTCCTGTTGAGCAAGCTGTTTGAGTAGAAATATAAATATCATATTCTTCTAAAGCATGTTGCATTGTTTCTGGTTTAATATTTTTAATACTTAAATTAACTACGTTAGGAATACAATATTCATTACTATTAATATCAACATCTAAGTCTTTTAATTTATCTTTTAAATATTCATTTATCTCTTTTACTTGTTGTTCTTTTTCTTCAAAATTTTCATATGCTAATCTTAATGCTTTAGCGCAACTAGCAATTAATGGAGTTGCTGGTGTACCACTTCTAAATACTGTAGTTGACTTTCCTCCATGAATTAATGGTTCAATTACTAAGCCTTCTCTTTTAAATAATATACCTATTCCTTTCATACCAAAGAATTTTTGGCATGATAGAGATGCTAGATCAAGAAGACTAAAATCTATTCTTTCTTTACCAATACTTTGAGTTACATCACTATGAAAAATAGTTTTAGGATTTTCTCTTACTATTTTACTTATTGCTTTTAAATCTTGTCTTACTCCTACTTCACTATTTACTGATGAAATTGAAACTAAAATAGTATCATCTCTTAATAAATTTCTTAAATCATCTAAATCTACTTGTCCATTTTCATTTAATTTAACAAAATCTACATCAAAACCATTCTTTTGTAAATATTGAATTGGGGCAACTATTGATGAATGTTCTAATTCTGTAGTAATAATATGTTTTCCTCTATTACTATATTTATTACAAATACCTTTTATAGCTGTATTATTTGATTCACTTGAACCACTTGTATAAATTATTTCACTTGTTTTTACTCCTAATATTTTTGCTACTTGTTCAGTTGATGCATCTATTAATTTTTTTGCTTCAACCCCTAATTTATGTAATGAATTAGGATTACCAATAAAGTCTCTGCATACTTTAGCATATGTTTCTATTACTTCTTCATCTACTGGTGTTGTTGCACTATAATCTAAATAAATCATATTTATCCCTCCATGTAATAATAATTATATATTATCTATATTAATATATAAATAAAATGAAAGTTGAATTACTCAACTTTCGGTTTAGTTTACTATTTATTAGTATTTTGATAATAATCTCTTTCAGCAATACTTGATGAGACTAAATCAAGTTCTTCGTCTACTATATCCATATCATTTAATACTTCTTCAATTTCAAATAATATTTCTTTTAGACTATGACAATTACTATAGTTTATATTATATCGATTAAGAACATCTATTTCCTTATTAGTAAGCATTAGATTATTACCTACATTTTGAAAACTATTTGAATTAAAATCTACATTACTTAATTCTTTTTCTATATCATATTCCATTATTTACAATAGTACCCATTATTTCTTAATCGTTTCATTAATTCACCATCTGAGTAATTGTCTCCTACTGCTAGAGTGATAACATCTCTACTTTTTATATTTACATCTATATTAATACCTAATTCTCCATTATTATCTACTATATTAATATTATCTAAAAGTACTAGTTCATCTTTATTAACTTTAATACGTACAATTACACTATCTTCTGTTACTTCATAAGTAACTTTTTTACCTAAATATTCTAAACTATTTTCTAAAGAATTTTTTATTCCTTTAATAGCTTGTTCTTTCTTATTATATTTTTCTGGTAAAGATATTTTTTTATAAATGTATAAACTACTTATAGATTTATTATCTATAGTAGCAGTTACTTCTTCTTCTAATTTAATATTAGAATCAAATGTTCTGCTTTTAGCACATATTACTTGTGTTTGTTTTATATTCATAAATAAATAAACTATAATACAAATAAATATAAATGTAATAATGATTGGTAATTTCATACTCTTTCTAGTAGTCATCTTATCACTTCCTTAATTCTATTATAACATGTAAAAAAAGAATAAAACTATTCTTTTTTTTATTCCCATTTCCAATCTTTGATATATGGCATATCTTCTCCATTAGTACTGATATATTCTTGATGTTTCTTTAACATTTCTTCACACCAATTTATTAAGATATTACTTGATTTAGAATATCTTGGTATTTCTCTTAGTGTAGCAATTACTAAATGGAAACGATCTATTTCATTTTGAACTCTTACATCAAATGGAGTTGTGATTGTTCCTTCTTCTTTATATCCATGAACATGTAAGTCTCTATTCTTTCTCTTATATGTTAATTGATGGATTAATGATGGATATCCATGGAAATTAAATATTATTGGTTTATTAGTTGTGAATATTGCATCATATTGTTCATCTGTTAAACCATGTGGATGAGTATCTGATGATTGTAGTTTCATTAAGTCTACAACATTAACTACTCTAATTCTTATTCCTTTAACACTCTTTCTTAAGATATCTACTGCTGCTAAAACTTCAAGAGTTGGAGTTTCTCCACAACAAGCTAATACAACATCTGGATTTCCTTCATCATTTGATGCAAAATTCCAAATTCCTACTCCATTTTTACAATGTTCTTTTGCTTGTGCTTTAGTTAACCATTGTGGTCTTGGATGCTTTGAAGCAACAATTACATTAACATAGTTTTTAGATTTTATACAATGATCAAAACATGATAATAAACAGTTTGTATCTGGTGGTAAGTACATTCTTACTACATCAGCTTTTTTTGTTACTAAATGATTTAAGAATCCTGGATCTTGATGAGTATAACCATTATGATCTTGTTGGAATACATGACTTACTAATAAAAAGTTTAGTGAAGCAATTGGTGCTCTCCATGGAATTTGGTTACATACTTTTAACCATTTAGCATGTTGACTTGCCATAGAATCAACTATTCTTATGAAAGCTTCATAACTATGAATAAATCCATATCTTCCTGTTAGCAGGTATCCTTCTAACATACCTTCACATAAATGTTCTGATAAATATGAATCCATTACTCTACCATCTTTTGCTAAGAACTCATCACTAGCAAATTGTTTATAATTCCATGTCCTTTTTTCTACTTCAAAGACATGATTAAATCTATTTGATAATGCTTCATCTGGTCCAAACATACGGAAGTTTTTATTATTTCTATTTAAAATAAATAAGTCTCTAATATATTTACCTAATTCCATAGTATCTTGATTTACTATTTCACCTGGTTTTTTAATATCTAGTGCATAATCTTCCCAATTTGGTGTAATTATATCTTTTAATAATACTCCACCATTAGCATAACTACTTATTCCCATACATTTAGATGGTGAAGGACATAAGTCTTTTAATTCTTTTACTAATTTACCTTTTTCATCAAAACATTTATCTATTTTATAACTCTTTAACCATTTTTCTATTAATGGTAGGTTTTCTGGATTATCTCTTGTTATTGGGATTGGTACTTGATGTGAACGGAAACTTCCTTCAATTTTTTGTGAGTTATATTCTTTTGGTCCCATCCATCCTTTTGGTGTGGTTAATACTACCATTGGATATTGACCTTCTCCTCTTTCTTTAATTCTTTTAATATCTTTTACTACTTTATCTAATACTTTAGCCATTTCTTCATGAAGATTCATAGAATTATTTCCTGTTACAAAGTATGGTTTCCAATCATAACCACTAAAAAAATCTTCTAATTCATCTTGACTCATTCTACCAAAGATAGTTGGATTTGCTATTTTATAACCATTACGATGTAGTATTGGTAATACTACTCCATCTGTTTTACGATTTAAAAATTTATTAATATGCCAACTTGTTGCAAGGGGACCTGTTTCAGCCTCTCCATCTCCTATTACACAAGCTGCAATTAAGTCTGGATTATCTAATACTGCTCCTGCGGCATGAGATAAGCTATAGCCTAATTCTCCACCTTCATGAATTGATCCTGGAACTTCTGGGGCAACATGTGAAGATACTCCTCCTGGGAAACTAAATTGCTTACATAGTTTTCTTAATCCTTCTTCATCTTCAGTGAATTCAGGATAGAATTTAGAATAAACACCTTCTAAATAATTATTAGCAATCATTGCTTGTCCACCATGACCTGGACCAGATATATAAATCATTTTCAAATTATTTTTCTTTATGATTCTATTTAGATGAATATAAGCAAAATTTTGTCCTGGAGTTGTACCAAAATGTCCTACAACGACAGGTTTAATATCTGTAATTTGTAATGGTCTTCTTAGTAATGGATTATCTAATAAATATAATTGAGCTACACTTAAATAATTAAGTACTCTAAAGTATTTATCCATTAATTCAATTTCTTTTTTAGATATTGTTATCATATAATCACCTACTATAAGAATTATAACATATTATAAATACAAAAAAAAGAAAGAACTAATTCTTTCCTTTTCTTTTCTGTTTAACTTTTCTTGCTGCATATTCCATAACATAATCATAATCTTCTATACTGGGTCTTACTATGGTACCATCCATGGAAGTTGCCCTAAAATTTGATTTATCACTTACTAAATAATCCATAATATCTTCTTGATAGTCTAGATCAAAGAATTCTAAAAATATTTTTTGAATTTCTTCTTTTTTCTTTGGAAATGTTTCTTCCATAAAACTATTTCCATTACCAAAATCTATTCTTATACAATTAGATTTATTTTGAATTACTTTAGCAAATGTATTATTAATAAAATCTAGTTCATTTGCTGTTTTTATTTTTAATACAGCAGTATCTAAGATTATAGGGTTTCTTTTTCTTGTGTCTAAATACATAAGCATCACCTGGAGGCTTATTATACAACAAGTTTCTTTAAATAGCAATTTTATTTAGAAATTACTTCACATATTAATTGAGATATTTCTGTAGGATTATCTATTGGTAATCCAGCAATCATTCTTGCTTCACTATAAAGAATCTTAGTATATTTATCAAATGATTCTTTATCATTTTTAAATAAATCTTTTAATTTAGCAGTAATTGGATGTTTTTCATTTATTTCAAGAATTGTTTGAGCTTTAATACCCATATCATTTGGCATAGCATCAAATACTTTTTGCATTTCTATTGATACATCACCTTTTGTTGTTAAACATACGGGATGTGATTTTAATTTATTACTGAATCTTACTTCAGATACTTCTTCTAATTTTTCAGTCATTTCTTTTAATAAATCAGAATTATCTTTATTAGCTTTTTCAGTAGCTTTCTTTTCTTCTTCACTTTCTAAATCTAATTCTTCATCACTAACATTTTTAAATTTCTTATCTTCATATTCTTGAATAGCTGTAATACAGAATTCATCTACATAATCAGTTAAATATAAGATATCAAATTCTTTATCTCTTACTTGTTCAACTTGTGGTAATTTATTAATCTTATCAATAGATGATCCTGATGCATAATAAATATTTGCTTGTTCTTCTTTCATTTCAGATACATATTCTGCGATAGTAATTAATTTTTCATGTTTAGCAGAATAGAACATTACTAAGTCTTTTAATTTATCTTTATCTTGTCCAAAATTATTATATACTCCGTATTTTAATTGAACACCAAATGTTTTAAAGAATGAGATATATTCATCTCTATCATCTTTTAACATTGCTTCTAATTCTTTTCTAATTTTATTTTCAATGTTTTTAGCAATTAATTTTAAACTTTGAGATTCTTGTAATAATTCACGTGAAATATTTAGAGATAGATCTTCTGTATCTACTACACCTTTTACAAAACTAAAATAGTCTGGTAATAAATCAGCACATTTTTCCATTATTAATACTCCATTAGAATATAGAGATAATCCTTTTTCATATTCTTGAGTATAGTAATCATATGGTGCATGACTTGGAATAAATAATAATGCTTTATATGAAGTCATTCCTTCTACTGATGTAGATATTACTTTTAATGGTTTATCATAATCACTAAATTTATCCATATAGAAATTATCATAATCTTCATCTGATACTTCATTTTTAGGTTTCTTCCAAATTGGAATCATACTATTAAGTGTTTCTACTTCTTTAGTATCTTTATATTCTTTTTTCTCTTCATCTACTAATTCATGATGAGTACATTCCATTTTAATTGGGAATGCAATATAATCTGAATATTTTTTTACTAATTTCTTTAATTCATATTCATCTAAATACTTAGAGAATTCATCTTCATCTGTATCTTCTTTAATAACTAAAGTTATTTCTGTACCATTATCTTTCTTTTTAGCTTCTTTAATAGTATAGCCATCTACTCCTTCACTTTCCCAAATATATGATTTTTCATCATCAACACTTTTAGAGAGAACAGTTACTTTATCACTTACCATAAATGAAGAATAGAAACCTACACCGAATTGACCAATAATATTAGTTTTTTCTTCTTTAGACATGTTTTCTTTGAATGCTAAAGAACCACTTTTAGCTATAGTACCTAAGTTGTTTTCCAATTCTTCTTTAGTCATTCCACAACCATTATCAGTAATAGTTAATAGTCTTTTATCTTTATCATATTTAATATTAATCTCTAGTTTATCTTTATCTACTTTTATTTTTTTATCTGTTAAACTTCTGTAGTATAGTTTATCTAATGCATCACTGGCATTACTTATTAACTCTCTTAAGAATATATCTTTATTTGTATAAATAGAATTAATCATTAAATCTAATAGTCTTTTTGATTCTGATTTAAATTCTTTCTTTTCCATAATAACATCTCCTTTAATTAATACATGTTCAACTTAATTTATACCACTTATTTTAGCACTTGTCAACTTTAAGTGCTAAAAGTTTTTTAATAAAAAAAATAATACATTTTTGTATTATTTTCTTTTAAATTTGTGGCCTCCATTATTTAATGAATCCATATCATAAAATTGTCTGATCCAAAGAAATTTTTCTTTAATTGATGGTAACATTCCTACTAAGGAATCTAAGTCACAATCAATTAATTCTTGTAGATTTGTAATATTATTATCCACTAACACTTGCATCTCTCTTGGTTCAAACATATTTAGTTTTTTAAACATTGCCATATCGAACCTTGAGTTTAGGCTCTTTTCTTGATCCTTTTGCTTAGTAGATATAGTATAATCAAGCTCATCTTTTAACTCCTCCATACTATAAAATTGATCAATAAACTTTTTAAGATCTTTTAACTCTTTCAAAGTTTTATTCTCTAAATATTTCATAAAGGATCCCCCTTTCAAAATATCGGTATTAATTATATCATAAAATTCATTTTTTTTCAAGTTTTTATATAGTATAATACTATTATAGGATGTGTTTTATATGAATTTTGACTTTAATAATTTACAGTTTGATTATAATTCTAAAGTTATAATTACTTATTTATTTATATGTTTAGGAGCATGGTTTTTAAATGTTATTACTAGAGGTTGGAGTAATAAAACATTTTTTTCTAGTTATAGATCTTCTCCTCTTAATCCATTAACATATATAAGACTATTTACTCATGCGATTGGTCATCAAGACTTTGAACATTTTGTTAATAATTTCTTATACATATTATTAGTTGGACCAATGATTGAAGAAAAATATGGTAGTGTTAATCTAATAATTATGCTACTCATTACTTCTTTAGTAATTGCCCTATTCAATATTATATTTGATAATTATGCAATATTAGGAGCAAGTGGTAATGTTTATATGTTAATAGTGCTTAGTTCTTTTGCTAATATATCTGAAGGGAAGATTCCATTAACAGTATTATTAATCTTAGTATTCTTTGTACTTGGAGAAGCTAAAAAATCTATTACAGAAAGAAAATCTAAAACGTATCATGATGGTCATTTAATAGGAGCAGTGTGTGGACTATTATTTGGAATATTCTTCTTAACACATGGTAGTTTTTTCTAAAATAAAAACAGGATTGATCCTGTTTTTTTATGTTCTAACAGCTAGTAAAATTACTTTTTGTTTAGGACTATGATAACATGTTTGAAGAGTTAAAATATTATCACTAGCAAGAACTGCTGTTTTAAAATCATATTTAGAATTCTTTATAGCTTTAGTAATACTATCTGTTGATAGATAATTTTTTAAATATTCATTATCATTTTCTTCGGTTAAGAAAATTGCAAATGTTTTATAATGATATGTTTCTTGTTCAGTATAAATTGTTATAGGAATATTATCTCCTAAGAGACCATCATATAATTTAATTAAATCACTAAACATAGATCTACTTCTAGTATCATGACCAAATACTACTGTATTTAAATCATTAAAACTTGAAGAATTAATACTATTTAAAAAGATCCAACCATTCTCGTTATATCTTTTATAAAAAGAATGTTTTAAATAATAATCATTATCTTTAGCTTGTACTATTGGATAATTAATATTAGTATTATTTATTCTTATCCAACCTACTGTATCACTATTAATTTCATTTAACTTTTTAAAATCTAATGTTAATTCTGGTAATTCTTCATCTTCTTTTACTTCTTCTATTTCTTTTTTATTTGTTATTACTTCTTCTTGGATTTTCTTTACTTCTTTATTATTACTATTTCTATTTAATAATATATGTAGAGCATTATATGATGAATATAAGAATACTAGTAAAAAGATTACTAATAATACATTTAATACTCTTTTCTTTACTCTTCTTTTTCTTTTCATGTTGTTCCTCCAATCATTATATTACTATTGTATTATAAATTAAGAATAAAAACAACAAGGCTAAGCCCTGTTGTTTTTTTATAATACATCATCGTAGTGATATATGTATCTTAAGATTGAAACTATATCATTTAGGTCTATTGCTCCACTATAATTAATATCTCCTGCATCAAGATCTCCATCTTTTAAGTTATCATATTTATAAATGATTCTTAGACCTGCTACGACATCGTTTAAGTCAACGTCTCCATCATCATCAATATCTCCTCTCATACGAGTTCTTGGAGTTAATGTTACTGTTACATCTACTGTTGCTGTTCTTCCACTTGGAAGAGTAGCAGTTATTGTTGCTTCACCTAAGTTGTGGGCTGTAATTGTACCATTATTTATTGTTGCTACTGATGAGTTTGTTGTTGACCATGTAATTGTTGTAGATTCAGTAGTATCTTTTGGAAGAATTGTTACTTTTAATTCTCTATTTTCTCCTGGTAATAAGTCAATTGATGGAGAACCTAATGAGAATTTAGTAATTGGTACTGATACAACAACTGTTTTTGTTGCAGTCATACCATTTGATAATCTAGCTGTGATTGTTGTTGTTCCTCCACCTACAGCTGTTACTTTACCTGAAGCGTTAACTGTAGCGACTCCTGTTTGAGTACTTGTCCATGTAACTGTCTTACTATCAGTTGTATCGCTTGGTGTTATTGTTGTTGTTAATGTAGTATTTTGACCTTTATTAAGATTAATTGTACTATCTCCATTAATAACAAATTGAGTTACTGGTTTATAAACAGTTACTTCACATTCAGCGGTCATTCCATTTTGAAGTGATGCAGTTATTGTTGCATTACCTTTATTAACTGCTGTAACATTACCATTTTGATCAACAGTAGCTACTGATGTTTTATTACTTGACCATGATACTTCTTTACTTTGATCAGTATCATCAGGCAAGATTGTTGTTGTTAATGTTGCATGATTTCTTTCACTATCTCCGTAATATAAATACAAAGTATCTTGAGATATTATGAATGAACTAATTGGTTTAATTACTTTAACTGATACTGAAATAGACATTCCATTAGGAAGTGATCCGGTAATTGTAGTAGTTCCATAATTGTTTGCTGTTACTACTCCGTCTACTACGCTAGCTACAGTTGGTGTAGAACTTGACCATGTAATCACTTTACTATCTGAAGTAGTTGATGGTTCAATTTCAGTTTCAATTGTATGAGTTTGAGAAATTGTCATTTCTTTATATGTTCCATTAGTTACAGTGAATGATTGCATTGGTGTTGTTATGGTAATTGTTGATGTTGCAGTCATACCATTTGGAAGA
>Ga0247610_10005823_pt1 | contig 12900 bp, 12 predicted proteins | sample 174DNAGHGhighgp2_FD_193483 | JGI IMG/M metagenome (GOLD analysis project Ga0247610, IMG submission 193483) | Sheep rumen microbial communities from Palmerston North, Manawatu-Wanganui, New Zealand - 1742 DNA GHGhigh gp2 | ecosystem: Host-associated > Mammals > Digestive system > Stomach > Rumen...
CCTCAAACTGGCGATTATTGATTAAATGTGAAAATGCGCAAATGTGAAAATGGTCTATTGCATTGGACATAGTATTATCTCGCCCATCGGGGAAGGTTCGCATGCGAACTACGAAGCGGTGCAAGCAGGTCGCAGCGGATTGAAGATCCATACCGATCGGTTCGATTCGGTAGAACCGTTCTGCGCCTCACTTTTCGATACGCCGCAGGCTTTCGTGCCGCTATGCATCCGAAGCGTGGAAGAGGCGATGAGCAATGACCAATTACCAATCACCCATTCGAAGGATACGATCTTCATTCTTTCGACCACCAAGGGCGACAACTTGGACTTGATCACGCCGGCAAAAACGATCGCGCACCATTTCGGCAATCCGAACCCACCGATCGTGGTTAGTAATGCCTGCACCTCCGGCGTCTGTGCGCAGATAACGGCGATGCGTCTCTTGGAAGCCGGCTTGTACCAGCATGCGGTGGTGGTAGGATGCGATATCCAAACGAAATTCATCGTCAGCGGTTTTCAGGCGTTCAAAGCCTTGTCCCCCGAACCCTGTCTGCCTTTCAGCCCCGACCGCAAAGGACTGAACCTTGGCGAAGCAGCTGCCACGATCATTTATAGCCAACAGCCAATGGCTAATAGCCAACAGCCCCTCTGGACCTTGGAAGCCGGCAGTATCCATAACGACGCGAACCATATCTCTGCGCCGAGTCGCACGGGAGAAGGTGCGTACCGCTGCCTGATGGATGTGTTGGAAGGCTTGTCACCAGCTGACATCGATTTGGTGGGTGTACACGGTACCGCAACGCTTTATAACGACGATATGGAGCGTGTCGCTTTGGAACGGGCAGGACTGCAAGACACGCCCATCTCGGCCCTCAAGCCTTTCTTCGGGCATACGATGGGGGCTGCCGGCGTACTGGAGACGATCCTCTGTGCCATGCAGGCCAATGAGAAAATGGTAAATAACAAAATGGTAAATTGTATCAAGATGCTTTCCGGCTTCGGAGGCGTGAATGCAGCGATACGAATAAGAGTTTGAGATAGTTTGATAGTTTGAAAGTGGTAAGCTACATAGAGATCAGACCGACATCGGTAGTGCTGAACGGACAACCGATAGCCGTGGAGACGACAGGCGAGAAGATGCTTGTCGAACTCTATCGTCGGTACGCCGGTGACTATCCGAAATTCTTCAAGATGGACACCCTCTCGCGTCTCGGTTTTATCGCCGCAGAGATACTGCTGAAAGAGCCAAGAGCCAAGAGCCAAGAGCCAACAGCCATCATATTGGCAAACCGCAGCGCCAGTATCAAGAACGATACCGACTATTTGGCAACTATCTCGGATGGCAACTATTATCCCAGCCCGGCGTTGTTCGTCTATACTTTGCCGAATATCGTGACCGGCGAGATCGCCATCCGCCATCATATCCAGGGAGAGACCTCGTTCTATATCCTCGACGCCCCCGAGCAATTAGAACAGATCCTTCTTTCAACGATGTCAAACAACCTCAAACCTTCAAACCCGCAAACCATCCTCGCCGGTTGGTGCGAGTGTACGGAACCGAATAATTTTTATGCTAAATTACAGATTATATGGAACAATTGATTGAACAACTGAAATCCCAAATCATTGACGCCCTTAATTTTGAAGATATGACGCCTGCAGACATCGATACCGATGCCCCTCTGTTCGGAGAAGGCCTTGGTTTGGACTCGATCGATGCCTTGGAACTGATCATGCTGATGGATCGTGAGTACGGAATCAAATTAGCCGACCCGAAAGCCGGTAAAGCGATTTTCCAATCCGTTCGCACGATGGCGGAATATATCCAAGCTAACCGCACCAAATAATGCGTATTGCGATCACAGGCATAGGAATGGTCAGCGCCATCGGATGTAACAGCACCGAGACCCTGCAGGCTTTACGGAATGAGCGTTCCGGTATAGGCGCGATGCGTATGTTGCAAAGCGTTCATACCGACTTGCCGGTGGGGGAAGTGCCCTATACCGACGCCGAACTCAAACAGATGCTCGGTGTCGATGAACCTATGCCGCGTACGTCCCTCTTAGGTCTCATGGCCGCTCGTGAAGCGATGCTAATGGCTAATAGCCAACAGCAAATAGCATTTATCAGCGGTACTACCGTCGGCGGTATGGACTTGACCGAGCAGCATTGGCAGGACTACCAGCAAGGTCTTGCCACGGAGAATATTCATCTGCATGAAGCCGGTGAATCGACGAACGCTATTGTCCGTCACCTTTCAGCCAATAGCCAAGAGCCAACAGCCAACAGCTTCGTCTCAACGCCTTCCACCGCCTGTTCGTCGGCGCTCAATGCGATCATGTTAGGAGCGAACCTGTTGCGTACGGGTCAAGCGAAAGCAGCTTTGGTGGGTGGAGCAGAGAGTCTGAGCAAATTCCATCTCAACGGTTTTAATACGCTTATGATCCTTGATCATCAGCCTTGCCGACCGTTTGATGCGAACCGGAACGGACTGAACTTGGGTGAAGGAGCAGGTTATCTGCTGATCGAACCCGAAGAAGAGGCCCTTGCCCGTGGAGCGAAGATCTTAGGTTATATCAACGGCTATGCCAATACCTGCGATGCTTTCCATCAGACCGCTTCTTCTGCCGACGGCGAAGGTGCCTATCGCGCGATGAAGGGTGCATTGGAGATGGCGCAACTGCAGCCCGAAGACATCGATTATATCAATGCCCACGGTACAGCGACCCCTAATAACGACCTCTCGGAATCGGCCGCACTGATCCGTTTGTTCGGTGATCATATGCCTGCTGTCAGCAGTACGAAGGCTTTCACCGGTCATACCACTTCGGCCAGCGGCGGACTTGAAGCGGCGATATGTGTGCTGGCGATGCAGCATGGTTTTATTCCGGCGAATTTGCATTGGTCGCAGACCGCCAAAGGGCTTATTCAACCCCTTACCCATACGCGCTGTCAAGCTCTGCATCATGTGCTCTGCAACGCGTTCGGTTTTGGAGGAAACGAGTCTTCGCTCGTCATCAGCGCCGAAGGAATAGACCTGAGCGAAGCTCCTCTTATCGAGCTGTCGAGCTGTCGAGAAATCGAGATCTCGGAGGATACCGAAGTGAGTGCTTTTGTCAATGGTGCTGAGGCTCGTCGCATGACGCCGCAGACCCGACGTATCGTAGCGGCAGCGAAGAAAGCGATGCAGGAGGCCCATATCGACCAACCCGATGCTATCGTCTGCGCCACGCAGTACGGCTGTATGCTGCAATCCATGCGTTTCTTGCAGGACATGATCGATTCGGAGGAGCAACAACTCAAACCGACGCCTTTCATCCAATCGACGCATAACACGATCGCTTCGCTCATTGCGATCCTCACGGGAAACCACGGCTATAATGCCACCTATTCGCAGGGCAAGGATTCGCTCGCGTGTGCGATGACCGATATCCGATCGCAGATGGCATTAGGTTTGATCCGTAACGCCCTCGTGCTGGAATTTGACGAAGAGGTGGAAGCATGGGATAAGGTACTGCAACATATCGGTGAGAAAACCCAAAATATCGCTAAAGCAACGATTATAACGCTATGAAACTGATTCTCTTAGCTCTCATACAAAGCATGCTGCTCTGCTCAGGACAGCTCTTCATGAAACTCGCCCTCAAAGCGATGGGTGCGGTTTCCTGGTCATGGGCGTTCGTGTGGAGTCAGGTGACGAACTGGTGGTGGCTTGCCTGCGGCATATCGTTCACGGCAGCCGGCATCCTGTGGATGTACATCCTCAAGCACTGGTCGTTCTCGCAGGCTTATCCGCTCAGTAGCCTTGCGTATGTGTTCGGTATGATAGCAGCCATGTTCTTCTTCCACGAGCATATCGCGTGGACACAATGGTTAGGTATCCTCTTTATCATGGCGGGGTGCTATTTGGTGGTCAATTGAGGAGTGAATAATGAATAGTGAAATAATCGTTCGAACGAACGTGAGATAAGAATAATGAATATTTTGGGACTCATATTGTCGCTCATCGTTTCGCTGGAAGCGGATTTCGTGCAAACGAAGCAAGTGGCGTTGATGAATGAACCGCAGGTGTCTGTCGGTCACCTCTCTTACCGTGCGCCGGAGTACATGCGATGGGAATATACTTCGCCTGAGGCGTTGGTGTGGGAGATTGACGGTAAACAATCGAATGTCAATCCGCAGGTACAGCGTCTCTTGCGCATGATCATGGCATCTATTGCAGGAGAGAATACGCAGGATGAACGCATGCAGCGGGAGTCCCAAAAACTCTTTCGTTCGGTGAATGTTACCATGGACGAGAAAACCCATGCCGCTCAGCGCGTGGAGATGATAGAAAAAAACGGAGATACCACGATTATTGAATTTAAGAATGTCACTGTTAAATAGTTTATATGATATCGTCGAAAGTCAAAAGTCGAAAGAGCAAAGCACTTTTGTCATTCGCTTCAATCCTTCGCACCCTATTTTTGCCGGTCATTTTCCCGGTCATCCGGTTGTACCCGGTGCTGTTCTTGTGCAGATAGCCGAAGAATTGGCAGGTGTTTTTATCGGGAGTACGGTTTGCTTCAACGCAATCCGTAACTTGAAATTCCGTCAACCGATCACGCCGGACATGGAAGTAACCCTTTGTATCGAAAAAGGAGTGTCGGATCATTTTTTCAACGTTCAACTTTCCACTTTCAACTCGCTCAATGCGTCTTTCATCGTCACATATATGTGTCCTGATACCGACCTTCAATAACGCCGGTACGATCCTTGACGTCGTTCGTCGCGTGCATGAGCAGGTACGCGACATCATCGTCGTGGATGACGGTTGTACGGACGATACCTTGGCTTTTTTAGGTACGCTTGATTTTTCGGTCACCATCGTCTCTCATACGCGTAACCAAGGTAAAGGCAAAGCACTCGTTTCGGGTTTTTGCAAAGCGCTCGAGATGGGTTTTACCCATGCCCTGACCATCGATGCCGACGGACAGCATTATCCAGAAGATATACCCCTCATGCTGCGTGCGCTGGATCTGCATCGCGAAGCGATCATCGTCGGTAGCCGGCAGTTTGCGGATGAGAACATGTCGGGTAAGAGTAAGTTTGCCAACCGGTTCTCGAATTTCTGGTTCCGTTTGCAAACGACGATCAATCTTCCGGATACTCAAACCGGCATGCGTATCTATCCTTTGCATCAATTGTACGGTCTGCCTTTGCTTACCAGCCGGTACGAAGCGGAACTGGAACTGCTCGTTTTCGCCGCATGGCATAACGTGCCTTTGATACCGGTTCCTATTCGGGTCTATTATCCGCCTAAGGAGCAGCGGGTCAGCCATTTCCGGCCGGTTCGGGATTTCACGCGTATCTCGATCCTCAACTGCTTCCTGTGCCTCGGTGCCTTGCTGTTCGGCTATATCAATATGTATTGGCGTACGGTCGTTTGCTTCGCCTATTTCGGTTTGACGATGCTGTTTGGCGTCACGCCTTATACGCTGATCTATTTCGCTATCCATGGTGAGAACGCGCAGAGTAGGGCCATCTATCGCCGACGTATGCAGCGTCTGGCGAACCATTACTGTCGTCTCTTAGCCGGCTTGCATTACACGATCGATAATCCCTATCAAATCGAATTGGGAGCCCAACCGTCGGTGATTATCGCCAACCATCAGTCGCATATTGACATCATGCTCATCCTCTCGCAGACGGCGAAGGTGGCGATCATGGTCAAAGATTATATCTGGTACAACCCGATTTTCCATGTCGTGGCGCGTAAGTTGGACTGCTTCCCGCTCTCCATGGACGATGCTGCCAAAGAGACGCTCATCCGTCGGGTGACCGAAGAAGGGTACTCGATCATGCTTTTCCCCGAAGGTACACGTACCGCGACCGGTGAGATCGGGCGTTTCCATCGTGGGGCAGCCTATTATGCGCGGTTGCTTCATCTGCCGATCCAACCTTTGCTTTTGGAGGGCCTTTGCGATTATATCTCGCGCAAGCAGTTTGCTCTCAAGCCGGCGCATGTCGTCATGCATATCCTGCCTCCTATTTCCTGCGACGATGCTTCTTTCGGGCGTAACTATAAGAAACAAACCAAATCGCTGGAGATGCATTATGATGCCTTGCTGCATTCCAACCGACGTTCTGTAGCTATCCTTGGTGCCGGTGTTTCCGGGCTTTTTTGCGGTGCTCTCTTGGCGCAAAAAGGTTATCTGGTGACGCTATTCGAACAACTGCCTGTCTATGGCGGCGGACTCTATTCGTATGAACGCAACGGCGAGACCTGGCTCACCGGCATGCATATCCTCTCCGGTCTGCATCCGGAAGGGGCAGTGACGCACGTTCTGCAGTCGTTAGGTATCGAAGCAAACATCGTGCCTACTTCGGTTGATCATGCGCCGGCATCGCTCATCGGCGAAGCCGAATGGGCGCAATGTGACCAAGGTATATACCGTTTTGTGGGCGGTTCGCAACAACTTGCCGATGATCTCGCCCTCTTCATCACCCGCCACGGTGGTCGTATCTTGACAGGTCAAAAGGTGAGTGGCTTAAAGGAAGAAGGAGACAAATTCCAAATCACAAATCATCAATCATCAATTATCAATCATCAATTCGATACGGTCGTCTCGACTCTTCATCCCAAGCAACTGCTTCGTCTGACCGACATGCCGCTTTTCCGCACCATCGCCCGCAATCGTATCCTCTCTACTCAGGAGACCTTGGGTTCGTTCAAGACCTATATCCGGCTCAAACCCGATACGCTGCCTTACGATCCGGTCACACATTTTATGCCGAAGCACAACCTTCTCGTTATGACGCCTTGTATGACCAAGAATCAGTCGTTTGCACGCACGATTGAAACGGTCATGCCGCTCGATTATAATGAGTTGGCACCTTGGCATGAGAACCGCAAGAACGACTATGCGGCTTACGAAGCGTTCAAGCATACTCAGGAGCAGAAAACCCTCGATCTCATCGAACAAATTTACCCCGATATACGGACGCAGATGGAGGATATCTTCTCCTCCACTTCGCTCACCTATCGGGATGATTATCTCTCGCCCGAAGGAGCGATGTTCGGTATGTCCGAATCCGTCGGATCGGTGCGAACCCGCCTCAAGGGATTCTATCTCTCGGGACAGAATATTTTCTTACACGGTCTATGCGGTGTCGTCATGACCGCTCAACAAACAGTTCAAGCCCTATGCGAAGATTTCGAATACTGATACTTCTCCTGCTAATAGCCGTTTGCCAACAGCTAACAGCCAAAAGCCAACGTCTTACGTATTATCCCGCCGATAGTACGCGTAATACCGGCATGGCAATCATCGTTTGTCCGGGTGGAAGTTACTGCTGGCATGACATGGAGCACGAGGGACGCGAAGTGGCGGAGTGGTTGAGCAGTCAAGGTATCCATGCTTTCGTGCTCAAGTACCGGGTGGCGAACATCAGCGCCTTCTGTATCGGTTATCGTGTCATCGGTTTGGGCAATAAATACCCCAATATGCTTACGGATGTCGAGCAGGCACTGCAGTATGTCTATACCCATGCCGACTCCTTACATATTGATCGCGCGCGCATAGGCGTGATGGGTTTCTCGGCCGGAGGGCATCTCACGATGATGTCTTATACCCACAACCGAACGGAATACAAACCCTCTTTCCTCTGCCCGGTCTATCCGGTCGTGACGATGAGTCATAAGAAATACACCCATCATCGCTCGCGTCGTGGCGCTTTGGGCGTGTGGGGACAGTTTAACCGCACCAAACGGGACTCGCTCTCGATCGAGAAACATATACCGGACGATTGTCCGCCGGTCTTCCTGATCAACTGTCAGGATGACCCGATCGTCAAATATCAGAACTCTGAGTTACTCGACTCTGCTCTTACCGCCCATGCCGTACCGCATGTGTATATCCAGTACCAAACCGGCGGACATGGATTCGGTGCGTCAGAGGTTAAAGGAACAGAAGAATGCAGACAATGGAAAAACGAATTTCTACAATGGATATCGAATTTGAATCAATAGAACGTATTCGCGACTTTCAGGAAGTAGCATTAACCAAGCAGATCGCGTATGTAGCCGAACACTCGCCCTATTATATGCGAATGTTTGACGAGCACCTTATCGATCCTGCGTCCATACGCACCATCGAGGACTTGCAACGGCTTCCTTTCACCGAGAAAGCGGACTTGCAACGTTTCAACGATGATTTTTTGTGCGTGCCCAAAGAGGAGATCATCGATTATATCACTACGTCGGGTACGCTCGGCGAACCCGTCTTGTTCGGTTGTACCGAATCGGACCTGCAGCGTTTGGCGTACAACGAGCATAAGTCCTTTGCTTGCGCCGGCTTACACAAAGGCGATATCCTTCAACTCATGACCACGATGGACAAACGTTTCATGGCGGGTCTCGCTTACTGGATGGGTATCCGTCGCATGGGCGCGAGCATCATTCGTGTGGGGAACGGTATCCCCGAACTGCAGTGGGACACGATCCAACGTCTGCACCCGACGGCCATCATGTGCGTGCCCTCTTTCATCCTGCGTCTCATCGAGTACGCTGAGCAGCATAACATCGATTATCGCCATTCGTCGATTCGTAAGATCATCGGTATCGGTGAAGGACTGCGCGATCAGCAGTTTAACCTCAACCTGCTCGGTCAGCGGATCCATGACAAATGGCCGGAAGTGGAACTCTACGCTACGTATTCGTCCACCGAGATGTCCGCTACTTTCTCTGAGTGCGAGCACGCTTGTGGCGGGCATGTACACCCCGAACTGATCATCGTTGAGATCATCGGAGAAGATGACCAACCCGTTCCGGACGGTCAACCCGGAGAGATCGTCATCACGACCCTTGGCGTCGAAGGAATGCCGCTCATCCGTTTCCGTACCGGCGACATAGCCGCTAAAGTGACCGAACCCTGCGCATGCGGACGGAACTCGTATCGTCTTACGCCGCTCATCGGACGGAAACATAACATGATCAAACTGAAAGGAACGACTATCTATCCACCGGCTATCAATGATGTGCTGGATAACACCCTTTTTGTCGGCAATTATGTGGTGGTAGTGCGTCATTCAGATGCCGGTACCGACGAAGTCATCGTTCGTATCAGCCTGCGCGATAAAACTATCCAACCCGAGGAAGCGATCAAACAACTCAAGGACCATTTCCGTTCGCGTCTGCGTGTGGCGCCTATCGTTGAGATACTGCCCGCTGACGTGATCCAGCAGATCAATTTCCCGGCTAAAAGCCGCAAACCCATTAAGTTTATAGACGAACGCTGAAAACTGAATACTGACCACTGAAAACTATCTTATTACATATTTACGATTTCTTTGCCTCCCACCGCGCTTGGCTGTGGATCGGGTGCGCTGTGGTGATGAGCATCCTCATCGCTTTGGCTGCTACTTTGCGTTACGACGAAGACATCATGGATTTTCTACCGATCACTGCGGAGGAGCGCCAAGCCATCGACAGCCTGCAAGCCCAGCAATCGGCTGCGCGCATCGTGCTGATCATCGAGGGTGAAGAGGAGTACGAACGGGAAGATGCCCTCTATACGATCGAAGATCGTCTTTCCACTATCCACTATCCACTATCCACTTTCACCTTATCCGACCTTTCACCTTTCACCTTTCACCTTTCACCTTTCAACATTCCCGATTCTCTCCTTACGCGCGAAGCGGTTCATGCCGCCCTCTTACGCGATAAAGCCATCCTCTCTAAGCCCGGCGGTTCAGCCTTAGCCCCCCTCATCCAACAAGATCCCCTTGGCTTGATAGATCTTTCAAACCTTCAAACTTTCAAACCGTCAAACAAAAGCTTTGCGTATATCGATTCTCCATATGGCAGTACGGAAACCAAGCAAAACGCGGCTCTCGTGGATTCGCTGACGGCTATCACGAACGAGGTGGCGCTTCTTTATCCGAATCTGCTGATACGCTGGACGGGAGGTCCTGTGATTGCCGTAGGTAACGCACGTCGAATCAAGACCGACACGCTCCTTTGTATCTCTCTTTCTGCGGTACTGATCATCTTGCTTCTCGCTTACGCTTTCCCGCGTCGCAGAGACTGGTGGCTCATCCTCTTGTCGGTTTCTGTCGGTTGGTTAATGGGTATGGCCGTCTTACATATCGTCACGCCTACCGTCTCCGCCGTTGTGCTGGGTATCGGTAGTGTCCTGATCGGTATAGCCGTCAACTATCCGCTGCATCTGCTTGTACATCAGCGCTATACGACCTCCGTGCGGCAAACATTGGATGAAGTACTCTCACCCCTTATCGTAGGCAATATCACGACCGTCGGTGCGTTCATGGCGCTTATCCCCATGCATGCCACCGCCCTCCGTCACCTCGGTATCTTTGCGGCTGCCATGTTGGTCGGAACGATCCTCTTCTGCGTCTTCGTTCTGCCTCATCTCATGTCCGCCGAACCCACGCCGATAAGAGAGATCAAAATCAAGCCAATAGCCAAGAGCCAAAAGCTAATAGCTGTCAGTCAATGGACTATTCTCGCCCTTACTCTTATCGGAGGATTGTATCTCTGGTTTTGTCCGCAAGACCGGTTTGATGCCAACTTGACGCATATCAACTTCATGACCGACGAGCAACGCGCCGACATGGCCCTCTTCGAGCCAATAGCCAATAGCCAACAGCCAATAGCCAATAGCCAACAGCTAATAAACCTCATCCGCGAAGAAGCCGAAGCCGTCGGTTTTCGTCCCGATGCTTTCGAACCGTTCTATGAGAAGCTAAGAGCTAATAGCCAAGAGCCAATAGCCAATAGCGTCAGCTCCCTCATGTCCAATGTTGCCGAGCGTCTCAGCGCGGAGTTCGATTATATCGGTCTCGTCTGCTCGCTCATCGTCTTCGTCTTCCTGTGGCTGGCGTTCAAGCGTTTCTCTTTGGCGCTCATCGCTTTCCTGCCGATGGCGCTGAGTTGGGTTTGGATACTGGCTATCATGCAACTCTGCCACTTGCAGTTTAACATTGTCAATATCATCCTTGCTACCTTCATTTTCGGGCAAGGAGACGACTATACCATCTTCATTGTGGAAGGGCTTCTGTACGAACGTAGAACCGGCAAACAGATCCTGCCGCAATATCGGCAATCGATCCTTTTGTCGGCGCTAATTATGTTGATTGGTATTGGAATTCTTATCTTCGCAGTGCATCCCGCCATGCATTCGTTGGGTGCGGTCACCCTCATCGGCATGGCCATCGTTCTGCTGATGGCGGTCACGATTCCGCCGCTCTGCATGCGTTGGATCAAATGACCTCACCATGCCAAAGTGGCGATGACGGGTTTGTGGTCGGAACTATGGGAAGAAGAGACCGCGCATTTGGCAGGAACTAAAGGATCCGAACAAAGGATATAATCGATTCGAAGTCCCAAACCGCGTTTCTCGACAGTAAAGCCCATCTGCCACGGGTGTACGCTGTTCCAAGCATCATGCAGTCCGGCGGCTATATGCTGATAAGCAAAACTCCATGCCGGCGCATTGAAATCACCCACCACGATCACAGGATAAGGACTTGCCTCAATCTCCGTACGAACGATCTTCGCTTGCTCGTTGCGTAAGGGCACCGCTTTCTCCCATTTGGCTTTGAGCCGCTTGAGCGACGAGAGAATACCTTCGTAATTGCGTTGTTTTTCGGCTTCCGCGATGTCTTCCGGCGTGAAACTATACGACTCTAAATGATTGTTGATCAATCGGAACGTGTCCTTGCCTACTACGATGTCGCATCGATTGGACAGATTGCCTCGCGATTGATAATGGATGCTCTGCTTGTTGATCAGCGGATATTTGGACCACACCATCGTACCGTACTGATGCCGGCTGTTATAGACCGAGAAATCCAGATACGAGTACGGATATTTCTGCCCCATACATTGTTTCACGTCCGGCAAAGTCAGGTATTTTCCGTCCTTATACACATCTACCTCCTGCAGACACACCACATCCGCATCCTGCGTCAGCAGGTACTGCAGCACGGCGTTCTCTGCCGGCTTGTGCTTAAAATCCATCCGCGCCGTATTCCACGTCAGGACACTGATCGCTATAAGAATAAAATCGAACATAACGTGCGAAGCACCATTTTAACTTTTTAACGTTTTACGCAGAAAAACCATCTTAACTGTTTAACGTGACTTTGGCTCCAAAGTCACCAAAGGAATTATCATCTCCTCCAGCGAAATACCGCCGTGTTGGAACGTGTTGCGGTAATATTGCGCGTAATAATTAAATTGATTCGGGTACGCGAAGAAATCGCTGCCGGCGCAGAAGGCATAACTGCTGCTCACGTTCGGGCAGGGCAGGCCGACACGCTTGGGTTGCTCGATGAAGAACACGTTCTTCGAGTTGCAGTTCAGCGCTTTGCCTACTTTGTACCGGATATTGGTGTTCGTGTTCTTGTCGGCGATGATCTGTACGGCGTTCTTCACGCGTGTCGTACCATGGTCGGTCGTCAGCACGAGCGTGAATCCCAACTCGGCCGCGCGACGCAGTAACTCATACGTCGGCGAATGCCGGAACCAACTGAGAGTCAAGCTTCTATACGCGGCTTCATCGTTCGCCAACTCTCGCATCATCTTGCTCTCCGTCCGCGAATGGCTCAGCATATCAATAAAGTTCAGCACCACGATATTCAGCGGCGCCTGAACGCCTTTGAGTTGCCCGATCACACGCTCGCAGAAATCGCTCTCGTTGATCTTCCAATAGTTGAAACTCTCCCGCCTGCGATACCGATCGAGCAGGGTCTGAACCAACTCTTTCTCGTATTGGTTTTTGGTCTCTTCGTCCCCTTCTTCTACCCAATATTGCGGATACATCTCCTTGATCTGCAGAGGTAGCAAACCTGAGAAAATGGCATTGCGCGCGTACTGCGTGGCCGTCGGCAAAATCG
>Ga0247610_10005824_pt1 | contig 12899 bp, 11 predicted proteins | sample 174DNAGHGhighgp2_FD_193483 | JGI IMG/M metagenome (GOLD analysis project Ga0247610, IMG submission 193483) | Sheep rumen microbial communities from Palmerston North, Manawatu-Wanganui, New Zealand - 1742 DNA GHGhigh gp2 | ecosystem: Host-associated > Mammals > Digestive system > Stomach > Rumen...
ATTACAACTACCAGCGTATCGATTATTCTGACGGGGAACTAGCGATTATCAACCATCTGACATTCACGCCCCGTATGCATACCACACAGACCAACATGGTCTTCATCGCCATGTGTTGTGCGGGATCTTTCAGTTTTGAGATGAACGGTGCTGAGGTGAACGTAGAGAAAGACGATGTATTCATCGGCAGCCCCAATGCCATCTATTCCCATTATGAGATGAGCCCCGACCTGTCGTGCCGCCTGATCTGCATCTCGCAAGGGCTCCTGCTACAAATGCTATATCCCTATCAGAGCATCTGGAATAAGACCCTCTATCTGAAGAAATATCTCATGTTTCATCTTTCATCTATCGACGCAGAACTCCGTGAACACATGAACGCCCTGCTGACGTACAATCTGGAAAACAAGAGAGATATCTTCCAGAAAGAGATTATCCGTTCCCTGATACGGTCGATGCTCTACGAAATATGCTGTGCGCTCTACAAGGAGATACAAGTAAAGGCATCCACAGAGACCAATCAGAAGAAGATACTCTTCGACCGCTTCATCTCTCTTCTCACTCAGAGTGAGATAAAGAAACATCCGCTATCCTATTACGCAGATATCCTGTGCGTCTCACCACGCTATCTCACCATGGCCTGCCGTGACGTAAGCGACAAGACGGCCTACGACTGGATCAAGGAGTATGTGCAGAACGATGTGCGCTATTACCTGCTCCACACCAACCTGACCATCAAGGAGATATCCATCAAACTGGGGTTCTGCAACCTTTCATTCTTTGGAAAATACGTGCGGGAGAATTTCGGGCAGTCACCATCCGACTTCCGGCGCGACGAAAAAGGCAAATAGAAGAATCCCCCAGTTCCTGTCGGACTGGGGGATTCCTCTGTGGCATTCGTTCTAAATGGATGCTGCCGCTATCCATTCGTAGATGCAAGAGCAAATGCCGAAGAGGGCTATACCTGCCGTGCAAATGGCAAGTGCACACTTGGTATTGACATCGCTCTGGAATGTTGGCAGTGGTGTGTCAGTCTTCGTGATATACATCGCCTTTACAATCAGCAGATAGTAGTAGAGTGACACGACGGTGTTCACCAAGGCAATGAAGACGACGAAATAGGCTGCGGGATTCCCCTGCTGCACACCGGCCATGAACACGAAGAACTTCGAGAACATACCTGCGAACGGAGGAATGCCAGCCAGCGAAAACAGTGCCAGCGTCATCAGGAACGACAACTTCGGGTTCGTCTGATAGAAGCCATTGTAGGCAGCCATATCCGTACGGCCCCCGTTGTTGCGCTCCACCACATTGATGACGGTGAAGACAGCCATGTTGGCTACGATGTAGACGAGCACATAGTATGTCAGTGAAGCCACGCCAATCTGACTGTTACCCATCACGGCCAGCATGATATAGCCAGCCTGTGAGATGGAACTGAAGGCCATGAATCGCTTGAGTTCGCTCTGGCGGATGGCAAAGAGGTTGGCCACCGTGATGGAGAGTACAATCACCACGTAGAGCATATACTCCCAGTACACCATCATCGGAGCAAAGACCTTCATCAGGATGATGCACAGCGTGAGGGCTGCAGCACCTTTTGAGATGACGCTCAGATAACCGGTCACAGGTGTGGGCGCGCCCTGATAGGTGTCAGCCGTCCAGAAGTGGAAGGGCACGAGCGAGATCTTGAAGCCTAGGCCACTGAAGAAGAAGGCCAGTCCCATGATAGTCAACGGATCGGCTGTGATGGATGCAGCCACGTCACTGAAGTAAAGTGTGCCAGTGGCAGCATAGATGAACGAGATGCCAAAGAGCATGACGCCGCTGGAGAAGGTGGCCATAAGGATGTACTTGGCAGCACCCTCGGCGGAGTTCTTCTTGTGCTTGTCAAAGGCTACCATACAGGCCAGGGGCACTGAGGCAGTCTCCAGACCGAGGAAGAACAGCAGGAAGTTGCCGCTCGACATCATCATGAACATACCCAGCAGGGTTGAGATGACAAGCATGTGGAACTCGCCTGCCAGATGCGTGACCGTATCCAGCCATGGACGCGCCATGATGATCACAACCAAGGTGCCGAAGGCAAGGATGCACTTCATGACGCTGACAGCGGGAGTAGCAACATAGAGACCGCCAAAGGCAGAGGCTGGCCCTGCCAAGGCAGAGACGACAGCGGTGACCAGCAACATGGCGGCTGTAATGAGGCTGATGATAGTGACACGCTCCCTACCCCGCTTAGGACAACAGAAGTCTGCCAGGAAGACAATCAACAGAGCGGCTATTAAGGCAATCTCTGGAATCAGTTTCAAAAATTCACTATAATTCATATCTAAGTCCTCCTATTTTTTACATGACACCTATTGACTGAAGAATATTACCTGCTGCAGGCGAGATAATGTCGCTCACCCAGAAGGGGAACGAGCCCAACCCGGCCACACAGAAAATCAGGCAGATGACAGCGACGCGCTCATCCCAAGTAGCATCCGTCAACTCGAGGAAGTGCTTGTTCTCCACCTCACCATACAGGATCTTGCCGACAACACGCAGGATGTAGACAGCCGTCACCACGATCGACGTACAGGCGATAATCGTTGCCACCATGCGGAATGACTCGTTGGGGTCGCCACTCAGAGGATGAGCCCCGAATGAACCTACGAAGATGGTCATCTCTGCGATAAAGCCAGAGAAGCCTGGGAGTCCGAGGTTGGCCAGACCTGCAATCACATAGCCCACGGCCAGGAAAGGCATAATCTTCATCAGACCAGCCAGTTCGCGGATGTCGCGGGTATGGGTACGTCCGTAGATCATACCAATCAGCGCAAAGAAGAGGGCCGTCATCAGACCATGTGACAACATCTGCAGCACAGCACCCGTCACAGCCGTCTGACTCATCATCAGCAGGGCGAAGAGCACCAGTCCGCAGTGTGACACTGAAGAATAGGCGTTGATGTACTTCAGGTCGGTCTGCACGCAGGCACTAAGCGCACCATAGACCACAGAGATCGTGGTCAGGATAAGGAATATCCACGACAGATCCTGAGCAGCCTCAGGCAGCAGATACATAGCCACGCGGAAACAGCCATAGCCTCCCAGTTTCATCAGCACACCGGCATGCAGCATCGACACGGCGGTAGGCGCAGAAGCGTGACCGTCGGGAGACCAAGTGTGGAACGGGAACAGGGCTCCCAGCACACCGAATCCGATGAAGATGAAGGGGAAGAACACGTTCTGGATGTCGCCGGGGATGGCATGAGCAGCAGCAATCTGAGTCAGTTCAAAGGTGTAAGTTCCACTATACTGGCCGTTGAAGAAGTAGATGCCGAGCAGACCGAGAATCAGCAGGGCCGAACCTCCCATCAGCATCAGCGTCAACTTCATGGCCGAGTACTCCTTATGACCACTACCCCAGACACCAATCAAAAGGTACATCGGGATAAGAGCCACCTCGTAGAACATGAACATCGTGAAGAGGTCGGTAGAGATGAAGAAGCCGAACACACCCGTCGACAACAGCGTGAACCAGAGGAAATACTCCTTCGTCAATGGTTTCAACTGCCAAGAGGCGAATGTACCCGTGAAGACGATGATGCTCGACAGAAGCAACATCACAACAGAGATACCATCGACGCCGACGGAATAGGCGATGTTGAGCGGCTTGAACCAAGGTGTACTATAAGTAAGTAGCATCTCGGCAGTATTACCTGCGGCACGCTCCTGAATAAAGTAAATCGTCAACCATATCGAGAGGGCCAGCAGGCAAGAAGAGCCCGCGACCATCACGCCACGCACCTGATTGAGATTCTTGGCAAGCCATAATCCCAAAAGCATCAGGGCGGGAATAACTACGAATAAACTTAGTATTGTCATATTATTGTTATATCGTTATTACGTTATGTCCTTATTACGCTAGTACAGAGCAAGCAGAATGAGCGTTAATGCCACAGAACCGGTAATGAACCAGACGGCATACTGACGAACGTCGCCGCTCTGCCAACTGCGAATGCTCTCACCAGCCTCATTAGCACCCCATGCCATGAAGTTGAACGTACCATCGACAACATGGCGGTCGAACCAGGCGATAGGCGTGCTGACGCAACGGAAGATGATCCTGTGAGTGACATACTGCCAGATCTCATCCTGATAGAAACGCTTGTAGGCTGCACGATGCAGTTTCGGGAACGTCTTATAGAGAAGGTCTGCAATCGGCTGACTCTCACCTTTATATATATAGGTGGCGAGACAGATGCTCAGGATGGCAATGATCGTGGATGTTGCAGCAATCTGCATATCGAAGTGGATGGTGTAATCAGTACCTGCGGCAGATACATAACTACCGAATGAGCCACCCCACCCTGCAAAGCCTGCTATCGTGGTATAGATACCAACGCCACATGTAATCACACAGAGTACAATCAGAGGAATAGTCATTGTAGCAGGAGCCTCGTGCGGTGTATGGTGCTCATGAGCCTCTACATTCTCCGTACCCCAGAAGATGCCGTAGTATAGACGGAACATATAGAAAGCAGTCATAGCAGCGATACCTGTCATAATCCAGCCAACCACAGGCGAGTACTGGAAACAAGCCGAGATAATCTCATCCTTCGAACTGAAGCCAGAGAAGAAAGGAATACCGGCAATGGCCAGACAACTGATGAGGAAGGTGACATGCGTGATAGGCATATACTTACGAAGACCACCCATCAGAGCCATCTCATTGGAGTGGACAGCGTGGATGATACAACCGGCACAAAGGAACAGGCAAGCCTTGAACATAGCGTGGGTGAACAGATGGAACATCGAAGCCATGTAGCCCAACTGTGCATGGTTGTCAAGAACTGTCTCATGACCATGCAGACAAACACCGAGTGCCACCATCATAAAGGCAATCTGGGAAATCGTCGAGAAGGCGAGCACACGCTTGATGTCGCTCTGGGCACAAGCCACAGCAGCAGCATAGAAAGCGGTAAAGACACCCACCTAGACAATGATACTCATAGCCTGAGGAGCATACTCTATCCACAGGGGGAACATACGGGCAATCTGGAACACACCAGCCACCACCATCGTAGCAGCGTGGATGAGTGCAGATACAGGTGTCGGACCCTCCATGGCATCGGGCAGCCAGATGTGAAGTGGGAACATAGCCGACTTACCAGCACCACCGATGAACATCAGTGTCAGAGCCGTCGGAATGATGAAGCCGCCGGCCACAACGGCTTTCGCCATATTGCCAGGGATGAACGGCGTTGTGCCCTGCCCCATCACGATATCACCGGCGAACGAGAAACTGAAAGAGTCAACGAAGTAACCGAAGGTCAGGATACCAATGAGGAAGAACATATCGGCAAAGCGGGTTACAATGAAGGCCTTCTTAGAGGCGGCGATGGCGGGCTTCAACGGATAGTAGAAGCCGATGAGCAGGTATGACGATACACCCACAAGTTCCCAGAACATATACATCTGGAAGATGTTCGTAGCCAGTACCAGGCCCAACATTGACATCGTGAAGAGGCTCAGGAAAGCGTAGTAACGCTGGAAGCCCTTCTCCCCATGCATGTAGCCGAATGAGTAGATATGCACCATCAGGGAGACTGTCGATATCACAATCAGCATCATCACGCTGATCGGGTCGAGCAGGATGCCCATGTCGAAGTGCAGGTTGCCTAACGGAAGCCAAGTGAAATTGTAGGGCACAAACGTCTGATAGATGCCGTTGACGCGGTCAGCACCGAAGTACTGGAAAGCAGTCATATACGACAATATTGTGACGAGTGCCAGCGAGCAGGTGCCGATCAGTCCGGCCACCTTATGCTGCATCTTCATGCCAGCCAGTCCCAGAATCAGAAACGACAGCAGCGGCAGAAGCATTATGAAAATCGTGTAACTGTACATAATTTTACCTTTTTACTTTTTTACCTTTTTACCTTTAACTATCGTTTCATATTCTTGATCGCATCCACGCTGTCGCTCTTGAAGTTGCGATAGACGTTGATGATGATTGCTATGGCAACTGCCGACTCTGCAGCAGCAACGCCAATCACAAAGAGCGTCATAAACATGCCCTCCATACCGTTCGGATAGAGCAGACGGTTGATGGCGGCAAAGTTGATATCAACAGCATTGAGCACCAGTTCCACGGAGATGAGCATCGCAATCAGGTTACGACGGGTCACGAAGCCATAGACACCGATGAAAAACAAGAGTGCGCTGAGCACGAAATAACATTCGATAGGTATCATACGTCCTTCTCCTCCTTTCTTGCTACTACCAAGCCTCCGATGATACATGCCAGCAGGAACACTGAAATGAACTCGAAAGGCAATACATACTGATACTTGCCAGAGCCTACGAGGGCCATGCCGATCTCCTTCATCGGCATCTCCACGTTGGCAATCTCCTGAGAGTAGAACCCGGTCTTCAGCAGAATCAGGCTCACCACCACCAGTCCGGCAAAGGCAGCCAGTCCGCCTACGATCATACGGTTCGACTTCACTCTCTCTTCAAGCCCCTGAAGGGTACGCTTCGACACCAGTTGGATGGCAAAGACGTAGATCATCGTAACGCCTCCGGCATAGACTGCTATCTGAGCAGCACCCAAGTAGGTGTAGTCGAGCAGGAAGTAGATGCCTGCCACACCAAAGAGCACGAACAACATGAATGTTGCGGCCCGCATGATTCTCGTCGTGGTGACACACATCAGCGCAGAGCCGATGATAAACACCGCGAGAATACAAAACATTACTGTATTTCCCATAAGGCGTTACTTCGTTTTAGTGTTAAACTTACCGACTTCCCACTCTGCGCCGCCTTCAATCAGATTAGGCAGCGATCCTCCAGCATAGACTTCCTTGTCCAGATGGAGCACCAGTTTCGAGCGGTCGAACACGGCGTTCTCGAAATCGTTAGTAAACTTGATGGCATCGAAGTTACAAGCGTTGGTACAAAGTTGGCAGAACATGCAGTCGCCCAGGTCGTACTGATAGTCGTCGAGCACCTTCTTTTTCTTGCCCGTCTCAGGATCCTCCGCCATGTGAGCGGTGATCTTGATAGTCCCGTTCGGACAGGCTTTCTCGCACAAGGTGCAAGCCGTACACTTGTAGGTGCCATCCTCGTTGCGCTTGAATACCAGGCGCCCACGATGACGCTCCGCCACGTGGAGTGTCGTCTTGCGGTTCTCGGGATACTGCTCCGTCGACTTATTGGTAAAGAAGCCCTTGAAGTATTCCTTCCAGGTTACTCCCATACCCGTAGTGAGCGTCTTGACAGCATGCCCGATCTCTCCGAAATAGTTCGTACCCCCTAAGTTAGGGGGCTGGGGGTCTGAACGACCCACCTCTATTTTATCTTTTTCTTTCATAATTCTATTACACCTTATTTATATAAGAGTCTTGTTCAGACCCCCATCCCCCTAACTTAGGGGGCTCGGTCATTTTATATATAGGCCAGCGGCCACTACTACAGTCATGATCACAAGGTTGAGCAGTGCCAGCGGCATCAGATACTTCCACTCCAGTTTCAGGATCTGGTCGATACGCAGACGGGGGAACGTCCACTTGATCCACATCAGCAGCCAGACGAGCAGGAAGGCCTTGCCCAGGAACCAGACGATGCCGGGGATATAGTTCATCACCGTATCGAAGGCATCGATACCGATGTTCAGCGGAGCCCAACCACCCAGAAATACCGTTGCTGCAATACCTGCGATGATAAAGAGGTTAAGGAATTCTGCGAGGTAGAAGAAACCGAAGCCCATACCAGAATATTCTGTATGATGGCCGGCAGTCAACTCACTCTCAGCCTCAGCCATATCAAACGGGCCACGGTTGGCCTCAGCATTTCCTGCAATCAGGAACACGAGAAACGCGATGATGGCTGGGATATGGCCCTGACAGATGAGCCACTTGAAGGGACCTGTCTGAGCCTCCACTATACCCGACATCTGCATCGTACCTGTCAGAATCACAGCCGTAATCAGACAGAGACAGAGCGACATCTCATAGGAAATCATCTGCACGGCACCGCGCATGGCCGAAACCACAGAGTACTTATTGTTGGAAGCCCATCCTGCAAGGAAGATACCGACCACGCCAATAGAGGAGATAGCAGTGAGCAGGAACACACCCACATTGAAGTCGAGCACCGTAGCACCATTGTTCCAAGGCAGGAATGAGAAGGCTCCGACAGAACCGATGATCACCAGCAGCGGAGCCACACCGTAGAGCAACTTGTCGGCACGGTCAACGAAGAAGATCTCCTTAATGAGCATCTTAAACACGTCGGCAAACACCTGCAGCAAGCCCCAGGGACCTACGCGCATCGGGCCGAGCCGGCACTGGAAGTAGGCACAAACCTTACGTTCCATGAATATCAGCACGATAGCCAGCAGGGCGTATCCCGCAAGGATACCCACGCCCACCAGCACGCACTCAATCAATATCGCCAACCAGTCAGGACAGCCTAAGGTCATCCGAAGCAGTTGGTCGAACCATTGTGTAACTAAACTAAAATCGAACATATATTCTATTCTTTATTTTAAACTACAAATTTTACGAATTTCACTAATGATTAAAATTCGCGTCATTCGTAGTCGTACTTCATTATCTGTCGATATCAGGAATCACCACGTCGATGGCAGCACAGGTGGCTATCAGGTCGGCTATCTTCTGACCGCGCAGCATCGGGTCGAAAGCGCCCACCAGCGAGAGACCCATAGGACGCATCTTCATGCGGTACGGACTCTTGTCGCCACGAGAGTCGAGATAGACGCCGAACTCGCCGGCCACGCCCTCGACTGAGTAGTACCACTGTCCCTCGGGCACCTTGATGATAGGCTTCTGCTTCACGTAGAAGTCGCCCTCAGGGATGTTGTCGATGAGTTGCTCAATGATGTTCAGACTCTGGTACATCTCATTGATGTGAACGAGATAACGTCCCATAGAGTCGCATGAGTCGAGCGTACACTGCTCCCACTCCACCTTGTCGTACATGTCATACGGGTGGTTCTTGCGCACGTCGTTCTTCCAGCCCGAGGCACGTCCGGCAGGACCAGTCACGGCGTAGTTGATGCAATCCTCAAGACTCATCGGGCCGCAGTTCTCGAAGCGGTTGTGAGTGATGACATTGTCGCCAAACACATCCATATACTCCTGAATCGTAGGACGCAGATACTTCACCAGTTCCTTCACGTTCTTGACGAAGTTGGGATCGATATCATCCTGCAGTCCGCCTATCCTGTAATAGTTCTGTATCAGGCGGCCACCAGTGGTCTCCTCCATACAGTTGAGCACATGTTCACGGTCACGCATACCATAGAGGAAGGCTGTCAGTGCGCCCAAGTCCTGAGCACAGCATGATGTGTAAAGCAGGTGAGAATCGAGACGCTGAAGTTCATCCATAATGGTACGGACATACTTGATGCGGTCTGTGAGTTCCACACCCATGCCCTCCTCTATCACACCTACGAGCGCATGACGATGTTGCATGGCTCCCAGATAGTTGAGGCGGTCTGTCAAGGCAAGCGTCTGGGGATAGGTCATACCTTCCCACATCTTCTCGATGGCGCGGTGGATATAGCCTAAGTGCGGATAGATACGTTTCACCGTCTCACCGTCGAGCACCGTCTGAAGGCGGAGCACACCGTGCGTGGCGGGGTGCTGCGGACCGATGTTGACGACATAGTCATTCGCACCGAAGAGTTTGTTCTGCTTCGACTGCAGACAGCCATCCTTGTCGAGATAGTACTCCAGTCCGTAGTCGGGCTCATCATCGTCTTCGAGCGTATACTCATCATTAAACTTCCAGTCCTTTCTAAAGGGGAATCCCTTGAAGTCACTCCTCAGGAACAGCCTGCGCATATCCGGATGCCCCAGGAACACGATACCATAGAAGTCATAGACCTCGCGCTCCAGCAGGTCAGCCACACGCCAGATATTTGAAACGGTGGGGATATAGGCCATCATCTGGCCGTCTGTCTCGCCCGTGCCGTTGCTCGACATACCGTCACCACAGACCTGAGTCTTGGCTATCATCTTCACTGAGCAGCGCTCGTGGGTCTTCGTATTCTCAAGGATATAGATACAGCCGAGCCCCTCTTCACCGAAGTCCTCGCCTACAATCGTGACAAGATAGTCAAAGCCCTTCTTGTCCTTCAAGTTCTGCATCTCCTGTGCGAACTTGTCAAAATCATATGATAAGAACTCTAACTTCATGCCTTCTCCTCCTCTGCTTTAACTTCTGCCTGAGCAGACTTCAATTCTTCAACAAACTCCTGAGGAACATCGGACACCACGATGGGCTCTCTGCGATGATCGCCCAACTTGTTACGGAACGTCAGTTCCTCATTCGACACACCCAGTTCACGCTCCTCGGCCGTCTGCTTGTGGTTGGCCCCGCCGAAGAACTTCTCGATCTTCACCTTGCGCTGCAGTTGCATCATGCCATACATGATAGCCTCCGGACGCGGCGGACAACCAGGGATGAACACGTCGACGGGCACGATCTCCTCGATGCCCTTCACCACATGGTAACTCGACTTGAAGGGGCCGCCGCTGATGGCGCAGCCGCCCACGGCCACCACATACTTCGGCTCGGCCATCTCGTCGTACAGACGCTTCAGGGCCGGAGCCATCTTGTGGGTGATCGTACCGGCACACATGATCAGGTCGGCCTGACGGGGGGAGTTACGCGTCACCTCGAAGCCGAAGCGGGCGAAGTCGTAGCGCGAACAGCCACAGGCCATGAACTCGATGCCACAGCACGACGTGGCAAACGTGAGCGACCACAGAGAGTTGGAACGCCCCCAGTTGATCAACTGATCGAGCGACCCTGTCACCACATTGACACCGCCCTCATGGAGTTCGTCGATGATACGCTCCAGCGATTCGTTGTCATTCCATTCCTCGTAGGGAATACTCTTGATGTGCGGTTTTCTTACTTCCATTCCAAGTCTCCTTTCCGCCAGGCGTAAGCCAGGCCTAATACCAGAACTACCAGGAAGAAGCCGACAGACAGCAGGGCCATCGCGCCGAACTCCTTCACTACCACTGCCCAAGGATACAGAAACACCGTTTCCACATCAAACATCAGGAACAAGATGGCGAAGAGATAGAATCCCACCGACACGGGAAGCCACGAACTGCCTCGCGTGGGGATACCACTCTCATAGGGCTCGCCTTTCACCTTCGCGTAGGACCGCGGCCCTATCAACTTGGCCACAACGTAAGCCCCTGCCACCAATGTTAGAGCCGTCAGCAAGACGGTAATTAACAAAGTAGAGTTCATAAAAAAATTAATATAATGTTATAACAATATTGTTCTCGTTTTCAAGCAGTTACAGAAACGTAAAAGTACCTTTGCCGCTATGATGCTGCAAAGGTACTAAAAAAAATTGTAAATCTGTCGAATATTTATAAAAAAATTCCAAATTCTTCAAACCTCAATTCTTAATTCTCAATTCTCAATTCTTAATTCTCAATTCTCAATTATCTCCACGATGGCTTCGCCGATACAGGCGTTCGGCTGCTGGATGTGCAGCATCTGGCAGACGGTCGGAGCGATGTCCGTGATGTGAACCTCACGGCTCGACTCTCCATGCTCCACCTTCCAGCCGTAGAACAGCAGGGGGATATGGGCGTCGTAGGGGTTCCACTCGCCGTGAGTCGTCCCTACGGGTGAAGAGCCGCCCGTCCAGAACTCGTACCAGCCGGGCTCCAGCACCAGCAGCAGGTCACCCGAACGGCGGGGATGATAGCCCAGCAGAGCCCTGCTCCGCAGCACGTCGGGCACGCTCCACGTGCCTGCCCGCTCAAAGTCGATCACAAACTGCACGTGCGGCATCCGGCGGAAGTAGCCGATCAGTGCCTCCTTCACCCTGTCAAGCGTCAGCCCCAACTCGGCGATGCGCCCGTGGTTCAGGTAGACGCGATAGGCGTAGATACCATTGATGATTGAATGGGTAGGCGAACCGACAGCGGAGGGAATGCTGTCACCCCACAGTTGCTCCTTCAGCCAGGCGTCGAGGGCCTCGTTCATCACGTCCTCCTTCATCCGCCAGGCACCTCCGGCCAACTTGTGGTCTTGCATCCACTGGTAGTTGTGGGCGGCCCCGTGGTCAGCAGTCAGGAAGACGAGATAGTTGCCCTCACCCACCTGCTCGTCCAGTGCGGCCAGCAGCCTGGCGATGTCCTTGTCAAGTTCCAGATAGGCCTCGTCAGTATGATTGCCGCGCGTGCTCCACTCATGCCCGATCACGTCCGTCTGCGAATAACTGACGCAGAGCATGTCCGTCACCTCGCCCTGACCCAGTCGCTCGCCCTTCAGAGCGGCGATGGCCATGCCGGTGGTGATGTGTCCGCAGAGCGGATAGTAGCCGACGCGCTTGCCCGCCTTCTGCAGTTCCTTGTTCTTCTTCAGTTCGCTGTTGTATGCCTTGGCCCACTCAGGCAGTTCTTTCATATAATAGGTACTCGTGATAAACTGTCCTGCTTCCGTGTCCAGCCAGTAGGCACCGTTCGCACTGCGCCCCGCAGGCAGTATGGCCGCCCGGTCCTTGTAACTGACGCCGATCACCTTCGAGCGGAAGTCGGTGTGCATCCTGATCTGGTCGCCGATGGTCGTCGCAAGCAGGCGGTTCGGCGACATCTGACCTCGTTTCTTACTGTCAGAGCCCACAGGGGCCACCGTCGTGTCAGCGCAGCAGTACACCTTTTCGTCGTCGATGAAGAATTCATTGCCGCAGATGCCGTGCAGGGCGGGTGTCGTGCCTGTATAGACCGACGTATGGCCTATCGACGTCACCGTAGGCAGATAGTTGATCAGACAGTTGTTGCACGAGAATCCCTTGTCCAGCATCCGCCGAAGGCCGTCATCCCTGAACCGGTCGTAGTACCTGCTGAGAT
>Ga0247610_10005827_pt1 | contig 12895 bp, 15 predicted proteins | sample 174DNAGHGhighgp2_FD_193483 | JGI IMG/M metagenome (GOLD analysis project Ga0247610, IMG submission 193483) | Sheep rumen microbial communities from Palmerston North, Manawatu-Wanganui, New Zealand - 1742 DNA GHGhigh gp2 | ecosystem: Host-associated > Mammals > Digestive system > Stomach > Rumen...
TCTCTGCCGGTCATAATAGATAGACAACCCTATTACACCAACGTACACCGCCACAACTCCCAAAATGATAAGTACGATCTTCAGAGCCTCTTTCATAGCTGATAAAATTTTATTGAATCATCATAATTAAAATAGGGAGCGGTAAGACTCCGCTGATGGTATAGAGGACATCACCGCTGTAAGTCGATCGTCCTCGGTAGAGACAGCCGTTGCTCAGCGTATAGAGGATATCTCCGCTGTAGGAACTGCGACCGCGGTAGATATACGTACCGTCAAAGGACAGAACGATATCGCCGGAATACTCCGATCTGCCGCTATACAGATAGCGTCCGTCCCAATGATAAAGGATATCGCCGCTGTAGGAGCTGCGACCGCGGTAGATGTATTTGCCATCCCATGAATAGAGGATGTCGCCGGAATAAGTGGAACGACCGCGGTAGATATACGTGCCGTCAAAGGTATAGAGGACATCGCCGCTGTAGGTCGATCGTCCCCGGTATAATTGTGTCTGTGCCATCATCGTAACGCTAACAAAAGTGAATATGAACAATAGTATTCGTTTCATGGAGTTCGCTGTTTAGTTGTCGCCTGCTTTTTTAACAAGATGGACGCAACACTTGCAACAACGCGAAAGGCGATATGAAGCATAAACTCCTAAATGCTGACCATCTAATAAGCAATATGCGGATGGTTGGCGTACTCCAACAGCATTTGTATTACAAGAAGTACCAGACCAATGACTATGATAACTACTCTGAACACCGCTGCAATCTATATACGTTTTGTTGGAAAACTTGATCCAATTTCCATTATTCTTGGATACAATTTTAATATAATTCCTTTCGGTATAAAACGTACAATTTCTGACTAATTCATCTATTTGTTCTTTGGTAGGTAGTTTATCTCCATACACCGACAGAGCTTCATTGTACGTAAATAGGAAACCATCGTGTTCGTCTTCATTTTTCCATAACGTACCGCTGGGCAAGCCTAAATCCACATATTCCTGTGCTGCCTGCGCCTGTGCGCGAGCCTCGGCTTCTCTGCGTTCCTGTGCAGCCCGGGCTTCCGCTTCTCTACGTTCTTGCTCGGCACGCTCCTGCGCTGCTCGTTGCTCGGCGGCTATACGTTCTTGTTCCGCCTGCTCTGCCGCTGCACGTTGTTCGGCTTCAATACGTTCTCGTTCCGCTTGTTCCAAAGCAGCACTCCGTTCCGCCAAAATACGTTCACGTTCGGCTTGTTCCACCTGCTCTGCCTGTTCTTGTGCCGCTTGCGCCTTTGCTTGTGCTCTTTGCACTACATTGTTATGAATATAGTAGTAAGCGACACCTCCTATCATCAATCCAATTAGCACGACAAAAAGAAGCAAAATCCAATCACGTTTTTTCTTTTTAGGATTCTCTGATACAGGTGACGGATTGTTGATGATCGGTTCTGTCACTCTTCCAATAGTAGGTGTCTCTGATGATTTCTCAAGATGTTGCGAAGCGATCTCAACCAACTGCGCAGCGGTGGGACGGGCAGCGGGATCTAAGGAGAGCATGGAAATGATCGTTTGCTTGAGCTCATCGCTGACATCCGCATGCAGATTCGGCATGTCCGCACCGTTCTTCTGTGCCAAACCACCCATCGACATGAACGGTACATCGCCTTCCAGCAACTCATACATCGTGATGCCCAACGACCATATATCACTTGCCTTGAGCGGCTTGGGTTCGGAAGAAAAACGTTCGGGCGCAATATAAGCCGGCGTGCCGGATTGAACGGGATTGCTCACGCTTTTGCGCAAAGTCGAACGGGCACGTAGCGAGATACCGAAATCCGTAATGACGTAGTTGCCGTTCTTGTCAATGAGAATATTATCAGGTTTGATGTCCTGATGAATGATATCATTGGCATGCAGGTACGCCAAACCGGCGGCTACCTGCCGGATGATCTGCCAAGCCTCCGTTTCCGTACACGCTCCCACTCTCTTGACCAGCGAACCGTTCGGGCAATAAGGTAACACCAAATATGGTTGGTTCTCGAATTGGTCTAACACATTGGGAGTCAGCAGATTCGTATGGTGCAGATCGTGTACTACAGAAAGTTCTTTAATGAACGATTTCAGACCGTCCTCATCCATTCCGCTACCGGGCGCGTACACCTTCAGTGCATCCTCCAAACCGGTAAGGTTGTTTCTCGCCAACCATACTTCCGCAAATCCGCCACGTCCCAATAAGCGTATCAGTTCGTAGCGGTTAGCAAATACTGTGTCCGGTTTGAGTTGCATAAGCAGCTAAGTTTTCATTTTCGGCTGCAAAAGTACAACAAATTTTTGATATATGCAAGAAAAAAGCGCAGAAAATGCGCTTTTTTCGTCGTTTGGCGACGGAGCCGCGTTATCGTAATTACGTAATTCGTAATTCGAACCGGGGGGTTTTGAACCAGGGCGTTTTGAACCGATTTTTGATTTCGAGTGCAACGGTACAACAAAAAAAACGAGACTGCCAAATTTTGGGGTCTCGTTTTGTGTTTCAAAATGCCGTTTTCAAAGCATTGCGTATCGTCTCCATCGCCTGTAATCCGCTACCGGAAGCCAACCTCTTTCCCATGAGTTGAAGTAGAAGTAATGGGTGTGGAAGTTTTTCTTTCTATCCCATTCACTCCAAGCGTCGTAAAGCGCTTTGAATTGAACTTCCTTCATATACGGAATTTGCCATTCGGGATCACGCTGACAAAGGAGATTATAAACGCTACAAATCAGGATTTTTTTGTCTTTTCTCATAGATTGTTGTTTTTTTTGAAGTTAATAATGTCGTTTGCGTTCATCACGTCCTTATAATTATGTGAATCAACAGAGACCATTTCCGCCAAAATAGGCATACCGGCTTCGCGGATCGCGTCGATGAGTTCATCGCGTTCTACTCGTATGTCGGAGATATGCAGTCTCATTTGCGCGAGTTCAGCAGCAAGGATTATGAAACGGAGGTGTCCATCGCGGGGGATGGGCGGATGTTTGGAACGTTGCGAAAAGAAACGTACTGAACCATCGTGGGAACGTCTTCTTTGAATGAAGTAGCCGTACCCTCTTCCGAGGCATCCCGTGAGGGATAGACATTGTTTTGATAATATGATTTCCATAAAAGTGAACACACGATAAGTACTTGATAAGTACTTGATAATTCTCTTTTAATCTTTTATTTCCTTTGATGAGGGTGTGTTAAAAAAGTTATTTTTTTTTGGGGGGGGTGGCTTGTATCTTTTTTATCGCCCATGCATGGTCGATGCAATGAAAAAAAGATACAAGGTAAAAACCGATAAGACGGTCAAGAGACCGAGGCGGGGCGCAGGAGTCGGGGCGGCGGGGGCGGGGATTTTTTTTGCCGAGCCTGACGGCTTCCCTTTTTTTATGTGAATACAGGCCGCTTCATGCAAGCATGATCGTCCTATACCCGCATAAAATAAATAGAATTTTCATTCTATTCGGCAAAAAAAATCCCCGAACGCTTGCATATATCAAAAATTTGTAGTATCTTTGCACCCAATTTAATTTGCACGAGTATGTGCGTGCGCGAAAAGACAATTAGAACTTATGAAAAATATAGCATTTATTATCAATCCTATCTCCGGGGGAAGCGAAATGCAGAACGCGAAAAAGAAGTTACCCAAACTCATCATGCAGACCCTGGATATGGAACAATGGTTGCCGAATATCGTGTACACGGAATACGCAGGACACGCGACAGAGTTGTCCCGCCAGTTTGCCCGCATGGGATTTGATGCGGTAGTGGCAGTCGGCGGAGACGGCACGGTCAACGAAGTGGCATGCGGCGTACGAGACACCAAAACTGCTTTGGGCATCGTGCCGATGGGTAGCGGAAACGGTTTTGCAAGGCATCTGAACATTTCCATGCGCCCGGGCAAGGCTTTAGAGATGATCAATCATTCCGAGCCGATCAGCGTGGATTACGGTTTGGCGAACGGCAGAGTGTTCGTCAGTACCTGCGGGACGGGATTTGATGCGGTGGTAGCCGATCATTTTGCGGGAAGCAACAAACGCGGTTTTGCGACATACCTGCAAAACATCATTCAGGATATATTCTCTTACACTCCCCAGACGTACCACTTGGTCGGTGACGGTCTGGACGTGACCCACAAAGCGTTTTTGATCACGTTCGCGAACGCCAATCAATGGGGCAACGATGCGATGATTGCCCCCAAAGCCAGTTTGCAGGACGGCAAGATGGATATCATGATGATGTCCGAACATGCGCTGTTAGGTAGCGCTTCGCTGGCATTGCGGCTATTTGCAGGCAGCATAGACGATAGCCATTTCATGGACACGATCCTTGCCAAGGAAGTAACCTTGGAGCGTGAGACGATCGCTCCCTTCCACATCGACGGCGACCCTGTGGAGATGGAGAAAGATATCCACATCAAGATCGTAGAGGACGGTCTGAGAGTGTTGGTAGAGAAGAGGTTTTAAATCCCGTAATTACGTAATCCCGAAAGTTATGGAACTGAAAATTATTAATAAGAGTGCTAATCCTTTGCCGCGGTACGAGAGTGCGCAGGCGGCGGGAATGGATATACGGTGTCATATAGAGTCACCCATCACGTTACAACCGATGGAGCGGAGACTGATCCCGACGGGATTATTCATCGAACTGCCTGCGGGTTATGAAGCACAGATCCGTCCGCGGAGCGGTCTCGCCCTCAAACGCGGTTTGACGGTACTCAACACGCCGGGCACGATCGACGCCGATTATCGCGGCGAGGTGGGAGTGATCCTCATTAACCTCAGTGGCGAAGCGCAGACCATCGAGCCGGGCGAACGTATCTGCCAGATGGTGATCGCCCGTCATGAGACACCGGAGGTAGTGGAAGTGAGCGAACTAAGCGACACCGAACGCGGAGCAGGCGGATTCGGGCATAGCGGAAGAAAGTAAAAGCCCCTCCCGACCTCCCCATGAAGGGGGAGGAGAAGAAGCATGGAGGGGAGGAGAAGAAGCATGAAACTTAAATAAATGATAAAGAAGATATATAGCATATTCATAGCGGCAGTGTTGTCTCTCCCTCTTTATGCAGGAGGTGGAGGGGGATTGACCGTGGAGCAGGAACAACAGTTCACGTACTATTGGTACGCGGCGCGGCAGGCGATCGAGGAACAGGATTTCCCGAGAGCGTACGTCCTGTTGGAGTTCTGCCGGATGCTGAATCCGAACGATGCCCAGACGATGGGGTCGTTGGGCGTCATCTATGGTGCCACCAACCAGACGGCTCGCATGATGGATGCTTATCGTCAAGCTTACGAGTTAGCACCGGGGGATCAATGGCGTCGTTACACAGGGGCATTATTGAACCTGCGTACGCCGGAAGGCAAAGCAAAAGCCTTGGCTGTATACGAACGGGCTTTCAGCGTGCAGAAGATCGAACTGAAACACCATAAGAGATGGCAGATAGACCCCGAGTTATTAGAACAATTACGCTCCCTGTACGCGGACTCGCAACAATGGAAAAAAGCGGTGGCGATCCAAGACGAGATCGACAAAACAACCGGTTACGACGCTTACAGCGCTTTCAGCCGTTACCGTATTTACGCCTTGTGGGGCAAGCCCAAGAAAGCCATTTCCGCGATTGATAAGTACCTCGAGACCAACCCGACGGATATACGGTTCATGATGTTCCGCATCGAGTTGATGCTGCAAACAAAAACGAAGAAAGAGGCGATCTACGCCATGTACGAGCGGATATTGGAGATCGATCCGTACCATTTGGAAGTACTGAACGATTATGCGTATCTGTTAGCCACCCAAGGCGGGGATCTGAACAAAGCGGAACGGATGAGCGCTATCACCATCCGCGAAGAGCCGAACAACGCAGCGTACCTGGATACATACGGGTGGATTCTGCATCTGAAGGGAGAGAACGAGTTGGCGCAGTTTTATCTGGTACGCGCCTTGCGTAACGCCGAAAACGAAGACATCCGCTCCGCCGCCGAATCCCATTTGAGGATCGTGGTCGGGAAGTAGTGGAAATAAAGGAATTACGGGATTACGGGATTACGAAAAAGAGAAATGAAAAAGAACAAGTATATATTCCTATTGATTGCGGTTCTGCTGTTAGCAGGATGCGGGACGAAGAAAAAAGTGAGTCAAACGACGGGCACATTGCCTGTGGCAGAGCCGGCATGGCATACCTGCCTGATCCAAAACGCGCATGTCACATTATTGCGGGACGGCGACCGGTACAGCTCGCCGGCGACGATGCAGACTGTTCGGGATTCGATGCTGGTTATCAGCGTGATGCCACTATTGGGCATGGAGATGTTGCGTTTGGAAGCCACGCCCGAACAGATGACCGCTATTGATAAAATGCACGGTCAATACGCCGTAACGACCTACGAGGCGCTTAACAGCAAGATCACTCCGGCTTTGACATGGCAGATCCTGCAGCAGATAACATCCGCCGAACTGCCAACCGGAGACCAGAAAGCCCGCCTGCTGTACAGTTTCGGCGATGAGACCGTGGAGATCATCATCGATTACACACCACGCCAGTTGGACGTCCCTGTACGCGTTACCCAACAACGTGTGGACCGATTGAAGAAAATAGATATCAACCGGTGGCTGAAATAATTACCAATTACCAATTGGAAAAGAATAGTTAGATGAAAAATAAACCCTACATAGTATTGTTGGCAACGATGCTAATGACGATGCCGCTCTGCGCGGAGACGGTGCAGGAAATGCAGGCTCGTCAGAGGCGGTTACAGGAAGAGATTGAGCAAACCAACCGCATCCTCAGTCAAACGAAAAAAGATGAGAATGCCACCCTCAATAAGCTTCAACTCATTGAGCGCAACATCCGCAATCAGCGGGAGTTGATCCGGATCCTCGATAGCGAGATCACCGCCTTGGATCGTGAGATGTCGGAATTGGGGTCGGTTCGCGACTCCCTGCAGGTCGTGTTGGAGAGTCATAAAGCAGAGTACGCCCGCATGATCCAGGAGAGCCATTATGCCCGTATGCAACAATCTCCGCTCCTTTTCCTGCTTAGCAGCGATAGTTTTCAGCAATTAGCCCGCCGAACGAGGTACTTGGTGGAGGTGGCGCATTTCCGGCAGGAACAAGTTCGCCGCATCGAAGATACGCAGGCGGAGATAGATATTCAAAACGACTTGCTCCAATCCAATAAACGCGACAAAGAGACCGCTTTGTCCACCCGTAAACGCGAGCAGGAGAAACTCAGACGCGACGAACGCAAACAGAAAAACATGCTCTCACAACTCAAGACACGCGAGAAAGAGCTGAAGAAAAAACTGCAACAACAACAGAAGAAAATAGCGGATCTGAACAAGAAGATCGATGAGATGATCCGCAAACAAGCCCGCACCAACGCCACTCTCACCCGCGAGCAACAATTGATAGCCGGCGGATTTGAGGCGAACAAAGGACGGCTTCCTTGGCCGGTAGAACGCGGACTGATCAGCGGACATTTCGGGAAACATCCTCACCCGGTTTATTCGCACGTCACCATTGATAACAAAGGTATTTACCTCCAGACGGTGGCAGGCTCCAAAGCCCGGGCAGTCTATAAAGGCGAAGTGACCAGCTGTTTTATGGTAGGCGGTACGTACGCGGTGATCATACAGCATGGTAACTACCGGACTGTGTATTCCAACCTCAGCAAACTGAGCGTCAAACAGGGCGATCAGGTGGAGACCAAACAGGCAATAGGAACCATCTTCACCGACCCCGAACAGGACCAAAAAACAGAGTTATACTTCCAGATATACAAAGACCGAACGATCCTCAATCCGGAGTTATGGATTGCGAAGTAGCTAGTCATTTATAAAAAAGAATATGAGTAAAAAATATATCGTTTATTGTTTATTAGTGCTCGTTTGTACCTTAGTGGGGTGCAAGAAGAACCAATGGGCAGATTGGAAAGTGCAGAACGAGATATGGCTGCAAAACAACGCGAATCAGCCCGGCGTACGCGTCACTTCCAGCGGACTGCAATACAAGGTCATCGCGGATCCCACCCCGCAGGACGCGATCGTGAACCAGACCAGTACGATCGTTTGTGACTACACCGTCCGGCTGATCAATGGTTGCATCATCGAGAGTAACTCCGGTGCCGCCCTTTCGCTGAGTTCGTGTATCAGTGGTTTTGCGGAAGGATGCCATAAAGTACATGCCCACGGAGACGTGGAGTTGTACATCCCCGCCTACATCGGGTACGATGCTGCCAAGTTCAACACCAATGATTATTACGAAGCCGAAGGAAGCGGTACGGAAGGAACACAGAGTTTCATTCCACCCTACTCCACGCTTATTTACCAAGTACATATATGCGCCGTTTCGGAATAAAACAGTTCCTGTTTCTCGTGCTGGTCAGTCTGATGTGGGCGGGATGCGACGGAACGACGTTTCAGAGTTCCGTCCCTGCCTATCCGGTGCGGATCATCATCGATACCCAATTAGGGGCGTTCGTGCATTTTCAACCCACGTCCCTTAATTCGCACATCGTAGTGAACCGCGACGGATATGTGTTCAACGACGAGTACGTGATGCCCTTGGGCGCCATGGATATGTACGGATACGGCGGCGTGGTGGTGTACGTCAGTCTGTACGGCTACGAAGCTTTCGATTTGGCGTGCCCTTATTGTGCGGGAAAAGGGCTGTGCAAAGCCTGCACCATAGACGGTATCTACGCCGTTTGTCCTCACTGCGGTGAAGAATACGATCTGGCTTCCGGCTACGCCCTGCCACAAAAGAGTATCAGTAAGGAAACATTGCGGCGACTCAATATCATTGCCTCAGACGGCAAACTAACCATCACACAGAAATGAACCACACTCCGATTACCGAACAAGACCTGATCTCCCTCGGGTATCTCAAACGTACGCATAATCACGATCTGCCACCGTTCGTATTCGTTCGACGCGATGGGTTGTTCGTACCTTTCCGTTCGAACGAGATCGCCTCCCTCATGGGCGAGGAGATCTTTGTCCTCCGCACGGATGTACAGGAAGAGGAGGACGGTCTGATGACTTGGCAAGACCTCATCGGATACACCATCATCGACGAGGAACCCTCCGGTCAGACACAACGGATCGGCATCATCGCGGACATCGACGAGAGTACCATCAATACATTGGCAACCCTTGAAGACGGACGGATGTTGCCCCTTCACGAAGATTTTATCCACGACATAGACGAGACGGCACATGAGTTGCACGTCTCACTTCCTTTTCAATTATGAGCAAGAAACTGACAACCACCGAAATGGGGCGAATGAATATAGAGGCGTACCGCGAGGCGGACAAACTGCCGATCGTGGTGGTGCTGGATAATATCCGCAGTCAGCATAATGTCGGAGCGGTCTTTCGTACCGCCGACGCGATGCGCATTGAGCGGGTTGTGCTCTGCGGTATCTGCTGCAGCCCGCCGAATACAGAGATCCATAAGACCGCCCTCGGCGCCGAAGAATCCGTCGAATGGCAGTATTACAAAGAGACCTTGGATGCAGTCCATGACCTGCAAAAGGAAGGTTACACCGTCTATGCCGTCGAGCAAGTCCATGATTCCATGACCCTCGAAGAAGCCGCCAAGGAAGTACAACAGAACAAGGAACAAGGGACAAAGATCGCCATTGTTCTCGGACACGAGGTTTTTGGCGTACAGCAATCTGTCGTTGATCAATGCACGCAATGTATCGAGATCCCTCAATACGGCACCAAACACTCGATGAACGTCTCCGTCACCGCCGGCATCGTCATGTACCGTCTAAGCGAGGCGATGAGGGAAATTGGTCGTTAGTACGGAATTACGGAATTACGGGATTACGAAAAAATATCAAATCTCAAATCACCAATATCAAATCTCCAATCTCAAATATAACTCTCCTCTCTCCTGCGAGGGACAAAGAGGTAGCAAAAGCTGCGGTACAAGCCGGGGCGGATGCTATCTATATCGGTCCGCCGGCATTCGGGGCTCGGCAAGCAGCAGGCAATTCGCTGGAAGATCTGGCGGAAGTGGTACAATACGCTCATACATACGGGGTGCAGGTTTTGGTGACGCTCAATACCCTTTTACACGAGGACGAGTACGCGCACGCGATCGCGCTCGCGCATGCGCTATATAATATAGGAGTTGATGCGCTCATTATTCAAGATCTACATCTGCTTGATTACGATCTTCCCCCGATCCGTTTACATGCCTCCACGCAATGCGACAACCGTACGCCGGAACAAGTGGCGCACTTACGGGATTTGGGATTCAAACGCGTGGTGTTAGCCCGCGAACTGAGCATTGACGAGATACGCGCGATCCACCAAGCCGTACCGGATATTGAGTTGGAAGCGTTCGTGCATGGTGCCCTTTGCGTCTCATATTCGGGACGATGCTATATATCCGAAGTGTTGGCGAAACGCAGCGCTAACCGGGGTGCCTGCGCGCAGTTTTGCCGGATGGCGTATGACCTGTTGGACGCACAGATGAACGAGGTGACGGATGAGCAAGGTCAGCCCATCCATCAACGGTACTTGCTTTCCCTCCAGGATATGGACCGCAGTGCCTACCTCGCAGAACTCATCGACGCCGGCGTGACTACATTTAAGATCGAAGGACGACTCAAAGATGCCGATTACGTCACCAACATCACCGCCTATTACCGCGAAAAATTGGGTAAGGGAGACGGAAGAGCGGTTTCGTATTCCCGCTCGTTTATACCCGACCCTGCAAAGACTTTCCATCGCGGGGCGACGGATTATTTCTTACACGGTCGCACCCGACCCATGGCAAATTGGAACACGCCCAAATCGACAGGCGAATACATCGGTACGGTACTCGAAGCACGAACCAACACCTTGCGGGTACGGCTTGAACCCGGGATTGAATTGCATAATGGCGACGGACTGAGTATCGGAGCGGAAGGTTTTTCCGTCAATGGGATTGAGGGGAATATCATCAAGATCAATAAGGAACTGACCGCCATCTCGTCCCTCAAAGGAAGAGAGTTGTTTCGTAATCTCGACGTGGAGTTCGTCAAGAACCTGCATTCCGAGCGGCGGATACCGGTGGATATCCTTTTGCGGGAAAGAGAAGGAGGATTCGATCTCATCTACACACCGTTGGACAACCGTCTCTCTCCCTTTGCGGGAAGAGTTGGAGAGGGGGTTGTATTGGAGACCGCCAAGAACGAAACCAAGGCGATGGAAACGATCCGTACGCAAATCGCCAAACTCGGCGACACACCCTATATCGCCCGCGAGATACGCATCGAGTCTCAACCCTACTTCATCCCCATCAGTGTCCTGAACCAATGGCGACGAGAGGTTCTATCGCCAAACCCAGCCGAAGGCTCAAACCCGAACCCCGTTCCAAACCAACTAAGTCAAACGACGGTCAAACGACGGTCAAGCGACGGTCAAAGCATGTGTCGCTTATCTGTTACGCCCCAAACGAACCCCGTTCCAAACAAAGCCGAAGGCTCTCCCCTCATGACCTGCCGATACTGCATCCTTCATGAGATGGGGCATTGCCGCAAGACGAACCCTTACCCCAAAGACCAAGAACCGAGGTATCTGCGTCTTCGTACCGGCAAAGTGTTGACGCTGCATTTCGACTGCAAGAACTGTCAAATGACCGTCAACGAAGCCTAAAATAACATCAATGGACAAAAAAATGTATATTTTGTTTGCATATTTCATTTTTTTGTAGTACCTTTGTAGCCGAATTGGAATAACGCCCCAAATATCAAATTAATCAATAAATTTTTACGATTATGGTAGATCCTAAAAAAGTGGACATGTATCTGTCCCAAAACAGTAAGTTCTTTCAGCCGAACAAACTGATGTCGATTCGTGAAGCGATGTACAAATTGACCGACGAGCAGTTCATGATGATTCAGACGGTTGAGTACAGAGACCCGATGACGATGCTGATCATCTCCTTCTTGGTAGGAGGTTACGGTGTTGACCGTTTCATGTTAGGCGACGTGTTGTTAGGCGTCATCAAGTTGCTCAGTTGTGGTGGTGCCGGCGTATGGTACATCATAGATATGTGCTTCATCATGAGCCGAACTCGTGATTATAACTTCGATAAACTGCAAGAGTCCTTCTTGGCTCAGGGCATGTCGATCTATTAATGACAAGCTGCTTAGCCATTATTCTCTCATTAGTGCTCCATGTTGCGCCGGGCGAACGTATCAATGATGCGTTGGATGTAGCCCGGGCTGCTTATGCCGTCAACGGGGAGAGCACTACGATATGGATTGCACCCGGTACTTATCAAGAGCCTTTGACGATTGATGTGCCGGGTCTGCAATTAAGGAACGCGAGCCGACATCCGTCTATTGCGCTTCGTGAACACGGGGTGCAGTGCGACGTGGATGCGGTTCGCATCACTTGGTATTATGGTCACGGTTATCAGTACCGGACGATGGATACCATCAATTACGGAGGAAGCCGCTCCAGGCTTTGGAACGCCTCAGTATTAGTGACCGCGCCGGATTTCTACGCGGAGAACATCATTTTCGAAAACTCTTTCAATCTCTATATATCCGAGAAAGAAGCGGCTGACAGCCTCTATATACTCGACCCATACACGGCGCGCCCCATGCCGGAACGCCCCAAAGAGGTGGGTTCGACCCTCGTACAACGCAAGCTCTACCGCGAACGGGCGGCGGCGATCTCTTTCGCGCAGACGGCTACGCATGCCCATCTCAAGAACTGCCGCGCCGTCGGACGGCAGGATGTCCTTTACGGCGATCAAGGGGCTTCCATCTACTGGCAAGGAGGAATATTGCAAGGCGGTGTGGATTTTATCTTCGGCGCTATGACTTTAGCCGTCGATAGAGCGCTGATCATCGCCAATATCAACGGCGAGAACAACGATAAATGCTA
>Ga0247610_10005828_pt1 | contig 12895 bp, 8 predicted proteins | sample 174DNAGHGhighgp2_FD_193483 | JGI IMG/M metagenome (GOLD analysis project Ga0247610, IMG submission 193483) | Sheep rumen microbial communities from Palmerston North, Manawatu-Wanganui, New Zealand - 1742 DNA GHGhigh gp2 | ecosystem: Host-associated > Mammals > Digestive system > Stomach > Rumen ...
GCATAGCAATGGTGTGGAACTGATGAACTTGAAGGCAGGCAGTCTGCGGCAGCGTATCGCTGATGTCTTTGGTCGTCAGTATGGTCAGGATCTGATACCGGTGGATGTCAATACCGCCATATGCCGGATCTATGGTTTTGTGGCCAAGCCTGAGCAAGCCAGGAAGAAGGGTGGTTGTGACTATCTCTTTGTAAACGGTCGTTATATGAAGCATCCTTATTTCCATAAGGCTGTCATTACTGCTTATGACCGATTGATTCAGGATGGTATGCAAATACCCTATTTTCTCTATTTCGACATCAATCCAGCCGATATAGATGTTAACATCCACCCGACAAAGACGGAGATTAAGTTTGAGAATGAACAAGCCATCTGGCAGATTCTGATGGCGGCAGTTCGTGATGCGATCGGTAAGTTCTGCGAGGTGCCTACCATTGACTTCGACACCGTGGGTAAGCCCGAGATACCTGTCTATGACCCAGAACGGCCGATAGCCCCGCCGCAGCCTCATTATAACCCGGACTATAATCCGTTTAAGTCTGCCTCTACATCTCCCAAGAACCCTGTGCCATCAGACTGGCAGAAACTATACGACTCCCTGTCGTCTGTTTCTTTTCAGCGGCCTTCCGACCATTCCCCGTCAGATCTGTTTGACTCGTCGGAGATTTCCCCTGTCACCACTGTTCCGGAGATGATTGCAGAAAAGTCGCCCGTCCATTATCAGTTCAAGGGGAAATATGTCATGACGGCAGTAAAATCGGGTCTGATGATTATCGACCAGTATCGTGCCGACATCCGGATACTCTATGAGAAATATATGGAACAGCAGCGTGCCATGACTAGTGGGTCGCAAAAGTTGCTTTTCCCAGAAACCATTCAGTTTTCGGCCTCTGATGCTGTGGTGTTTGGCTCCATCCTGCCGACGCTCTCTGGGTTGGGATTTGACCTGAGTAATCTCGGTGGAAATACATACGCCATCAATGGCATCCCTGCCGGCATCGGGGGGATTGATCCTGTGATGCTGCTGCAACGGATGGTCGCTGATGCCTTGGAGAAGGGCAGGGGAGTGGCGGATGAGATCAATGCCACGGTGGCATTGAGTCTGGCACGCAGTGCGGCGATACCTTACGGACAGATCCTTAGTAACGAGGAGATGGAGAACTTGGTTAATGAATTGTTTACCTGTTCAAATGTTAACTACACGCCCGATGGTAAGGCTGTCCTTTGCATCCTTCCACAATCGGATATTGAACAGTTATTAGGGTGATTTTGTTAAAAAACGTCAATGAAAAGCAACTTTTCACTTTTCACTTTTCGCTATTCACTTTTTTGTTGTACCTTTGCACCCGCAAAACGAAAAGAGGGCGTTTAGCTCAGTTGGTTTAGAGCATCTGCCTTACAAGCAGAGGGTCGGCGGTTCGAATCCGTCAACGCCCACGAAAGAGAAGCCTCAGAAGAAATTCTGAGGTTTTTTTTGTTGTTTCAAAAAAAATGCGTACCTTTGCCCGCATAAACCCAACAAACCCGTAAAACGAAAGACAAAGACTTATGATTTGGAATGAACACGTAGAGTGTATGGATCGCGAGCAACTTCGCGAGTTACAGAGCCGTCGCCTTGTCAAGATGGCAGAGTATGTGTATTACAACACTCCCTTCTATCGGAAGAAATTTCAGGAGATGGGGCTGGAGCCAGGCGACATCAAGAGCATCGACGATATCGTGAAACTGCCGTTTACCAACAAACTCGATCTCCGAGACAATTATCCTTTTGGTCTGGCCGCCGTGCCAATGAGTCAGATTGTGCGTATTCATGCTTCATCTGGTACGACTGGTAAGCCCGTGGTCGTGCTTTATACCCGTAAGGATCTTGCCATGTGGTCGGAGGCGATATCGCGTGCCTTTACCGCCTATGGTGCCGGCAAGGATGATATCTTCCAGGTAGCCTATGGCTACGGTCTCTTTACTGGCGGTCTGGGTGCCCATGACGGTGCTACGAATATTGGCGCATCCGTGATTCCTATCTCTTCGGGCAATACCCAGAAGCAAATTACCCTGATGCATGATTTCGGAACCACGATTCTCTGCTGTACCCCCAGTTACGCGATGTTTCTTGGCGAGGCGCTTGGAGAGTGCGAGTGGAACAGAGATGAGTTTAAACTGAAAGTGGGTGTTTTTGGTGCAGAACCCTGGACGGAAAAAATGCGCGTTAAACTGGAAGAGTCATTGGGTATCAAAGCCTATGACATCTATGGACTGAGCGAGATTGCCGGTCCCGGTGTGGGCTATGAGTGCCAGCACCAGTGTGGTACTCACCTTAACGAGGATCTGTTCTACCCGGAAATACTCGATCCCAATACCGGCGAACCATTGCCGGAGGGTACGTTCGGTGAACTGACATTTACCCATCTGACCAAAGAAGGTATGCCGCTGTTACGCTATCGTACCCATGACCTCACTGCTTTGCACTACGAGAAATGTGCCTGTGGCCGTACGCTTGTCCGTATGGACCGTATCCTTGGCCGTTGCGATGATATGTTAATCATCCGTGGTGTCAATGTGTTCCCGTCGCAGATTGAGGATGTCATCCTGAAGCAGAAAGAATTCGAGCCGCACTTCCTGCTCATCGTGGATCGTGTGAATAATACCGACACCTCCGAACTCAAAGTCGAGGTCAAGGAAGACTACTTCACTGACGACATGTCGACAATGGTCGGTCTGCAAAAGAAACTCGAAGGCGAACTTCGTAGTGTCATTGGCCTGGGATTCAAAGTGCGTCTCGTGGAGCCGAAGGGCATCGAGCGCTCCGAGGGCAAGGCCAAACGTGTGATAGATAAGCGCCAACTCTAGCAATCCTAGGCCGTCCTAGGCCGTCCTAGGCAGACCTAGGTGATCCTAGATAATCCTAAAAAAACAATATAAAATGAAAGCAAAACAATTAAGTATTTTCCTCGAGAATAAGTCTGGCCGACTTACCGAGGTAACAGATGTTCTTGGCGAGGCAGGCGTCAACCTCTCAGCCATGAGTATTGCCGACAACAGTGACTTCGGCATCCTTCGTTGTATCGTTTCTGATCCGGAGAAAGCCTACCAGGTGTTGAAAGAGGCTCATTTTGCCGTTAAGATTACTGATGTCATCGGCTTTGTATGCCCGAACACGAGCGGTTCGCTGGCTGTCGTACTGAGATACCTTTCCCAGAAAGGCATCTTCATTGAGTATATGTATTCATTTGCCAATGGTGATGTGGCTCACGTGGTGATTCGTCCTACCGACCTTGATGCCTGTGAGCGTGTTCTGGAAGAGAAAAAGGTAGAACTGATGGCTGCAAACGACCTCTACCAGTTGTAAACAGGGTATAATACTTGGCGAATCTGCAAGTTTTTCGTGAGAAAATTTTGCAGATTCGATTTTTATCCTTACCTTTGCAGCCCAAATGACACACTGAATAAAGGATAATTATCGATAATTAGGAAAAATGGATTTAAGTTTACTGACAGCCATCTCGCCTATAGATGGCCGCTACAGAGGCAAGACGGAACCATTGGCAGAGTACTTTTCGGAATATGCGCTGATCCGCTATCGGGTGCGTGTGGAGATTGAGTATTTCATCTCTCTTTGCGAACTGCCATTGCCGCAATTGGAAGATTTCAACCATAGCCTGTTTGATAGGCTCCGCGATATCTATCGCAACCTGACTCCTGCCGAGGCGCAGCGTGTGAAGGACATCGAGAAGGTGACTAATCACGACGTCAAGGCTGTTGAATATTTCATCAAGGAGGAATTCGACAAAATGGGGGGATTGGAACGGTATAAGGAGTTTATTCATTTCGGTCTGACCTCACAGGATATTAACAATACCTCAGTCCCCCTTTCTGTCAAGGAGGCTTTGGAGAATGTGTATTATCCCTTGGTGGAGGAACTGATTGAGCAACTCCATGACTATGCAGAGGAATGGAAGATGATACCAATGCTTGCCAAGACTCATGGACAGCCTGCTTCTCCTACCCGTCTGGGCAAGGAGGTGATGGTTTATGTCTATCGCCTGGAGGAGCAGTTGCGTGGCTTGAAGGAGATACCAGTGACGGCGAAGTTCGGAGGTGCCACGGGTAATTACAATGCTCACCATGTGGCCTATCCCCAGTATGACTGGCGGGAGTTTGGCAATCAGTTCGTTAGTGAGAAACTGGGCCTGGAGCGTGAACAATATACCACGCAAATCTCCAACTATGACTGGCTGGGGGCTATTTTCGATGCCATGCGGCGTATCAACACCATTGTCATCGACCTTGACCGTGACTTTTGGATGTATATCTCCATGGACTATTTCAAGCAGAAGATCAAGGCTGGCGAGGTGGGTAGCAGTGCCATGCCGCATAAGGTGAACCCCATCGACTACGAGAACTCGGAGGGCAATCTTGGCATTGCCAATGCCGTGTTACAGTTCCTGGCACAGAAGTTGCCAGTCAGCCGTCTGCAACGCGACCTGACCGACTCTACTGTCCTGCGTAATGTAGGGGTACCGATGGGGCATGCTCTCATTGCCTTCCAAAGCACGTTAAAGGGACTGCGCAAGTTGATCCTTAACGAGGAGAAGTTGCAAGAAGATCTCGATAATACCTGGGCTGTGGTGGCAGAGGGTATTCAGACCATTCTTCGTCGTGAGGCATATCCACATCCCTACGAGGCATTGAAGGCCCTGACCCGAACCAATCAGAAGATGACGGAGCAGACCATCCGTGAATTTATCGAGACACTCGATGTCAGTGCATCCGTCAAGGAAGAGTTGCGGGCCATAACCCCTTCTACCTATACAGGTATTTAATTATATTATATACATATATTATATATAGAATGTTTTAGATTATTAAGTAAAATGGATTTCGAGAACGAAAAGAAACAAGAAGAAACACCAAAAGATGGTTTTCAGAGAGAACAGCGTGAATTCCGTCCGGGTCGCTCACCGCGCCCACGTATTCACAGCGGACAGCGTCCAGCCTATGAGCGTCCGAGTTACAACAATCATGAAGAGGATGAGGGCGGCTTCCGTCCGGAAGGTTTTGGTGCAGGTCTGCAGAGTGGCACACCTCAGCGCCCCAGTTATCGCCCGAGGACAGGTGGCTATAACCAGCAAGGAGGCTACAACCGTCAGCCCCGTGAGGGAGGTTACAACCGTCAGCCCCGTGAAGGAGGCTTCCTGCCTCGTCAGGGTGGCTACAATGGCAATCGCCCTGCTTACGGTGCTCCGCAGCGTGGTGGATTCCAGCCCCGTCAACCCCGTGAGGGCGGTTACAATCAGCAGGGGGGCTATCAGTCTCGTGGTTACCAGCCGCGTCCCGAAAGTGATTATGGACAGAAACCCCGAAGCGGTTATAACCCCAATTATCCTAACAAGCCCTATAAGCCATTTAAGAAGAATGTTCGCCCCCATTCGGCCGACTATGATCCGAATGCCAAGTATAGCATGAAGAAGCGTATCGAATATAAGGAAGTCAATTATGATCCCAACGAGCCGCTTCGTCTGAATAAGTACTTGGCTAATGCCGGTGTCTGTAGCCGTCGTGAAGCCGATGAGTTCATTCAGGCTGGTGTGGTGACGGTCAATGGTCAGGTAGTGACCGAACTGGGTACGAAGATTCTCCGTACCGATGAGGTTCGTTTCCACGATCAGCCTGTCACCATCGAGAAGAAAGTATATGTCTTGTTGAACAAGCCGAAGGACTATGTGACGACAAGTGATGATCCTCAGCAGCGTAAGACGGTGATGGATCTGGTGAAGAATGCTTGCACGGAGCGTATCTATCCTGTCGGTCGTCTGGATAGGAACACCACTGGCGTGCTCCTGCTCACGAACGATGGTGATATGGCCTCAAAACTGACCCACCCGAAATATCTCAAGAAGAAGATCTACCATGTCTTCCTCGATAAGGCCTGTGCGGCTCACGATCTCCAGCAGATCGCCGAAGGCATCCAACTCGAGGATGGTGAGATCAAGGCCGACGATGTGCAGTATGCCCATCCTACTGACAAGAAACAGATAGGCATTGAGATTCATTCTGGTAAGAACCGTATTGTACGCCGTATCTTTGAAAGCCTCGGCTATAAGGTAGTGAAACTGGATCGCGTGCAGTTTGCCGGTCTCACCAAGAAAAACCTGAAGCGCGGCGACTGGCGCTATCTCACAGAGGAAGAGGTCGACCGTCTCCGCATGGGCGCTTATGAGTAATAATCCTAGGCTATCCTAGGCAGTCCTAGGTTATCCTAGTAAAAATAGAAATAATGAAACGAACAAAAATAATCGATGTTTTAAAATCGACTGAATATGGCAAGGAGATTTGCGTGAAGGGCTGGGTGCGCTCGCATCGTGGCAGCAAGAACGTTGATTTCATTGCCCTCAATGATGGCTCGACTATCAAGAACGTTCAGATTGTGGTCGATCCGGCAAAGTTTGATGATGAGTTGCTCAGACAGATTACCACAGGTGCCTGCATCTGTGCTGAGGGTACCCTCGTCGAGAGCCAGGGTGCTGGACAGAGCAGTGAGGTACAGGCCACACGTCTGGAAGTCTATGGCCTTTGCGGTAGTGACTATCCTATGCAGAAGAAGGGACAGTCGTTTGAGATGATGCGCAAGAATGCCCACATGCGTCTGCGTACCAATACCTTCGGGGCCGTGATGCGCATCCGCCATAATATGGCGATGGCTATCCATACTTATTTCCATGAACATGGATTCTTCTACTTCCATACCCCGCTGATTACGGCCAGTGACTGTGAAGGTGCCGGAAACATGTTTCAGGTGACCACGAAGAATCTCTATGACTTGAAGAAGGATGAGAACGGGAAGATCCTCTATGACGATGACTTCTTTGGTGAACAGACCTCGCTCACCGTCTCTGGTCAGTTGGAGGGTGAACTCGGTGCCACTGCACTGGGTGCCATCTATACCTTTGGCCCGACATTCCGTGCAGAGAATAGTAATACCCCGCGCCATCTGGCTGAGTTCTGGATGATAGAGCCCGAGGTGGCTTTTCTCGACCAGGAAGGACTGATGGATTTAGAAGAGGACTTCATCAAATATTGTGTTCGTTGGGCACTCGACAACTGCAAGGACGACTTGCAGTTCCTGAACCAGATGATCGACAAGACTCTTATTACTCGTCTTGAAGGTGTGCTCAAGGAGTCTTTCATCCGCTTGCCTTATACCGAGGGTATCAATATCTTGCAGGAGGCTATCAAGAATGGCAAGAAGTTTGAGTTCCCCTGCAACTGGGGCGACGATCTGGCTTCAGAGCATGAGCGTTACCTTGTGGAGGAACACTTTAGGAAACCGGTCATCATGACAGACTATCCCGCTGCCATCAAGGCCTTCTATATGAAACAGAATGGTACGGTAGGCTATAAAGGTTCCACTGCCCCCGGACCCACCATGCAGGGCACCGACGTCCTCTTCCCGCAGATTGGTGAGATCATCGGTGGCTCCGTCCGTGAGGAAAGTTATGACAAACTGATGGCAGAGATCAACCGTCGTGGTATGGAGACCGATAAACTATGGTGGTATCTGGATACCCGTCGTTGGGGATCCTGTCCGCACGCTGGCTTCGGACTCGGTTTTGAGCGTCTGATTCTCTTCGTGACAGGAATGCAGAATATTCGTGACGTTATTCCGTTCCCAAGAACTCCAAAATCGGCAGAGTTTTAGTCGTCCTACCGATGATTTAAGGTTTTTTTGCTATAAAAATGCAAAAAAAAGCAAAGAATATTTGAACATTAAAAATAAAATATTACTTTTGCACCCGAAAATCATAAACGAGGATCAATAAATGAGTCTCTTTAATAATATAATAAGGTAATAGGAGGACCTTTCGGACTACGAAACAGAAACAATGACAGTCAAATGTGTGCAAACCCCGATGTATAAACGGAATTTCGCGCTAAAAACGCTGTTTTTTCGATGAATTGCCCTGAAAATGGCATTATTTTGCTGTTTTTTATAAAAAAAAGACGAAAATGTTTGCAAGATTTCGGAAATATGTCTATATTTGCACCAAAAATGTAACTCCGCGCAGGAGAAATTGTGCCCTGTTAATGGGATAATGCGTAGATTTGAGAGAAATAGAAAGAAGTATAACATCTTAATTTTTTTATTAATTTAAATTTTTTAATCGTATGAAAAAAAGAATTTTTGGTATGCTGCTGATGGGAGCAATGGTCGTTGCTTCTGTTAGTATGTTTACGTCTTGTAAGGACTACGATGACGACATCAACAAACTTCAGAAGGAGATTGATGCCATCACCGCCCAGAACTTACAGACACAGCTGACAACTCTGCAGAGCGCTCTTGCTACTGCACAGAGCACTGCTGATGCTGCTAAGTCTGCTGCCGCTGAGGCTGAGGCCGCTGCAAAGAAGGCTCAGGAGACTGGTGACGCTGCTGCTAAGGACGCTGCTGATGCTGCTACCGTTGCAGTCGCTACGGCTGCTGCTGCTAGTCAGGACGTCGAAGACCTTCAGAAGGCTATTGCCGATGTGCAGGCTCTTCTTGACGGAAAGGTTTCACAGGATGATCTTTCTGCTGCCATTACAGAGGTAGAGAAGAAAATCGTTGCTATCAACGAGAATCTTCTGACTCTTGATGACGTCAAGAAACTCCTTGAGGACGAAGGCTTTGCTTCTGCCGCTGTCGTGAAGGATATCGAGTCTCAGATTGAGGCTCTTAAGACATTCCAGCAGCAGGTTGAGGCTCTGAAACTCGACGCAAGTTGGAAGAAGAAGGTTGACGATGCTGTTGCCTCTCTGACTCAGATTAAGAAGGATATCGCTGCTAAGGCTGATAAGACTACCGTTGATCAACTGAAGAAGAGCGTTGACGCTGCTGTGGCTGCTATGGGTAAGGTTGATTCTTTCGCTGGTTCTATCAATAGTCTGAACGTCTTCGCAAAGCGCAATCTGAGAAGCATTAACCTCAGCCCCGCCAAGTTCTATGGTGGTATCGAGGCTGTTGATATCTTCGCTTTCACTCCGAAGGAGGAGAAGATGAACGACAAGTGGCACTTCTTCAAGAGAGGTAGCAACGTTACACTGTCAGAGATCGGCTATGCTGACTATCATATCAGCCCGAAGAGTGTTGATCTGACTAACTTCCAGGTTGGTTTCTTCACAAGGTCTTCTGACATCATCGAGCCCGCTACAACTGAGAAGACTCGTGCTCATCAGCAAGTTACGAACACAAACCGTCTGAAGCCAGTTTACACAAATACCGACTCTCTGATTAAGAAAAAGAACTGGAATGCCGGTACTGGTATCCTGACTGTTCCTTATAAGGTTGACAATGCTGTTTCTATTGCTAACGAGTTGAAGGCTGGTAAGGGTACAATTGCTGCTCTCCAGTTGTCAAAGGACACCACCGTTACTTCTGACTATGCTCTGGTTGTTCCCACCATCTCTGAGTTGCTCCTTATCACCGATAAGTCTTTCGAGAAACAGAATGATGGTACAACATGGAATGACGTTCCTGGTCTGAATAATACTGCAGTTAACAACTATCATCTGCATCGTAACTTCAGTTATCTGGCTATTTCTAAGACAACGGCTACTCACGAGATTGTCTTTAACAAGAGTTTCAATATCAGTCAGGTTCTCGGTGTTCATGCTATTGATCCTGCTATCGTGACAACGACCGCTGCCAAGGCTGAGAAGAATATCAAGGATACCGCTGAAATCGCCCTTCCCGAAAGAGCAACTGCCATCCGTTACAACTACGATCCTACCAAGGATAGTGATGCTTCGCTGTTGAAGAAGTATTGCACGGATCTGGATGCTGATAAACTGAGGGAACTTGGCCTGTACTTCGATGTACATCGTGTAGGTTACTCTTTGGGTACAACAAAGACTGAGGAGTCTAACCACATTGAGATTCTTGAGGAGAATGGTCAGTTCATTGCTTATCCGCGTAACATCAATGCCGATAATGGTGAGACTGTTACTGGTAAGACTGCCAATGCTTCTGCTGTAGGTCGTATGCCTATCGTTTGTATCGAGTTGAAGTATCAGAAGGGTGACAAGCCTGCTGCTACCGACCCGACCGTGACCTTCGCTTACATGAAGTTCTTGATCGTGAAGGATAAGGAGGAGACTCCTGAGGCTAAGACTGCTGAGTTCAAAGTTTCTGACGTTTGGGCTGACTGCGGTGACGCTTCTGGTCAGGTTGCATGGTACCAGATTGAGGGTAAGGTTTACGACGAACTTCTGCACATTGACAAGAAGACCTTCGATAACCGCTATGTATTCGACTTCTATAAGGAGGAGACTGTAGCAAATGAGGATGACAAGACTCAGTCTAAGGACAAGCGCTATGGTTATCGCTTCAAGAAGAGCGGTAAGGGTTATGCTCACGATAAGGATTCTATCGGTCAGGTTGTTGAGGAGTGGAACATCTCTGCACAGGGTAAGGAAGACGCTACAACTCACATCATCAAGTGGTACTTCACCACAGCTGACTATACTAAAGTTTACAAGGATCTGAAGGCTCGTGGTAAACTGAAGTATGACTGGGATAATGGTGAGATGACCAATACTGAGGAGATTGTGACCTATGTTCGCTATGCATACAAGTCTTCTTATCATAAGGGCAACATGAATGTTACCGACGGAGATCCCGCTGTTTATATCCAGTTGACAATTCCTGTTGGTGCATTCCACTTCGCTTTGGGTAAGTTGAGTGATACTAAGACATTGACTTACTGGTATAACCTCAATGATCCTCTTAACGCTAAGAGTGCTGATGATGCATTTGAAGTTCGTGTAAACGTTCCTGTGCCTGTTCCTGGAACAAGCGATCCTACTGCTGACAAGACCAGTACATCTACAAATTTGAGCGTGAAGTATACTTGCCCGTGGGGTGATCCTCTGAAGATCTTCAACAACAATGTCTTGACTGAGACTGAGTTCCTGAAGGATCTGCATGATTTCTTCCGCAATGGTGAATTGACAGCTGCTGTTATCGATAAGACGCATTTCAAAAAATTCGGTAAGGTTACTCCTGAGTTCAAGTTTACTCTGCCAAAGAAGTCACTTGGAAATGCAGTATCATTCGAAGCAGATTCAAAGGGTCAGTGGAAGGTTAAGGGTATCTCCGGTAAGGAATATACGCTCTATCTGGCTAATAATGACACAGAGATTAGAATTCTCGGCCTCACTCATCCTCAGGACATTCTTGTCAGTATGAATAAGGATGATAATGATATTTATAGCATTGTTAAGTATCATGAGGGTAAGGAGCAGGATGATATTCTGAATTATAAGGGTCATAATGATCTTGGTGAGCGTGAGACATTCACAGCCTATATCAAGATTGAGACTCCTGATGCATGTGCTCCTATTGAGTATAAGGATATGTGGTTCAATGTACGCTTTATCCGTCCATGTGACTTGATGGATCCTGCTGATGATATTGTTGAGGACGCTCAGAATGACTGGCAGTGGGTTGACCTTGCACAGTATGCAAGAGTGATTGACTGGCGTGACTATGTTGGCGATCCTAACAACACTACTGGCGGTAAAGAGGTTGCTGGTCGTAAGTTCGATTTCGCTTATTACCAGATTGGTCTTGACACAGACGATAACTTCTTCCTGACTGACGCTGGCTTCGGTACTGACATTCGTGTCAATGACTATGACAAGTTCAAGAAGGGTGAGTCTAACATGATTAGAGTCAATGGTAATGAAAATTACACTGAGAAGAAACTGTGGAAGACTAAGGAGGTACTTGGCCTGCTCGTTGAGAAGGTAGACGGTAAGGGTGCTGACAAGTTGACTAAGCCGACCAGCACATGGATCCGCTACAAGAACAACTCTGGTGTAACTGGTGGCTTCCACCTGTTCCTCCCGCTCAATATGAATTACGTCTTCGGTAAGTATCCTACAACTCAGCAGAAGAGTTATGTAACTCTGGGTGTGAAGAAGTCTGTCAACCAGGATCAGAAATAATAAAGTAGTATATCAAACTATTTGAATAATCTTCAAGGGGGTGTCTCTCGTCAGGCACCCCTTTTTCTCTAAGAACAAATTGATTATGTTTAGGAAATCATATATTTTTATTATGGCGGTTCTGATGTTATCTGTTGCCGCCTGTACCGACAAACCCAAGCAGACGGAAGGTGAGCCTGTCCCCGTCTTTATAGAGATGACCAACCAAGATACCACGGAGGTATTGAACCTCGTCAACCAGTATCTCGGCTACCTGACCGATGGTCGTACGGATGAGGCTCTTGGTATGATTAAGGTTTTGGATGGCGATTCCATTAAGGATGTACCTGAAGATTTGTTGAAGAAACAGCGGAACAGTATCAAGATGCTACATCCTATCCGTTATGAGATTGAGTCTTATATCTTCCATTTCGAAAACGACTGTGAGGTGAAGTATAAGGGCATCCTCTTTGACAAGGCTGATGATGATCCGACCCCCAATACCGTGTCGTATATGATCAAGCCTGTCAGACTCAACCACACCTGGTATCTGACTCTGGCTGATTCACAGGATGTCAATACAATTAACTCAGAAATTATTAATTAAAGATGAAGACAATGAAGACTTTACTGGCTGCAATGCTGCTGAGTTTCAGCGCAACAGCCATGGCCCAGGCAACCTACGAGGCTGCCGACGGCACGCAATATGAGTTCCAGAAGCACGCCTTCGTGAATGTGGAGGCCGGTGCTCAGTACACGCTCGGTGAGGCTAAGTTCAAGAACTTGCTTTCTCCCAACGTTCAGTTGGGCCTTGGCTATCAGTTCAGCCCCGTTTTCGCTGCCCGTATCCAGGCCAATGCCTATCAGAGCAAGGGTGGCTGGAACGGTTTCCGCACCGCTATTGGCTCAGAGCCTTATACCAACGACTACAAGT
>Ga0247610_10005829_pt1 | contig 12894 bp, 10 predicted proteins | sample 174DNAGHGhighgp2_FD_193483 | JGI IMG/M metagenome (GOLD analysis project Ga0247610, IMG submission 193483) | Sheep rumen microbial communities from Palmerston North, Manawatu-Wanganui, New Zealand - 1742 DNA GHGhigh gp2 | ecosystem: Host-associated > Mammals > Digestive system > Stomach > Rumen...
ACTCACGGAGATAGAGGCCAGCAAGCCCTACATTGTGAAGTGGGACGGCGACGGCACGCAGAACATCGTCAGTCCCGCCTTTGAGGGCGTGTCCATCAGCAGCACCTCCGCCGTAGCCGAGACCGTAGGCTCCAATTGGGTCGATTTCGTCGGCACCTACTCGCCCGCCGTCATCTACGAGGACGGCAGCGAGAAGCACAATCTATATCTCGGCACAGCGAACAAGCTCTACTACCCCACGCAAGAGGGCTTCCAGGTTAACCCCTTCCGCGCCTACTTCCAACTGAAGAACGGGCTGACCGCCGGTGAGCCGTCCACGTCGCAACAGGCTCCGGCCCGCGCCTTCGTCCTCAACTTCTTTGACGACGGGTGCGCGGGCGACCCCGCCCGCATCCACGCCATCGATGCGGGCGAGGACGAGCGCACTCCCCATGGCTGGTACACCCTCGACGGCCGCAGACTCAACGGTATGCCCACCGCCAAGGGTCTCTACATCCACGGTGGCAAGAAGGTAGTAGTGAAATAAATCTCTAAGGAGTCAAGGAGCGAAGGAGTGGCAGCGCCAGAAAAACGAAGGCGATGATAGAGGCATTTTGACACCAAGACAGAAATCTACTTAATTGAAACAAATAACCCATAATAGGTCATCATATCCAATGACAGAACAAGTTGCTGGTTATGATGCAGAAGAAATTATTGCCCAATAATATTATTTTCTGCCAAAATCAGCAGGTATTTCCCCCCAGTGCTGTGTCTCCCATTTTATAAGGGGATTACGCCATTTATGAGTCTGTAACCAATATTCAGCACGAGCAATTAGTTGGAAGATGTAATCAGTTTGTGGACTCCGTTCTAACTTTGTCTTACATTTTCCTTTCTGAACCCATAAGATGGCATTGTAGGAATCTGAATAGATGGTTTTTGTATATAAACCCTTCTGCCATGCTAAGGCTAATGCATGTACAATAGCCAAGAATTCACCTACATTATTGGTTCCATACGTAGGGCCAAAATGAAAAACTTGACAGCCAGTCTGCAGGTCTACAGCCTTATACTCCATTGGTCCCGGATTGCCAGAACAGGCAGCGTCTACTGCCCATGCATCAGCACGGACTTCCGAAGGAAGAGACAATACTGTATCTGTTCTTACTGTAGGAGTATTTATACTGTCGTTGGGCATATCATGCAATTTTGAGTGCAAAATTAATAATATTTTTTCACATTATTGAGCTATCCCCAGTTTTTTTTACACATTATTTATATTATTATACATTGGTGACACACCTATCCGACAGGGGACATGTTACGGGCAAATTTGTCCAAAACGAAAAATAATCCACCAATAGCGTGATTATCTCAGATTTTATTTGTACCTTTGCCATGTCATTGATAAATCTTCGTATTTAGGGAAAAGAGGATGGAAGAGAAAAATGTGCATAGGAAATCTTTTGCTGTAGTGTCGCCCTTGGCAAATGAGGAGCGCAGCTTTGACGTGTTTGTTGCAGCATTGAAGGACACGCTGGACGACATAGGGTACGGCGAAGTTTTCTTTGTAGTTGACAATGTCAGCAAAGACCATACGCTGGAGCTATGTAGACAGTTAGAAGCCTTAGACCACCGTTTCCATACGATTTTTGCCCCAGAGAACCGCAATGTGGTCGATGCATATCTTTGTGGATACAGGGAAGCCCTTAAACGTCCGTTCGACTACATAATAGAGATGGACGGCGGCATGAGTCACAACCCGGCCGCACTGCCGCAATTCATAAGATGCCTGAACGAAGGACACAAGTGCGTTTTCGGGTCGCGGTTCATCAATGGCGGCAGCATCTACGACAGCAACTGGCGCCGCACTATGTTCAGTCGTGGTGGTACTTTGCTGAGCAACATCCTGCTCGGAACACGTATGCGCGACATGACATCAGGATATATGGGGTTTCATGCCGGTGTAGCACGAAAATTTGTGGACTACGGTCTACTGTCGAAGGCGCATTTCTACCAGACCGAAGTACGCTATCTGCTGCGCTATCAGCAGTACATTGAGGTTCCCATTCACTACGTCGCTCCGTCACCAAGTGTCAGATGGGAAGCCGTCAAAAACTCATTTGCCGTCCTGTTCCATTATTTCTTCATGCGTATAACAGGCAGGTCTGTAGCACTATGAAGAAGCCTGTTCTTTCTCCGCTGCACTGTGAAAGCGTCTACCTTCGTGGAGGCCGGACTCTCAGGGAGTTCATGCTCTATGTCGTCGTGGGTGGCATCTGCACACTGACAGACATTGCCGTGCTCTATATGCTGACAAGTGTTGGCGGTATGCACTATCTGGTGTCCTCGTCGCTTTCATTCACGCTTGGCGTGGTTCTCAACTGGATACTGTGCAGACATTTTGTTTTCGAATTCCACAGGCTGCAGCGACAGGACAAAGAATTTGCCTGTTATGTGCTCATTTCGATAGTAGGCTTGGTAATCAATGTCTTGTTGATGTGGCTTTTCACCAACGTGCTGTGTACATGGTATCTGTACTCAAAGCTCATGGCTGCCGCCATCACTGTGTTTTACAATTTCTTTGCCCGTAAACTTTTTCTTCATACCAAATGAAACGCATTGCAATTATCGGTGCCGGCATCAGCGGCCTGACCACTGCTCGGTTGCTTACAGAGAGCGACCAGGCCGAAGTGACAGTATTCGAGGAGAACACCAAGCCCGGAGGGCTCATACGCTGCGACCGCATCGGCGGAAGCTTGTTCCACAGCTGTGGTGGTCATATCTTCAACACACACGACGAGGAGGTGTTGAAATGGTTCTGGCAGCATTTCAGCAAAGAAGAAGAGTTTCTAAAGGCCGACCGCCACTCGGTGATAGTGCTGCCTGACGGACAGTACATCCCATACCCGATAGAGAACTTTGCCTATCTTCTAAAAGAGCCTCTGCAGCGAGCTTTTATCCGCGATATGATGACGTCTGCCGATGCCACGACAAGTCCTGCAGACAACTTTGAGGACTTTCTGCTACAGCGTTTCGGCAAGACACTCTACGACCTGTATTTCGAGCCATACAACAGGAAGGTGTGGCAGTGCGACCTTAAAGACGTGCCATTGAGCTGGCTGGAAGGCAAACTCCCTATGCCCTCGAAGGAGGAAATAATCTACAACAACTTCAACCGTGTGGCCGAGAAGCGATTTGTACACTCCACATTCTACTATGAGAAGACGGGGGGCTCGCAGTTCATAGCCGACCGCCTGGCCGAGGGCCTCAACATTCACTACGGCACCAGCGTGAGTAGCGTCGTCTATACCGGCAAGACATGGCAACTGAATGGAGGGTCGTATGACGCGGTGGTGTTCTGCGGAAACATAAAAGACATTCCTGCCATGGTGAAGGGTGTGGATGGCACCGCAGCATACGCCGACCACATTGACAAGCTCAAGTACCACGGTACGACGACGGTATTCTGCGAGATTGACCGTAACCCCTACTCATGGGTCTATCTGCCAGACAAGCGCTATATGCCCCACCGCATTATATGCACAGGAAACTTCTCGCCAACAAACAACAGTGTTGACTTAGCAGGCATGGATGCAGGCATCAACAGACAAAGAATCACGGCAAGCGTTGAGTTTACTGGCCAAGCCGGCCTGGACGATATTCTATGCAACCTCGTGCACGTTCCCTTACATCCTACCTATATCACACATAAGTATAACAAATACACCTACCCCGTGCAAGACAAGCACACCCGGCAGATGATAGCCTCGCTGAAAGCACTGCTTGCCGAAAAGGGGATGTTTCTGACCGGGCGGTTCGCCGAATGGGAATACTACAACATGGATGCTGCCATGCGGGCTGCCATGAATACAGTCAAGCGACTCTTATAGGCACCGCTCACGAAGAATCATCGTGCCTTTCCTGCCTCTTTTGCCGGCATGAAGCATAACGCCGAGAGCATGATGATGAAGGGCATGAAAGGCTGATGGAAGCGGGCGTCGCCATGAAAGCCCACGAGCATTAACAGCAGTGTACCCAAGAGAATACATGCTACGGGCAGCAGATAACTCCTCATGCAGAAACGGCGCATGCTGACCAATGCTGCGAACAGCAGAAAGTAGTAGTACAACAGGTTGTAGGATGTGAACCACTGTACTGCACTGAACGAAGGGAACCGCTCGATAAGCGTTCTTAGGCTCACGCTCGTGTAGCGCTTGTCTGGTGCAAATACGCACATGTTGACATTGTCCGACACGTAGGTTTCAGCAACCTTCCTTGGCATCCGCGCGACATACTCTTTAGGATGCTCCTTCAGCCACTGCATGAAAAAAGAGCACCAGACGGAGTCTTTCTGCGAGACGTTCCACTGCTCATTATCCCTCACTGCAAGCGACTCAGGGCTGTGGCCAGTATAGAAGTCTGCCAGATTCATCCATCCTGTCTTTGCCTGATACAGGAATAAGCCTGTACGGTGCTTGGCGGTAAAACCTATCAGGCAGACACCCAAAGCAAAGCCCGCCAAAAGTTTACCGCCCTGGCTCAAAAAGGTGCGCATACCGACAGCGGTTGGTGTCTTTCGCCACTGGTATATAAGATATATTACAACTGCTGCCATGAACACCAATCCCATAGGACGAAACCAGTTGGCAAGTGCCATACACACGCCTCCAGCTAAAAACGCGTTGCGCACCAGTGCCATCCACAGACCTAACATGATAAAGAACACAAACGGCAACTCACTGAGCGTGGTTGTTGCCTCGCCATAGTTTGCTGGGTAGAACACATAGAGCAGCAGACAGACCAAGGCGGTCTTCTGTCCAAGGAGTTTGTCTGACACAGCATAGAAGAGCAGTGCCGTCAATCCCTTCAACAAGGCGTAGATTACCAAGAGGGGAGTTATGGATCCGAAGAGTGCAAGCGAGGCAGTCACAGCGTTGATGGCCCCGACGTTCCACAGAAAGGGCAGCTCGTTGATCTGTGTGCTTACTGGGTAGGGCTCACCACAGGCTACACAGTCCTTGGCTATCTGTATATAGGCATCGCTGTCGTCATAAGACGTGTAGCCAAACACCATCAGCACCGCTATCTGCAGCAGTGTGAACACGGCAACCAAAACCAGTACGAGTTTTCTATTTTTCACTGACATGAGCTTGAGGAAATGATATGTTCATGGCTGCAAAGTTAGCATTTTTCTTATGAATTATAGTTTTTTCAGCCAAATTCTTCACCTTATTTATATATTCAGCGTTTACAATAACCGCATCAAGTCCGTTTCGAACGTGCAATGTCACAAACCAGCACACAAAACGCAAATCATACTAACAATGTGACGTGTCGGCACCGCTGAACACGTTCCGCCGCTTCCGCAACCGTATCTTCCTTGTAATGCTCATGCCGGGCATACAAAGAGGTGGACACCCATGATGAGTGTCCACCCCGTACTCGATTTCCGTAACAGATGAAAATTAAGCCTCTGCGGGAGCCTCTTCTGCTGCGGGAGCCTCGGCGTTCTCAGCCTTGGCAGCCTCTGCCTCTGCCAGAGCGGCAGCCTTTTTCTCAGCCACCTTCTTAGCAATGGCCTCATTGACCTTCTTCTCTTCAGCAAGAGCCTTCTCGGCAGCGGTCTTCTTGGCCTTGGCCTCGTCGGCAGCGACCTTCTCCAGTCCACGCTGCTTGTCAGCCTTCCAAGCGTCGAACTTGCGCTGTGCTGTCTCCTCGTCGAAAGCACCCTTCTTTATACCGCCACGCAGGTGCTTCATCAGGAGCACGCCCTCGCGGCTAAGAATGTTGCGAACGGTGTCGGTGGGCTGTGCGCCTACCTCGAGCCAGTACAGTGCACGGTCGAAATTCAAGTCTACCGTGGCGGGATTGGTGTTAGGATTGTAAGAACCAATCTTCTCAGTGAAGCGACCATCACGTGGTGCGCGAGCATCGGCGATGACAATGCTGTAGAAAGCATATCCCTTACGGCCACCGCGCTGCAGTCTGATTTTTGTTGCCATTGTTTTTAATCTTTGTTTTTTTAAATTTGTAATAATTTGTTGAATTTCGTGCTTCCATCTCGTGAAAGCGGCTGCAAAATTACTGCTTTTTCCTCATTCCCACAAACTTTTCCACGTTTTTGTGATACAGTTTAATTTTTTTTGTGTAATTTTGGCACCTGTAATGATAAACGAACTGTCTATACTCATACCTACGTACAATGGTGACTGCCGCCGCCAGGTGTCTGATCTCAGCCGCCAGGCAGAAGCCATCGGCGGGCTGAGCTACGAGATAATAGTTGCCGACGACGGGTCGAGCGACCGTCAGCTGGCCGAGCTGTGCCGCGAGGTGGAGCGTCTGCCCCACTGCCGCTTCATAGACGGTGGTGTCAACGTGGGGCGTGCGGCCATCCGCAACCGTCTGGGGCGCGAGGCACGCTTCCCTTGGCTGCTGTTCATGGACTGCGACATGACCATAGTGAGCGAAAGATTCTTGCTGGATTACCTCACGACCGACGGCAATGGCGTGACCTACGGAGGCTATGTGGTGGGCGATGGAGAAGAGAGCTGCCTGCGATATATCTACGAGCGCCAGTGCGCCCCGCAGCACACGGCGGAAGAGCGCAGGAAACGTCCGTCCATGCACTTCCACACCTGCAACATACTGCTGCCCAGACAAGTGCTCTTGGACCATCCTTTCGACGAGCGTTTCCATCACTACGGCTACGAAGATGTGCTCTTCGGCAAGCAGCTGCAACGGGCGGGGATAGTGATAAACCATCTGGACAACCCTGCCGGCTTCTGCACCTTCGAAGACAACCCCCACTTTGTGGCAAAGACAGAGGAGGGCCTGCGCACCCTCCACCTGTTCCGAAATGATCTGAGAGGCTATTCAAACATGATTACTTTTACCGACGGCATACACATTGGCATGGTACGCTCCGCCATACGACTCTGGCACAAGGTCTTTGGCCCGCTGGAGCGCAGGAACCTTTGCGGACGCCACCCAAGTCTCAGAGTCTTCAAGTTGTATAAACTGGGTTATTACTTGAACTTATAGGCAAACTGCGCCCCTACTACGAACCACGCTCCCGGCTGCGGCACGTTGCCGAAATCGGTATAGTCGCGGTTGTCGAAGAGATTGTTCACCTCGGCATAGACTTTCGTCTGCCGGTGAGTCCACGTAAGACGCAGGTCTGCAAGAGCATAGGGGCGATAGTCGCACACCTCGCCTGAGAAAGTGGTGTAGCTGCCCACACGGTCTTGCCAACGCATGCCGAAACGCAGGTCAAGCGCGTTGAACAGCCGTGTCTGCAGACTGGCCACAAGCTTGTGGCGCAGATACTCCATGGCATATTGCGACACCATCTGTTTCTCCAAGTCCTTGTCCTGGGTCATGTACCCATAACTCAGCCCCAGCACCGTTGGCGGCATGTGGAGAGCGAGCAACCGCCCTATGTCGGCTGTCAGCTCTGCCTCGACACCGGTGGCGTTGAGCTTGGTGTGGTTTACGCTCTCCCACTTGGCCTCGTCGCCCAGCGAGGTGTCCATCACCCAGTCTATCATGTTGCGCCCGTGGTGATGGAACACTACGGTCTTCAGCCTCATGGCTGGCGTGCTGAGCAGAGCGCCTACCTCTGCCGCCTGCATCTCCTCGGGTTTCAGGTGCGGGTCGGCGGCATAGCCTTTCAGCTTGTAGTACATCTCTGTAAACGACGGCAGGCGCAACGAGGTGTTCCACCCGGCAAAGAGTTTCAGCGACGCAGGAGCCTGGTGCCGCAGGCCAAGAGGGATGGTGTAGCTGAGGTCCACGCCGGGGTACAGCTTCATGTTCATGGAGCTCCAAGTGCTTTTGGCAGCTACGAACCCTGCAGAGAGCGTGAAGCCTTTCACCATGACGTTGTGCTCGAGATGGGCCGAGATGTTAGTGCGGTTCACTCCCAGTGTGTAGTCACGGTCAGTGCCGCTGATGTGATGCGTACGGAAGAGTGGCTCGCCCAAGTTGCCGCTGACCAGGTCTTCGTTTCTTATCTCGCCACCGAAGGCCGTCCGCCCGAGCGGTGAGTCAAAGAAACTGTTAAGCGACAGCCCGAGCACGTCACACCTATTATAATTATAGCGCATCTTGTCGGATTGTCCTCTCCACCCTTCGTAGCGGTCGCGATTCTGGTTCCAGTAGAGCGACGGACGGAAATGCACCGTTCCCCGTTTCGTCTCTGCCTGTATGGCACTGAACACTTTCGTGGTGTGCTCATACTGGTCGTCGGCCTGCCACTGTGGTGTGGCGTAGAAGGTGCCACTGCCCCACCCTTTGTCTGCCAGTCCCAGATGCCACGAGAGACGCAGGTCGGCATCGTCGTACTCGCCTTGCCAGAAGGCCTTGGAACCGCTGTAGTCAGTGTTCAGCGACCCTTTCGTACAGCGGCTGAAGCCGTCGCTACGCCGGTAGCCCGCACTCACTTGGTTGTTCCAGCGGCCACTCTTCATGTTGGCCCTGGCCCCGACAGAAGCATAGCCGAAGGAGCCGCCTTCTGCCGTGACATCGACACCAGAGGCACCGTCGGGACGGGTCACGATGTTGATGGCACCGACGAGCGACGACGTGCCGAAGATGCGTCCTGCGGGTCCTTCCAGAACCTCGATGCGCACTATCTCACTAAGTTGCAGTGGAAGGTCAAGGGCATTGTGACCGGTCTGCGGGTCACAGATGTTAATGCCATTGAGCAGTATGGTGATTTGCTCTTGTGTGCCGCCTCGTATTGAGATGTCCGTCTGTGAGCCAAGCGCCCCTCTCTGACGCACATCTACGCCCACGGCGTATTTCAGCAAATCGTTAACACTTTGCACCGGAGCCTGAGCAATATCCTCACGGCTCAGTACAGTTACCATTCGCGCCGCCTGACTCTTTGTCAGCGGCGCTCGCGAGCCGGTGACGTCGACGTCGTCAAGCCAATACTCTTTGACATGTCCGGTGGAGTCCACACGCCACATCTCGTCGCTTATGTTGGCAGCTTTAGCCGAGAGCAGTGTGGAAGCGCTGAGCACGGAGATAACGACCTCGCGCCCCAGACATGCAAAGAGGGAATAGCCTTTCCGCTGAAACTGGCGGAAGACTATCACCTCTCGCTTTTGAAAATTGGGTTTGTACATTTTGTTAGTTGATATGGAATTTAGCCTGTCAGATGCGTTTCAGCACAAGTAGCAAGTGGTCCCACACCATCTGTACGGTGGGTATGAGGAGCCGCTCGTCGGGTGTGTGCACATCGCGCAGTGTCGGGCCGAAGCTGACCATGTCGAGCTGCGGATAGCGCTCGCTGAAAAGTCCGCACTCCAGTCCGGCGTGTATGCCGCGCACCACGGGTTCCTTGCCAAAGAGCTCCTTGTAGGTCTCGACCACAGTGTCGCGCAGATGGCTCTCAGCGCGCATCTTCCACGCTGGATAGCCGTCGCTGCTCCATGCCTCGGCGCCAGCCAGCTGGAACGTGGCTCGGAAGGTGGCACACATGTTGTCAAGGTTGGACATGACGTTGCTGCGCTGCGATGACAGCACGCTGAGCTCGCTCTCAGCAGTGTTTATGGCAGCAATGTTGGAAGAGGTCTCGACCATGCCGTTCAGCTCGGGGTCCTGGCAGATGGCGTAGACACCGTTGTCCACGGCCTGCACGGCCCAGACGAAATGACGTGCCACGGCATCGTCGATGACGGGTTCTGCCTCGCAGCTCTCCATGGTCCACACCATCTGCGTGTCGGTGACGTGGAACTCATCCTCCACCTGGGCGCTGAACACATTCCAGTCGGCCTTCACATTCTCTTTCACGGCGTTGGGCACAGCGATGACAAACATGCCGTCGCGCGGAATGGCGTTGTGCAGCTTGCCACTGTGGAACTGTGCCAGGCGCACGCCCTCGTAGCGGTTCATGGTCTGGAAGAGGAAGCGACCCAGCAGCTTGATGGCGTTGGCGCGCTTCTTGTTGATGTCGTCGCCAGAGTGGCCGCCAGTGAGTCCCTTCAACTGAGCCTTCAAGAAAAATGACCCTGCAGGAGCCTCTTCGCGCTGGAAGGTGAACTTGGCCTGAGAGTTGCGTCCGCCGGCGCAGCTTACGAAGATCTCGCCCTCATCCTCAGAGTCGAGGTTTATGAGGAAGTCGCCAGTCATGAAACCGGGCTTCATGCCCTCGGCACCGGTGAGACCCGTCTCCTCGTCGCGGGTGAAGACGCACTCCAGTGGTCCGTGCCCTATGTCGTCGGCCTCGAGGATGGCCAGCTCTATGGCGCAGCCTATACCGTCGTCGGCGCCCAAAGTGGTGCCACGCGCACGCAACCACTCACCATCGACGTATGTCTGGATGGCATCGTGGTCAAAATCGAAGGGCACGTCAACCAGTTTGTCGCACACCATATCCATGTGGCTCTGCAGTATCACCGTCTTGCGGTCCTCATAGCCGGGTGTGGCAGGCTTACGGATAAGCACATTGCCTGTTTCGTCGACTTTAGTGTCCAAGCCGTGGCTCTCACCCCACGACTTCAGATACTCAATCATCTTCTCTTCACGCTTCGAAGGACGTGGAATACTGTTAATCTTTGCAAACTGCTCGAACACCGAGGCAGGATAAAGCTCACTTTTATTCATTTTTAATGTTTTAATTTGTAGTGTTTGATATTTAATTTATAACTTTGCACCGCAAAATTAGTAAAAATGGCTGAAATAATCATCATCTGCACGTTAATAATTGCTATATCGGTGGCATTTTTGTGCATAAAACTGTTTTTCCGCCCCGACGGGCACGTCTCGTCAATGCACATACACGACTCTGAGCCTATGCGGCAGCGCGGCATACACTGCGTGATGGACCAGGACCGCGAGATGCGCACACCCAACCGCTTCGCAGTGAAGGAAAGAGCGAAATAATGAAAGAATTATCAACAATTTAAAATAACACCAACAAAGACAATGAAAAAGAACATTCTCCGTGTTTTTCCACTCGTGGTGCTTGCCACGGCAATGACAGCATGTAACAACCAAGCTCCCAAGATGGACGAAGAGCCTACGACAAGTGGCAGTGAGGCATCATCTGGCATGCGCATAGCATTTATCGAGATTGACAGTCTCACATCACAGTACGAGTTTGCCAAGCAGACCACGCTGGAGTTGGAGAAAAAGAGCACCAACGCCCGCAACACCATCCAAACCAAAACCCAGCAGCTGGAGAAAAACGTTGCCGCCTTCCAGCAGAAGCTGCAAAGCAACGGGTTCACCAGCCGTGAACAGGCTGAGGCCGCACAAGCCACACTGCAGCGCGAGCAGAACAACCTCGTAGCACTGCAGCAGAGGCTGGAGAGCGAGCTGGCCAACGAGCAGCAGAAATTCCTGCAGGCCCTGCAGGACAGCCTCGACAGCTTCCTCAAGGACTACAATGCCGACAAGCGCTATGACCTTATTCTTAATAAGGCTGCAATACTTCACGCAAGCTCGCAGTACGACATCACCGAGGATGTGGTGAAGGGCATGAACAAACGCTACAAGAAAAGCGACGCACCTGCAAAGAGCGACACACCTGCAAAGAGCGACGCACCTGCAGACACCACAAAGACAAAGTAGGCAAAGGCTGTTTGGCATAAATCAAAAATCGTAAATCGAAATCGAAAATCGAAAATCGAAAATCGTAAATCGAAAATCGAAAATCGTAAATCGTAAATCGAAAATCGTAAATCGTAAATCGTAAATCCCATGACTCTGCTCATCGTACTCATGTTACTCGCCAGCTATGTGCTCATTGCCACCGGTTACCTGACCGGTGTCAACAAGGCGGCCATTGCCATGTTTCTTGCGGCAATAGGATGGGTGGTGTACATCTGCTGGGGCACCGACTTCGTCATGTCGCTCCATCCCGGACAGTATGCCCAGTTCCTTGGAGTGCAAGAGTCGACGGGACAGACGGTGAAGGATTTTATTTACGACAGCATATTCCTGAAACACGTGGGCAAGGCGGCCGCCATCGTGATGTATCTCCTTGCTACGATGTCGATAATAGAGATACTCAACAACAACGGCTGCTTCGACTTCATCAGCGAGTGGATTCGCACGCGAAACCCCAACCGCCTGCTGTGGACCATCACACTTGCAACGTTTCTCCTCTCCGCCAACCTCGACAACCTCACCACCACCATCGTCATGCTGGTCATCATGCACTCCATAGTGCGCAGCCGTGCACAGCGCATGCTCATTGGCTCGGCTGTGGTTCTGGCGGCGGTCTGTGGCGGGTGCTTCACCGTCATCGGCGACCCTACGGGTCTGCTGCTCTGGGCCAACGACGCCGTCACGGCCACACAGTTCTCGGCGTTCCTGGCATTGCCAGCCATAGTGGCGTGGGTGGTGCCTACGATGCTCATCGGGCGCCAGCTGCCCCCACGACTGGACATTGAGTGGGGCGTGGCACCATTCCGGGGCGACGACACCAGGCTGAACAGATGGCAGCGACTGCTCATGCTCATTGTGGGCATAGGCGGTCTGTGGTTTGTACCCACATTCCTCAGCATCACGCGCCTGCCGGCATTTCTCGGAGCACTGTGCGTACTCTCAGTGCTGTGGGTGGTAAACGAAGCCTTCAACCGGAAACTCGACAACTCCGACCAGATGTTGCAGCGCCGCATACCGCGAGTGCTGCAGTATCAGGCCATACAGCAGATGCTGTTTGTCATGGGCGTGATGCTGGGCCTGGGAGTGGTGACAGAGACAGGAGTGCTCACCGAGGTGGCCGACTGGACAGACCGCACCGTAGACTCGCTCTGGGTGGTGGGCATAGTTTCCGGACTGCTGAGCAGCGTCGTCGACTCGTTCATGATTGCCGTCAGCGACATCTCGCTCTACGACGTGTGGAACGCTGGCGACTATGCACGCGACGGAGCATACTGGAAGGTCATAGCCTAC
>Ga0247610_10005832_pt1 | contig 12892 bp, 17 predicted proteins | sample 174DNAGHGhighgp2_FD_193483 | JGI IMG/M metagenome (GOLD analysis project Ga0247610, IMG submission 193483) | Sheep rumen microbial communities from Palmerston North, Manawatu-Wanganui, New Zealand - 1742 DNA GHGhigh gp2 | ecosystem: Host-associated > Mammals > Digestive system > Stomach > Rumen...
GAAGATCTTCGGACTCGAAGTTGAGCACGAGACCATAGGAAGATGGACAGGCTACCATGTGGTATCGAGAAACTTCGATCTGCCGGAACTTAAGCTACTTGTAGATTCAATACAGTCATCAAAATTCATTACGGCAAGGAAATCCAATGAACTTATAAAGAAAATAGAATCACTGTGCAGCGAACATGAAGCAAAGCAACTTCAGAGACAGGTCTTTGTTCAGGGAAGGATCAAATCAATGAATGAAAGTATCTACAACACTGTGGATACCATTCATTATGCGATAACTGAAAACAAGAAAATCAAGTTCAAATACTTTACCTGGAACATAAGGAAAGAACAGGAACTAAGACACGATGGAAAGTTCTATGTTATCAGTCCATGGGCTTTAACCTGGGATGATGAGAATTATTATCTGGTAGGCTTTGATTCTGAAGATAAAAAAGTAAAGCATTACAGAGTCGACAAGATGATAAAAATGACTCCTGTTGATGAAGAAAGAGAAGGAAAAGAGTATTTCACAAAGTTTGATGCAGCCGATTATGCAAAGAAGAACTTTGCCATGTTCGGTGGCGAGGAAGAAGATGTTGTTGTATGGCTTAAGAATGAGTTATGTGGAGTCTTTATAGACAGATTTGGTACAGACATATCCTTTAAGCCGGTTGATGAAGATCATTGTACCGTTAGATTAAAGGTATCAATGAGCAAACATTTCATAGGCTGGATATTTGCACTCGGTGAGGATGTAAAGATAGTCGGACCTGAAAATGTAATGAAAAAGGTTAAGGAAGAGATCAAGAGAATAAACAGTCAGTATGAATGAAATATTTGTTATATTGCAGGTAGGAGAAGATCATAGGTAAGACTATAGGAAGGAAGGATTATGAAGTATTCTGAAACAGGATTTAGAGCGTTTTACAAACATTTTGTAGCAATACCGGTATCAGATAGAACAAAGTCTTATCTTGAAGGCTTTCCGGGGTGTGATGAAGCAAATTATATTGTTGCATACGGATATTATGACAGGGAGTCCGGTCTAAACCTTGAAGTATTATGCGCAGCAAGATATTTAGATAATAAAGTCCAGTATGCAGCTGGTAATGAGTCAGTATCATCAACGATAAGGATAAATAACATAGCGGATGATGAGTGCTATCTGATAAATGATAAAGGTGAACTAACCAGGGATCATAAAAAGAAGCTTGATATGCTCAGTGCATATGATGTATCAGAAGATATTGAGAATACACGAAGTATGCCGTTTTTAGATGCAAGCAGAGATAAGGTGTTTATAGATGATATTTCTGTACATCTTTATAAAGACGGTTTAGAGCCTGAAAAGTGTCTCACAAGAATAACAGGTCTGGGAAAACACAGCATTGTAGGAGTGCTCTTAGAAGAACCCAAGCAGAAATTCGGATGGCATAAAGGAGAGACGATAGTCTTCTTTGTTAAAGAAGAGGAAGACAAATCCGTCATATGTTTTACTGATATGAATCCCAGTAAAAGGATCACAGCCGAGGATCTTGAAGATGGAAGCATGTTAAAAGAGGCTGTGGAGAAATTCCAGGCAGAACGTAATGAACCAAATTTCCTAGATGTATTAGAGATCCTTCGTGACAGTTATGTGTGGATCCCCTGTTATGCAATACTAAGTGAAGAGGATCAGGAAAGGATCAAAAAGATGTGCGATGAAAACGGGGATGACTTAAGTGATCTTGTAGGAAAAGAGTTTACTAATGCAGATGCCGTGAGGTTTGTACCTGACATACTTCAACATGGTGATGAATATTTCTTCCCGGTCTTTTCTAGCGCAGAAGAGATGGGAGAGTATGGTGATAGATTTTCAAAGCTCCAGCGTCACTCCCTTGAAGCATTAGCACTCGCAACAAATAACGAGAAGAATGTAGCAGGCATAGTATTAAATGCATTCAGTACGCCTTTTGTTTTAGAAAGACAGATCTTTGATGTATTTAAGAACATGAAATCAAGAATAGAACTGAGTAAATCATAATACACATAGTTAAAGGTGTTCGGTTAACCGAATTGTAGAAGGAAGACTATATTATCGATAGCGCATTTAAATGATTAGAGAGGATATATGAACAGATTAAGCATCGCAGATATAAAAGAAATGAAAAAAGACATAAGAGATGGTCTTATCAAATTTATGGAAAAGAAGGATCCAGGAAAGAGTCTTAGTACATACAAAACATATGCTTCTGATTCAAATTATCTCATTAATAACGAGAAAGAGGATGAGTTTGTAAGATTTGTAAGATCAGACGAGGATATGGATGAAATAAAAGATCTTATAAGGAACCTTCTGATTGAAAAACGCGGTAAGGATAAAGTAAATGATACTGGCGTGAATTATTATTACGAAAAACTATGCTGGCAGAGGGAATATATAAGATCCTTAGGCGGGATCGATAAAGTGATTGAACAAAGGCATTGATATAATCAGAAAGTGTAAATATATGGGACATGACGATTTTGATTCTGGGGATGATGATCTTTCTGTAATGTTAACGATGGATGAGATGGATGCTGAAGACAGACGCATGGATTCAGAAGGTTATCGTGGCGGAGGATGCCTTACTAGTACGATGTTGCTTATTGCCATTCCGATAGTATTAGCGTTGACATTTATAAGGTTGATCAAATAAGCGTGAAAGCATGAACTATGTGATATCAGATATACACAACGACTTAAGAAGATTCAAAGATATGCTCAAAAAGATTGATCTCAAAGCAGATGATCATATCTATGTTATTGGTGATATTTTTGACAGATGTAACTATGATCCGGATCCTGTGGGCGTGTATTTTACAATCCTTGAACTAGGTGACAGATGTAGTCTTATTCAAGGAAATCATGATGTATGGGTGGCAGAGTATATTCTTAAGTATCTGAACACTTCAAAATGGCAGAGACGAAAACTGGAGCCATATTATTACAACTCGTTTGAGCTGATCATGGACAGGCTCACGCCGGTAGATGCAAAAGAACTTGCTGAGTTTATCTTAAGCAAGCCTATGCAACAAGAGATTACTGTGAATGATACTAGTTATCTATTAGCACATGCCATGACCTCACTTCCTGACAGAGAAGAAACCAGAGCATATTATCTGATGGGGGCAAGTAGAATGGATGATCTGTTCTACTCAAAAGGATGGGAAGGTTATGTGTCGATCTGTGGTCACACGAACACTGGGTTTTTCAGCAGGTATGGAGGAACATATTCTGATGATTCATTCCAGTCCATATGGAGAAATGATGAAAAGAACGTGATCATGATAGATTGTGGATGCGGATATGCAGATGGATATCTGGGGTGTCTCTGTCTAGAGACAGGAGAAGAGTTTTACTGTTCAAACTAGTAAGAATAATCATGAAAACAGAACTGATATTACATCAATAAATTCGTAAAAAAGCACCTATAAGTATAACCTGTCCTGTAGATGACAAGGAGGATAAAGGATATGTATGGCCCTGAAAAATTAAAAGAGATCATTAGATTTGAAATTGATCCCAATTTGTATAGAGAAGATAGTGGTGATGACGGTTTATTTGATGGAGAGAACTATACCGGAATATATAAGCCTAATTATCATGATCTTATTTTTGCATGCAAAAACATGCTTAAGGCTGACCTAGATTCAGATACTTTGGAAAACTGGTATTATATTATTCATTATGATCTGTCTGACCATTACGGAAATGCTTTCCTGCCAAGTGTAGATTATGGTTATTTATGGCCAAATACTGAAGATGATCTGTTCATGGCGATCGATTATGCTCTTGATGACTTACAGATGTTTTATGATTCAGAGGAATTGATCAAAGGCGGACTTAAGGAAATTATTGAGATAGAAGAAAACTATAAATACAACAGAGAACATGATCTTATAGACTGGAAGTTTACAAGCCAGCAGATAGAGAGTATACTGCAGGAGTTTTCTGAAAGCACGGATAGGGTATCAAATTCAAGAAAAGAACTATTTAAGAAAATCGTCAACGAAGAATGTGAAAAGAATAATTATCTTGCCATGAGGATCAAAGGTTATGGTTGTTATGGTGGAGATAAGGTATTTGACTGTGATTGGGAAGAATCAAGGAAGTGGATAACAAGATTATTTGAAACTGATGGTGATCCACACTATGCAAATTCTCTTGGATATATCTATTACTATGGCAGGTGCAATGACGGTATCCCGGAATATGAAAAAGCATTCCAGTATTTTTCTGTTGGAGCAGCTCATGATCTGTATGAGTCCATGTATAAAATTGCTGACATGTTCTTAAGCGGTAAGGGGTGTATAAAGTCGCCAGAAACATCTGAATATATAATATCCAAATTATATTTAGACAGTAAACCAAGGTTTTGTAGCGGTGAAGATGCCAATTTTGCAGATATAGCATTAAGATGGGCGTCAAAATGGCAACGTGAAGAAAATTATGAATTAGCATTATATCATTATATGGAAGCAGATTTTGCTATAGATAGACGCTTAAAGAAAAGTGATTTCTTTGGTGATAAGAAGGTAAAAGAAAATATAACAAAGAGCATAGAGGAAGTAAAATCCAAACTGGATCCCCGATTCTTTTCTGATGAGATAGTGTTGGATGATCCATATTGGATATTTGATATGCTTCAGGATGATTGTAATGCTAAGTTTGAGATAAACCATATAGAAGGCAACAGATATAAGATAAAAGTCATCCGTCCTAAAAAGGATCATATAGGAAAAGCTTTGATAGTATCACCAAATCTGGGATGCATCATGCTTGCTCGCTCTTTTGAAACAGAATTCATAACAGATGAGCCAATAATATATGATTGCAAGGACAAATCAAACATGTATGTTAACAACATTGTAGACTCATATGATAATGAGCTTTGTTTTTGCAATGGTGATGTTGAGATCTTTAAGATCAAAAATGCGAGATTTATCCTTAAAAAAGATGATTTCATCAAAAAGTAAATGAGTTAATAAAGGGTTAAAGATGAGTATATACTTAACCTTTCTGAAATATCAGCAGGAAAGATATAAGAATGATGAAAAAACATACATTAATGACATACATTGCAGTTGTCATGACTATTACCGCTTTAACAGGATGCGGAAGTGTTGACGAACCAAATCAGAATACTGAAACACAAACTGAGACAAAAGAAGAAATGGTCATAGAAAATGAAGAAGTAAAAGAAGAGCAGCCAACCGTAAGTGAAGAAGCTTCAATTGAAATATCTGACGCTTCAGATTCAACAGCGGATGATAAGATATACGAGCAGTTTATTAACGATGAGCTAAATCTTGATGGAAAAACATTCTCAGAAATCTTCAGTTTTATGCAAGAGGATTTTAATATGGATCCTACAACATTCTACTATGATGTTGATGAAGACGGTAAGGATGAACTGTTAGTAACAACAATGTTTTACGGTTATAACATCTATGATGTAAGAGACGGAGAACTGGTGTTACTTGATTGCGGTGACGGAACTGCAGCTGCCTGCGGTGTATATGAAGGAAACGGTCATGTTTATGTCAGTCACAGTGACTTTTCTCATGCAGGCAGGAAAATGCTGACACTTACAAGATATGACCAGAACGGAAATGTCACAGAGACAATAACAATAAATGCCGAATATTGGGATTCTGAAGAAGATGTATATGATGAGAACAGTGATTTTACATATAACGGTCAAAAGATCACCATGCAGGAATACGAGGAATATATGAATTCCTATGTCTTTATTGATCCGGATTCAGAAAAAGCAAGACCGGCACCATAACTAAACTAATTAAATCGATAAGGAAACTCAGATGAACACATTTATTGTAGCATTAGTGCTTATAGCATTTCTTATATCAGTCATTATTCCGTTCTTTAAGGTTTTATTCTGGATACTGGTGATAGGCTGCATATTGTATGTCATAGTCAAGATCATATTATATTATGCAGATAAATATGATCAATCAAATAAAAACACCGGCAGCACCACCATCAGATATATCTCGACTGAAAAAGACTATGTAAAAGATGGTGTATATAATCCTCCGGGTCAACATATGAGAATTCTTAAGGATAGCCTTAGGATCATGGAAGAGACAGTTAATCCTGAAACGTTCTTTTCACGTATGAAAGTCGCGCAGAAAGAAGCTCTTTACTGTCAGAAGGAAGCAGATATTATCTGGGAAGGAATGACGTGTAGAGAGATCTACGAAATGCTAAATGATGAAGCGCGCAGAGACGAGATAGTGACTGATTTTATAGAAAAACTGTTTGATGCGGGAAAAGAAGACAACCTGACTTATAAGATGCACGAAGCAGGCGCATATATGACAGAAGATGAACTGGACTATTTTGTGTTTAGACTCGATAAAAAGAAATACCACTTCTGTAAAGTGAGTTTTGAAGATACAAACAAGCTTTATACATATATTACTAAAGACAAAATGATAAAAGCAGGTGATACGGTAACGATCCCTGTTGGGAATGAATTCGCACCCGATTACAGGATAAGACAGGTTGAAGAAGTATTTGATAGTTCACTTGATGATCTGGATTTTCCGGTAAAAGCACTAAGATGTGTAGATAAAAAGCTACATTAGATAAAGCTGGAAAAGATCTCAAATAACAAAAAGAGGTCCCAAACATGCATAAATATGCAAAGTAAATATGGGAGTATGATATGTATTAGAAGTATATCTAAATTATCAACTAATATCAGGAGAAATAAATGGCGTTTCAGATCGTAAGGAATGATATAACAAAAATGCATGTAGATGCCATAGTGAACACAGCTAATCCCATGCCCTGTTATGGTGATGGGATCGATACAGCTGTCTATGAGGCGGCCGGTGTAAAGGAACTGCTTGCAGAACGTCTAGAGATCGGTGTTATAGAACGCGGATGTTCAGTTATAACAGATGGATATAATCTACCTGCAAAATACATAATACATACAGTAGGAACCTCATGGCATGGAGGAGATGAAGGCGAAGAAGATATTATCAGAAACTGTTATAAGAGTGTTTTCAGGATAGCACTTGATAATGATATTAACAGTCTTGCTATACCTCTTCTTGCATCAGGATGCTACGGTTTCCCCAAAGGTATAGCACTAAGAATAGCTCTTTCTGAGATAGAAGCATTCATGTCAGACCATGAAATGGAACTCTATCTTGTAGTATTTGATGAAAAATCCTTTAATCTGTCTTCAGAACTCTACGGTGATATAGATGAATATATCAATGATAACTATGTAGAAGAAAAGACTGCAGAGGAATACTTAGGACGCTATGAAGACATAGATACTGCAGGATCATCTGATAACACAAGCCTGTTTATCTCAGAACCCAGAAAAAGATCAGAACTTCGCTTGCCGCGAAAAATCAGTAAGGGAAAGGCACGTAAAAAAGAAGAGATCTTTGATGGAATGTCAATGCCTCAAGTGGAACCTTTCGAAGAAGAGAGTGTCCAAAAGATCTGTGCTCCTAGCGTTAAGAGCCTTGATGATGTTGTAAAGAACTTAGATAAGACATTCATGGAACTTGTATTTTCCTTTGCAGACGAGCGTGGAATGACAGATGTAGAAGTCCAAAAGAGAGCAAACCTTGATCGCAAAGCTTTTTCAAAGCTTAAATGCGGAACAACAAAGAATCCCAGTAAATCTACCGCTCTTGCTCTTGCTATAGCTTTGAGACTTAACCTGGATGATACAAAGGATCTTCTTTCAAGAGCCGGATTTGCACTGTCTCCATGTAGCAAGCAGGATCTTATTGTGCAGTATTTTATAGAAAGAGATGCCTACGATATATATGAGATAAATGTAGCGCTATTTGAGCATGGAGAGCAGATTCTGGGCACGCAGATAGTGTAAAAATCATTTGTCGCCTGCCAAGTGACATATAGAAACTAAATAGAATTTACAATAACCTCAGTAACAGTCAATCAGCACTAATTACGGAGGTTATTTTTATGAGAGAAAACTTAACAGAACTTGTATTTATCTTAGACAGAAGCGGATCAATGGGCGGACTTGAATCAGATACTATAGGTGGATTCAATTCAATGATAAAGAAACAGCAGAAAGAAGAAGGAGAAGCCATTGTATCAACAGTACTCTTTGATGATAAGTGTGATGTCATCCATGACAGAGTAGAGATAGGAAAGGTTAAAGAGCTTACCGATGAGGATTATTACGTAAGAGGATGTACAGCACTGCTCGATGCGGTAGGATCAGCCATTCATCATATTGGAAACGTTCATAAATATGCAAGGAAAGAAGACAGACCGGCAAAGACACTGTTCATCATAACAACCGACGGCCTTGAGAATGCCAGCAAGCATTACAGAATCGAAGAAGTGAAGAAGATGATCGAACGCCAGAAGGAAAAGTATAACTGGGAATTCTTATTCCTCGGAGCAAACATTGATGCCATAGAAGTAGCAGGAAGCATGGGAATAAGCAGCGACAGGGCCACTAATTATATCTGTGACACCACAGGAACAGCTCTAAATTATGAGGTACTAGAAGAGGCTATTACCAGAGTAAGGAAATGCAAACCGGAAAAGATGAAGATGGCACTAGGTGGTGGAGCATGGAAGGCAGCGATCGATAGAGACTATGAAGAAAGAAACAATAATACACAGAGGAGGGCAAGATAATGATCGGAGCAATACTTGGAGATATGGTCGGAGCTCCTTTTGAATTTGACCGAGGCAGTAAGACAAAAGATTTCGGCCCCCTGTTTGGCAAATGGTCACAGTATACAGACGATTCGGTTATGACCATAGCTATAGCAGAAGGAATAATGAATGCAGGGATAGAGGCTGATACAGAAACTATAAAGAAAGAAGTAATAAGATCCATGAAAAAATGGGGAAGAAAATACCCTGATGCCGGATACGGTGGCAGATTTGGTGCATGGTTGTACTTTGATAGTGATGAGCCCTACGGAAGCTGGGGAAATGGATCAGCAATGAGAGTTTCTTCAGTTGGATGGTTGTTTGATTCAATTGAGCGCACTCGTGAAGTTGCAAAGGCAACAGCTGAGGTAACTCATAATCATCCTGAAGGCATAAAGGGAGCAGAGGCAACCGCTTCAGCCATATTCCTATCAAGAATAGGAAAAACAAAGGATGAGATAAAGAAATATATCGTAGAAGAATTCGGATATGATCTATCAAGAACTCTTGATGAGATACGACCTGGCTATCATCACGTTGAGAGTTGTCAGGAGACAGTACCGGAAGCGATAACAGCATTCCTTGAAGGAAATGATTTCGAAGACGTTGTAAGATGTGCAGTCTCTCTAGGCGGAGACTGCGATACCCTGACATGTATTGCTGCAGGTATAGCAGAGGCTTTTTATGGAATTAACGAAGAATATAAAGCTGAAGCAACAAAAAGATTAGAGGAAGATATGCGCGAAGTTTATATGCGTTTTGAAGATCTGATTCAAGGGTAATACATGTAATACATGTTGATTAACGATGGCAGTTTACATAACACATGGTATATTTATTGTACACATGACCTGCTAAGCTTAGTAATATGAACAGCAAACATTAATCCCATAACTTGTTTGTACTTGCTTTTATTTCATCGTTTTACTCATATTCCGAATAAATGGTCGTACTCCTGTACAGTAAGAATATGAGCGTCGCATAGAGCGACTCCATTCCCCTGGTAGGAGAGATATTAAGACCAGCTGGGGGCTCCTTTCGAAAATAAGCAGATTTATATAGATGAAGAGTTATAAGAAGGACGAAAATATTATGGAAAAAAGAACAATCTATGTAAGGCAACTATTTGATCTGTATCTTGAAGATAAGATATCCATGCAGGCTCTTGCCGAAATTGCCGAGCCTCTTGCAGGTCACTCAATAGAAGAAAAAGAAAAATGGCACAGAAGATATTACTGCTTGCGAAGAAAGCAAAAAATGAGCAGGAACTGATAAATCTGGTAAAGGAGGAAAGATTCATATGAAGAAGAAATTCAAGTACTTATTTGTTGTTTCATCCTGGATTATTTTCTTTGCTACAGGAAGAAGCATAGCTGGAAGCATTTTATTAATGCTTGCTGGAGCGTATTTACTTTCTGAAATACTATTGAAGAAGGATTGATAACAGCAAGGTTCGTATATAAAACGACCGGAAATTTTCAAGGTAACTTCCGTCTTAGCAAAAAAACGTAGAGACGGCTGGATATGTTATTTATGAAACAGGAGAAGAACTATTATGGCAGTAAACTTTAATCAGAATAGTGCATTTAATTTGAAACCTATCAGTGTTGAAAGCGTAAAAGATGAGGTAAACGGTCTGCTCGTAGAGCGAGAAGCGGTACTTTATGCATTTCAGACAGTAAGAGATCAGCTTGTATTTACAAATAAGCGAATCATTTCTATCGATGTTCAGGGACTGACAGGAAGAAAGAAATCATTCAGCACCATGCCTTACTCAAAGGTACAGTATTTCTCTATTCAGACTCCCGGGTTTGCAGAGATATTCCCGGATTCAGAATTATTCCTTATGTTTTCGAGTGGCTTTACAGCAAAATTTGAATTCAAGGGTCAGGTAGATATCGGAAAGATAGGAAGAATAATATCCGAGTTTGTCCTCTAGAATAAGGAAAACTCTTATGGATAGCAGGTTAAAGGAGTTCAGACTTATTATTACAGATGCATGGTTTCATTATGAAAACGGGTTAGACACTATCATAGAAAATGATATCTACGGGAATGTTCTGCTCAGATGTATGGCTAAAGAAAGACCACTAACTGTATCTCTGGATGAGGACAGGCTCATCGAAGCTATTGAAACGACACCATGGAAAGACTGGAACGATCAGTTTTATGAATGTTATGGAGAGGATGGTTGGTACTGGAGCCTGTCGGTAAGATGGGATGATAAATACTTTAAGACCGGAGGACATAATGTATTTCCTAAAAGTGTAAGGAACATTACCGATTCATTGATCGATATGGGGTTGGATAAGGATAATATCCGGTTCTTTTATGAGATGGAACATATATATGAGACAGCAAAGAAAAGGTCTGATGTTACTGTTCTGTCAGACGGCTATTTTAATGATAAGTTTCGAACATATTGAGATATTGAGCATCTATGTAAGGTGAGATTTATAGGAGGATCTGTTTATGAGTAATCTGGTAACAAAAGGAAGAGCTATTAGAGAATACGAAGCAGAAAACATGACACTTGAGATCAACTTTCAGAAGGAAGGGGATGATATAGCTTATATATTAGGCGGTGTTCAGAAACAGTGCGAAATGTTTTTAGCCGAACTTGAGAAGATCAATATACCACCAGAGAGCGTGAGAATTGAAGATTGCGGGATCAGCAAACAGCGTTATGATTCAGAAACCAAAAGTGCGCAACGTAAGCTGATCATCAAGACTCCAATAGATGTGAGATTATGTACATATCTTTTCTCGGTTATAAAGAAATATAATGAAGAGATCAAATACAGTATATCATATGGTGTTAATGACAAAGATCAGCTAAAAGATAAGATGATAGAGTTGGCTGTTGAGGATTCCAGAAGGCAGGCTGAGGTTATAGCAGCTTCATTGGGAAAGAAAGTTACAGGTGTGAACTCGGTTAATGATCAGGAAAGAGGATACAGGAATTTGGCAAAGAGCATACGCGTCGATGATATAAATCCGGAAATACCAGATTCATTTAATAGCGATACTCCATTAGCTGATCGTGCAGCATTGCCAACAGTAAGCTTTGAAGAAGAAATCGTTATATGCTGGAACATGAGTGAATAGATAGGGAAGAAGTAGAAATTATGTGGTTATGAAATAAAGACAGGGATGGTATATATCTGATTCTGATGTATACTTATAAGAAAGAGCACATGATAGATGCTGTAACTATTTGAGGATACATATGGAAGTAAGAGAAAATCTGTTTGTCAGATTATGGGATTATACAAGTAAAGAGGAACTGGAATATAGAGTTGTTTCTCAGACAATGAAAACTCACTATATCGAAAGCAATTTCCGTGAGGGAAATTACTATTTTAAATCAGAACAGGTTTTATCGTCTGGCGGAAACGGTTTGGAAACGATCAGTTTAAGGTCAAAGCTTGGAGAGGCTATACAAGGTAAGAGCGTTGGTGCAGTAGTGAAATATGCCAATGTTGACGGATCAAAAGAGAAATTCAAGATTACTGGTATATCAGAAGATGGAATCAACTGGGAGGTAGTAAATTGAAAGACGATGACAAAGTCGTTAATACAGTTGATGAAAGAAAAAAGAATGATACATCGGATCATAAAAGTGAAGTGAAAAGACTAGTGATCCTCAATACCGAGACTGAAGCATGGGTTAAACACAGTCATGATGCAAATCACCTGGTAATAGCCTTAAAGAACCTGAGAAAGAAGTTATCTGCAAAGGAAAAAGTACCCGCGTATATGATCTTCTATAATACTACAATGGCTGAACTGTGTCTTTATCTTCCGGTAACAAAAAGCCAGCTTTTGACCATTAAGGGAATGGGAGAGGATATATGTGAGAAGTATGGTGAAAAGATCATAGAAGTGATAAAAAAGTACATTGATACAATCCTGGATGATAACTTTGAGGTACCAGAAATAAATGTAAATGAAAAGCATTGCTTCCCTTGTATGTACAGCACAGACGATCCAAGGTTTGTTTTTTGCCCGATATGTGGAAATAAACTTGTATAAATAAATATTGTAATATTAGGAATAATGGATACTCAACACGTGCGTTGAGTTTGTTTTGATTAAAGGCGAGATTCTTCAGATGGATAAGAAATACAGTTTTGGTACAGTAAGTGAGCGGGATATGGATATGCTGTTTCTGAATGTTTTCGGAAC
>Ga0247610_10005834_pt1 | contig 12889 bp, 7 predicted proteins | sample 174DNAGHGhighgp2_FD_193483 | JGI IMG/M metagenome (GOLD analysis project Ga0247610, IMG submission 193483) | Sheep rumen microbial communities from Palmerston North, Manawatu-Wanganui, New Zealand - 1742 DNA GHGhigh gp2 | ecosystem: Host-associated > Mammals > Digestive system > Stomach > Rumen ...
CACTTCCTCGATGGTGACCTCGCCGTTGCGGTACGAGCGCGGTATGCTCACGGAATAGTTGGAAGATCCAAGCTGCAGCTGAATAAGATCGACGCGGGCAGCGGCCTCCTCAGCCTCGGCATCTGCCTGCGCTGCCCCGGCGTCTGCCTCCTCAGCCTCGGCATCTGCTTTCTCAGCGTCGGTTTCTGCTTTCTCAGCCTCGGTTTCTGCCTGCGGCGTCTCGATGACTTCCTGCCCGGCAGCGGGGGAGTTCTCGTCGTCCGCATACGCCATGGCACGCCCGACGAAGACCGGCGTCAGCAGCATGAGGAGAACACACGTCATCCGCAGGCCGTTATTCCGTTTGTTTTTCATTCTCATCGCTTCCTTTTCCTGTACATCCTGCGTCCCGTTCCCGTGAACAGGGCTTTGATTATAAGGGCAGCAGTTCACCGCTGAAGGGCAGGATTCCGTTTTCCGCAAGGATCTTAAAGGCGACCTCCAGCGAGGCTCCCTGCACGTCACCCCAATCCTCTATATTGCAGAACGTTTTGTACTGCAGGACATACTGATCGCCGCCGACGCCGCCGCAGACCTTGTCCATACCCTGATAGACGACGGCATGAACCGGCTTGTCGCCCATCCTGGCCCGGAAGCGCTCGATGTTTCCCTCGATCAGCGCCCTGACCCTGTCCACATCCACTTCCTTGGGCACACCGATGCACCAGGCTGCCTGCGCGGTGTCGCGGCTGAGGTTATAGAAGCCGACCATATTGGAGTTGCTGATGACCTTCGTGCGGTTGTCTTTCTCAGCGCGTGTCGTGCGCAGTCCGATATGCTCCACCTTCCCAAGAAAGCCGTCGATTTCGATGTACTCGCCGATGCGCACCTGATCCTCCATGATGAGAAAGATGCCGCTGACAAGGTCGCTGACGATGCTCTGCGATCCGTAGCCTATGATCAGCGAGACAACACCGGCGGATGTGAGGATCACGTTCGTGTTCACGCCCAGCTCATGAAGCGAATAGATCACGACGACAACCGTCAGAAGAAACTGAACGATGCTGATGATCAGGTCGCCGAAGGTCTCCGCGCGGGAATCCATTTTGGTCGACAGCGTCTTCATGATCGTCTTCAGGATCCTCATGCTGATGGCCAGGAACAGGACGCTCAGAAGAATGGTCGTCATCGAGTAGATGCTGGGCTCCCGCTGCCACTGATGCGAGAACAGATAATCGGACATCGGATGAGGCGAGAAGAGCATATCCGCAAAGTAAAAGACGACCAGCAGCGTACACAGGAACCACACCAGGTCTGAGCTGTGTCTTCTTACCTCCTGGCGAAGCTCCAGCTCTGCGGGGGAGGGGAGCTCCTTCTCCCGGGAGAACACCCGGAACAGGCTGGGTTTTGAAGCCTCCTCTTCGGGCTTCATTTCTGCCGGCATGCTGTCGTAAGGATAGATGCATGTGGCGAAGAAAATAAGCAGCGAACAGAAAAGGATTTCCGGGATGATGATGCGCAGGTCTTTCTTGATCGGTGCCGTAAAGACATCCGGATGTTCCGCACTGATGAGGATGTGGTTGTCGTCCGTCATGGTGTTCAGGTAGTAAGTATAACCGCTGACGGTCTGCAGGCCGCAGTAGCGGTTCATCAGCACGGTTTCCGGCAGGGTGTTTGCGATGGACCGTGTGGCCGTGGACGCGGCGGTAGCCCAGAGAAGCGTTTCGGGCTTTGCGGTATAGGTATGCATCTTTGCATAGGTGCCGGTACTGATCCGCAGCAGCGCGGCGTTGATGTCCGTCTGCTCTTTCAATCCCACCAGGTTGTCGTCCGGTATGGTGACGTAGATCAGTCCGGTATGGTTAAGCATGCGGCGCGAAGCCGCGTAGAAGCCGCTCTTGTCAGGCAATTCCCCCATCAGGCCGGTGTCCGCGTTTTTGAGCAGATTCCAGAGGATATACTCGTTATCGTCGGGGTTTTCGCTGATCTTATAGCCGACATATAAGTCTGTTGACATGGTGGAGACGCCCTCTGCGTCATAGATTGTCACGCTGCTCAGACCCATGCGCTGTGCCAGGTCAATGAGAGTCTCCTGTGTGAAGTCCTCCCCCATGAAATCGGCAAACAGGTCGATCATGTACATGCGCGCCAACAGGACCTGCTTGTACAGCGTCTCCATCTTTGCCCACTCTTCATCATTGAGCTCAAGCTCTTTGACAAAGGCGTCGAGCTTTTTTTCCATCCGGACGTTGTGGTTGATATAGTTCGTCAGCAGCGGCAGATACGAGGTGAACAGCAAGGCTGCCAGTATGCCCGACAGCAGCAGCACCGGGATCTGCCGCATCACGGGAAGGTTGAAGCAGTGTTTCTTTCCGAGCCGCAGGCAGGTTTTCTGTTCCAGCAGCGCCAGTCCCTTTTTTCGGATACTTCGGGAACGGATCCAGACAAAGACAAAGATGACAATAATCAGACTGTGTACCGCCAGCGTCTTATCCAGCGTGTCGTTGAAAACGGTACTAAACGGCGTATAAACGAAAACCGAGTAGCGGTCCAGCAGTCGGCTCTTCATAAAGAAGACGCCGGAGAACGGCCCGTCGCCCTTTAGAAAGCCCGCCTGGATGCCATCCGACGCGCTGCTGTTGCGCTCCTCGTCATAGATGACCCGGCTTTCATCCAGAAAATTGTATGCCGGCTCGTCGGACGAGATCAGGACTTCGCCCGTGGCGTTTTCGATGATGCACAGATTGCTCGGAACGGCATCCGCGATACGCTGAAAGTCCACGCTGTAGATGTTGGGGTACTGCCGCCACTTGATGAACAGCCAGCCATCCTGAAGACGGGCGGCGTTATAGACCCAATCGTCTTTGATCAGCATCCCGACCGTTTTGAGCATGCGGGTCTCGCTTTTGTCCAGGGTAAACGGGTCGGCGTTTTCTGTTGTGATGACGCTGCCCTCATCGGGGAAATAGTAGAGGTGATCTGCTTCCCAGTTGTATTTGCAGGATTCGAGCGTCTCCTCAGACACACCGAGATAACCGAAGAACGGCTTTGCCAGCTCTACGTACATGAGGGTTTCCGTGTCTCTGAGGCTTGAAAAAGATTCTTCCATCCCGCCCTCGAAGGTGATAAGGCTGCGCAGCGAGTACATGGAGTTGCGCAGGGATGCATAGGTATCCTCCCGCTCAACCGCAAACTGCTTGACGGTGCAGTAGCCCATGATCAGAAGGGCCGTCAGGATCAGCAGGATGGCATAGAATGAGGAGAATGCCTTTTCTCGCCGGCTTGCTTTTACGGATTCTTCCGTTCCGATGGTCGTGTCCTTGTTCTTTCTTTTCATATTTGTTTCTTTCCTTGTCAGTCATGGAATGCTTCTTCCGCTCGTTGTATTCTGAGTATAATGGAATCTGCCGGAGATTGCAAGCTGTAAATAGCCGCCCGATTCACAAAAGAATTGCCGTTTATCCGGCTTTGTGATAGGATGGTCAAAAAAGAAGGGGTAAAGAAATGTGCGATGGATGATTCTGAAATGCTGATCGAACTGCAGGATACCGAGTGGCCCTTCACCTATACGGACCATGACCGGCAGATTGCCAGGGCCATTGTGTACGATGAAACAGGGTTTTTCTATTTTGTCCGGGCGCAGCGGGAGGACGATTTCGGCAAAGTGGTGACGATCGAGACCTCCGGCGGCGGCGTCGAGCCCGGCGAGGACCTGCGGTCGGCTGTCCGGCGCGAACTGAAGGAAGAGCTGGGGGCAGAGACCGAGGTCGTCTGCAAAATCGGGCTTGTCAGCGACTATTACAACCTGGTTCACAGGCACAATTGGAATCACTATTACCTGTGCCGGGTAAAGTCCTTCGGGGACAGGAATCTGACCCGGGATGAAAGGGAGGCGTTCCATCTGTCCACCCTGAGGCTGAGCTTTGACGGGGCTGTCAGAGAATACGAAAGGTGCAGAGTGTCCGCGCTTGGCAGGCTGATTGCTGCCCGAGAGCTTCCGATACTCACAAGGGCTGAAGAAATCCTGAACGGCGGGGAAGGAAGCCCCGCAGCTGCAGGCCTTGGGCTGGAAAACCCGGAAACAGTATGATATATTGAATTGCGATCCTGAATCTTTCTGAATATCAAGGGAGACACCCATGGGAAATAAACGGACAAGCATGAGAGGCGGAATTCGTCAAAAGATAATCAGACTGATGCTGGTCACGATGATCCTGATTATCACGGCCTATACGGCGGTCTTTTTTTTCCAGACAAGAAGAGTCGAACGCCTGGTCAACGACACCTATGAGGCACAGATGCAGGTCTATGCCGAGAACGGATTGGAGGATCAGTTCGAGACGATGCGGACCGGCGCGGTTGAGTCCTTTCACAGTGAGATGTTCCACGCCAGGAACATTCTCATTCTGGTGCTGGTGCTGATTGTCTCGCTCGGTGTGGTTTCCGCGCTGTCCATCACCGGACGGATCATCAACCCTCTGAATACCATCACCCGGCGGGTGGCATCCCTGGGCATACGAAACCGGCAGTTTCAGATGGAAGAGATCTACCGAACCGGCGATGAGATCGAGGTTCTGGCCGAGTCTTTCGCCAAGCAGTCGGCCCGGACCGCACTCTATATCGAGCAGATCAAAACCGTCACCGCCGAGAAAGAGCGCATCGGCGCCGAACTCACCATGGCCAGCAAGATTCAGGCCAGTCAGCTTCCCCGACTGTTCCCGCCCTTTCCGAACCGGGATGAGTTCACCCTTTATGCCAGCATGACGCCGGCAAAGGAGGTGGGCGGAGACTTTTATGACTTTTTCATGATCGACCCGGATCACATCGCGCTTGTCATGGCGGATGTTTCCGGGAAGGGCGTGCCTGCGGCGCTGATGATGATGATGGCGCGCGTCCTCATCAAGTCCAGCCTGCAGAACGGCAAGAGCCCCGAGGAGGCGCTGGAAAGCGTGAACAATCAGCTCTGCGAGGACAACGACGCCGGCTTTTTCATCACCGTCTGGGTGGGCGTGCTGGAAATCTCGACGGGGAAGGGGCTTGCGGTGAACGCCGGTCACGAACATCCGGTGCTGCGCCGGGCCGGAGGCAGCTATGAGCTCGTGGAATACCGGCATGCCATGCCGATTGCCACTTTGAGCGGCCTCCGCTTTAAACAGCACGAGTTCCGGTTATATCCGGGCGACAGCCTCTTTGTGTATACGGATGGTGTGGCCGAGGCCACAAACGCAGACAACGAGCTCTTCGGCTGCGACCGCATGCTGGACGCGCTGAACCGGGATGCGGACGCCGAGCCCGGACAGATTCTGGAAAATGTCATGCAGGATATCAATCGTTTTGTGGACGAGGCTGAGCAGTTCGACGATATCACCATGCTGTGCTTCCGCTATCTGGGCTCTCCCGACGCTTCGCCGTGATCGGAACATCATTCTGCTTACAGGAGACCTGATCGATGAAAAGATACAAGATGAAAAATGTTCTGCGAGTGATCGGCGACATTTTTATTCCTCTGCTTCCCGGCATCATCTGTGCCGGGCTCTGCGGAGGGGCCGTGTCTCTCATCACCCAGGCGGTGCCGCACTATCAGGACAACAACGTCTGGGCCTTCATCCACCAGATCCTCTCGCTGATCAACACCTCCACGATGACCTATCTGACCGCCTGGGCCGGGTATCGCGCTGCGGAACGCTTCGGCGGCACGCCCATCCTCGGCGGTATGCTCGGCATGCTTACGAGCATGAGCGGCATCAACACGATCGCGTCCATCCTGGGCCTGTATAACAGCGAGGTTCCGCTCGAGTCGATTCTGTACAGCGGGAAAGGCGGCGTTCTGGCGGTTATTGTCGGTGCGCTTCTGATCGCCAATGTGGAAAAGGCGATCCGTTCCGTCATGCCCAAATCCATCGACGTGGTCTTCACGCCGCTGCTCACCATGCTTCTGTGTGTGACGCCCTATATTGTCTTTATCATGCCGCTGTTCGGCTATGCCTCGGGAGGCATCGTCTGGCTTTTCAGCAAGGCCTGCCTGTCCGGGAATGTTTTCGTACGGGCCGTCTCCGGTTATCTTGCCGCGGCCTTTTTCCTCCCGCTGGTGGCGGCGGGCATGCATCACGGGTTGGTGGCCCTGTACAGCGTCCAGCTGCAGGAGCTTGGCTACGTCACGCTTTACCCCGCCCTCGCCATGGCAGGCGCGGGACAGGTGGGTGCGGCTCTCGCGCTCTGGAGAAAGGCAAAAAAGGTCGGGAACGCAGACCTCTGTTCCGTGATTGCCGGCGCCCTGCCGGCGGGACTTCTGGGCGTGGGTGAACCGCTGATTTACGGCGTCACGCTGCCGCTTGGAAAGCCTTTTCTTACGGCCGGACTCGGCGCGGGCTTCGGCGGCGCCTTCATCATGGTGACCCAGGTGGCTTCTACCGGATGGGGACCCTCCGGCCTGCTGGGCGCGTTCATGATGACCGCAGGCCGCGGCGGCCCCGTGCGCAGTGTTCTTTTCTATCTGCTTGCCCTGCTCATCAGCTATGTCTGCGGCTATCTCATCACGAATTCCCTGTACCGTGAAGAGGAGCTTGCCTTCGAAATCTCCCTGCCGAAGGATCAGTCCTCCGCTCTGCGCTCCTCTGCTTTCAGCCGTGCCGGCAGGAAAAAGTCCCGCCGGGTCCGGGCAGGGGAGCCTCTCATGGGAAACGGCGTTGCCGGCCTTTCGATCTTCGCCCCCGTTGCCGGCGAGACCGTCCCCATGAACGAGATTCCGGATTTCCTGTTTTCTTCAGGCGTCATCGGCAGCTCTGTCGGCATCATGCCCGACAACGGCCATCTCATCGCCCCCTGTGACGGTGTCGTGTCCGAAATTGCCGACACCGGCAATGCGCTGACCTTCCGGAAGGAAGACGGCACCGAGATTTTGCTCGTGGCGGGCATCGATACCTTCACTTTAAACGGCGACGGACTCCGCCCCCAGGTCAGGGAAGGAGAGGCCGTCACTTCCGGGCAGAGCGTGATGGAAGCCGATCTCGAGCGGATCCGGCAGGCCGGTCTCTCACCGATCGTGATCACCGTCCTGCTGAGCGATTCCTGACGCGGATCCAACCGACACCAAACATATACAACAGGGAAGGAGAACAAAACCATGCTCATTGACATCACCCAGGAGCTGTTCCACTGCCGGGTGTATCCGGGAGATCCCCAGCCGGAAAGAATCCGGCTTCAGAGTCTGGAAAACGGCGATTCCTGCAACCTGACAGGGTTCAGGATGTGTGCCCACAACGGCACCCATGCGGATGCGCCCTGCCATTTTGTGCCGAACGGGAAGACCCTTGATCAGATGGGGCTGGAACCCTTCGTCGGCGACTGCTTTGTTGCCAGGCATGAAGGGGATGTTCTGGCGTCGGATGCCGGGCGCATCCTGAGACTTGCCGCCGATGCCGGCGCCGCACAGAGGATCCTGATCGCCGGGAAGGCGACGGTGACGGAAGAGGCGGCGGAGGTGTTTGCGGCAGCCGGGCTGCTTCTGCTCGGCAATGAAAGCCAGACCGTCGGACCGGAAGACGCTCCCCGACAGGTGCACCTGATTCTGCTCGGTGCGGAATGCGTGCTGCTGGAGGGCATCGTTCTCGACGGGGTTGAGGAGGGGCGATACTTCCTGAGCGCGGCACCGCTGAATCTCGGCGGCTGCGAGGGTGCGCCCTGCCGTGCTTATCTGATTCCGCTGCCCTGAGAGAGCTTATTCTCACGGAAAGGAACACACCCCGTGCCGCCAAAACGGTACGGGGTACTTTTTAAGGGAAACTGTTGCAGATGCGCTGAAATTATGGTATCTTATTAAGATAGGGAAAGTGGGTTTACAGGATGCCTGCGGGAAAGAGAGGTTGTCATGAAAAACGGAAAAACGATTCGCTTTGTCTGGCGGGAGAGTCTTTGCCTCCTCCTGCTTGTTCTTGTTTTTTCCCTGCTGGGGGCAAACGCCTTTGCCGACAGCCAGTTTACGGTTGACCGTGCAGGGGTCCTGACGGGCTTCAAGGGGACCGACAGGGACATCGTCATTCCTGACAACGTCCGGGTGATCGGTCCGGGTGTCTTCGCCGGAAAGCAGGGCATTACCTCTGTGACGATTCCGGACGGCGTCACAAAGATTGACACCAAGGCCTTCTACGGCTGCACCGGTCTGCGCTGGGTGGATCTGCCCGATTCGCTGACCGAGATCGGCTATCAGGCCTTCTATAACAACGACGCGCTGTACGAGATCTCCCTTCCGGGCTCGCTGCGCACGATCGGCGAGGGTGCTTTCTCGGACTGCGGCGCCCTGACCGAACTCGTGATCCCCGACAGCGTCCATACCATCGACAAGACGGCCTTCTCCTCCTGCAGCCGGCTCTGCGGGGTGACGCTTGGCCGCGGCGTGCGGAAGCTCGGAAACGGCGCCTTCACCCGCTGCATCAGCCTGACGGACATTTCGCTCAACGACGGCCTGGAGGAGATCGGTGCCAACGCCTTCTCCTACAGCCCCATCATCGAGCTGGATATTCCGGACAGCGTCCGGAAAATGGATGTCAGCGCCGTCAATTCCAACAACACCTCCGACGTTCTGCGAACCTCCCTGAAAAAGCTGCACTGGCCCGCTTCCATTCCGACGGTGCCCATCAGCCAGTTCAACGGCTTCCGGGCTCTGGAGACCGTCGTTCTGCCCGAGGGCGTGACCGAGATCAAGGGCAGCGCATTTCAGGGCTGTGAATCGCTTAGCTCGCTCTCGCTGCCGCAGAGTCTTTTTTCCATCGGCTACCAGGCCTTCCGTGACTGCAAAAGCCTTCGGAACATCTCTCTCCCCGGCCAGCTGAGGGAACTCGGTGAACTTGCGTTTTCCGACTGCGACGCCCTGACGACGGTCTATATCCCGGACCGCGTGCGGGAGATCGGTGACCGCGCCTTCATGTACTGCGACCGGCTGCAGAGCGTGACGGTGACCTCCGGCGTCCAGAAGATCGGCATCTCCGCCTTTTCCGGCTGTCCGGCACTGGACGATGTCGTCCTCAGCGAGGGCCTGAAGGCCATCGAGGCCAACGCCTTTACCTATACCGCCCTGCGGGAGCTCCGTATTCCCGACAGCGTGACCCGGATGGAGAGCTCTGCCATCAACTCCAACAAGGTAGATGACCCGCTGCGGAATACCCTGAAAAAGGTCTGGTGGCCCACCGGCCTGCCGAAGGTTACCGATAAGCAGTTTTACGGTATGATGGCGCTCGATAAGGTCGTCCTGCCCGAGGGTGTGACCGCTATCGGTGCGGGCGCCTTCGGCGAATGCCCCTCCCTGCGGGTGGTGGAGTTTCCCTCCACGCTGACCGAGATTCAGGCGCGTGCTTATTATCACTGTGAAAACCTGACGGCGGTGACCTTCCCGAACCGGCTCAGGACCATCGGCGACAATGCCTTCTATGACTGTGACCGGCTCATCGCCGTCGTGTTTCCCGACAGCGTGACCACGCTCGGCTCCGCCGTCTTCAGCTGCTGCGACCGGCTCGCGACCGTCAGCTTCGGCTCCGGCCTGAAGGCCATCGGGACCTCTGCCTTCGACAGCTGCACCAACCTGGAAACCGTCAACTTCCGGCATGGCCTGGAATCGGTTGCCAGCAACGCCTTTACCAACTGCCCGATTACGGAGCTGCTTTTCCCCGACAGCGTGACCACGCTTTCGGCGACGGCGTTCAGCACGAAAAGGAATAACGATATTATGCGTACCACCCTGCGAAAGGTCCACTGGCCTTCGGGGGTCAGCACCATACCCGACAGCCAGTTCCTGGATTTTGCCGCGCTGGAGGAGATTGAGATCCCGCGGGGTGTTGTCACCGTCGGCCCCAATGCCTTTACCCGCTGCCGCTGCCTGACCGAGCTCGTGCTGCCGGACGGCCTGCGGAACATCGGGGCGAAGGCCTTTTCCCAGTGCACCGGTCTTCGGACCCTGAGCCTGCCTGCCACCGCGACCAACATCAATCTGAATGCCTTTGAGGGCTGCGACAGCCTGAATATCATCTATCGCTGAGGCTGGCCGGACATGATTGAATCGAGCTCCGCACAGGCAATGCCGAAGCCCGGCCTGAGGGAACTGGCAGATCTGTGCGCCGAACGGAACTTCACGGTGCGCGCCTGCCGTGAATCGGGCAATATGACACTGGATGCCTTCCTCGCACTGCAGGCTGAGAAAGTGCGCCGAAACCGCCGAATTCCTCCTCTCTGTGACCCTGCAGATCTGATTGCTGCGGCTTCCGGCCTTGCCGGCCGGCGCCTCGGTCCGGCATTCGCCGAGGGGGTTCGCGAGGCGCTTGGCTTCGGGGTCCTCTGTACGGCCGACCATCACGGCGGCATCTACTGTGCCCAGACCTTTCAGGGCGATCTGTTTTATGCCGCCCTGCTGCGAAAGCTGGGCTATACCGGGCGGACGGTTCCCATCTTGGGCGCTGCCCAGGTTGAACTCAGCAGTTCCACCTTCGCGAGGGGCATCTGTATTGCCACTGACCCGGAAGAAGTACAGCTTCTGCCGTTGTTCCGCCGGAAGTACCGCAACCGGATGACCTCCCAGGTGCCGCCCGTCGACAGGGACATGATCGGGGAATTCCGCAAAAGCCTTCGGACGGTCATGCGTCCGGAGATGCGCAGCGCGCTGGAAGAACTGATCGGCACCGTCTACGAATCGGATGCGGTGCTGGCGGCCGAATCCTTCTCGGCCCAGACCACGGTCATCGGGGCAGGTCTTTCCGAACATCTGTTTTCCGATGCGGATACGCCGCTTCTGACCTATCTGGAGGCGGAGGAGCTTGCCCTGCCCCTGCTGATCCGGGAACTACGGGAGGGGACCTCGCTCTTTGCCCGTCTGCTCGGCAATGCGCAGCTGAGAAAGGCGCTCTGCACCGTGCGCACCGAGGAAGGCATCCCTCTGGCCGGGCATCTGTTTGGCTGCGCGGATGAGAAGGGGAGAAAGGTTTTCCTGCTCCTCGGGGAGGACGGAACCCTGACCGGAACCACCCTGGAAGGCGAGAGTCTGTGCTTCCCGGCCGACTGCGATTCGCTGATCGGGCTGCTGGAGAGCCGGACCCTGTTTCCGGGGCTCTATGCGCTGGCCCTGCTTCTTGCCTTCGAGCGCGGCTTTACCTGGATGGGCGGTGTCTTTCAGTCGCAGTATCTGCCGCAGTGGCAGCGGCTGACAGTTCGCCTGCTGGAGTCTCTCGGTCTCTCCGACGAGGCGGACCGGATTCGCCCCTATGACGGCAGCGGCTATCTGTGCGGGCCGATGTTTGCGCTTTTCGCCGGCGACGGCTTTGCCGCCCCGGCCGGACCTGCCGAGCTGTGGATGACCCGACCTTCCTTCCGTTCACTCTGTGAGCAGATGGCGCGGACCGGTCTCTGGGATGCCCACCTTATCGGGCTCTCCTGGATGCTTCCCGATCTGACCTCCCGCGACGAGAGGCCGGACGGCTGGTACCGCAGCGTTGCGGAAGAACTATACCCTATGTTCCCGGAGAACTTTCTGAAATGAAGAATCTGCACAAATCTGCCTGGGCGGAGGTTCGAACCGATGCCCTGAGAAACAATCTCGCTGTCATCCGCAGTAAGCTTCCCGCCGGTACCGCTGTCTGCGCGGTGCTGAAGGCCGATGCTTACGGTCATGGCATGAAAGGACTGTACCGCTTCCTGTCGGCAAACCGTCTGGCTGACATGGCTGCCGTCGGGAAGATGAAGGAACTGATGACCCTGATGGCACTGTCCGAATCCGGTGGTCTGCCGCTGCTGCTCCTCGGCCCGACGGAGAGCGATGAGCTGGAGACCTGCCTGAGAGAAGGCACTGTCAAACCGGACAGGACAGTCTTCTCCGTCTACAGCATGCGTCAGTTTGACGAGCTTGAGGCGCTGGCGGAAAAGCTGTCGCTGTGGCTGACCGTCCATATCCGGGTGGACGGCTGGGATTCGGGGATGGGCCTCTCCTATGAGGAATTTCTCCGGAACGAAGACCGTCTGCTCTCTGCCCGCGGCCTGCATGTCCGGGGCTTATACAGCCATCTGTATACCTCGTATTCCGAGGACCTGGAGGGGATTCGCGGCGAACTCGAGCGTTTTGACGCCTTTCTTTGCCGGATCCGGCCGGAGCATCGTGCGCAGTTGACCGTGCATATTCTGAATTCTGCGCTTGTGTTCCTCTTTCCCCAATATGCCTATGACATGGTCCGGACAGGTACGGCCATGTACGGCCTGCCAAGCTTTGACGGCGGCCGGCTGCATCCGATCCTGCGGATCTGCGCCCATGTCTTCGATGTGCGTGTGATCAGCGATGATGCGCCGCTCTGCTATGAGTCCCATATGGACAAACCGCACGACGGCTGCCGGCGGATTGCCCGCATCATGCTGGGCTATTGGGACAGCCCGCTTCTGCTGACGCAGAAAGAAATCCGGATCCTGATCCGGGGCCGTCTCTTTCCCCTGGCGGACGATATCTGCATGGATAATCTTGCCGTGGACGTGACGGGTGCCGAGGACATCGCGATAGGGGACGAGGCGGTGCTTCTGGGAGAGGGAGGCGTCAGCCTCGCGGAAACGATGGAGAGGACCGGTATTTCCGTCGCGCGCAGTGAGTGGCTCTGTATGACCGCCGGGAGATTGGAGAAGGTGATTCTATGACAGGACGAAGCCGGATGAAAAGTACGCTGGCCCTGCTGCTCTGCGTGCTGCTGATGGTCTCTTTCCTGATGCCGTCCGCGCTGGCCGACGGGCAGGAGGCTCTGCCCGCTGCGGAAGCGGAGATCGCCAGCGCCCCGCATACCCGGCCGGACGGTGGACCATACCGCGCCGCCTATGTCGACTATGACGAATACCTGGTCGCCAGCCGCCAGTTCTACTATATTCTCAAGGGTCTGGAGGAACTCGGCTGGATCTA
>Ga0247610_10005837_pt1 | contig 12884 bp, 10 predicted proteins | sample 174DNAGHGhighgp2_FD_193483 | JGI IMG/M metagenome (GOLD analysis project Ga0247610, IMG submission 193483) | Sheep rumen microbial communities from Palmerston North, Manawatu-Wanganui, New Zealand - 1742 DNA GHGhigh gp2 | ecosystem: Host-associated > Mammals > Digestive system > Stomach > Rumen...
GTGTCTGTGACGCTCTCCAGGGCTTCTATCGGCCCTTGCGTGAGGCTCTGCAACGTGGGAAACGTCACCTGCTGTGTCGCTTTGCCCTTGTTGAGGTTTGTGGCGGTGATGGTCAGCGTCTTCTGTTGCCCGATGACCATCGTCGCGGTGTCTATGTCGGCGCTGACCTCTATCGTTTTGCTGCTTGTAGGCAGTGCCACTGTCGCCACGCTGTCTTGCGCAACTTGACTGTGTAGCACGCTCAACGGGCTGAGAATGAGGTACAACGTCAGTGCACTCTTTGCTATCTTCTTTTTCATCAGTTTCTATTTTGCATTCTTTTCTGCCGTTCAGACGCTCCCTCTCATCTTGAAGAGCGCTATCAGTGGCTTCACAAAATCTTCTCCTGTGGTGATGGTTGTATGGTCAATGCCATATTTCTCAAGCAGTTGGTTGCAGGTGTCCTGATACAAGGTGTAGTGCTCGGCATAGGCCTCTCGTACCATTTTCGACGAGGTGTCCACCCATCTCAGATTGCCGGTCTCCATGTCCTCGAATGCCGTCAAGCCTATTTTTGGCAGTGTGCGTTCGCGTGGGTCGTCGATGCGCAACACTGCCAGCTCATGCTTGTTGGCGGCTATCTTCATGGCATTGGCATAGTCGTCGTCATACATGTCGCTGATTAGAAATGCCGTGGAACGTTTCTTGACGATATTTGTGAAGTAGCGCAGCGCCTCGGCAATGTCGGTGCCATGTCCCGTCGGGCGGAAACCTATCAGTTCGCGTATGATGCGCAGTATGTGGCTGCTCCCCTTCTGGGGTGGAATGAACTTCTCGATCCTGTCGCTGAACATTATCACTCCTACTTTGTCATTGTTGTATATCGCTGAGAATGCCAGCGTTGCGGCTATCTCGGCTATCAACTCCGACTTGTACTGTGTGGTGGTACCGAACAGGTGCGACCCGCTGACGTCTATCAGCAGCATCACTGTCAGCTCGCGTTCCTCCTCAAAGACCTTGACATATGGGTGGTTGAGGCGCGCTGTAACATTCCAGTCTATGTTGCGCACATCGTCGCCGTATTGGTATTCACGCACCTCGCTGAACGCCATGCCACGGCCCTTGAAGGCACTGTGGTACTCGCCCGAGAACATCTGTTGCGACAGCCTCCGGGCCTTTATCTCTATTCGCCTGACCTGCTTTATTATCTCGTTTTCTTGCAATGCGATGAGTTTTTAAATTTGTTTCTGTGTTTCTGCTGTTTATGTACCTTGTAGGTAGCCCAGTGGGCACTGTGGGGGCTCGAGCCACCCGTTGCCATGCTCCCCGTTAGGGCACATCCACTCTGTTCAAAATCTCATTCACAATCTCTTCGCTCTTCACGTTCTCTGCCTCTGCCTCGTATGTGAGGCCTATGCGGTGACGGAGCACATCCATGGCGATGGCGCGGATATCCTCGGGAATCACATAGCCTCTGCGTTTCATGAAGGCATAGCTCTTGGCCGCCTGCGCCAGGCTGATGGAACCACGGGGCGATGCGCCGTAGCTTATCATGCCTTTCAGCTTCTCCAGATGGTATTGCTCGGGGTAGCGTGTCGCAAAAACAATGTCCGTGATGTAATTCTCTATCTTCTCGTCCATATACACCTCGCGCACCAGCTCGCGCGCCTTCACTATCTGTTCTGGCTTCATGAGCGCTGTCTGGCGGTTGAATCCCTCACCCAGACTCTGATGCAGTATCTGGCGCTCCTCCTCTTTCTCGGTGTACGATATCACCACCTTCAGCATGAAACGGTCCACCTGAGCCTCGGGTAGGGGATAGGTGCCCTCCTGCTCTATGGGGTTCTGCGTAGCCATGACAAGGAATGGCTCCTCAAGCTTGTAGGTGTTCTCGCCGATGGTCACCTGACGCTCCTGCATGGCCTCCAGCAACGCGCTTTGCACCTTTGCGGGGGCACGGTTTATCTCGTCGGCAAGGATGAAGTTCGAGAAGATGGGACCTTTCTTCACCTGGAAGGTCTCGTTCTTCTGGCTGTAAATCATCGTGCCAATAAGGTCGGCAGGCAACAGGTCGGGCGTGAACTGTATACGGCTGAATTTGGCATCTATCGCATTCGCCAATGTCGTGATGGTCAGGGTCTTCGCAAGACCCGGAACACCCTCAAGCAACACATGCCCGTTCGACAGCAAGCCTATCATCAGGCTCTCTACCATGTGCTTCTGCCCGATAATGTTTTTGCGCATCTCCATGGTCAGGGTGTCTATAAAGGCACTCTCCTTCTCTATGCGCATGTTCAATTCCTGAATGTTGATTGTCTCACTCATGTTTTTTATCTTTTATTCTGTGTCTTTATTGTGCAATTCAAACGAGACCTCTTGAAAAAAATTGTAACAATCGCATTTTTTTAGTTTTTTTAATACGTTTTCAGCGCTATTCCAAAAAAAAAAACTATCTTTGCATATTGTATTTTTGCTTCGAAACTAAAAATCTAATTAATTATTAATATCTTATGAAAAGTAGAAAGTTACTATTTGGCTTATTTGTTGCTGCTTTTGTCGGCGGAGGCCATTTTGTCTCCGCTCAACCGAAGGCAAATTACCAGAACAACCTTGTCGAAATAGGCCCGGCTAATATCGCCGGTCGTGTGCGCGCTATCGTGGTCGACGAGGCTGACGCTAACCACTCCACCCTCTACGCAGGTGGCGTCGCCGGCGGTCTCTATAAGAAAGTTGGCGACAAAAACTGGAATTATGTTCCTTACATCAGCAATGGCAAGGAAGTCACTCTCCCCATCTCTTGCATGATCCAACTCCCAGACAACAGCCTCCTCATTGGCACCGGTGAAGGCTTCGTCTCTCTGCACGGCAACAACTACGACCGCATGGCACCTAAAGGACGCGGCATATATCGCTTCAAACCAGAAGACGGCTCCTTCTCGCTCATCAACGGAACTAACCCCGCAAGCTACGCCAACTTCGAATTCGTCAACCGCATGGCTTGCCTCGAACGCGAAGTGAACGGCACCACCTACTGGTTCGTCTATGCTGCCACCGGCAACGGCCTCTACCGCTGGAAGGTCAACGCAGCCACCGGCGAGTTCACAGGCAACCCCACCCTCGTCGTCTCCGGCGAATTTCATGATGTCATCATCATTTCGGCCGACAACATCGCCTACGCCTCCGCTCCCGGAAAGCTCTACCGCATCGGCAACGTCACCGGCGAATCCCAGGCCGTGGATGTCACCAATAGCAACAGCGCTTTCGCCAACGCCAGCCGCATCGAGCTCGCCGCCAATACAGCTCACACCCGCAACAGCTCAGGTGGTTACGACCACACTACCTATCTCTACGCTGTCGTGGCCGACGCCAACGGACTCCTCGACGGTGTTTACATCACCAAGGACCAGCAGAACTGGAACATCCTTTCCACCTCTACCGTCGTCCCCTTCAACGCCGAGAACCCCGGAAATATCAACGCCTCCATCGCCATCGATCCTCGTAACTACAAACACATCCTCGTCGGCGGCGCCACACTCTGGAATGGCGAAGGTTTCCTCGAAAATGGTTACTACCAGTGGACAAAACAGTCCTACAGCGAGTCTGAATTGAACGGTGGCAACTATATGTCAAATGTTTATTCCACGCCGGTATTCCTGCACTCCGGTATCCACCAGATTCTCCCCACTTGGGTCATCGAGAACGGCGATACCGTTTGGACCACCTACTATGCCACCGACGCCGGCGTCTATCAGAACTTCAACAATAGTATCAGCCTTTTCCGCTCGCTGAACAACGGCCTCAACACCGTACAGTTCAACAGCATCGCTGTCTCCCCCGACGGCTCCATCCTCGGCGGCGCTGTCGACAACAGCTGCCCCTTCATCCAGAGCCGCAACTCGCATAACGTCTCCAACCCCATCGGTAACAGCACTTGGTACGACAACGACAGCAATTCTATCATGAACCACCTGGCCAACATCATCTGGTTCGGCAATGGCGGTGGCGTCGCTACCTCCCAGTTCCAGCAGGTCACTCCTCTCGTCCGTCGTAACCTCTTCGTCTCCTCCGAGTCCGGCCGGTTCACCGTCGAGACCAATATGGGCATCCAGCCTGTCGCCAGCTACGGCCGCGGCTGCACCGACTACACCGACTATACCAACACTCAGACTTGGACCATCGGCTCCAGCTTCCTCTCCAACATGGTCTACAGCAACCCTGCTGTCCCGACCGTCAAGATTTGGGAGACCACCAACAACACCGTCTGGAACGATAGCGTGACTTTCACCATCGACACCAACCTCACCATCATCCGCGGTGGTCAGGAAGTAGCCATCAACGGCGACTTCCAGATTAAGGCTGGCGACTCAATCCTCGTCCCCTCTGTTGCCAACTTCTCTTATCCCTTCTACCACAAGTTCACCTCCAGCTTCACCGTCAAGGACAACATGCGTCACACTGTCCCCTCTCCGGTCGTCAGCCGCATGATCGTCAGCGCCACTACTAGCGACGGCAAAGGCGCTGTCTTTATGACAACCACACCCAACGACTATCGCAAGGTCTGGGATAAGGACGAATCGGCTTCTCACGACCCCGCTACATTGGCCCGTTTAATGTATTGGAACAATGTATATACTTCTGACCTCGGATGGCGCATCGCCGACATGGCCTTCAGCACCAACGGCAAGGACATCTATGTCGCCGTCGTCGAGGATAGCACCAACCGCAGTTTCGTCTTCCACCTCTACGACTTCTGCAACGCCAACGTCAACGACATGAGCGCTCTCAAGTCTCAGATCACCTGGCGCCCCGACAACGAGCTCGACCTCAACAACCCCCGTATCACTCACTATGATACCATCGTCGACGCCAATGGCGACTTCTTCTCTCGTCCCATCACCTCCCTCTCTGTCGACCCACGCAACGGTAAGGATGTCCTGCTCATCACCTTTGGTGGCTACGACAATTCGGGTGCCAACATAGTCTGCGTCAAGAACGCCAGCAACAAGAAAACCCGCACCATCTCCAACATGAACATTACCAACAGCGCCAACAGCATGCAGGCCTCCGACCCGGTCTACTCGGCTCTTATCGAGTATACCACCGGTGCCGTCTATGTCGGTACCGAGAAGGGTGTCTTCACCGCCGATTCTGTCCTCAGCTCCTCGTGGCAGAACTACGCTGCCTTCGACGGTGTGCCCGTCACCTCCATCGTGCAACAGACCAACAATATGAAGCGTCAGCGCTACGTCACCCGCGAAGGTGTCAACGATGTCACCTACATCTTCGCTAAGACCAAATACCCCTATGCCATCTACTTTGGCACCTACGGCCGCGGTGTCTTCATGGATTCCACCTATGTCACCGACCACGAGAACGAGGTCACCAATCCTGAGGACTGGCTGGGCATCACAACTGTCGACAATGGCGAAAACAGCATGAGAATCTATCCTAACCCCGTCTCCGACAATGCTACCGTCGAACTCAGCATCGTCAATAGCGGCAACGCTGTCGTCCGCATCTTCGACGTCAGTGGCAAGATGGTTCACATCGAGAACTTGGGCTACCTCAACGAAGGTGTTCATCGCTATTCCATCAACTGCCAGAAGTTCAACCACGGCATGTATCTTGTCAACGTTAACATCGGCAAAGAGTCTGCTACCTCAAAACTGATCGTCAGATAATAATAATTAAATAGAGAAAGAGGTACTGACTTCTGAGCGGTACCTCTTTTTTTTTGAGTATATAATAATGTATTAATTCATTTATATATTCATTCAGAATCAGTCTACAGTTCCTCTCTTTTGCAATAGTATGTTTTTTTACGAAACAATTAAACAAATAAACATTCCAACAATCAAACATCTAAACATCCCTACTTTATTATATGAGCAATCTTGTTGAAGAACTAAAATGGCGTGGCATGATTCACGACATGATGCCCGGCACCGAAGAACAACTTAACAAAGAAGTCACCACAGCCTATGTGGGAATCGATCCTACTGCCGACAGCCTTCATATCGGACATCTCGTCAGCATCATGCTGCTCAAACACCTCCAGATGGCTGGTCACAAGCCACTGGCTGTCGTCGGCGGCGCCACAGGTATGATTGGCGACCCCTCGTTCAAAGCGGCAGAACGCAAACTGCTTACTCCCGAAGAGATTCAGCACAACGTGAGCTGCATCAAGAAACAACTTGAGCGTTTCCTCGATTTCGACAACCCCGTCAATGGCGCTGAGATACTCAACAACTACGACTGGATGAAGGACTACCTCTTCCTCGATTTCATCCGCGACGTTGGCAAGCATATCACCGTCAACTATATGATGACCAAGGACTCTGTCAAGAAGCGCATGGAGACAGGCATCTCCTTCACCGAGTTCAGCTACCAGCTGTTGCAGGGCTACGACTTCCTGACGCTCTACCGCACCAAGGGCTGCAAGCTCCAGATGGGCGGTAGCGACCAGTGGGGCAACATCACCACCGGTACCGAACTCATCCGCCGCATGGAAGGTGGCGAGGCTTTCGCCCTCACCTGTCCGCTCATCACCAAGGCCGACGGCACCAAGTTCGGCAAGACCGAAGGCGGCAACGTATGGCTCGACCCGACAAAGACCTCGCCCTACAAGTTCTACCAGTTCTGGCTCAACTGCTCCGACGAGGACACCGCTCGCTATATCCGCATTTTCACGCTCTTCTCTAAGGACGAGGTCGACGAACTTGAGCGCCAACATGCTGAGGCTCCCGAGCGGCGCATACTTCAGAAGGCTCTCGCCAAGGATATCACCATCCGCGTTCACGGCGAGGAGGCTTATAATACCGCTATCGCCGCCAGCGAACTCCTATTCGGCAAGGCCACTACCGACCAGCTCAATGCTCTCGACCGCGACACCTTGTTGAGCGTATTCGAAGGCGTGCCGCAATTCTCCGTCTCACGCTCAGCCATCGACGCTCAGCCCTCTCTCATCGACCTCGCCGCCGAAGTGGGCATGTTCGCCAGCAAGGGCGAGATACGTCGTGAACTCAAGCAGAACTCCATCATGGTCAATAAGCAGAAGGTGGGAGAGGACTGCCGTCTTTCGGCTGCCGACATCATCAAGTGTGGCTGCATTCTCGTCCAGAAGGGAAAGAAAAACTACTTCCTCATCAACGTAGAGCAATAGTATTGTCACTTTTTTTTCTTTTAGTTTTGCTTTTTTTGTTATTTTTGCAAAAATATTCTAAACTGTTTTTATATGTCACAAACTGGTATTAAAACACTGAGAGACAGTGCTGCAATGCGCTGGATTGCTCTCTTGCTGCTGGCGCTGGCCATGTTCTGCGCCTATGTATTTATGGACATTCTCTCGCCCATCAAGGATCTCATGCAGGAATATCGTGGATGGGACAGCGAGTCGTTCGGCCACATGCAGGGCGCAGAGGTATTCCTCAACGTCTATGTATTCTTCCTCATTTTTGCCGGTATCATTCTCGACAAGATGGGAGTCCGCTTCACGGCTGTCCTCTCTGGAGCTGTGATGCTCGTCGGCGGTATCATCAAGTATTACGCTTGTACTGATGCTTTCCTCGGCACCAACCTCAACGTCTGGTTCACCGAGCATCTCAACTGGCGAGTCAACATCCCGATCATCAAAGATGCCATTCCGTTCATCGACGGCATGCCGGGCTCCGCTAAGCTGGCAGCCTGTGGCTTTATGATTTTCGGTTGCGGATGCGAGATGGCTGGTATCACCGTCAGCCGTGGTATTGTCAAGTGGTTCAAGGGTCGCGAGACGGCTTTGGCTATGGGCTCCGAGATGGCTCTCGCTCGCCTTGGTGTCGCCACCTGTATGATTTTCAGTCCTTTCTTCGCTAAGCTCGGCGGCGAAATCCACGTCGACAATGCAGTGAAATTCGGCGTCGTGTTGCTCTGCATCGCTCTGATTATGTTTGTCGTATACTTCTTCATGGACAAGAAGCTCGACTCGCAGACCGGCGAGGCTGAGGAGAAGGACGACCCCTTCAAAATCAGCGACCTCGGCAAGATTTTCACCAGCCTCGGATTCTGGCTTGTCGCCCTCCTTTGCGTGCTCTACTACAGCGCTATCTTCCCCTTCCAGAAATATGCCGTCAACATGCTGCAGTGCAACCTCGACCTCACTGCCGCTGACCCCAACACATTCTGGGGTGGCAATTCTGTGACCATCGTTCAGTACATCATCATGCTCGTAGTGGCTATCTGCGCTTTCGCAAGCAACTTCTCGAAGAAGAAAGGCCTCAAATATGGCCTCATGGCTATGGCTGTTGTCGCCCTCATTGTTTACTGCTACATGGGCTACATGCGCGGCACCGCCGAGACCATCTTCGCCGTATTTCCGTTGTTGGCTGTCGCCATCACCCCCATTCTCGGCAACTATGTCGACCATAAGGGTAAGGCCGCTACCATGCTGATGTTAGGTTCCATCCTTCTTGTCATCTGCCACCTCACCTTCGCCTTCATCCTGCCGGGCGTCTCTGCCTCTTCGGCTGCTGGTGGCGTTGTCGTGGCCTATGTCACCATCCTCGTCCTCGGCGCTTCCTTCTCGCTCGTTCCTGCTGCCCTCTGGCCCTCCGTGCCTAAGCTGGTCGACGAGAAGATTCTCGGCTCTGCCTACAGTGCAATATTCTGGATTCAGAACATCGGTCTCGGTCTTTTCCCGGCTCTTATCGGCAATGTCCTGAAGAGCACCAATCCCGAAGGCACTCCCGCTCACGAGCTCGACTACACTTGGGCCCTTGTCATGCTCGCCGCCCTCGGTATCGCCGCCCTCCTCATCTCCATCTACCTCAAGGCTGTTGATAAGAAGAAAGGCTACGGTCTCGAAGAACCGAACATCAAGGCTGAATAAAGCATTATATAATGATACTATTAACGCCGCCCAATTCGGAGCGGCGTTTTTTTTATCTCAAATTGGTTATTAGGATTTATGCCTTTGTCTTATTGGTTCTCTTCGCGTTGAAGGGTGACATTTATCTCTCTGGTGGCTTCCCCTTCGTACCAGTTGCCGTCACCGCCACTAAACTCGGCACCATTGAACGATACTTTCACCGTCGTGTCGTGGTATTTGCCGTGCTGTGAGCCGTCTGTGTCGTGGAAATCCACTTGAACAGAATCCATTCCAGGAAAAGCGAATAATTTTACGTCAAATCTTCCATCAGTGCCGGTGGTGTCCTGATATTTATGACCCTTGTCATCCACATCTACACGCCTTACGCCGATGCCTGCTATGGTCTCGCCTTCGGCATTCATAACAGTACCTTTGACGTTGTAGGTGGCTTCCGGTGTGCCATATTCCTCTGCAAAAGTGCAGGATGTGGGTATTCCCACCAGACCTGCCAACGCAGTAAGCAACCAGTTCTTGAATTTTAGATAACGTATTTTCATGGTGCCATTGTTTGATTGATTGCTCAGCTCGTCGCCCGCAGTATAAACTTGTTCAGAGGCACTGTGGCACGGAATACTTTCATGACGTAATCCTTAAGACCGTCGCTTGTGATGACTTTTGAGGGAATGGTATGCGCCGAGCAGTAGTCGTTGTATTTCAGAAAGTCTACATACTTCCAGTCGTTGGGGTAGCCTTTCGGTGCTCGGCTCAGTTGTTTCGTCGTCAAGAAAGAGTCTCCAAAGTATTTTTTGTATGTCTTCTCGTTTATTACTGCCAGAAAATCATCAGTGTTATAGAATATCTCCTGCCGGATGGCAGCTAATTTCTCCTTGTCGGGCATGAATATTCCTCCACCAATCGACCCTTTTCCGGTGAGTCCGTAGTCCTCCTGGCCAATCTGAAGGTAGTAGCCTGCCTCACCACTTCGCTTGATGCCATAACTGCTGAGGAAGAACGAGATATGGCACTTGTATGGACGTTTGTCCTGCGTGAAGCGCAGGTCCCGATAGATGCGATACTGGCATTTCTTTGCGTCGGGATGTCCTATTGTCGGGTCGAGTGGCTCCAGCTCGTCTATTATTTGTGCAGTGAGGTCTGTGAACTCCTCGTGTATGGCGTCATAGCGGCTCTTGTTGTCCATGAACCACTCGCGGTTGTTGTTGACCTGCAGTTCTTGAAAAAAGATCAGCGTGTCTGGGCTCATTTGTCTATGTATTTTTCGCGGTTTGCCCAGTGTTCGTTCCAGTCCTCAAGGTTGCGGCGCAACAGGTTGGGTATGTCCAGTCCGTAGGGACAGCGGCTCTTGCAGATGCCACAGTCCACGCAGTTTTCTATCTGGTGCATCTTCTTGTTGAATTCCTCCGTCAGGTAAACGGAGTAGGGTGCGCGACGCAGGAACAGGTACATCCTGTTGCAGCTTTCAATCTCTATGCCCACTGTGCAGGGTTGGCAGTAGCCACATCCGCGGCAGAAGTCGCCCGTCAGCTCGCGGCGGTCATGCTCTATCCGCGCTTGCATATCGTCGGTCATGACGGGAGGGTTTTCCTGGAATGAGATGAACTCGTCCAGTTCGCTCTCGCGCTGTATGCCCCAGATGGGCTCCACGCCAGGAAACTGCGCCAGGTAGGCGTATGCTGTCGCCGCATGGCTTATCAGTCCGCCACTCAGGGCTTTCATCGCTATGTAGCCGATGTTCTTCTCTGCACATTGGTTCACCAGATTCAGCTCTTTCTCCGATGCCAGATATGAAAAGGGAAATTGTAGCGTCTCGTACAGCCCGCTGTCGATGGCCTGCTGTGCAACGGCAAGGCGATGGTTCGTGATGCCTATATGGCGCACCTTGCCTTGCTTCTGGGCTTCGAGCATGGCCTCATACAGCCCGCTGTCGTCGCCGGGTAGGGGACAGAATGCGGGGTTGTGGAACTGATACAGGTCTATGTAGTCTGTTTGAAGCAACCGCAACGATGTCTCCAGGTCTTTCCAGAAGTCGACGGCTTTGATGGCTCCTGTCTTCGTGCTTATTATCGTTTCGTGGCGACGGCCTTTCAGGGCCTTGCCCAGTTTCTCTTCGCTGTCGGTGTAGAAACGGGCGGTGTCGAAATAATACATCCCGTTGTCCAATGCTTTCTGTATCAGATGCGTCGATTCTTTTTCGCTGATACGCTGGATCGGAAGGGCTCCGAATCCGTTTTTGGGGACAACAAGTCCTGATTTCCCTAATGTTACTGTTGTCATGACTCTTTTTTATTCTTGTGTTTCGGCTTCTGTCGGTTCTTCTGATTCCATTTTTTTCACAGGTGCCTCTTTTATAGGCTTATCGGCATCTATGACGCCCTGCGTGATGCAGTTCAGCATCTGCTCCTCACAAGCGCTGATATAGATTGAGTCGTTCAGAAACTCTTGATTTTCACGCTCTATCTTTGCTATGCATTGTTCGACGGCCTCCAGACCTTCCATCTTGTAGCACTCGCATGCCGCTTTGCCGGCGGCCACTCCCTTTTTGTATGGGTCGTTAGAGCCGCACGAAACCATAGTGAGCACTCCGCAGACTGCTATAATAAATTTAACTGATTTATTCATAGTTGTTTCGTCGTTTTTTTATATTCTCAGTACAACTTGCAAAGATAATAAAAAAATGCCATCTGGTGCTTTCTTCTCATTTTTTGTACTGAATCTGTTTGTTTTATTTTATTTTTGCGCTACTCTGTGGCATTCCAGCCTTTTTGTGTATATTTGCAAGATATTGTATTGGCTATATGTTGATGCAATGTCTTGTGTATTAAGTAAATAATAAGTGTATTATAAATAAGATGGCCAACTTTTTAACGAAATTATTCGGAAATAAGTCGCAACGCGACATCAAAGAAGTACGTCCTTTCGTGGATGCTACACTGAAAATATATCCTTCTATCCAGCAACTGACTAATGACGAGCTACGTGCCAAAACCATAGAGTTCAAACAACGTATTCAGAATGAGATAGCCTCAGAGGAAGAGGAGCTTGCAACTCTTCGCGCCCGTATCGACAAGGAGTACGACATGCCGGTCGATGAAAAACAGGAAATTTACAAACGCATCGACTCTCTCGAAAAGACTTCATACGACAAGACTCAAGAAGTCCTTAACGACATTCTGCCCGAAGCGTTCGCGGTCGTCAAAGATACTGCCCGTCGCTTCGCTGAGAACGAGGAGGTTGTCGTCACTGCCACCGACCACGACCGCGACCTCTCTACCCGTCGCGAAAGCATAAATATCGACGATGCCGGCAAGGCGCACTACCGCAACACATGGATGGCCGGCGGCAATATGATTAAATGGGATATGGTGCATTACGACGTACAGCTCATCGGCGGTGTCGTGCTGCACAGCGGCAAGATTGCCGAGATGGCTACCGGCGAGGGTAAGACTCTCGTGGCCACCCTCCCTGTCTACCTCAACGCTCTGCCCGGCAAGGGTGTTCATGTGGTGACCGTGAACGACTATCTGGCAAAGCGCGACTCGGAATGGATGGGGCCGCTCTATCAATTCAACGGGCTCTCCGTCGACTGCATCGACAAACACCGCCCCAACTCAGAAGAGCGGCGCAAGGCTTACGAGGCAGACATCACCTTCGGCACCAACAACGAATTTGGCTTTGACTACCTGCGCGACAACATGGCAGTCTCGCCCGCCGACTTGGTGCAACGCGCGCACAACTACGCCATTGTCGACGAAGTAGACTCCGTCTTGATTGACGATGCCCGCACGCCGTTGATTATCTCCGGCCCCATTCCAAAAGGTGACGACCAGATGTTTGAAGAGTATCAGCCGCTGGTGGAGCGCCTGGTCGGCGTACAACGTCAACTCGCCACGCAATACCTGGCTGACGCCAAGCAAAAAATTACAGAGGGACAAGAGAAAAACGATGCCAAGCTGACCAACGAAGGCTTCATATCGCTCTACCGCTCATACAAGTGTCTTCCAAAGAACAAGCCGCTCATCAAATATCTTTCAGAAGAAGGCAT
>Ga0247610_10005838_pt1 | contig 12883 bp, 12 predicted proteins | sample 174DNAGHGhighgp2_FD_193483 | JGI IMG/M metagenome (GOLD analysis project Ga0247610, IMG submission 193483) | Sheep rumen microbial communities from Palmerston North, Manawatu-Wanganui, New Zealand - 1742 DNA GHGhigh gp2 | ecosystem: Host-associated > Mammals > Digestive system > Stomach > Rumen...
CAACTTCCTTCAGACCCAATGTCACCATTGGCACCTTGTCTTTGGCTGTGCGCTTGCCGCTATTAGGCCGCGCTCGGGACTTGCACCCGTTAGATTATGCCCATGTCGGGCGAACTAAAGAAGGGGATGTGCCATCAGGCACATCCCCTTCTTAATGAGTGGTGTGTGGTGCTGCTGCGCTGCTGCGCATCATGCCTTGATGCGTCCGAGGTAGCTGCCGTCGCGGGTGTCAACCTCCACGATCTCGCCTTCGTTGATGAAGAGAGGCACGCGGATCTCGGCACCCGTCTCCACCTTGGCAGGCTTGAGGGTGTTGGTGGCGGTGTCGCCCTTCAGGCCCGGCTCTGTCCAAGTGATGGCAAGCTTGACCTTCACGGGCACGTCGGCGTAGAGCACGGTCTCCGTGCTGGCGTCAGTGACGACCTCGACGTTCTCGCCCTCCTTCATGAAAGCCACGCCGTTGATCTGATCCTTGGGAATGGGAATCTGCTCGAAGGTCTCGTTGTTCATGAAGATGTAGTCCTCGCCCTCCGTGTACAGGAACTGGTATGAGCGGCGCTCCACGCGCACATCTTCCAGCTTCTCGCCGATGTTGAAGCGACGCTCGAGCACATTGCCCGACACGACGTCCTTGAGGGTCGTGCGCATGATGGTGTTGCCCTTTCCAGGCTTCACATGCAGGAAGTCGATGCAGAAATAGAGCTTGCCATCCATGCGGATGCAGGTGCCCTTCTTGATGTCTTGTGAGTTAATCATAGGAGTTTTGTTGAGATGTTTGTATATATGATGTTGTGAATTGTCTGTCGCTATGGGCCGGGAAGTCGCTGCGAGGGCTGTTTGTGTCTGAAATCGGGTGCAAAGGTAGCGCAAATTAACGAAAAAACATAAAAGTTTGGCCAAAAAGTGAAATAATACTTGCGTGAATCAAAAAAAGTAGCTACTTTTGCACCCCGTTAGACGACCAAGACGCTCAAAACACGCTCAAAAACAAACAAAACAAGATATATAACAATGAAACGTACTTTCCAACCTCACAACAGAAGAAGAAGCAACAAGCATGGCTTCCGTCAGAGAATGCTCACCGCCAATGGCCGTCGTGTGCTGGCCGCCCGCCGCGCCAAGGGTCGCAAGAAGCTCACTGTCTCCGACGAGCGCCACGGCAAGTAAAAAACTACCAGCTCGCCCCCTTCGGGCGATACTGACAGACTGATAGATGAGAGAATAGAGAGGCCAAGCCGTGGCTGCTCTAATCTCTCATCTTCGTTTGGTGGCAGGGCGTGCCTATGACGGGATGCTGCCGCAGTCGCCACACCTTCAACTTCTAAAGCAAAAAACAGACACTCATGGGTTTCTTCAAGAAGCTGTTCAGCCCCTTCGTCTGGGGTAACCTGTTGGCAATGGCCATCGTCGTCATTCTCATCTTCATAGGCCTGTGGAAGGGTATGGAGATATACACGCGTCACGGCGAGGGAGTGCCGGTGCCCAACGTCATCGGCATGATGGAAAGCGATGCTCGCTACACGCTGGGACGCATAGGCCTCACAGCAGTAATCACCGACTCGGCCTACAACAAAGAACTGCCGGCAGGCACCATCCTCGAACAGGTGCCCGGCGAGGGCAGCCGCGTAAAGGACGGTCGTGAGATATACCTCACCGTAAATTCCGAGGACTCGCCCACGATGCCCGTGCCCGACATCGCCAACAACTGCTCGTTGCGCGAGGCAGAGGCCAAGCTCAAGGCCATGGGCTTCAAGCTGGGACCCGTGGAACTCGTGCCCGGCGAAGACAAAGACTGGGTGCTGGGCATCAAGAGCCGTGGCCGCAATGTCTATGCCGGCGAGCGTGTGCCCATCGACGTACCTCTTGTGTTGCAGGTCGGCGGTGGCAGTGAGCCTGAGGACTACGAGGAGCAGGAGCAGACTTGGACCAACGAAGCCGACATCACAGCCGAGCCAGACAACAATGGACTTGAAGTCTTCGAGTAGCATGGCGTGGGAGGACATCGACGACCTCGCGGAGAGTGATGCCCTCGATGCTGCCGACATCGATGACGATGGCGGAGGCATGCTGTATGAGCACCGACGTGTAGAGGCCGACCGCGGTCAGGAGCCTTTGCGCGTTGACAAGTTTCTCATGGAGCATCTGCGCGACACCAGCCGTGCGCGCATACAGCGTGCTGCCGAGGCGGGGTGCATACACGTCAACGGGCGTCCCGTAAAGAGCAACTACCGCGTGAGGGCTCTCGATGTGGTGACGCTGATGCTCGACCATCCGCGTACCGAGACAGCCATAGAGCCCGAGGACATACCTCTCGACGTGGTGTTTGAGGACGATGACCTGCTCGTGGTAGATAAGCCTGCCGGACTCGTGGTGCACCCGGGCGTGGGCAACTACACAGGAACCCTCGTCAATGCCTTGGCATGGCATCTGCGCGCTAACCCCGGCTACGACCCTAACGACCCGGGCGTGGGACTCGTGCATCGCATCGACAAGGACACCAGCGGCCTGCTCGTGGTGGCAAAGACACCAGAGGCGAAGACACACCTCTGCCAGCAGTTCTTCGTACACTCCACACGTCGCGAGTACAACGCCCTCGTGTGGGGACGCATGGAGACAACGGAGGGGCGCATAGAGGGCAACATCGCCCGCGACCCGCGAGACCGCCAGCGCATGACGGTGCTGCCGCCCGACAGCCTACAGGGCAAACCCGCCGTGACACACTGGCGTGAGCTCGAACGCCTGGCATACGTGACATGGGTGGAATGTCGGCTGGAGACTGGGCGCACCCACCAGATACGTGCACACATGAAGAGCATCGGGCATCCGCTCTTTGCCGACGAACGTTATGGGGGCATGGAAATCCTGCGCGGACAGCCCACGGCAGCCTACCGCCAGTTCGTGCGCAACGCCTTTGAGCTGTGCCCACGGCAGGTGCTCCACGCCCGGACTCTGGGCTTCAGGCATCCGCGCACCGGCGAGCAGCTCTTCTTCGAGAGCCCCCTGCCCCAGGACATCACCTCACTATTGGACAAATGGCGCGCTCTCGCGCGTACCTTATTATAATTATATACGACAATGAACAACGACAAGACAAGACATATCGTCGCCATCGTGTGTGGCGGCGACAGTTCGGAACACGACGTGAGCCTGCGCAGCGCACAGGGCATCAACAGCTTCATCGACAAAGAACGTTTCGAGACGTATGTCGTGGAGTTGACAGGCGACATCTGGGAGGCACATCTCGACGACGGCACACGTGTGAAGGTGAGTCGTGAGGACTTCTCGTTCATGGTGGGCACACGCCGCGTCCGCCCCGACTTCGCATACATCACCATTCACGGCACGCCGGGCGAGAACGGCATACTACAGGGCTACTTCGACCTCATACGTATGCCCTACAGCACCAGTGGCGTGCTCGTGGAGGCCATGACCTTCAACAAGTTCACGCTCAACCAATACCTGAAGGGCTTCGGCGTGCGCGTGTCAGAAAGCCTGTTGGTGAGGCACGGCAACGAAGACCTCGTCACCGACGACGAGATCACCAATCACATCGGCCTGCCATGCTTCGTGAAGCCTAATGCCGGAGGCAGCAGCTTCGGTGTCACTAAGGTGAAGACCATCGACGAGCTGCGCCCTGCCATCCGCAAGGCCATGCACGAGAGCGACGAGGTGATGGTGGAGGCCTTCATGGCAGGCACGGAGCTCACCTGCGGCTGCTACAAGGTGGCTGCCAAGAGCGTCGTATTCCCCGTCACGGAGGTGGTGACCCACAACGAGTTCTTCGACTACGACGCCAAGTACAAGGGCGAGGTCGATGAGATCACCCCCGCACGCATCAGCGACGACCTGCGCGACCGCGTGCAGAATCTCACGAGTGCCATCTACGACATCCTCGGATGCTCGGGCATCATACGTATCGACTACATCGTGACATCGGAGACCGACGACGAGGGTCGCCAGCACAGCCGCATCAACATGCTAGAGATTAACACCACTCCTGGCATGACGGCCACAAGCTTCATACCTCAGCAGGTGCGGGCGGCAGGCCTCGACATCAAGGATGTGCTCACCGATATCATCGAAGACAAACTCTGACGCCCACAACGCGTCACCCGCCCATAAAAAACCACATACGACTATGCTAAGTACGCAAATCCCAGAGGAATTCCGTGACATACGGCCCTATGCCCCCGACGAGTTGCCGCAGGTCTTCGCCGAACTCCTGGCCGACGAGCAGTTTATGCAAGTGGCAACGCAACTCGTGCCAGACCTCAAGGCCAAGGTGTCGGCAGCAGCAACGACGCTGACCGGCAGCGACGATGCCACGCTGATGGTGCAGAAGACATTCTTCTACCCCCTCGTGAGGCAGATTATAGACAGCTGCACGAGCGGCATAGACCTCACCGTGCCCGACGACTTCGACCGCCGACAGCCGCACACCTTCATCACCAACCATCGCGACATCGTGCTCGACCCGGCTTTCCTGAGCTATTTGCTTGTGGAGAACGGCTTCCCCTCCACCGTGGAGATTGCCATCGGCGACAACCTCCTCATATATCCGTGGATCAAGAAGCTGGTGCGTGTCAACAAGTCGTTCATCGTGCAGAGGTCGCTCTCCATGCGCGAGATGCTGCGTGCCAGCCAGCTGATGAGCCGCTATATGCACTTCGTGGCCACGGTGAAGCACGACAACATCTGGATTGCGCAGCGCGAGGGGCGTGCCAAGGACAGCAACGACCGCACTCAGGACAGCATCCTCAAGATGATGGCCATGGGTGGCGAGGGCTCCGTCATAGACCGCCTCAAGGAACTCAACATCACTCCCATGGCGCTCTCCTACGAGTTCGACCCCTGTGACTACCTCAAGGCTCGCGAGTTTCAGCAGAAACGCGACATCGAGGGTTTCCGCAAGAGTCAGGCCGACGACCTCAGCAACATGCAGACCGGCATCTTCGGACAGAAGGGACGCATACACTTCGAGGCCGCACAGCCCCTCAACGAGTGGCTCGACACCATCGACCCTGCCACGCCCAAGACAGAGCTCTTCCGCATCATAGCACGCCACATCGACGAGCAGATTTTCGCGGCCTACCGTCTCTACCCCGGCAACTACGTCGCGGCCGACGAGCTCCTCGGCACCGACACACATGCCGGACGCTACACCGACGCCGAGCGCCGTGCCTTCGACGACTATGTGGCACAGCGTGTGGCGATGGTGGATCTCGACACACCCGACACGGCCTTCCTCCGACAGCGCATCCTCACCATGTATGCCAACCCCGTCATCAACCACGAACAGCAATGAGAGCAGCGGCATCACTACTTTGCGCCCTGGCGGCGACACTGGCATGTACGGCCTGTTCTGGCGATGACGACACGCCCTATCCCGACCTCATCACCGACTTCGTCATGGCCGAGGGCGACAGCGAGGGCTACGTAGAGGCCATCGTCAGCGACGACGGCTGTCGTCTGACCCTCGACAACAAGGTCTCGGGCATCAAGCCCGACACCCGTGTCAGGTCGATGTGCGACTATGTCGTCACAGCCCCGGGCCGCGCCATGGCCTATAACATACGCGGCATACCTGTGTTCTCGCGCGTGCCAGACGGACAGGCTGTGCGCCTGCACCCCACGGGCGTCGCCGCCGTGTGGCAGAGGGGCGGATATGTCAACCTGCACCTGCTGCCCAAGACGCAGGGCGGCCTGCAGAACTGGGCCTTCGTGGTGGATTCAGCATGTGCCAACAGCGGCGGCGGCACGACGCACTTCCTGTCAATCTACCACGACCAGGCCAGCGACAAAACCTCATACACAGGCCATGTCTATGCAAGCATAGACCCCGACTCCGTCACCACCGACGTCGTGACGGCCGACAGCATGGCCCTCACCATCAACACCTTCACAGGGCCGCAGACATGGCACTTCCCGCTTCGCCACTGACCATAGGCTTCGATGCCAAGCGTGCCGCACAGAACAGCACCGGCCTCGGCAACTACAGCCGCCTCGTCATAGAGGCGCTGAGCTGTCATGCCGATGACATTCTGTGTAAGGAAACCATCGACGGCGGCAAGGCCGACACTGCACCCACGCGCCTTTGCCTGTATATGCCCGACCCGCGACGCACAGACATGCTGGGCCGTCTGCCAAGCCTGCAGGGCGTGGAGCTGAAATTCCCCAGGCGCCGCCCTTGGCGCTGGCTGAGGGCGCTGTGGCGTGTGTGGGGCGTCACGGCCGATGTCGTGGCCGACGGCGTAGGCATCTACCACGGACTCTCCGGCGAGCTGCCTTTCAACATCGAGAGGGCACGTGGCGTCAAGAGCGTCGTCACCGTGCACGACCTCATCTTTCTGCGCTACCCGCAGCTCTACAAACCCATCGACCGCTGGATATATACCTACAAATTCCGCCGCGCCTGCAATGTGGCCGACCGCATCATTGCCATCAGCGAATGCACCAAGCGCGACATCATGAGCCACTTCGGCATCCCGGCAGAGAAGATAGACGTCGTCTATCAAGGTTGCGACCCAGCCTACGCCATCCCGTCGGGCACAGAGAAGCGTGCCGAGGTGCGCGACCGCTATGCCTTGCCGTCGCGCTACGTGCTCTACGTGGGCAGCATCGAAGCGCGCAAGAACCTCATCCTCCTTGCCAAGGCACTGCCGTTGCTGCGCGACAAGGATGTCAAGGTCATTGCCGTGGGGCGGCGCACCGCGGAGGCCGAGCGCATTGACGCCTTTGTCGATGCCAATGGCCTGCGCGACCGTTTCCGCATGATTCACGGCGTGCCGTTCGCCGACCTGCCCACGCTCTACCAGATGGCAGAGGTGTTCGTCTATCCCTCACGCTTCGAGGGCTTCGGCATTCCTATGCTCGAAGCCGTCACCTCCGGCACGCCGGCAATAGGCTGCACGGGGTCGTGCCTGGAAGAGGCCGGAGGACCATCGTCATTATATGTCCATCCCGACGATGCCGGCGCGCTGGCTGCAGCTATCGACAGCGTTCTCTCCGACGAGACGCTGCGCCACAAGATGATAGCAGCCGGCCATGCATGGGCCGCGCGCTTCAGCACGAGGCAGATGGCTGCCGACCTGCTGAAGGTCTATAGTCGCGTGTGAGCAGCTGCCACGTCATACGGAGCCATATCACCGCCACTGGCAGAGCCTTCAGGGCGTAGGGCTGAATCCATGTCTTGCGGATATATGCGGGGAAAAGGTCGGAGGGCGACATCGATGTTATGATGAAGGCCAGCACCATCAGTGCTATATCCCAGCGGCTGCCGGGCCATGGCGATGTCCAGAACCACAGGGCCACACCCACCAGGGCTATGATGTATGTGCTGGACTCGCTGCCGGTGCTGAAGAGTACGGTGAACATCAGCACGGAGGCGAGGATGGCCAGACGGAATGGCGTGTGCTGCCACTGCCGCCACCGCAGCAGGGGCAGGCCGAAGAGTGCCATGCCGGGCACTATAAGCCACAGGTCGGAGTAGGAGGCACAGCCCGAAATCTTACGCACCATGCCCAGGAGGGATATGTTCTGGCCACCGGCAAAGAGGTTGGCGGTGTTTTTGCCCGTCAGCGCGAGCCACCACTCATGGTATTGCTGCACCACATACTCGGGACTGGACAGCACCATCGGGGCCACGAACATCACGGCACACCACACCAGCAGCCATGCCACGAACCTGACCTTGTGGCGCGAGAAGAGCAGGAATGGCAGGCCTACGATGCCGTAGAGCTTGACCATCGTGCCAAGGACGATGAACATGGCGGCCCATGCCTCGCGCTGGCGCTCCACGCAGGTATATGTGAGGAGCACGCCGGCTGCGATGGCCACATTATACTGCGACATGAAGAGAGCCGTGAGCAACTCGTGGGCGCAGAACCACAACAGCGCCAGCTGTATGCCCCAGCGCACGGGCAGACGTCGCACGGCCACATAGAGGAACATGGCGAGGCATACGTGCCATGCCAGAAGGCCGAGCCACTCGGGCATGAGTGCAAAAGGGGCTATGACGATGCTGAAGAACGGGCCGTAGTAGTTGCTGTCGAAGTACTCCTCAGGGTATTCGCCATACAGCGGCAGACCGTTGAGCGTGTGCCAAAAGACGCCCCTGAAAATGAGAAAGTTGTTGTGGCGGTGAAGCTTGGTGAGGGCAGACACCACGCCGACGACCATCCACACGGCAAACGTGGTGCGGCGGTCGCTGAAAATGGGTTTTGCCAGGAAGGCCTGTAGTCGCTCTTTCATAGTAGCCGCAAAGATAGGCATTAACCGTGTGCCGACAAAGAAGAAACGGGCTTTCAATGGCGTACAGCATCCTTTTTTAACACATCTTCACATCAGCAGCCGCTCGCACGCTCACCGTGAGCACAAGTTCAGCCGACGTCGCGTGTATGCCAGAGCCTGTCTGCTGACAGCCACACAGCTCTTGAGGCATGATAATTAATGACAATAAAAAAGTAATTTTGCACTGTGAGTCTTGGCCGTTATGTGGGAAATAATTAATTTTGCACACAATATAAGTTACACTTGATGTCTCTTATGGCAGCGTTATGACCGACGCCGACTTGGTCTTGACGAGGCCTATAGCCAACCAAAAGAAAATGGCGAAGGAAAAACTGCATATATTATTTATGTGTCTGATACTGACTGCTATGTCGCATGCCTCGGCAGCATCTGGTGACACCATCGTGTTCACACCGCAGTGGACGGCGCAGGCACAGTTCGCCGGCTACTATGTGGCACAGGCCAAGGGCTTCTACCGTGAGGCTGGCGTGAAGGTGAGGATAGTACATCCATCCGTGGCACAGCCTGCCATGGACAGACTCATGGCTGGAGAGTGCCAGTCCACGACATTGACACTGTGTCAGGCAATGCAGATAGTGGACACGCAGACGCCATTGGTCAACATCCTGCAGACCTCAATGAACAATGCCATGGTCATCGTCTCGGCAAGACAGAAAAACCCGCTCACCCAGAAGGGGGCACGCGTGGGATTGTGGAGCGTGGATTTCGGGCAGCTGGCATTATGCATGAACATTCGGGACCGTCTCGGCTACCGGTGGGTGCGCTTTGCACAGAACACAAATCTCTTCCTCTCCGGCGCTCTTGATGCCATGGTCACCATGAGCTATAACGAATACTACCAGCTCGTGCAGGCAGGATTTGATATCTCCGACAAAAACACATACCGCTTCTGCAACCACGAGTATAACGTGCAGGAGGACGGACTCTATATGCTAAAAAGCTACTACGACACCCACCGTGAGCAGGCCAAGCGCTTTGCGCTGGCCAGCCGGAAGGGATGGCAGTGGGTGGCCGAACATCCCGAGGAGGCTCTTGACATCGTCATGCAATATGTAGGCAAAGACCATGTCGCCACAAACCGCACCATGCAACGACTCATGCTCAATGAGATACTGCGCCTGCAAGTGGATAAAGAGTCTGGCAAACGCGAGTTCAGACTGCGCGGCGACATGGTGGAAAAAGCAAGCCGACTCATGTTCGAAAACCACCTGCTTTCGCGACAAGTCCGGTATGACGAACTCGTGGACTAATCAACTCATGACCAATACAAGGCACTCAATATACTCAGGGACCTACCGATGAACAGGATACGGAAATATATACGAAACAAGCTCTCCGTGAGGGTCAGCCTGTGGGTGGTGATGTTTGCAGGCATCATCTTCATTGCGGCTCTCGGATTCTTCTTCTGGCAGGCACGGGCTGCCGTAAGAGGTGAGGCCTTCCTCAGGGCCACACAGATCCTCGACAAGACATCGCTGCGGGTGCAGGGCATCCTCAACCGCGTGGAGGTGGCAACGAACATGACAAAGTGGCTCGTGGAGAAGCATCATGACAACCCCGACTCAATGTTCGTCTATAGCCGCGGAATGCTGACGAACAACCCCGACTTCTTCAACTGCTCCATAGCCTTCGAACCATACTATTTTGAACGCTACGGACAATACTTCTCTGCTTACTCAATGCACAACGGCGACTCCATACGCACCATTCAGGGTGGCAGCAAGCAATACCAGTATTACTATATGGACTGGTATCTTATGCCAATGCTGCTCGACAGGCCGTGCTGGACAGAACCTTACATAGACTACGACGCTCCCACAAACACCAGCGAGATGCTCACAAGCTACTGCCAGGCCATCAAGGACGGGGATGGCAACATGGTGGGTGTCATAAACACCAGCCTCTCGCTCAACTGGCTCTCACAGACCATTTCCAACGTGAAGCCATATCCCAATTCTTACAGCATAATGATTGGACGAGGAGGCACATTCTTCGTGCATCCCGACACCAGCAGGATAGCATGCGAGACAATCTTCACACGCACGCTAGAAAGCCCCGACACGGCAATGACGGCACTGGGACATGCCATGCAGAGCGGACAGGAGGGCATGAAACCCATGAACGTCAACGGTCAGGACTGCTATGTGTTCTACAAGCCCCTCGCCGACACAGGATTGAGCATGGCCATAGTATGCCCGGAGCAAGATGTATTCGGAGGATTCGACAGGCTGCGCCATGCCGTCATGAACATTGTGGTGGCGGGACTCATCCTCATGCTCTTCTTCTTCATGCGAATCATAGGGCGTGAACTAAGTCCGCTGCGACGTCTGGCACGTGAGGCCGAGTCCATAGCCGCCGGGCAGTTCGATGCAATGTTGCCGGACCTGAAACGCTCTGACGAGATAGGGCAGCTCAGCAACTCGTTTGCCGGAATGCAGCAGTCACTCGTCAGATACATCAGTGAACTCAGGGATACCACCGCCCAGAAAGCTTCCATAGAGAGGGATGTCCACATAGCAAGCGGGATACAGATGGGCATGCTGCCAAAGGACTTCCCGACCTATCCCGACCGTAACGACGTGCAGCTCTATGCATCACTCACGCCGGCAAAGGAGGTGGGAGGCGACCTCTTCGACTTCTTCTTCCGCGATGACAAACTCTTCTTCTGCATTGGCGACGTCTCAGGCAAGGGCATTCCGGCATCACTCGTCATGGCGGTGACAAAGGCGGTGTTCAGGTCTGTCGCTGCACGCGAGACAATGCCTCACCACATCGTCACGACGATGAACAGGACCATGGCAGAGATGAACGAAAGCAACATGTTCGTCACACTCTTCGCCGGAGTGCTCGATCTGGCAACGGGGCAGCTGCTTTACTGCAACGCAGGCCACGACGCGCCGATGCTCATCGGTGCCGGACTCGGAACCCTGACATGCGACTCAAACATACCACTGGGCTTCATGAAGTCGTGGGAATACACATTGCAAGAGGCGCATATCTTCACTGACACCACCATATTCCTCTTCACCGACGGCCTCACCGAGGCCATGGATGCCGATAAAGAGCAGTTCCGAATCGAGAGAGTCGAGGAGGTCGCTCAGAAAGCTCTCAGAAACAGACAGCTGGAGCCAAAGGTGTTCATAGGACTGATGAGCGATGCCGTGCATCGGTTTGTGGGCGATGCCGAGCAGAGCGATGACCTGACCATGATGGCAATACAATACCTCAAGAAGAACGAGGGCGTGACAATCCACAAGACGATAAACCTCACCAACGACACCAACGAGGTGCCGAGACTCAACGATGCCGTGACGGAGCTGTGTCAGCAGGCAGGATGCCCGACAGAGCTGACAATGCAGCTGAAGCTCGCCGTTGAGGAGGCCGTGGTCAACGTCATGGCATACGCCTACCCGGAAGGCACAAAAGGCAACGTCACCTTCGAGTTCCAAGCCTCGGACATGATGCTCAAGTTCACCATCATCGACAACGGCAAGTCTTTCGATCCCACAGCCCATCCTCAGACAGACACTACGCTGCCGGCTCACGAACGACAAATCGGAGGACTGGGCATACATCTCGTACGACAAATCATGGACAACGTGGCATACCAGCGCATTGACGGACTCAACGTGCTCACGCTGACAAAACACATATAACACTTTCTTATGCAAACAACGATACAGGAGCAAGACGGCAACGTGGTTGCCATACTGCAGGGAAGCCTCGACACGGCTGCTGTGCCGGAAACGGAAGCTGCGATGTCACCTCTGTCAGATACCGGCGGCAAAGACATCATCATCGACTGCACAGACCTGCAATATATATCATCGGGAGGACTGCGCTTATTCCTCGGCATACTGAAGAAAGCCGAGGAACACGGAGTCAGCGTGTTCATCAAAGGCATATCTAACGACGTCAGGGCCGTCTTTGCCATGACGGGATTCAACAATATCTTCAAGTTCAAGTGACAAACATCGTAAGACTTGACTCACACGGAGAGATGCTCATGCAGCAGTATCGGCAACTGCTGCCCACACTCCGGCAGCTGGCACAGGATGCCAACGCCAGAATCAGAAGGGCTCTCGACGAGCAGGGAATATACGTCACCGCCGTAGAGCACAGGGTAAAGAGCGAGGCATCACTCGCCGGGAAACTCGAACTCAAGGGCGCTAAGTACAAGTCCATAGACGACATCACAGACCTCGTGGGCATAAGAGTCATAACTTTCTATACCGATGAGGTTGACAAGGTGGCGGTCATCGCACAGCGTATCTTCGACATCGACTGGGATGAGAGCGTAGATAAACGCAAGCTGCACCAGCTCGACGCCTTCGGCTACAACTCCCTGCACTATATCTGCAGGATGCCGGGCGGAGGGCCGCGCTTCGAGTTGCAGATGCGCACGGCACTCCAGCACGTGTGGTCAACCATGACGCACGACACCGATTACAAGAGCGACATCAAGATCCCATCCGAATATCTGCGGCAGTATAGCCGTCTGGCCGGAATGATGGAGCTTATCGACGATGAGTTCAGCAGGCTCAGACTACTGCTCTCCGACTATCGTCGCAAC
>Ga0247610_10005841_pt1 | contig 12882 bp, 12 predicted proteins | sample 174DNAGHGhighgp2_FD_193483 | JGI IMG/M metagenome (GOLD analysis project Ga0247610, IMG submission 193483) | Sheep rumen microbial communities from Palmerston North, Manawatu-Wanganui, New Zealand - 1742 DNA GHGhigh gp2 | ecosystem: Host-associated > Mammals > Digestive system > Stomach > Rumen...
TTCGCTGTGGGCGGAGTAATCCATATTCTCCAGGCAGAAGAGTTCAATCACGTTTTTGACCATATCCGCGTCAGCGTCCACCGGGAATCCGGCAGCCAGCCAGTAAGCATAGGGCCCTTCGTTATACTTGGCCAGATCATCCACATTGCTGCCGTAACGGAATTCCAGATGGAAGGTAGTGGCGGGAGTATCAGGCATCATGTAGAAATACTTGAATTCACCTGCGTCCTCATCCGCGGTTTCGTAAAGATACCCTTCCATCATTCCAGCGAGGCTCAGCTTGCAGACGTAAGCGTATTCATGGCTGAATACCTGACTGCCGCTTTTGTCCGCGCTGCTGATCGTCGCGCCGTCAAAGGTGATGGTGGAAACACCATTGATAAACAGGCAGTCAAACTGCGCTCCGCCCGAACCGTCGCCGAACGCGTCAATCGCTTCCTGGCCATAGATTGTTCCGTTGCAGGCACTCTTAAGCATCTCCGCCACCTGAGGAGCTGCTTCTTCACCCACTACGGCAATGCAGGGATCCAGCCACAGCTGATCATATTCCGGTTTGGTGATCACAGGAAACAGCGGTTCATAGGTGCCCTTGATGTTTTCCAATAGTGCCGCTGCTTCAGAAGCGTCTTCAGAAAGAAATGCTTCATCCGCCGGAACGACCTGGCCGACAAACGCAGCATCTTCAAAAGCAACGCTGTCTTTTTTCAGAATGCGGACATCGACATTGCTGTTGATACTTTCTGCAGAAATGTTGCGGTCTGTAATGTCCAAAGGCGTACCGTTTTCTCCGGCTAATTGACAGTTCAGTGCCTGGCCAATCAGCATACCTGTTTTGCTTTCTTCAAGATCCTCGGTGTCCGTTATGATGGAGACATTAGACAATGTACAATTATCAATCAGAAAACTATGAAGAGGTCCGCCTTCCGAGAAGCTGCCTCCGACAACGCCGCCGACGCACGGAATACTGTCTGTAACTGTAATTGTGACATTTTCCAGGGTGCACCCGCCGATCAGCATTCTGGGATCATCCGGATTCTTCAGTTCGACTCCGGCGCTTCCTGTGAGACCACCCACATAAGCGCCCTTTCCGCTGATTGTAATTTCCACATCGCTGATCCGACAATTCTTTACATACCATTCATTGACGTCAAAATCGTCCAGATTGATACATCCAGTCAGTCCTCCCAGCCAGTTGCCGCTATCCATTCCGAACATCGGCACACCTTCCATGGTGCCGCTTAATGTGCTGTTTTTAACAGTACAGTTCTCCAGAACAGGCTTGGAAAAACCACCGCCAAGAATACCCGAATTTCCTCCGGGAGCAGCAATTACATCCGTGTTCTCGACATCGCAGTTAACGCATTTGGAACAGGTAAGGCCGCCGATAATGCCACCCGACATGACCATTGTGCTTTCAACCTTATTTCGTCCGGTCGCTTTCAGGTCTACATTATCGACTGTGCATTCGAAGGCATAACCGATTGCTCCGCCAACCAGCATCATGCCCTTTACATTTATATCCTGAAAAACTACATTTTTAACAACACTGCCGCGCCCCACGCAGGCAAAGAAACCAATACCGAACATTTTCTCCATATCCGCAGATGCATCAATCGTAACATTAGAGATTGTATGCCCGTTTCCGTCAAACACACCGGTAAAGGCCATTTCAGGAACCGGATCTTCTCCTTCCGGACTGTTAGGGTCCATGACATAAGTACCGATCATCGGCCAGTTATCATAAGAAGAAAGATCAATGTCAGCTGTCAGGACATAATGCCCGGAAAGATTCTGATTGATTGCGAGCAATTTTTCTGCGGAATCAATTTCGATTATTTCTGAAGAAACTTCTGTCGTTGTTTCTCCCTTTGTAAACTGGAAAACTAGCTCGGGATAACCAAAAGAAGCAACTGTCACAGTATACTGCTTCCCGTCCTCGAACAGGGGACTTTCATCACCGTTACGTGCCTTCACAACGCCATCCACATTTAATGCGCCGTTTTCATCCAATGCAACGAAACTGCCCACGGTCCCGTGGTGTCCGACAATTTCCTGCTCAACAGCTTTCTCAGCACCGTCAGCCAGAATCTGTACATGCTGGATGTTTTTCAGATAATCAGCCATACTGCCGTTCTTCAGGACGATCGCTTTTCCATCGAATGAAATATCATCCGCTGTCAAGCCGCTGTCAATGATGAAATACGGAGCCTGAGCCGCAGCCGGTCCGCCTTCAAAAGCCGGAGAACGATAGGTTCCAGACCTGTCCGCAACATTCACATAATAATATCCGGCCTTCAGAACAGTTGTTTCCTGGAATGTAATAACAAGCTTTCCGTCCCTGAGCTCTGCCGTGTAGCTGTCAGCCGGAATGATTTCATCATTATAAACACTCCAGCGAATATCAATAACCTGCAAATCAAAATCTTCCGGCAGTTCATTTTTCAAGGTGATCGTATTTCCTTCAATGCTTTCCAGAGGAAGGACATTTCCTTCATTGGGAAGGAACGTTTTCCCTTTTTTACCTTCCATCGCATTGATGACGGCTTCCTGAGCAGCTGCGCTGACCATAGTTGCACCGGAGACTGCGTCAGTTCCGCCGGAAGTCATATCCATTGCCTTTACTTCGTCCAACGTCTTTCCGACAAATTTGTCCAGAAGTCCGCCGTTGATTGCCGCGTCGAAGTAAGGCTTGTTTTTTGTAGCCCAGAATTCTTCATTGCCTTCCTGTACGGAACCGGCTGATCCGGTACCGTTATCCTTTACAGAAGTAATGATGCCGTTATCATCCACTTCAACAATCAGTTTTACATTATAGAACGGGGGATGAATGAAAGGCGTTGCTGAAGGATAATTCCGCTGATCCACATTAGCATCACCTTCCAGTGACTTTTCAGCAAACGCAGAGACAGCAGTAAATATCAGACAGAAAGTCATCACCATGGCAAAGATTGAACGAATCTTCTTCATAACGGTATAATTCCTTTCCTCAGTATTCCAGATTTAAGCAATTGCAGCGCCCAGCGCCTTGCAGGCTGTCAGCGCAGCATCGTCCGGCGCGTTATTTGCTTTCACGCTTTCGGCGGCCAGGGTAATCCCTTTCTCCGCGCATCGCGCTTCCCAGTTTTCCAGCCATTCGCCCGTGCCCCAGTCGTAGCTGCCGAACAGTGCGACCTTCTTGCCGGGAAGAGCGGGCTCAATGGTCTCCAGCATCGGCTGGAATTCACTGTCCTCCAGTTCCTCCGAACCCATAGCAGGGCATCCGAGCGCAACGGCGTCATAGCCATCCACTCCGTTTACATCCGCGCAGGACAGCAGATCAACCTCCGCTCCCGCCGCTTTTGCACCTTCCGCAACAGCGATCGCCATTGCCTCCGTGTTGCCGGTACCGCTCCAGTAGATCACAGCAACCTTGCTCATCGTAGTAAGTCCATCCTTTCTTTTATGGTCTATCCCATTCCCTTGCGGGAACCAGAACAGCAAATTTCAGGCTGTTACCGTCAGCCTGTCCAGGGAATATCCCTGGCGGTAACGCAGCAGATAAACCTCCGTGCACCGTTTGCAGCGCGCGAACTGCCGGGAAGCGCCTTCCACGTCGTCATACACCTTCCAGATGCCGGAAAGCTTGCAGGCGTGCTTTCGGTGCATAAACCCTTCCACATCCGCCGGAGGGTATCCGAGAAACAGTCCTACTTCATGGGGGAAATCCTGATCATCGCGAAGCCTGGCAATTAGCTGAGCTATGCAACCATTTGGATTTCCGCAGGTATATCCGCATTCGGCAAGAAGCTGCACGGCTAGATCGTTCTGAAGATCCTTCGCCAGCATTTTGGGCCGGTACAGATAAACTAATGCGTGCCCATCATTCCAGCGCAGTGGAATGACGCGGAGCCCTTTGGGTCCAAGGATCTGATTCAGCTGTCTCAGTTCAGTAGTCATTTCCTCTTTGCTGTTAAACGGACAATTGAACATGTTGCCCGTTTTCAGGCTGGCCATGGTCGGCGCGCAGCACCGAATCAGCATTTCATTGGACATGGCAGCCTCCTTTTGCCTGATATTGATTAGTTTTATCTAACCCTATTCCCTATAAAAAGCCGCGTGTTGATCCGATCCGTTCTGAAACGCGCAGCACATAGGTTAGTATTAACTAACGTCAGTACAATAACATGACTATGCAACCTTGTCAATTATCTGACTGTCCTATTATTTGCTATTTCTGTTACCAATAAAAAACAGTTGACATGAGCGTAGAAAACAGTGTATTCTATCGAACGTGGCGAATGATGTTCGCTAAAACGCAGAGAGGAGAGAGACGCATGATACGGGACAAAGCCGGTCATCACGAACTGATTATGGCGGCGGCCTGGCAGGAATTTCTGACCTATGGGTTTGCCGACGCATCAATGCGCCGTATTGCTTCTTCCGCGGGAATGAGCGCTGCCGGATTGTATAAGCACTTCCCCAGCAAGGAGGAGATGTTCGCTGCACTCGTGGAACCTGCCTTTCAGGGACTGATGGCGCTGTACCGCCAGGAAGAAGCCGCGGAAAAGGAAGCGCTGAAAGCCGGTACTGTCACAGAGAAGTGGCAGTCAGGTGGCGAGGCCCGGCTGGCCATGACCTATATCTACGATCATCTGGATGCTTTCCGGCTGTTGATCTGCAAATCTCAGGGGACGCGCTACGAATCCTTCCTCCACGACCTGGCCGCGGAAGAGGAAAAGACGACGATGGCAATGATGGACCTGCTGAAGGCCAACGGCGGTCACATCAATGAAGTGGACAGAAGAGAACTGCACCTTCTGGTATCTGCCAATGTGAACGCGGTTTTTCAGGCTGTGGAGCATGATTTCACCCGGGAGGAAGCCCTGCGCTACGCCGATACGCTGGATCGCTTTTTCTCCAGAGGCTGGCAGGTTTTCTTCGGTTACTGAGCCCTTTATTCCTTTGTAATATAAGGGCGTTTTTAACGCCGTTATGTTAGCCAAAACTAACTCATATCAAGGGAGGTCGATTTCCACATGGAAAAGACAATCAATCCGGGAAAGGCGCGAAAGCGCAGCACGCTGAGCTGGATCATGGAGTTCGCAGGGAGCCGAAGAGGCAGCTACGCGCTGAGCGTGGTTCTGGCAATTCTGAGCGTTGTCAGCGGTTTTGTTCCTTACATCTTTCTGGCAAAGATCGTAAGAGGACTGCTGGAGAAGACGGCTGATTTCCAGTACTGTCTGAGCCAGTGCCTGTGGATGGCCCTGTTCTTCGTGCTGTGTCGGATCTTTCACGCTTTCTCTACGACGCTGTCGCATAAAGCCACCTTCGAGGTGCTGGCCAATATCCGGCGCAGGCTGACCAAAAAACTGGCCAGGATGCCCCTTGGCGATGTGCTGGACGAATCTTCCGGCACCTACAAGAACATCATCGTGGAGCGGGTGGATTCCATTGAGACGACGCTGGCGCACATGATCCCGGAGGTGACATCCAACCTGATCATCCCGTTCGTGATCTTCGGCTATATGGTAAAGATCGACTGGCGGCTGGCGCTGCTGTCGCTGATCACGGTTCCGGTCGGCTTGTTTTTCTTCGCCCTGATGATGCGGGGCAGCAAGGAGAGCTACGAGAATACGATCGTCAAAACCAAGGCGCTCAATGATACTGCCGTGGAATACATCAACGGGATCGAGGTCATCAAGGCTTTCGGCAAGGCCAAAACCAGCTATGAGAAGTTCGTAATCGCGGCGAAGGAAGGCGCGGACTGCTTCATCGAATGGATGCGGCGCTGCAATGTCGACCAGAACGCCGCGCTGGTGCTGATGCCCGCGACTCTGCTGGCGCTGCTGCCTTTCGGCGTCTCGTATTTCCTGAACGGCGCGGTATCAGGACCGGACCTGCTGATGCTGATCATCCTGTCGCTTGGCCTCATCACGCCCTTTGTCATCGCGACCAGCTATATGGACGATCTGTCCAAGATGGGCACAATTGTGGGCGAAGCGACCGGCATCCTGGAGAAGCCGGAACTGGTTCGCCCGGATATCCTGAAAACGCAGCCTGATGGCAGCGAAATCACGCTGAAAGACGTGCATTTTGCCTATAAGAAAGAAGAAGTGCTTCATGGCGTCAGCCTGACCATCCGGGAAGGCACGGTAAACGCCCTGGTAGGCCCTTCCGGCTCCGGCAAGTCCACCATCGCCAAGCTGATTGCTTCCTTCTGGGATGTGGGCAGCGGAAGCATTAGTTTCGGCGGCGTGGACATCCGGGAAATCCCGCTCGATGATTACCAGAAGAAGATCGCTTATGTATCCCAGGATAATTACCTGTTTGACATGAGCGTGATGGAAAACATTCGCCTCGGCAACCCCAAAGCCACGGATGAACAGGTGATGAACGCTGCGAAAGCCTGCGGCTGCCATGATTTCATCTTGGGGCTGGAAAACGGATACCAGACAGTCTGCGGCGGCGCAGGAAGCCATCTGTCTGGCGGCGAACGCCAGCGTATTTCCATCGCCCGGGCTATGCTGAAAAACGCGCCCATTGTCATTCTGGACGAAGCGACCGCTTACACCGATCCGGAAAACGAAGCGCTGGTGCAGCGCAGTGTGGCGAAGCTTGTGCAGGGACGTACGCTGCTGGTGATCGCGCACCGGCTGTCCACCATCGCTTCCGCCGATCAGATCATTCTGATCAATGACGGCAGAGTGGAAGCGGCCGGAACCCAGAAGGAACTGCTGCAGAACAGCGATCTGTACCGCAGGATGTGGCAGGCGCATATCGCGGCGAAGGAGGGCGAAGAGAATGTTTAAGACACTGAAGCAGTTCTTTGATTTCTGCAACAAAGAGGATCGGAACAAACTGTATCTGGCCATCGTGCTGGGGGTCATCAAAGCGATTTTTGCCGCATTGCGGATCACAGCCATTGCCGTAGTGGTCAGCGGCCTGGTTAACAATGACATGAGTTCAAAGCACCTGTGGCTGGCGCTGGTTATCATGGCGGTTTCGGTGCTCGGCCAGTTCTGCATCAACCTGAAAACTACCATGCTGCAGTGTGAGGCCGGTTATCACTCCTGCGCAAATAAGCGCATCGAGATCGCGGAGCACCTGCGCTATCTGCCCATGGGTTTTTTCAACAAAAACTCTCTGGGATCCATCACCAACGTGACCACCAACACCCTGGAAAGCCTGGCGGATATCGCTACCCGCATCGTCATGATCACCACCCAGGGGATCCTGACAACAGCGGTTATTGCCTGCTTCGTGCTGGCTTTTGACTGGCGCATCGGCCTCGTGCTCATCGCGGGTATCGTCCTCTATGTGCTCTTCAACACGATCATGCAACATGCCACAAAACCAGTTGCGCCGTTCAAGCATAAAGCGGACGAGGGCCTGGTAACCCAGGTGATTGAATACGTCCAGGGCATCGCGGAAGTTAAGAATTATTCCATGACGGACGATACGGCGAAAAAACTGGAAACAGCCATTGTGGAGAAGCAGAAGGGCGATACATACCTGGAATACGCCGTGATTCCGTGGGTCACGATGCAGAACATCGTCACCAAACTTACCGGGATCGTCATGGCCATCCTGTCGCTGAAATTCTACTTTGCCGGCACGATGGAGCTTCTGTACTGCATCATGATGATGATCTCGGCCTTCATGGTCTATGAAAGCCTGGATTCCATGAGCTCCTTTACCGCCCTGATGCGCAACATCCGGATCGCCGTCACCAAAACGAAAGAAATCCTGGATATGCCGCCTATGGACATCGACGGCGAGGAACTGACGCCTGACAGGCGGGATATCGAGCTGCGTGATGTGGGTTTTTCCTATGACACACGGAAGATTATCGACGGCGTATCCCTGACTATTCCCGAAAAGACAACCACCGCGTTTGTCGGTCCTTCGGGCGGCGGCAAGACCACCCTTTGCCACCTGATGGCCAGGTTCTGGGACGTGCAGGAAGGCCATGTGCTGCTGGGCGGACGGAACGTGAAAGATTACAGCTTCGATTCCCTGATGCGGAATTTCAGCTTTGTGTTCCAGAGCGTATATCTCTTTGAGGATACCATCGCCAACAACATCCGCTTCGGCGAGCCGGACGCGCCCATGGAGAAAGTGATTGATGCGGCGAAAAAAGCCCGCTGCCATGACTTCATCATGGCATTGCCGGACGGCTATGAAACGGTGATCGGCGAAGGCGGCGCCAGCCTGTCCGGCGGAGAAAAGCAGCGGATTTCCATTGCCCGCGCGATCATGAAAGACGCGCCCGTGATCATCCTGGACGAGGCTACCGCCAACGTCGATCCGGAAAACGAGACAGAGCTGACCGAAGCCATTGAAGCCCTGACGAAAGAAAAGACGATCATCATGATCGCGCACCGTCTGAAGACCGTCCGCCATGCGGACCAGATCTATGTAGTGGACAACGGTCACATCGTCCAGCAGGGCACCCATGGGGAGCTGATCGCGAAGGACGGGATCTACAAAACCTTTGTGGAAGGCAGACAGGAAGCTGCTTCCTGGAAGATTGCTTAGTTGTTTAGTTGTAACCCACCTGTACATTTTTTCTGCAGTCTGACCGAACAAGTCAGGCTGCTTTTTGCATAATGAACGTAAAACTGTTTATTCATTCCATAATCAGTGAGAAATTCCCTGATGCTATGATGCATACGGAAAAATCGAAGGAACTGGCTGAAAGTCGTCACGTGTTTATGAAAAGCTTCTTACAAGAATGGGAAAAGGAGCAAGGCAGTAATGAATGTGAAAGCTGTCTTTGAACGTTATTAAATCACCGTAGAGCAGTCGTAAGATTCTTCTTAACCGAGCCTGCAAACAACAACCACATGCCGATGGGCATTACTGCGGACTTCATAGATCCTCCAGTGTATATTTAAAATCACAAAGCTCGTCTCCGCGACCGATAGTTTTTGTTCTGCACCATTTGAGCCTTGGATGAATGCTTCCGAAGGACACATCATCTGAGTCACAGAAGACAGTAATGATCTCAGGGCATCCATATTCCCGGCAGAACTGAACATAGGGGCAACGAAGAACATGGTATTCAGTTTCATGCTCATTTACATGATCAATCCGGAATAAAAATGCCCCTGTCTCGGTTCTCTTTGGAGTCACAGACGGAATCCAATTACGTAGGAATAACTCGTCCTTTGCTTTCTGTTGCAGGTATGCGGCTCCCATTTTCGCCCCTTCCAGCCACATCTCGCGGAACAGAGGAAGTGCGTTCGCGGTGTTCTCCTGCAGCGTCCTGTACACGGCTATAGCCGGGAGAATGTAATGATGGCTTTCTTCCTTCAGTCCATCGTTATCATCAGCATGCTCAGATAGCAGAGAAGACAACTTATCCTGTAGCGCAAACATAAATGTCCCATAATCCATGTTTTCCCGGGACAAAATATCCGGAAGCGTCCTGAAATGTGGGTTCCTTTTAAGCCCTTCCATCAGCTCTTCGGTCATGTTATCATTTCACTCCTGGATTTACTGAAAAAGTGTACATATCCATGCGATCAAGGCCGAAACAGGAAAGCCAGCAATGATGTGAGAAAGATGGGTTTTCCAGTTATATCCAAACAGATACCTTCCAAGAACCGCTTTGGTTTGCGGGTAGTAATGCGGGAAGAAGTTAAACCCGGCGTTACACAGCAACACCCAGTCGAAAAAGATGATGTCGAACGCTTTAAGCCCGAGAAGCATCAATACAAATCTGACAAAAAACTGTCCGAAGCCAAATCCGTTTCTTATGCCGTCCCAGGCCCCAAGTACAAACGCCCCACCCATCAGGATAAACCCAAGAACGATCATTGCCCAACCGACAGCATGTTGCCCCCTGAATCGTTCCGGAACGTGATCTGGCGTAACCTCCTGTACTTCTCTCGGCGCAGATGAAAAGAACCGTTTGTCCTGAATAAAACCTACGCCGCCCCAAAGTATCAGGAACAAACCAGCCATCAGCATGATGGAACAAATCAAAGTAATCAGCATTCTTATGCTCCTTCTTTCCAGAATAATATGTGCCGGATTTGTTCTTTATTTCCTTTTCCACGGTAAGCATCTGTTGACTTGTTTCAGATACGTTGCGTATTCCTCACCATAGAGATCAAGCAGCCATTTCTCCTCGGTGTTTTTCAGCGCTACGGTCATGATCATCCAGTTGATCACGGGCGTAATCAGTATCCACGCATTCGCCCACATCAGGCTTATACCGGTGATTATGATCCACCAGCCGCTGTACATGGGATTTCTTACCCATGCATAGATGCCGTCGGTTTTCAGTTCGTTTTCAGTTATGTTTTTATCCATGCCGGAACGCAATGCGCCAATATACCAAATTAATGCGCCTGCAATAATAAGAACGCCGCCTGCTATCCGAAAAATCCAGGTCCACGGAGCAGATAATATTCCGATTTTGAAAACATAACTGAAGAGAATAATTCCCACGATCGTTACTGCTGCCATACCGTAAACAATGTACGGTCCGACACCATAGAGGGGAAGCTTTTGTCCATCTCTGACATAGTTCTTCATGCTTCATGCCTCCCATCAGGGTATAATGAATGTCATTATTCCAGCCAGAATTACGCACAGGATCGCGAAACCAACTGTTCCCACCAACCATTTCCCGATCTTGTCCTTCTGGTTAATATATGGCTTCAGATCTTCTGTCCCGGGAATCTCCCAAGCTTTTGTATGTCCAACCCAGTATTCATCAATCAGTAACCGGTCGATTACGTTGGTAATGGACAGAATGGTAAACATCTGCCAAAAGGCAGGCCAGAATCCTCTTGCACCGTTGATGATGTAAACACAGATGAAAAGGTAGACAAAATAAGACAAGATGCCAAGAGTTTTGAAGATTCGCTGGTTCTGTTTTATCTTTTCTTCGGTAATCAAGCTCAACTGAACGCATCTGTCCTGCACGTCCTTATGATAGAGAAACACCATACCTACAGCGCCGTTACGGATACCGATTGCGCAGTAAAGCCATAGCAGTGCCCCGAGAATTAATCCCTCAATGATGACTTTCAGAATCATTTCTGATTACACCTTCTTCAGATAGAAATCACAGCGCTCCGCGCCTTTGCCAAGCGTTCCCGTACGCTCAAACTTCAGGTGCGGCAGATCTCCATAGACACGTTCGTCATTCTCACAATAGATTCTTGTCAGTTCAGGACAGCCAAGCTCTGTGAAGTACCGACAATACGGGCAGGAATTGACATCCATTCGGTATTCGCCTTTTTTCTTCGGGTAGAATGTATTCTTGAAGCCGTTATTCGGTCCAAAAATCTTCCTTGTCAACGGATTCCACATTTTTATAAACAGGCTGGGCAATCCCGGGATCTTCATCAGCTTTTTCAGTTTCTTCGCGATATCCTCACAATTCCTGATTGCACCGTCTTCAACAACAGTGAAGGCTTCCTTCTCTCCGAGTTCTTCTTTTACAGTCAGATAAATCGCGGCGGATGGAAAGATCTTGTTAGTATGAGGTAGGACACCGTCAGGGAGTGCGCCATAATGTTTCATGATTTCATCCAGCTTCTCTGTGGCCTTCTTCCAAAGCTTATTGCTGTTGGAAGTCCTTTTATCCAGTTCCGTTTTAAAAACCGTTCTTTTTGCCATGATCTGTTCCGCTGTTTTCATCATCATGTCCTCCTCATAAAAGCTTCAATTTGTCTGACATACTCTCCGGTTTCCGCCGCCATATAACCGCAGTGTGGATATCCCGGCCTGATTGTCACCTCGGCTTTCGGCATATACACAGGAATTGTCTTTTTTGAATACTTCCAGTCAAAATCCTTCTCGCCGAAGTCCAGATGCAGCTTTTTCTGTTCCTCATTTGTCAGCGGCCGCAGATCGTAATGGCAGCATGCATGGCATATGGCATCGATATCCGAAACGGTAATCCGTTCGAAGTTCTTTGTCATCATCTTTGCGAAATCATAACCGTACATCTTCACCAGTGATGATGAGGCTTCCACATGGTTTTTTGCCAGCTTCTTTTTCCGGCTCCTGAATAGTTTTTTCATAAACCACTCGGCAAATCCGGCGTTTTCGCAAAGCGCCACACCGTCAAACCAGGCATGACAAACCGTGAAATCACTGTCAAAAAACAGGCGATAAGCTACAGCGACACCCAGAGAGGCTCCATAGAGCAAATGAATCTGCGTGCAGCCGATTTCCAGGAGGTAAGATTTCAGCTCCTTGTACTCCTGATCAGCAGATTGATACTGTCCAGCCTGCCCATGTCCGCCCTGATCCGGAGCAATAATATGGTATTCACCCATCAAATGAGGGGACATGAGGGAATATAGGTCGGCACCGGAAACCATCATCGGAGCCAACAGGATGATTGTCGGATTATCCCTGCTGCCATACTCATGGATGTACATCATAACACCTCCCTACTCGAATGTTAGCGTTAGCTAACCGCAATAAATATATTATATTCCAAATTAAGTAGAAAGCAAGATGCCATGATATTTATCATAACGAATCTCGAACCTTTCATATAAAAAACCCGCGCCAGGTTAATGGCACGGGTGTACTCGGAGCAGGGGATCACATTGCGGTAGGTATATCGGTTTCCTTTAAGTCCGTAAGAAGGGCATCCAGGTTCTTCAGAGTGATATCATGCTATTGGATATCCCCATGTACGGGAATGATGAATCTTGATGGATATTTCATTGAGAGGCATATGCTGCAGGTGGTGATATGTCAGCAGATCCTCGTTATCTTGTTCTTTGAGGCTGTTCATTTTCCCGGTGATGAAATCGACAAGCGCGGAATAGTAATCAGAAGCAATCCGCAATTCATGCTTCATATTTCGTTCTCTTTTTGTTGACTAATACTCAGCATTGGTAATCATATTGCTTGGTATTGCGGCAA
>Ga0247610_10005842_pt1 | contig 12882 bp, 6 predicted proteins | sample 174DNAGHGhighgp2_FD_193483 | JGI IMG/M metagenome (GOLD analysis project Ga0247610, IMG submission 193483) | Sheep rumen microbial communities from Palmerston North, Manawatu-Wanganui, New Zealand - 1742 DNA GHGhigh gp2 | ecosystem: Host-associated > Mammals > Digestive system > Stomach > Rumen ...
AAGTTTAGCAACCTGACCTCGCGAAAAAGCACAAAAACCTATAAAACAAACTAACAGGAGAAATTTCTTACTCATGATCCTCACCATTTCTTTGTTTGCAATTCATCGTACGCAATGCTGCATTTTGGAAAGCAACTCTATCAAGCTTCGAAGAGTTCGCATTATCCCTTTTGTAGATATAATGGTTTAGCACTTCGTCTAGCAGCTCATGAGTAAACGTGGCCGCTGGATTACCCGTTAAACCACCATCGTCTGTGCTTAAATTGTCTCTCACAGAATTATCCACACCTAAAAGATATGAAGAAAAACGTTTGCCCCATGAGGACGCCCCCCCTCCTTTATTCGGCAACGAAGTGAATTCTCCGGTTAATCTTCCACCTATAACGACACCATTTTCGTCTCTGATGGCCTCACTTTTTTTAAAAACAAAAGAAGGCGTATTTTCAACGATCTTTACAATAACTTTTTCTGAACGTGTAATAATATCTTGAAATCCATCTAACAATTTTTGCCTGTCAGTAGATGCATCTTGATAATATTGTTCATAATGACGCTCATTAATTGTTAATGTATAACCGGAAAATCGAAACAGATTATTCTTTCCAAAAATTTCTTTCAAATAAGATCTTATCATTTTTTTCGAAAAGTGGTCATAAGCGATAACTGTGTCTCCATTCGGATCCACCAACCTCACCGGATTATTCGCACAGTACACATACGGACTCAACGAAGGATATTTCCTCGCCATCGGGTCCACGCTCAGCCAAACGCTCAAATCCGAAGAGTAGTACCTTGCCCCGAAGTACGAGTACCCCGTCTCGGCAATGCGCAGGTGCAGGAGGAGGTTCCGCATGGGAATCTCCGCGTATCTCGCGTATCTGCGCGGAGAAAAGCACACAGATTCTGCGGGAGTCTGCGGGAGACATGGGCTATATGACGGAATCGGTCTCATCATCTTTTAGCGGCACAAAAGTACAAAAATTATTCCTTCACTTGCCGCATTGTTTTCAGCTTTTTGTCCCGGAGAAGTTCACCAGGCACTCGTCACCCCAAAACTACCCTGATCGACAAGGATGATGATGGAACTGCAAACCAAAAAAAATGTATCTTTGCCGATTTAAAAGTATATAAGGTAATCGTGGGAAAAACAGCCTTCAAAAGAGTGTTGAGGATTTCGGCATGGATTGTCGGGATTCTTCTGGCATTGGACCTGCTCCTTGTCGGATTGCTGTTTGTCCCATCCATACAAACATTTGTCGTTCACAAGGTTACAGAATCCCTCAACCAGTCGTTGGGCTTGGAATTGTACATCGGCAAGGTATACATCACCCCGTCGCTCAAGATAGTGGCGCACGATGTGGCAATCAAGGACCACCACAACGAGAACATGATTTATTCCGGTACGGTGAAGGGGCGTTTGCGTACTATCGAAACCGGACCGTTCCACCTTGGACTCGGAGATGTCTCCTTCAAGGACTTGGATGTGGTGTTGCGCACCTACAAGGGCGAGGAGACCCTCAACATTGCGAAATGGTCGGAGAAGTTCTCCTCCGACGACACGTCGGGAGTCTTCAAACTGACCTCCAACAAGGTCACGATTGAGGACGGGCGCTTCGTGCTCATCAACGACAACACCCGCGTGGTCTATGACCCTTCGGGACGCCCCGACATCGACTACTCATTCTTCGAGTTGGCCGACCTGAACATCAGGGCCAAAGACTTTGAGCTTGTCAACGACGACATAGCAATGGACATCCGCCAACTGTCGTTCAACCAGTACGGCGGGTTCCGGCTCAGGGAGTGTTCCGGCGACTTCCGAATCAACAGCACGGCGCTGGTTTTCGACAACATGAAACTAAAGACGCCGGAAAGCGACTTGGACATGGACTTGGCATTCCGCTACAGCACCTGGGCAACTCTCGGCGACTTTTTGGACTCCGTGCAAATCAACGCGGCAATCCGCCCGTCCACTTTGGCCATGGAAGATGTTGCGGGCTTCGCGCCGGCAATCCGGGGCATGGACGAGGTGTTCCATCTGAAAGCAGACACCGTGGACGGCACCGTCACGGACTTCCGGCTGCGCAACGTCACCGCAATGTGGAACGACCGCAATGTGCTGAGCGGCGACATCGCCATCCGGAATGTCATCGACATACTGAACGCCTACTTCGACGTGACTTTGGACACCACAATCGTCCATCTCCCCGACTTGGAGAAGTTCACTCTTCCAGGAGGCAAGTCGCTGAAAAAAAACGCATTGACAAAGGCCATCGGCACCGCCTCCCTCTCCGGGACCTTTATCGGGAACCTGTCCGGACTGAACACAGACCTTCAGGCGTCCACTGGCTTGGGGGCTGTGGAGGCGACGCTCACCACGGAGACCGTCGGGGGCAAGTTCCGGTTCAACGGGCAGGCCAGCTCTAAGAACTTCAACTTGGCAAAGCTGGCAAATGACCCCAAGACATTCGGCACTTGCGCCTTGGACGTGCAGTTCGACGGCCACACGGCTTCAACGGGGTTCACCGCCGAAAATCTCAGTTCAGTGCAGGCGCATCTCTCCGGAGATGTCACGAGATTCCCCGTCTTGGGCTACCCGCTCCGGAACTTGCACCTTGAAGGCGACTATCAGGAGGGGCTGTACAACGCCACGGTCAGTGCCGACGATCCGAACATCCAACTCTCCGCCATTGCACAATTTGACAACACGAACGAGGTGCCGTTCCTGCAAGGCAGCATCTCCCGCCTCCAACTGTCAGCGGGAAAAATCGGCCAGACATTACCGCCCGTGGACAGCGCGTCTGCCGAGGGAATCGACAAGGCGATAGCCTTCATACAGCGCAACCCCTCCACACAGCTCAGCTTCGACAACTTCCAGATAGCCATGCACGGTTCCAACTTGGACAACCTCAACGGCTACTTCGGCTGCGACAACCTCAAGTTGGTCTACAAGGACGACAGCCTGAGCAACGACCGGCTGCGTCTCACCACTTTCAACACCCCTAACCTGCACAAGTACCTCTTGTCGTCCAACATCTTAAACGCCACCTTCGAGTCCACCTACCCGATAGCCTCGGTCAAAGACTCCCTCCAAGAGATTGCGCATAACCTCTTCCCCGCCCTGGTGCCAGCCTCAAGCCAGACAGAGGGCGACAAGGGGACCGGCGGCTTCGCCCTGTCCAACGGCGGATACGTCAACCTTAACGTCAGGGTGTACAACACCTGGCAAGTCACCCGCCTGCTCTACCCGGACATGTTCATCGCCCCCGGCTCATACGTCGATGTCGCCATCTCCGCCGACCATTCCGACGACAAGGTCAACATCAGCCTGCCCTTCTTCAGCATACGCAACAAGGTGCGTCTCCACAGATTCACCATGGACGGCACCACCGTTGACAAGGCCTTGCGCATGAACGTGCACGGCGACTCGGTGATTGTCTTCATCGGCAGCGGGAAGTTGCCTTTCACGCAGCTCAACATCGGAGCCACGGCGTCGGACAACAACATCTCCTACGACCTGTCGTGGTTCAACACATTCAACTCAGACAGCAACATCTCTGTTCTTTCCGGCACGGCCAACGTGGCGCAGACCGACGACATCGTCATCCGGCTGCATCCGTCAAAGATTTTCCTGAAGGACTACAAATTCCAATTCAACGAGCAGAACGCCATCCACATCAAGCCACATCGCTACGAAATCGAGAATCTGGTGATCACCACGCAGGGCAGTTCCATCGGGGTGGACGGCGCATACGACACGAAAGACAGCAGCCGCATGTCATTGGCGGCCACCAACATCGACATTTCGCTCATCAACCCGCTGCTGGACGGGATTTCGTTTGGCGGGCTCCTTTCCGCAAACCTGAACCTGGTGAATCGGGACAACCGCCGCCTCATCTACGGCAAAATCATCACCGACGAGCTGAACATGAACGAGACGCGTTTAGGGGATTTGTTCCTGGTGGCGGGTCTCAACAACGAGAACAAGATGCGGTTCACCGGCGGGCTTTTCAACAGTTCCGTGCAACGCCTCGACTACAACTACCTGAGCGGTTTCTCCATCCGGGACTTCCAGAAGGAGGCCAACATCATCGCGAATGTGAACGGCACCTACGAGAACAAGGTCTTCGATGTCCGCGCACAGTTCGACACTCTTCAGACCGCCTTCCTCGAGCCGTTCCTCAGCTCGTTCAGCGACCAGCTCGAGGGCATCGCGTCGGGCGACGTCCGTTTCCATGCCGCCCCGGACTCCACCTATTTGGACGGCAAGGTGCATGTGTTGGACGCGCAGTTGGGCATCGCGGCTTTGGGCACACACTACAACATCAAGGAGCAGGACATCCTCCTCACCCCGGCCGGCATCTCTTTCCCGAACGTGCAATTCACCGACAAGGACGGCAACACGGCCACACTGACGGGCGACATCCGCCACAGCATGTTCAAGGACATGCGGCTTGACATGCACATCACCACGAACCGCATCTTGGCCATCAACACGCCACGCACCACCAACTCGCTGTTCTACGGCAGCGGCTATGTGCAGGGCGAGGTGAGCATCAGCGGCAGTGGGAACGAGCTCCGCTTTTTCGGCCCAGGCATCAAGACGCTCAGCGGATCCAAAATCGAGCTGATGGTCAGTTCCGCCAACTCGGCATCCGAAACGGACCTCATCCAGTTCAAGCCCCGCACAGAGCTGGAACAGGAGATTGAGAGAATCGAGAAGGAGACCTCCACGAACCTCAACTTCGACTTCACGTTCGACGTCACGAACGACGCAGACGTGGTGCTCCACCTCGAATCCCTTGGCGGAACCCTGAACGCCCGAGCCGACGGGCGGTTCCAGTTACTTTACAAGTCAAACGACGGGCTGAACCTGTTCGGGAATCTCCTGTTGCACTCCGGGGATGTCAAAATCTCGCTCTTCGACGTAGTGAATGCCAAATTCACCCTGGTGCAGGGCGGAAGCATCAACTTCGACGGCCCGTTAGAGAACATGACCGTCAACATCAACGCCTACAAGTCGTCCAAGGCCTCTTTGGCGAACATCATCACCTCCGAGAACACCCCGTCAACAAAGGTGGACGTGAACGCGTACATCCACTTGAACGGTCCGCTGATGCAACATATCGAACCGACGTTCAGCTTCGAGCTCCCGAACAGCAGCAGCGAGGTGCGTACCCTGTTCTACACGGCCATCGACACACTCAACACCGACAACATGACCAAACAGTTCGCCTACTTTCTGGTGACCAACAGTTTCATGCCCGAGTCCATGTTTACCGGACTGCTGAACAACATCAACGGCATGGGCCTCTTCAGCAACATGGTCAACAACGTGCTCAGCAACGTTATCGACAGCAAGAAGGCCTCGTTCGGAATCACCTACAACCAGGCCACGGAGACCACCTCTGCGGAGTACGGCCTGAGGGCGAACGCGAATCTCCTTCAGGACCGGGTCGTCATGTCCACCCGCATCGGATACTATGACGACCGGAAGGTGACAGACGCCTACAGCAACATCTACGGCGACTTCTCGGTGGAGTATCTCATCAACAAGGCCGGCACCTGGCGGCTGAAAGCCTACACGTACATCGGCCAGCGCGACGACACGCACTATTACGACAACCCAAACAACTACGTCGCCGGGGTCGCACTGTCGTACAAGCAGAACTTCGACATCCGCACGCGGAACCGGAACAAGAACAAAAAAGAGGTGAAGAAAACAACAAAGAAGAACAAATGAACAACAACAGCAAAAGCATTATCGCCATATTTATCGGTTTAGCCATCATCATCTTTCTGGTATGGTTTTTCTCCGATATTGTCATCTACATCTTCATCGCTTTCGTGCTCTCGCTGTTAGGCTCCCCTATAGTGAAGTTGCTGACCAAAATACGCTTTGGGAAATGGCATTTCCCGCGTTCCCTGGCCGCCGGCATCGTACTGTGCATCATCATTGCGGTGGTGAGCCTGCTGTTCTACCTCCTGATCCCAGCGTTGGTGAACGAGGTCAAGTTCCTGACCACCTTGGACTTGAGTTCCGTTGGCGAGAGCATCCAGGATTGGCTGAACCAGTTTGACAAGCCCCTGCGGAAATACGGCATCCTGGGACGCCGCCAGCATGTCACCGACTTGATGAACGAAGAGTTCACCTCGTTTGTCAGGAAGATTGGCATGTCCAACATCGTCACAGGGACGGCAAGCCTGCTCAAGACCCTGTTTGTGGCCACGTTCTCCATCCTGTTCATGACCTTTTTCTCGCTCAAGGACCACAACATCTTCTTCAAGATGATCCGCAGTTGGCTGCCAAACAACGTGCAGGACAATTTCGACAACATCCTGGAGGCCACGGGCTCGCAGGTGTCCGCCTACTTCAGGGGGGTGCTGACCGAGATGTTCATCGTCGGTTTCTTGGAGTTCCTGATCTGCGGAATCCTGGGGGTTCCCAACGCGCTGCTCATCGGTTTCATCGGGGGGTTGCTGAACATCATCCCCTACGTGGGGACGCTCATTGCGGTGACGGTCAGCATCCTGGTCGGCATCACCTCCCTGCTGCCCCTATCCCCAGACATGTCGATCATCTGGGCGACCGTCATCAAGGTCGCGGCGGCATTCTTCGTGGCCAAGATGGTCGATGACTTCATCCTGCAGCCCTTCATCTACGGCAAACAGACGCACTCCCATCCGTTGGAAATTTTCATCGTCATCCTGATGGCCGGATACATCGGCGGGGTCTTCGCCATGATATTCGCCGTACCCGCCTACACTCTCCTGCGCATCGTTGTCAACGAATTCTTCGGCTCGAAGTTCGCCTCCGCCGACGAAAGGGAAAAGATGCTGTCAGACGATTAAGACATGAATCAAGCAGCAACAATCAACCAAGAATTAAAACCGAAAATAAACACAAAAGCCAAAACAGCAATCCATAAACCAACAACCATCACCCCCAACAACCATCACCCCCAATAACCCATAACCTATAACCCATAACCTATAACCCATAACCCTTACTATGACAAATTTCGGATTTACGATAAAAAAGACGCGCTCGTTTAATTTGAGCCAAGCGGACATGCGAAAGGCCAACGAGCTTCTGCGCGAGGTGCCGTCCTACCGCAAATGCATCGGCTGCGGCGGCTGTGCGGCCACCTGTTCTGCCCGCCAGTTCACGGACTTTGACATCCGCAAGGTGCATAACACCTTCCGCCGGGGACAATATGAGAAGCTCTCCGAGGAGCTCCGCAAGTGCATGTTGTGCGGGAAATGCACCCTTGTTTGCCCCCGAGGCGTCAACCTCCGCTCGCTGATTATCAACATGCGCCAGTTATTAACCCCGTCAAACGAAACCTTCTAAACTATGGCAAACTTTCATCCTTTCGTAGTGCCTTTCGTATTAGGGGCCGTCGGTCTCTTTGTCATCTGCGGCTACAAATACGTGCGCTGGATCAAGCAGTTCGACCGGAAGCAGCAGGCCCTCATCAAGAAGAACATGTTCTCCACACGGATTCTGCCCGCCATCTGGGAGATGTTCTGCGAGTGCCTTCTGCACCTTCGCATCACCAAGAAGAACTGGCGGTTGGGCTACATGCACCGCAGCATCGCCTTCGGCTGGTTCCTGCTCATCGTGGTGGGTGCCATCGAGAGTCGCATCGGCATCAAGGGGCCGTTCCACTTCTGGTGCGCCATCTTCTACCGCTTCTTCCACCACACTCCGCCGGTCAACGGCACGGAGATGTTCTTCACACAGCTCATGGACCTGATACTGCTCTACGTGCTTTCCGGCATCTTCCTCGCCTTCGTGAAAAAGGTCCATTCCCGTTTCCTCGGGATGAAGCGCACCACCCGACATACGGTCATGGACACCACCGTGAAGATAGCGCTGTGGGCCATCTTCCCGTTGCGGCTGCTCAGCGAATCGGTCACGGCGAGACTCTACGGCAACGGCGGTTTCCTCACGCAGACCCTCGGCGACCTCTTCAGTCGCCCTGCGGCCGACTTCCTTGAGCTGCCCCTTTGGTCTCTCTACTCCATCGCCCTCGCCGTCTTCTTCCTCATGATGCCCTTCACCCGCTACATGCACATCTTCACCGAGGTTTTCCTCATCTACTTCCGCAAGTTGGGGCTCCGCGACAGCGCGAAGATGACCGGCTACACCAAATTCGAGCTGAGTGCCTGCTCGCGCTGCGGCATGTGCATCGACCGGTGTCCGCTCTACAACACGTTAGACATCAATGATGTGCAAAGTGTCTATCTGCTCCGGAACCTCCGGAACCTGGAACACCATCAGGACATCCTCGCCGCCGGCAAGAACTGCCTGATGTGCCATCAGTGTGCCGAAGACTGCCCCGTGGACATCGACCTGATGAGCATCCGCCGCATCTCCCGCGACAAGGGCGCCACCGACATGGCCGACAACTACCGTTACTTAGACAACGTGCAGGGGTTCAACGCCATCGGCCGGGTGGCCTACTTCGGGGGCTGCATGACGCAGCTCACCCCGGCCATCTCCGAGGCGATGAAGACCCTCTTCGAGGCCGCCGGCGTGAAGTACTGGCACTTGGACGGCGACCGTGCCATCTGCTGCGGCCGTCCGCTGATGCAGCAGGGATTCAACAAGCAGGCGGCCGACCTGCGCCGTAAAATCACTGAGCTGATCGGCTCCTGCCACGCCACAGCACTCGTCACCTCCTGCCCCATCTGCTACAACACCTTCACCCACGAGTACCACCTCAACATCCCCGTTTACCACCACACCCAATACCTCGACATGCTTATAAAAAGCGGCAAACTCACTGTGAAGCAATCCGACACGACGTTCACCTACCATGACCCGTGCGACCTCGGACGCGGCTGCGGCATCTACGAGCAGCCCCGTGCGGTGCTGAAAGCCATTGGACAGCTGAAGAATATCTCCGCAGAGAAAGAGAACAGCGTCTGCTGCGGCATGAACCTCGGCAACACGGTACTTTCGCTCGACCAGCAGACGAAGCTCCGCGACAAATCCCTGCGGATCCTCACCGAGCCGAACCCCGACGTGGTGGTCACCGCCTGCCCGATGTGCAAGAAGGCCTTCCGCCACGGCACCGAAACGAACGTGAAAGACATCGCGGAAGTGGTGGCGGATTCGATTGGGAATTAGCAACTTCCTCGTCCGGAAAGCCGCAAATGCAACTCTGGAGACGGGCGTAATCGTTTCTGAGGGAGCTGTCACCCTTCACATTTTTTTTGTACTTTTGCCCGCACTTTTGCATCCTTAACAAATATCATCAATATGAACGTCAAAACCTACATTCAAGAAAACGAACCGAGATTTTTGGACGAATTGTTCAGCCTGCTGCGGATTCCGTCCATCAGCTCGCAAAGCGAGCACAAGGGCGACATGGTGCGCTGCGCCGAGCGTTGGAAGGAGCTGATCCTATCCGCCGGTGCTGACACCTGTGAAGTCTATCCCACCGAGGGCAACCCCATCGTGGTCGGACAAAAGACCGTCGACCCCGCCGCCAAGACCGTGCTGGTCTATGGCCACTACGACGTAATGCCTGTGGATCCCATCGAGTTATGGAACACCGAGCCTTTCGAGCCCGTCATCAAGGACGGCAAGATTTGGGGGCGCGGTGCCGACGACGACAAGGGACAGTCGTTCATGCACGCCAAGGCATTCGAATACATGGTGAAATCCGGCAACCTCAAGTGTAACGTCAAATTCATGCTCGAGGGCGAGGAAGAGATCGGCAGCACTCAACTCTACGATTTCTGCACAAAGCACACCGACCTGCTCAAATGCGACGTCATCCTGGTCTCCGACACGGGCATGATCGCCACCGACACGCCCTCCATCACCGCCGGCCTGCGCGGTCTCTGCAACATGATCGTGAAAGTCACCGGTCCGAACCGCGACCTCCACTCCGGCATCTTCGGCGGCGCCGTTGCCAACCCCATCAACGTGCTTTGCGACCTCATCAGCGGACTCATCAACGACAAGGGCGAAGTCACCGTCCCCGGCTTCTACGACGACGTGGTAGTGCTCACCAAGGAGGAGCGCGACCTTATCGCCCAAGCTCCGTTTAACGAGGAGGAGTACAAGAAATCATTGGATGTCAAGGAGTTATACGGAGAAGAGGGGTACAGTACCATAGAGCGCACCGGTATCCGCCCGAACCTGGGCGTGTGCGGCATCGAAGGCGGCTACACTGGCGAGGGCTTCAAGACCGTGCTCCCGTCCACCGCATCCGCCAACATCTCCATGCGGCTGGTCGCAAACCAGGACTCCCACAAAATCGCGGAACTGTTCCAGAAGCACTTCGAGAACATCGCTCCCGGCTATGTGAAAGTGGAGGTGATCCCCGCGCACGGCGGTGAGGCCTACCGTTGCGGCATGGACGTGCCTGCCTACCAGGCGGCCGAGAAGGCATACATGGATGTCTATGGAAAGCGGCCCATCCCGACCTACAGCGGCGGCAGCATCCCCATCGTGGCACACTTCGAGAAAGCGTTGGGCGTGAAGTCCATCCTCTGCGGCTTCGGCCTCGCCGAGGACAACATCCACTCACCCAACGAGAACTACAAACTTGAGCATTTCCGCAAAGGCATTGAGGTAATCACGCACTTCTACGAACATTTCTGCGAAATGTAAACCTCCAAGCCACATCAAAAAAACGGGGCGGGACAATTCCCACCCCGTTTTTTTTGAAATCCCTCCAGGCAACTTGTCACCCCCAACTTTCGCTCCTTGGAAAAACCGGCTAAAGCCCAAATGGTCTCCACGGCCCGCGAGGCAGTGCGGAGTGGTTGTTCATAACTATTCACAACTTCCCCGCTCCGTCAAGTTTTCCGAACCTCAAAATTTCGCACTTTTGCATTCTGCGCAATCAATGCGGTAAAACAGTCATCGAAACCAAATGTCATCATGATATGAGAAAATCCATACCATTTCTGTTCATTGCCATTCTTTTTTTATGGACATTCAGTGTCACGGCGGCTCCCGTCGATTCGGCTTCGGCCATCCAATACGCAAGGCAATACTACGGTGCCCTCGCCCGTCTGCCCGAGAAGCAGGTCCAGACGCTGCCAGCCGACATCGCCCTCTGCTCCCACTACCGTACGGTGCAGGGAGAGATGGCTGCGGCGTATTACATCGTCACTTTCGGGGAAAGAGGGTTCGTCATCTTGACCGGCGACACCCGTCTCACGCCGGTGATCGGGTACTCCACGACATCGGCCTTCCGCACGGACGCCATGCCGGAGAACCTGACCTGGTGGCTGGAATCACGTCGGCAGGAGGTCGAGCATCTGCTGAACAACGATGTCCTGCCAGAGACGTTTGAGTTGTGGGAGCAGATGCCCAGGGCCGCCGCCGCCACGAGTGAGGTCGTGAGTCCGCTGCTGGCGACCACTTGGAACCAGGACCACTATTACAACGACCTCTGCCCTGAGGACGCCAATGGTCCAAACGGCCACGCCTACGCCGGCTGCGTGGCCACGGCCATGGCCCAGATGATCCGATACTGGCAGTGGCCCCGCAGCGGTTTCGGAAGCCACAGCTACCTCAGCAACTACGGCACGCAGACCGCCGACTTCGGAGCCACGGTCTACGACTACGCCCACATGCCCGAAAATCTTTGGAGCGGGAGCAGCGACGCGGAGCGCAACGCAGTAGCCACCCTGACATACCACTGCGGCGTGAGCGTGGAGATGGACTACGGGCCCGGGGGAAGCGGGGCCTACAGCGGCGACGTCCCCGCCGCCTTGCAGAGATTCTTCGCTTACGCCGACTACGGGAACTACGTTGTGAGGTCCGACTACGCGGGGAACGCTTGGACGGCCCTGCTCCACGATGAGCTCGACCACGCGCGACCGGTCTATTACAGCGGAAGCGGATCAAGTGGCGGGCACGCTTTCATCTGCGACGGCTACAGCAACGACGGCACATTCCATTTCAACTGGGGATGGAGTGGCTACGGCAACGGCAACTACACCCTGGACGGGCTCGCGCCCGGCAATGGCGAATTCAATACGGGGCAGGCAGCAGTCATCGGCATCAATGTGGCTGGCGCTTTCCTGATCTGTTCCAACGAAGCCCTCACCTTCTCCGCATCGGTCGGCAGCGAAAGCGAAGCCGAGATGCTCCAGGTACGCGGTCACTCATTGAGCGGCAACATCACCGTGACGGCTGGCAACTGGTTCACGGTCAGCACCGACGGGACCAACTTTTCCAATAGTGCGACATTGCCCTCGTCCGGCGGCAACGTGTTTGTGAAGTACACCCCCACCTCTTCCGACAACGTGAGCTTCACATTGACCGTCTCCTCGGGCGACATTTCCAAGAGCGTCACCCTGTATGGCGCCGCCTACACGGAAGTGTGCCTTCCCCCCTCCGACCTCTCGGGTTCCTACGACGGGTCCGCTGTGAGTCTCTCCTGGGACGCCCCGGTGACCTACCCCTCGGGCAGCCCTTCCTCCGCCACCATCACATGGGACAGCACGCTGTCGGGATTCTTCTCTTCTTTTGGGCAAAACATGACGATGTATCTTCTGCACCGTTTTGACTCCCAAGACCTTTCGCCATACAACAAGTACATCCTGAAGTCCATCTCCTTTTACGCCCGTCCTGACGCCACTTCCTACCGTGCGGTCGTGTTCACAGGATGTTCCTATAACGGCAGTTTCACGCCGGGCGAGCTGGTGGTTGACCAGGACATCCCAGCCTCAAGCCTGTCATCCAACGGCTGGAACACCGTTTTGCTGAACAGCCCGGTACTGATAGACACCTCCACGGAGATTGCCTTCGGCGTGGTCATCCAAACCACAGGCAACAACGGGTATGTCATCCCCCTCGGCAGCGGGTCCATCGCCCCGGGGCAGAAACAACTCATCGGATTCGACTAC
>Ga0247610_10005844_pt1 | contig 12882 bp, 12 predicted proteins | sample 174DNAGHGhighgp2_FD_193483 | JGI IMG/M metagenome (GOLD analysis project Ga0247610, IMG submission 193483) | Sheep rumen microbial communities from Palmerston North, Manawatu-Wanganui, New Zealand - 1742 DNA GHGhigh gp2 | ecosystem: Host-associated > Mammals > Digestive system > Stomach > Rumen...
GGTGAGTTACTTAATTCATATAATAATACTCAAGCACTTGACTTTGCGGCACAAGCGTTAAGAAATAGTTACGCAAATGCGTTTGGTCCTTATGATGTAAGTGGAATTGTTGGTGCTTTAAATCAAGTTGCAAATGCGGCAAATAATGCTGCGGCGGCGGCTCGAAATGCGGCGGCGGCATTAGCCGAAATGGGAGCAGCTCAAAGTAATGTTGGGCGTGTAGAAATGTCTGGTGGCAAGTTCGTATGGTATGCTCCCGATGGAAGTGTCCAGGTTTATGACACTATGAAAGACCTACAAAATGCAAGAGGTTATGCTACTGGTCTTAAGAAAGCTGACCAAGACCAACTTGCATGGACACAGGAACTTGGAGAAGAAGCAATTATTTCTCCTACGAGAAATGCAATTCTTACACCAATACGCAGAGCTGATTCTGTACTTGATGCTAAAATGACTGATAATTTATGGAAGTGGGCTGAATATAACCCTAATGAGTTCTTACGCGGAATGAGGGTTGACGCTCCTCAGATACCTATGTCAGCAAGCACGGAAACTAACAATTCTATGAATGTTGGTAGTCTGATACAGGTAAATGGTCCGGTAAATGATTCAGTTGAAATGATGAAAATAGCTGCTGTACAAGCAAGCAAGATTGTAACACAATCCTTCAAAAAGATTAATGATGGATTACACAAATAAATGTTTTAAGAGGGTGGATACTCTTCCACCCTCTTATTATATGTAGAGAGAGGTGGAATGAATGTCTCAAATATATGCTACAGATATAGCAATCGGAGACGAATTTCGTGCTTCGAATTACGGACTCGTAGTGGGTTTTGTAAATAATTATGAGGGTAATGATCGGGAAGAAACAGGGATATCTGTAGAAACTGTTGAAGAATATATTGGCGAGCTTCCAACTCCGATTTATATTTCACAAAAATATAGTTCCAAATTAAAAATGGAGTTATCACTAGTCAAAGATCCCTGCAAATATCCTGATCCAGAAATTACAGAATTTGAAATAAGGGGTATCTTAAGACAAGTATTTGGCAGGCGAGGATATCAATGGATGGGGCTTATAAATGATAATATCGGTGATGATATATCATATAAAGTCCGCGTTATCAATGTTGATTATCAGCGTATTAACAGTAAAGTTGTCGGCCTCATACTTGGCATGGAGTGTGATTCGCAATTTGGATATTCTCCAGAACAGAAAATTAATATAAATGTATTAGCGAATACCCCATTTTATATATACACAACAAGTGATGATTTAAATAATTATTTATATCCCGATGTTATTATCACTTGTCAAAGTGCAGGGAATTTAATAATTACAAACAATTCTGATAATGAATGGGTTACCAGAATTAACAATTGTGGAAACAATGAAATATTGGAAATAAATAATCAAAAGGAAATAATTACAAGTTCAAATCCTCGTCCATTTATATTAAACGATTTTAACCTACATTGGTTGCGTTTATTACCGGACAAAAATGAATTTATTTGTAGTATGGATGCGAATATAGTTTTTAAGTTTAGAAATCCACGACGTGTTGGATTCGTGAATATATAAGGAGGCGTGTATGGGTTTCATTATTAATCGTGATAGTTTTGAAAATTTAACACCTCCAGATTATATTCTGAAAAAAGCAAGTGGAGACAGAGTTGGAGTTATTCCGTGTTTAGAAAAAACATATGATAGAAAGTTTAACGAACCTGACGAAATACAATTTACTACTCTTCTATTTCAAGATAACGAGAAGAATGAGCTATATGAAAATATAGAAGTTATGAAGTATATAGAAGTGCCCGACATTGGGATGTTCTTAATAACCAGTGTATCCGAGGAAAGCGAAGGAACCGAACATGCAATGAAAAATGTCACGGCAAAATCATGTGAGGTTACACTAGGGCAAAAATATCTGAATGAGTTTTATATAAATACGGGTGAAACGGGCGCGATTGATGACGTGCAGTTTTATAATGCTCTCGATCAGCCTCACTCTCTTCTTCATTTGGTGATTAATGAAAAGTTCCCGGAATGGTCTTTTGGGCATGTGGATGTTGGCTTAGACACTATGCACCGAAGTTTTTCTGTGGATTCTCAAGATGTATATAGTTTCCTTATGGAAGATGTCGCTACGGCCTTTGACTGTTTCTTTATATTTGATAGCAAGAACAGGATTATAAATGTATATAAAACAGAGAATTATGGCAAAGACACTAATATAAGTGTCAGTTATTCTAATCTGTTAAAGAATACTGAATTATCTTGTGACGTAGATAATATTAAGACAGCCCTTACTGTTACTGGTGAGGATGAATTGACAGTTAGAGAAGTAGCAATGGGCTACGAGACTATATATAACTTTGAATATTACAATAGTTTAGAGTTTTGGTCTCAGGATTTATATGACGCTTATAATGCGTGGGTAGAATTATACAACGCAAATGTTGATGATTACACTCTTCTACTCCAAGAATATGAGACATATTATGATCAAATAAATGAAATGCAAGTTACGCGAATGCCCGATGTTGATGACTATCTTGAGTGGGTTAATATGAGTTATGAAGAAGCCACCAAGGATATGGAAGACAACTATTCTTATAACTTCTTATATGAAAAGAAACAGGCTTACGAACAGAAACAGGCCGCCTATATGAAAGCAGGTTATGGAGAACCTAGTAACCCACAATATGTAACGCTTTATGAGCCGGTATTAAATGTTCTCGGATGGATTGAAGAAGTATTGGGAGAGAAACAAACAGAGATTAATGTAGTTAAAGCACAACAAGCTATTGTTGGCGAACAGATGACAACAATTATAAATCTGGTTTCTATGCAAAATAACTTCACCCCCGAGGAACTTAAAGAGTTATCGGTATTTGTCCGTGAAGATACTTTAAGTAGTGACAATTATGTAGTTACAGATACTATGACTCCGTCGGAAAAATATGACATGTTAAACGACATGATTACATATGCCCGCAAGGAGCTTGCAAAAATAGCAATCCCTCAGCTTTCATTTACGGCGAATATATTAAATCTTTTTGCTATGCCGGAATTTGATATTTATTCTGGGGAAGAAGATATAATATCAGGTAATTTTGATATATCCGGCGGTTTTGATATAGGAAATTATATAAGAGTAACTCTTCGTGATGATTTTAATATCAAGGCGAAGTTACTTAGTATTCATTTTGATTATAATGACAAGAATAATTTTACTGTTACATTTGGAAATATTGCTCGTAAAGCCAACAATATATTTACAGATGTTACAGAGGCTTTAAACACGGCCACTAGTGTTGCTACTTCTGTTTCTTTTAATTCCTCTTATTGGAGTGAGTCCGCTAAACAGGCAAACACCATAACAAATATGATAGATGAGGGATTAGTTGCCGCGGGTGCGGTACTTACGGACGGTAGCAGCTCTGAAATGATTATTGATAAACGAGGAATCTTTATTAATAGTAATGACTATTTAGACGATGGGGTTACGCCTAATCCTTTTGCGGATGATTCCATCTTTTTAGGTGGCGGACGTATACTGTTTACCGACGATGATTGGATGACGGTTAGCGAAGCTGTTGGTAGGATTGAAATTAATGGACAATCAACCTTTGGTGTTATTGCTCGGGCATTGTTAGCGGGTCTGATAATAGGCAGTAATATCTATGGCGGAACTATTAATGGTTCTGTTATAAAAATAGGTGGTGGAGAAGGATCATATACTGGCGGGGACGGAGAATTATACGTTTATGATTCAAATGATAATTTAATAGGTAAGTGGACTAAAGACGGTATAGAAGTTAAAGATGGCTATATACAAAGCGCTAATTACTCTTATACTTCGGGTAATTATTCAGATAGTGGAATCCGTATAGACTTAAGTGATTCACCATATATAAGAACGCCCAAATTCGCATTAGATACTTCTGGTAACGCATATTTTCAAGGTACAATCAATGGCGGATCTATTAATATCAATAATCAATTTATTGTTGATTCGGCAGGGAATATGACCGCTAAAAATGGAACTATCACCGGAACAATTAATGCAAATGCAGGAAGTTTTGTATCTGCTAGTATTGACGGTCGATTAACAATGGGAGCTAATGGATCTATTGGTTTATGGGGATCAAATTTAGACGCGTGTCTTATAAAAAATGGATCTTTGGGTATTTCTAATACTTTGACTTCTACATCTTGGGCAGGAATGGCTTACGGAAAAGAGGTTCAAAGCAAAATACCCGGTTGGGGAAATGCTGGTTTGGCTAGTTGTATTCTTTGGAATGGTAATCAAACAGGAGCTGGTTTCCATGTTATAAATGGAGCCCCCGGAAGTAATACCACTTTTACTGCGATGAAATTTAATAGTTTTCAAATATGGACTCAGCAGAGTAGTACTGGTGCTAGAGCTTGGTTTGACGAAGAGAAATTTAACGAATGGAATAATGCCTCTGATAGAGATTTAAAACAGGAAATTAAAGCTATTAATGGCGATAAATCAAAAGCGTTTATATTACAATTAAATCCTATTTCTTTTAGATATAATAGTATAAAACCTTTAGATACTTCAAAAACACATTTTGGATTTATTGCTCAAGATGTGAAAGAAATAACTGATAATATATTTAATATCGAAGATGGAATGGTGGGAGATAAAGATTCAACTGGATATTATAATCTCAGATCAATAGAAATTATTCCTCATCTTGTCAACGTAGTCCAATCCCAACAGAAAGAAATAGATTCCTTAAAATCAGAGATAGCAGAATTAAAACAATTAATAAACGAAAGGATGTGTAACAATTGAGAACTATAATGCAACACTATATTATTGACCTTTCGTCCAATAATAATTTTGTACAAGTACCCGCCGTTCAGGCCGATGGAGAAGAAGTCAGATATATTGAAATAGAGCTAATTGCAAATAACCTTCCTTACGTTGTTGATGCTTCTACGACCAGAGCCACAATTATTGGTCGTAAACCCGATGGTACACAAATATGGAATCCTTGTGTAATTACATCAGAAGGATATGTGGTAGCTGAGATTTCTTATCAAATGACTACGGCTGCGGGCAAAGGTGAATTACAGATATTATTAATGGACGAAGCAACCGGGGCGATACTGAAATCATTCCCTTTTTCATTGATTATAGTCCCTCTTGTATATAGTGAAGTAGAGATTGTTTCAAGCGATGAATTTGGCGAATTAAAGGAATTACTTGAAGAATACAGAACCATATATACGGAAATATTAGGATATATAGGGGATATAGAAGCCGCGGTAAGTTCGGCGGCAACAAGTGCTGATGAATCTGCAAATTCGGCGGCCGACTCAGCTGCGTCTGCAACGGAATCAGCCACCTATGCTACAAACTCTGCAAACTCAGCCACGGCATCAGCAAATTCTGCCACCGCGGCTGCCAATTCAGCATCTGATGCTGAAGATGACGCGGAAGAATGTAGAGAGATAAAAGACTATATAGATGACGTAATTAATAATGATGCTCCTGCTTTTCAGGTAGACTTTGAAACAGGACATCTTATATATAATCAGACGAGTTACAGATTATATATTAATAATGCAGGACATATGATTTGGGAGGTGATTTAGTGCCGGGTTTAGATAGAGGTAGAATTGTGCCGTTACCAAAAGGCGATTACAATTCTGCTACTCAATATGAAAAATTAGATATTGTTAGATATAACAAACAATCATGGATATGTAAGGAAGATTGTACGGGTGAGACTCCCACTCTTTCCAGCCAGTATTGGCAATTATTAGTAACAGACGGACAGTCTGGTTCGGGAACGGGTGACATGCTCAAATCCGAATATGCAACAAATCCAACGCCGGGAGTTGTTGATAAGGCGGCGGCTGTTGAATGGACAGGAGTACAGAATGTTCCTTACGACACTACTCCTACCACCGATTCAAATAATCTTATGAAATCTAAAGATATTAAGACGGCATTAGACTCCAAAGGTGATATGCTTAAAACCGAATATGCAAGGAACGGTGTAACTGGGGTCGTTGATAAAGCCGCTGAAGTTGATTGGATTGGGGTGACCAATGTTCCTTATGATACCACTCCCACAGCGGGATCAAATAATTTAATGAAGTCAAAAGATATTAAGTTAGCTATAGATAGCGCTATTATTGGTCCAGGGGCAGATGTTGATACATTAACCCCTACATTTATAGAAGCGTCCGTAAGAAGCAATATTGCTTCGGGCGAAACTATATCGGTACTTTTTGGGAAAATCATGAAGGTATTCAGCGATTTAAAAAATGTTGCTTTTACTGGAAGCTACAATGATTTAAGTAATCTTCCCACTATACCGGATGCGCAGGTAAATAGTGACTGGAATTCGACAAGTGGAGTTTCTGAGATATTAAATAAACCAACTATTCCTACTGAATTAAATAGTTTAAATGATGTGGCAATAGGTGTTCCGTCAGAAGGACAAGTATTGGCTTACAATGGGACTAACTGGGTTAATTCAAGTTCTGGTGGTGGGGGTGCTTCTTCATGGTCACAATTAACTGGGAAACCGTTTAATACTTTAGATAGTAATTACTTTACGGTTACACAAAATGTTTTAAAACTTAATACTTATAATACACCAATAAACTACCAAAATTATACTATGGTGGACACAAACGGAAGATCAATGGCTGGGTCTGGTGATTATGCTACATTTAATGTACAAAGTCAAAAATATTATTTGTTATTTACAGACGAGTATCAAGAAAACGGTAAATATGTTGGGGCACATATATATTTTATAATAAAACCCCATCAAACTGGAACTGCTCCGGAAAAAATAGAAGTTGCTAAATCGACCAATCTCGGAGTTACTCTTACACTTAGTGCAGACGATTCGTGGGGAGTAGTGTCTATTAAAGCAAGCGGTAGTGCTAATTATGTTGATGCAACAATGTATAAGTTTGAATTATCATAATTAAGGAGGGCAACTAACTATGTCATATGATGTAACAGGTGATGCTGGTAGAGTCCTTCTAATAACTAAAGGAGATTACGATAGTACCACAACCTATAGTTTATTGGACGTGGTGCGACATTCCGACAAATCATGGGTCAGTAAAATAGATAATAACACCTATGAGCCTACAGCACAAAACAATGCATATTGGTTTATGCTTGCAAGTGATGGGCCTAGAAGCATTGGAGTTGATACTCCAGATACTTTATTAGCATCAAATTGGTCAAATTCACAATATAGTTTAGAAACAGATTATCCGTATTCAACATATCAGATAGCAATTGGACCTGCACAGACAGCAACACTCGCCCAAATTAAAGCATTTGGAAATGCAATGTTGTCTTCGCAAAATGGCGCAAATGTTTTAATTGCAAATGGAACGGTTCCTACTGTGGATATTCCAGTTATTGTGAATGTTTTAAGAAAATAAAATATAACGAGGTAAAAAAATATGTATTGGATAGATACTACTGCAGAAAGCCACGGTTATCCTATACAAACTTCTTTTATTTGTGATTCGCCAAGCGACATTCCTAATCTTCCTACAAGTACAACTGAGGGTGTACTTCAAGGGGACGATGAAGTTGCAAGCCGTAAATGCAATAAAGGAAGTTTTTGTTTATGCATAGAGGATGGTAGTGGCTGGTTTTTAAATTCACAAGATCAATGGATAGAGGTTTAAGGAGGTGATTTAGTTGAATGGCACACAAGCATATGTCTTGAGTAAGGGCTATACAGACGAATCAATCCTTGGAATTTCAGGGGTTTTAGCAGGAAAAAATTGTACCATTAAATCAATAACAACATCTCCAGATGGAAAATATAATATAGTAACATTCGAATGGACTGCGAATGATGGCACGGTTAAAACAAGTACAATGGAAGTACAAAATGGAACCGACACCGAAATAGAAGCATATATTGACCATGGTACTAAGCTTGCCACTATTACAATTGATGGTGTTCCTACTGATATTTATGCTCCTGTTGGAGTGTCGGGCGTTGAGTTATCTCAAGCCGAATATGACGCTTTACCAGAAGAAGAGAAATTAAATGGAACAGTTTATTATATATATGACGGACAAGGTGGTGGCGGTGGAAGTGCCGTACTTACCAGAGAGTTAATTGCCACTAAAACTGTGGGTGGTGTTACCGCAGGTGATACATATCCTGTGAATACAACATTAGAAACAATTATTAGAGATGTTCTCTCTCCTGTTTTATATCCTACGTTTGAAGATCCGAGTGCAAATATTGCCGGAACAGGAGTAAAACTTTTAGAGTCCGGTTCTACTCTTGCTGTTACTCTTACTACTTCATTCAATCGAGGAAGTATATCTCCTGCGTATGGAACTAGTGGATATAGATCTGGTGTAGCAACAGGTTATGCTTTAAATGGTGGAGCAATACAAACGGAAAATACTTTTAACGAAACCGTTTCAGAATTAAATCGGTCATTCTCTGTTACTGTTAATTATGCCCAAGGAGAACAACCTAAAGATTCAAGTGGGAATGATTATGATACGCCTCTTGCTTCGGGTTCTGTATTAACAAATACTTTAAATTATGATTTTGTAGACGCTATGTGGGGTAACGTATCTTCAATAGATACAATTGCAAAATTATCTCTTATAGCAAAAAGCACAAAGCAAAGAGATATGGTATTTCCGGCCCAAACTATTACTAATCCGGAAGTATTTGATGTTCCAGCGTCATGGAATATAAGTGCTATACAAGTAAAGAATGATTTGTCTGGCGCTTTTGAAAATGCAAGCGATCAATTTACTGTAACAGATGTCACGCATGATAATGCGGGTGGAGTGTCCGTAGCCTATAAAAGATATACATTTAATATGGGTATGGCTACCGGAGCAAGAACCGTTAGAATCAAGTGGAATTAAGGAGGGTTGAAATATGGCAAGAATGAAAGGTAGCGCTAATTTCAGCGGAACAATAGAACCACTTGCAGGCGGTTCATTAGATGCAAGAGATATAGTACAAACAAAAGCAGATTTAACGGCAAGTAATAGTTTCCCCTATTCTTATATAGGAATGGAAACTTATGTTGTCGCTGAAAATAAAAAATATAGGCTTATAGGAGCAGATCCTACTATATTAAATAATTGGGAAGAAGTCGGTGGTGGTGGTTCGATAAGTGTTGATGACGAAATTGATAATACATCAGAAAACCCTGTTCAAAATAAGGTTATTGCCGGAGCATTAGATGGAAAAGCAGACCTTATAGCGGGCAAAATTCCATCGTCTCAATTACCCAGTTATGTCGATGATGTAATTGAAGGATATTATAAAGAGTCTGACGGTAAGTTTTATGAAGAAGATACTTACGAAACCGAAATAGCGGGTGAGCCTAGCAAAATTTATATTAGTCTTGATACGAATAAATCATATAGATGGTCTGGAAGTATGTTTGTAGAAATTGCAAGTGGTAATACTTGTAATGAAACTATAAATTTAGACGACTTTAATGATTTACCCACGTCGGAAAAGAATAATGGTACCGCGTATTATATTCCCGATGCTAATATTGTAACGAACTTTACCGTCATGGGAAACAGATTTGACAGGGGAAATATTTATACGGCCGACGAGAGAATGATAGGTTCATGGATGGGGAAGCCTTTGTATCAAAAAACCTTTACTGTGAATAATATAAATATAACTAATTCATGGTTAAAAATTGTGGAAAATGCCATCCCGGATTATGAGACTATCGTTTGTTCGAAAACATCAACATTATCTTCAGGAGATCAGTATTATTGTGAGGCACAATTAAGAGCAAGTATAAATTCTAATGGGGATTTAAGTGTATGCAATATAACTACGGGAACATTAAATGCAGTATCTGTTATTTGTACTGTTCAATATACTAAAACTACCGATGTTCATATTAATATTGGCACTAATAATGATTATACTACAGACGAACAAATTATTGGAACATGGATAAACGGTAAGAAATTATATCAGAAAACAATTGTTTGTGGAACTTTGCCTAATAATAATACCAAATATGTAGATCATAATATTGAAAATTTGGATTGCGTTGTTTCTATATCGGGGTCAGCACAAAGAACAAATGATAACTTAAGAATAGCGTTACCGCACATTTCAGTTGGTGCTTTGGCTAATGGCATATCTATAGCGATCAATGACACAAAAGTATCTTTACAGACAGGTGCAAATCTTACCTCTTATACGACGTCTTATATTACTCTTCAATATACAAAAACGGAGGATTAAACTATGAGTGTTATATATAAAGAAGGGGTATGGTATGGTAAAGGTGGTAGTGATATAACTGTAGATTCCGCTATTAGTGCAATATCAGAAAATCCCGTACAAAATAAAGTAATTAAAGAAGCATTAGATGGTAAGGCTGATTTAATAAATGCCGGAGACGGTATTGTTATAGATAATGGAGAAATTAGCACAGATAATATGCCTTCCGAGGATATGAGTGAGGTTATATCTCCATTACCATCTATTAAAAACAGAAGATTTAAATATAGTACAGAAGAACAAATTGTTGGTGAGTGGATAGATGGAAGACCTGTTTATCAGAAAACTATAGAATTTGGGGAATTGCCTAACAATTCTACAAAAAATGTTGCTCATAATATTAGTAATCTGGAAAGAGTTATAGGATATAATACGTCTTTTATAAGAACTACTGATAATCTTAATATTTTTTTAAATCATATCTCTGGTACAGGAACAAATACATTATATGATGTTATGACAGTTAATACCACAAATATAGTTATTAAATCATTAAATGATGTATCAAATATAAGTGGTTATGTCACTCTTCAATATATTAAAACAACAGATTAAGGAGGTATCAAAATGAGTTTAACAAACCCTGAAAAAGTCGTAACAGAAGAACGACTTTCAGAATTTTATCAGGCTATACTTCCTTATTTGGGTGGTATGCCGGATGTGCTGGCTAATAAATTCTCAAAAGCTGATTTATATTCTACAGATGAGAAGATGATAGGAAGATGGATAGATGGGAAGCCGTTATATCAGAAAACCATCAATACAGGTGTGTTACCTAATAAATCAACTAAAAGTATTGCTCATGGTATAAGTGATATAGATAATGTAGTAAACGGGTTTGGATTTTTTATTCATAATAATGGAAATCTCTTTTATTTCTTCAATCATCCGTATACATCATATATGAATATTTATATTGATAAAACAAATATAAATGTTGTAACTGGAACTGATGCGACCGCATATACAAACTCTTATGTTACCCTTCAATACACCAAAACTACCGACTCTGCTATAGAAATAGGTGTTGATACCGACTACTCTACTACGGAGAAGATTGTTGGCACTTGGATAGATGGCAAGCCGGTGTATCAGAAGACAGTGTATTGTGGAGCGTTACCTAATAATACTTCTAAAAATGTTGCACATGGAATTAGTAATTTAGGTCGGGTAGTTGGAGAAACTGCGTGCTTTGGTAATGCTGATAATCAGTATATTTTTATAGATTATACGACTGGAACTACGAGCACTACACATTTCGGACATCTTATAGTTGACTCAACAAACATACAATTAAAAACAACTAATGATGGTACAGCTTTTACCGGTTATGTTACACTCCAATACACAAAAACAACAGATTAGTAGGAAAGGAGAATAAAAATTGGGTACAATAATGAAAAGCGGGGTCATGTATGCAGGTGGCTCCGGCTCTTCCGAGAGTAATTATGGAATTGTCCAAAACAGTTCATTGCTCCCGCCCTCTCTTTCTTCTACTGATAGAAAAGTGTATTTTTCTATAGATGATGAAACGTTTTTTGTTTGGGACGGGAATTCTTGGATAGACGAAAAAACATTAAGACAATATGATGTAATGCCAACCGCGGATGAATCGTATCTTGGAAATATTGTTCAATATATCGGATTACCCGATGGAACATATTCTCAAGGATCTTTTTATAAATGTGAATATAATGGTTCTGTTTATAGATGGACAGCGATTAATTCGGAGGGGATTGATGAATTAACTCCAAGCGAAGTTGAATCATTAATTGATTTATTATAGGAGGCTTACGTGATGAAAATACTATTTAAAAATAATAAATCTTTGACTATTACAACTGGTCAAAGAATATATCAACGAGAATCTAATGTAGACCTCTTATACTTTTATATACCCGAAATATGGAATGATTTATCTCTTGTAGACTTTGTTGTTACATTAGAATATATAGATTCGGGTAATATTGCTCATGCCGAAATATTAGAGGCTACAGAATCAGATAAAGACGGTTATTTATTATATACGTTACCTGTTACTTCAAAATTTACATATGTCGCAGGTGATGTAGTTTTAAAACTTAGTATGTCAAATTATGACCAGGCTGAGGATAAGACTTATGTACTTAAGTCAGGTGAGTTAAGGCTTGCTATTCTTCCTCTTAGAGATTATTTTGTTTATACAAGCGATGAGTCTTTATCCGTTCTCGATAATAAGATTCTCGAACTGAAGTCCGTTGCGGATGAACTCGCCGCTACGGCTGAATTAATTCCTAGTACTGTTCCGAGTGATTTAGAGCTCACAGATAAATTATTACAGCTGACGAACTCTGAAGGTCAGACCATAGGTGATGGCGTTGAGTTGCCCGTAGATTAAAGCTAGGAGGAGAATAAAATGATACAAATAACAAGTGGGGCGGCTGTTACAGATGCCGCCCTTTTAGATTACGACAATACAACTTCTGGGTTAACTGCAAGTTCTGTACAGAGTGCGGTTGACGAGGTAAATACTAAAGCTAATACCGCTAATACTACGGATAACAGCAT
>Ga0247610_10005845_pt1 | contig 12880 bp, 20 predicted proteins | sample 174DNAGHGhighgp2_FD_193483 | JGI IMG/M metagenome (GOLD analysis project Ga0247610, IMG submission 193483) | Sheep rumen microbial communities from Palmerston North, Manawatu-Wanganui, New Zealand - 1742 DNA GHGhigh gp2 | ecosystem: Host-associated > Mammals > Digestive system > Stomach > Rumen...
GATTATCGGTAAGACTGTGACAATTAAGTACTTTGAAGAAACGAAGAATAAGGCTGGTGAATATAGCCTCCGCTTCCCGACTCTCAAGTATGTGTATGAAAACGGAAGGAATGTGTAATGGAATTGACTGAAGAAGAAAAGCAAGTAATTGCTACTGCGCTTTATGTGTATTCAAATAAAGGTCCAAGTTATGAAATGAGGGCTAAGTGTAAGGCGCTTTCAAAGAAGTTCGATAATAATTTGCAGAAAGAAGTGCATGCTATTATTGAAAAACTCAACAAAATGGGGAACTAATGAAAAAGATTTTATTTCTTTTGATTGCAATGATAATGGTTGGGTGTACTGTTGTAGAAACGACAGAGCCTGATTATTATGAAGAAACTCGATGCAATTATCATTTTGAAAATGACTGTGGCGAGGAATTCATTATAAAAGAAGAAATTATGACTGAAGAAAAGCAGTATTATTACGAACACTATTACGATAGAGACGTTTGTGGTTTGTATAAACTTACTTATCGTGATGGTTGTCATGGATTTGTCACTTACTATTAAGGAGAATTTAAAATGAGCAAAATTAAAAACAAGTTAATTAAGTCTACCAATTCAGTAATGAGCTGGATTTTTGGAGACAAGCCAGATGACCAGTATGACTATGAAAATGCTGTTTATCGCATTCAGATGAATGAAGCACATGCAGGTGACGTAGAACTTAAGGAAAAGTATGAAAAGGACCATCCTGTTGATGCAGTAGAGTCACTTGAAACAGTAAATAAATTGATTGCAAAGAAGAAGGGAAAGCCTCTTACTGCACTTGAAGAACTCAAATTTGTAAAGCCCAATCGTCATGTTGGCGAAGATATTTTTTCTCATCCATTTAGTGGTTCTTATGAACATCAAGATGAAAATGGCAATTGGGTTGAAGGACCTGCTCTTGGGCATGGTTATGAAGGCGGATTTGAATGTAATATCGACATTGATTCCTTCTTCAGTAAGTTTAAAAATAAATTATTTGGATAATGAGCTTAAAACATTACGATCATAGAAGACCTCACCTTACATCCGCTTTCGAGTTATTGGAAGCGGATTTTGAAATGCAAGAAGAGGAAGAATATCAGCGCTATTATAGTTATTGGCATGATGATCCAGAATATAACGATGATGACTCTAGTTATTGGGCTTATGAATTACAAAATGAAAATATCGCTGAAGATTTGTTAGGTGAATTATATCCTTTGTATGAAGAATTAAAAGAATCATTTTGTGATGAAGATAGATTTGGTATTTCTTATGATTTTAATAAAAGAATAAACTTTAGAGATTACAAATTCTCTGAGCCATTGTCTATTAGTTATGGTTTTGAATATGCTAATGCTCCATGTAAAAAGTATTATGTCAACTATAGTGATTTAGATTATAAAATTTATAAAAATAGTAATTTATTATGCATGGATGCTGGTTCAATAGTAATTGGAAATTATGTATTAAATCCTACTTCTACTTATGAAGTAAAATATAAAGAATTTGATAATAAAGATGAAGTAATAGAATTTGTTAACAAGTGGATGCGTAGTCATGCTATAGCATTACAAAAGGCTAAACTAAGATTGATAGGTATGCAAGATGACAAAGATTAACTTTGGAAATAGAGCACATTGGAATATGTTTACTGCCGATAAGAAAGAACTTATTGACGTGTATAACAATATAGTTGAAAGATTTAATTTAAATGAAGAAAATTATTTCATGACGCCTAATGCAGAATTTAGAATGTCTGTTGGTAGTGATGGTGCATTCCTTCTTTGGTATTATCCAAATGAGATTGAAGAAGTAGATAGAAATTCTGCTAAGACTTGTTTTCAATACAAAATTGATTTATATAAAGACAAAAGCATGATTCAGCCAAAATTTATGATTCATTTTGATGAACCTGCTTTTTATGAATATGAAGCAGATAGTTCTGGAAAGACAATTGTTGTTAAAAATAAAAAGCTGAATATGACAATTACTCAGAGAATGAGTATTTATGATAATGGAGATGATGCATATAAGGCTTTTGTAGATTGGCGTGATAAAATAAAAAAAGATGCACTTAAAGCAAGGATTGAAGCAATATGATTAGTCTTATTCCAATAACTTGTAAAGCGTATGAATACGATGTTTATGAAAAATTCCGTGATGATTTAATTGATATAACAAAAGTATTTCCTGATGTTTTAGTTTCTCATTATGCATCGGAATGTGCTAACGTTATGTATAATAATGTAATGTATAAGATTGTAATGAAATTTTTTAATGTTGGTGAGAAACCTTGGTATGAAATTAATGCATATATGCCAATAAAATTTTCAACTGATTTTGACTCATTAAGATATGAATATTGGAACAGAGTAAGTGATGATATGATTCATGAATATGAAATGCATCCAATAACTATTAACAAAAAAAGATTATATTCTATTAATTGTTCACATCATAAAACATTAAATTCATTTGATGAAATTAAAAATGATGTTCAAATTTGGATGAATGAAATAAACAAGAAAATTTTAAAAGCAAGGATTGAAGCAATATGAATGGTTTGAAAAATGCAGTTGATGATTATTTGAAATCACAAAACAAAGGTAGTCAGAATACATTAGCATTTCATTTGTTTAATGCATTTGATGAATTAATTGATAAAAATAAAGGTGAACAAGTTTTAGTTGACACTTATAGTTGCATTAGTGATTTAATTACTATTCGTTATCCAAGATTGCAATATGATTTTATTATTTCCTTTGATAGAGCTTATAGTTCTTTCAGAGTAGATTATGAATTTCCAATTTATGATAAGAATGCAGATAGTTATAGTTATGTAATGGATAATAGACAAAAACGTGCATTTTTAACAACATCTGTAGATTCTATTTTTGATAAGTATCAAGAATATAAAAGAGAAATTGCTAAGGTTGAAAAATTGATTGCAATTAAATCTATTGGTAAAAAAGAACCTGATTATTATAGTGATTATATGACTTGGATGAACTAAGGAGATATTATGTTAATTAATGAATTTTTAGGTCATTGTAAAAACTTGTATAATAGATTAAATGCAATTTATAAAGATGTTCCTATGGTATCTGTAGTTGTTGGCAATAGTCAAAATTCATTTTATGTTTGTCATAACAAATATAGAACTGCTTACAAAATCTTTGGTGAACCTAATTATTTTGATTGTCATAAAGATTCAATGTTAGTTAAAACATTAGATATGCCATATTTCTTTGATAAAGGTGATGGTAATGTTGGCCAACAAAAATATGGTTATTATGTAGTGCCTGTTTCTGGATGGACTTCAATTAATACTGAAGATGAAGTTATAACAGATGTTGCATGTTGGTTGCATAAACTTGATGGAATTGAAAAAAGATATTTAATTGAACATATTTGTAAAGAGAAAGAAGATGACAAATTATACTGATAGAATGAAATTTGCTCAAGAAAAGATGATGATTGTTGAACATTTTAGAAAGCTTCAACGTGAAGGTTATCATTTTAATATCATTGGTGATAATCGTGATAATGTAGTGCTTTATGACAGTTATCTTGCTGGAAAGTTTTTTATTAAGCCAGTTCCTATTACAAGTCCTGTAGATTTGACAAGTAGAACTGTTTATGAATGTAGATTACAAGAAGTTGAATATTCAGTTGCAACATTAAGACAAATGTTTAATGTATGGAATGATCAACTTATAGCTAATCATAATAGTGGACAACGTGATATTATGTGCAATATTAAATCTACCCAGATGATTGAACCATGTCATTCTATTGAAGAAGTTGAAGAAGCATTCTTTAAGTATATTAATGATTTAAAAGTTAAAATGAAAGTATTTCAAATTAAACAAATTGGAGCAGACGAAGATGATTACTGATATTCCTGAATTGACAGTCACTAGATTATGTGGTTATTTACTACCTCCTTCAATTGTAAATCCTACACAAGAAGATATTGAGTACTATAAGCATTTAAAGGAACAAGTTATGGGAACAATAGAAGATAGAAGAAAGAAATACTTTGGTGATCGCTTTTATTATTTTGATTCTATTGCTAAAGAATTTCCTGAATATGATTTACGATATAGAAATGTCTGTAATTATTCATTAACTGATAATTTCAATCTTAAGGTTCTTATAAATGTAAATCCAACTGATTTTGAAGTTGTCTATTCTGATTTGGATTTTAGTAGATTAGTTAATACAAAATCAGAATTAGCTAAATTAGCTCAATGTTTTTCATCTTTTGCACATAGACTTCAACCTAAAGATGAACTAAATGGAACAGAAATAGCAGTCAATCCAGATTATCATATTCAAGTAGTTGAAAAGAAAATGATTAAGAAATCATTTGAAAACTTTGAAGATGTAATTCCATTTATTACAGATCTCTATAAAGGTTATCATAGAACAATTAAGAAAGCTAAAATTAAAGCAATTGGAGTTATAGGATGTTCATTGTAGAAAAAGGACCAAATCAAAATGATCCTAATTATGCTAATTATCTTTATAAAACAGAACAAAGATTATTGCAATATTTAAAAGATAATTTACCAGAATGTACAGTTGATAGAGAAACCTGGCCTGGAATTGCAACTATTATGATTAGGCATGATGCATTTATTGCTCCTATCATGATTAGACAAAAAGTCGATACAATTTATGAAATTGTTTATAAGGCTTATACGTATGGTCATGGTGTAGATAAAAATTTGGTTTTGAATTATAAGCCTAGTCGATTTATTCAAAATTTAATTGGTGAAGCAAATGATTTAATTTATTATTCATTTCCAAATCCTGACAAAAATGTAATGGAAAATAATAGAATGCTTGGCCGGGAATTTGGTGAAAAAATCATTCCAATTGTGAAAGAAAAGGAATATATTAAGGAAGTGTCAAATTTTGACACGATCCTCCCATTTGTAAACAATTATTTACAGAACATGAAAAAAGCACTCAAGGAAGCCAAAATTAAATCTATTTCTTGATGAAAACGGGCTATTTTGGGGCATTTTTAGCCCAGGGGACGATTAGTTCTTAGGGCCCATGTAAAAAAGGCCCTGGAGCGCTTCCTGGAGGCCTGGTTTTGTAAACATCTTTTTACAAAAATAAGGGTTTCCAAAAGGTCCATAATTACTTATATTTTACTTGTTAAAAAAAAGAGATTAAGAATTATGGCTAAGAATAAGAAAAATATCAAAGACTCTGCTAAGGAAAATGAACGTATGCGTAATGAACGAATTGCTGGTACTAATAACGGCATGACGCTTCGCACTCGCTCCATTCCGAATAAGAAGAAGTATACGAGAAAGCAGAAGCACTCTAACAAGGATTTTGAATTTTAGTGCTTTCTTATACGACTTCCAAATAGGAATGTTTCCAAGAAATCTTTGATACGACTGCTGCGACGCTGTTTAACAAGGAGAAAAGTCAAAGCAGTCAAATTTTTAAAAATCTTGGATCATTTAAAAATTTTACATTTTAATAGGTTGACAAAATGCATAATTTTTAATAATTTTTACGTCAAAAAGGAAAATAAACATGAAGACTCTAATTGGTATTGATATTCAGCCTGATTTTATTACAGGCGCACTCGCAAACAAGGACGCTGAAGCAATTATTCCTGATATTGTTGAATTTATCAAGAATTGGCAAGGTCCAGTTGTATTCACTCGTGACACTCACGTTGATGGAATTTATGAAAATTCGCTAGAAGGTAAGTATCTTCCTGCAGATAAGGGCTTGAAGCATTGTATTCATGGCACTGAAGGTTGGATGGTTCGACAAGACGTCGCAAACGCTGCTGGTGCAAAGGTTCAGGCTGTAATTGATAAGCCTACATTTGGATATACGGATTGGAACAACGAAGGTCTCCAGCGTATTATCGCACAGGCTGAAGAAATTGTTTTGATTGGTTTTTGCACTGAAATTTGTGTGCTCGCCAATGCTGTAATTCTCCGTGCAATGTTCCCTGATAAGCCTATTAAGGTTATCGCTAAGCTCACTGAAGGTGCGACAAAGGAAGCAAAGGAACACGCTCTCGCTGTTCTTCGTGCACAGGAAATCGAAGTAATTTAATAACAAAGGAAGAAAAATGAAGACTCTGACTCGTAATTGTGTTAACTGGACTAAGGCAATTCTTGAAAAGAATCATCAGACAAAGGTAGTTATTGGAATTTCTGGTGGAAAGGATAGTTCTGTAAAGGCCGCAATTTGTGCCAAAGCAATTGGTCCAGAAAACGTAATTGGCGTTATGATGCCCTGTGGTATTCAGAAGGATATTGGAGACAGTCAGAAGCTCATTGATTTTCTTGGAATTAAGAGCACTACAGTCAATATTGGAAATGCATTCAATGACCTTTGTAATGCAATTAATTTGGGTGTAGAACTTAGTTATGATACTTTGACTAATTTGCCTGCTCGTCTTCGTATGAGTACTTTGTATGCAGTTGCTCAGACTGTTGGTGGATTTGTTGCAAATACTTGTAATTTAAGTGAAGATACAGTTGGCTATGCAACTTTGTATGGCGATAATGCTGGTTCGTTCGCTGCTCTAAGTAAACTTACTACAGAAGAAATAATGGATATTGGTGATGATCTCGGTCTTCCTTATGAGCTGGTTCATAAAGTTCCAATTGATGGACTCCAGCCAAAGACAGATGAAGACAAACTTGGATTTACATATCATGAAGTAAATGAACTTATTCGTAAGGGCATTAAGGGTCCTCATTTTGAAAAGATTATGGATATGTATCGAAAGAATAAGTTTAAGCTGGATATTGTTCGAATTCCTTACTTTGATCCGCATCTTCCAAATGCAATTGAAACTATGATGGAGGTCTAAAATGAAAATTCCTGAAAAATATCAAGACAGATATGTATGGCCTAAGTGGCTTCGTGTTGTTCAAGCTGTTTTGCTTGTATTGAATGCTTTGTGTGTAATTCTTGCACTTGCTACTGGTACATTTGCAGTCTCACATGTAGCCAATATTCTGTGGGTCGGCTTGTTTGGTTGGTGCACATATCAGAATGTTAAGACTACAAATGAAATTAAGGCAGAATTAGCAGAAATTTCCGCGGAAGATACGCGAAAGGAATAATATGGATTTTGTCGATAAAGTATATGATTTGAAATTGCTTGCAGATAAGTATGGCTTAATTCTGCATAAGCTGAATAGCATGGAATACGTATACACTATAAATGATGATTTGTGCAAAGATAAATTCTTTGGATATGAATTTAATAGTGAAGGACGTCCAGTCAGACTTTGGATTCCTAAAGAATGGCATTATGATGAAACAGGTCATTTTGAAGTTAAGGAATTCTTCCGTCATGCTCGTGGAGAAGCCAAGAATTGGTATGATGCACTTTTAAATCAGACTTGGTTTTGGAAGTGGAAAGTACATAAAATTGATAAGCTTCTAAATCAGACAATTAAGAATTGTACTAAAATTAGAAAGAAGCGTAAAGAAGAAGAAATTAAACTTATTGCAATTAAAGGTGCACAAGAATTTGTCGCAGGAAACTAATATGAAAAAGATTTTACTTACATTCGCATTGATGGTTGGAATTGCATTTGCTCATCCGCCTCATCATAAGAGGGTTCCGCCTCCACCTCCACCAAGGTATGTGTCAGCTTATACAGTTGTCACACCAGATGGTTATGTTGAATATGTCCGTCCAAGGAAGCCAATGTATATTGTTCTTCCACAAATGCAGACAAAGTTAGTTGTTTGTAATAAGGAAACGAATACATGTGATACGTTTATAAATCCAGATTATAAGATTTATTACGATGAGCTTGTTGTAAGTACTCCAGCGGGCACTATGATTTATGACCGCGATGACTACACAATCAACATTTCTCAAAGTCGATAAAAAAGTTTGGATAAAATTAAATAAGCAGGGTTGACAAAGATAATTTAATTACTTACATTTAGCACTGCAAAAAATCAATGAAGTAATTTAATATATAAAACAAGTACATAAGATACACACAGCAATTTACCGCATTATTTGCTCAATAATAATATTGTATCTTGTTTTAGATTTTAACAACAACATAAAAAAGAATCTAGTTATATAGGAGTGAAAATTATGGCAGCAGATTTATTCGCTGAAGTTAAGAAGATTTTGGACAACGCAAAGTCCGTTACTGAAAATGGTGCAGTTGGTTATCAGACTACTGGTAAGGCACTATTGGATATGAATTTTAAGGTTTCTTCATATAGAAACCGCTCTGAATCCGAAATTTTGGGTGATTTTATTAAGGCTCTTGCTGAAGACCCAGTTTTGGCATTGAAGTGGGCATTCTACGTCGGTGATATTCGTGAAGGATTGGGTGAACGTAGATTGTTCCGTATTTTAATCAAGTATATTTTGCAGTCCCGTAAGGACTTGATTAAGTATGTCGGTGAATTCAACCGATTTGACTCTTTGTTTGTTTTGTTTGATACTGATGCAGAATCTGATATGATTGACTTTGTCAAGAATCAGTTGTCTGCTGATATGAAGGCTTGTGCTTCCGGCCAGTCCGTATCTTTGCTTGCAAAGTGGATGCCTTCTATCAATACTTCATCTGAACAGACTAAGGCATTGGCTCGTCGTTTCATCTCAGCATTGGGTGTAAATGATAAGCAGTATCGTAAGATGTTGTCTAAGTTGCGTTCTAAGATTGACGTAACTGAAATCAAGATGTGTTCTGGTGATTGGGACAAGATTGACTATCAGAAGGTTCCTTCTAAGGCAAACTTGAACTATAAGGATGCATTCTTGAAGCATGACGAAGCACGTCGTCGTGAATTCTTGAGTAAGTTGGAAAAGGGTGAAGCAAAGATCAACTCTGCTGTAAACTTCCCACATGAAATCCTTTATAAGTACCGTTCTCAGAACTGGAACAACAAGGATGTAGCTCTTGAACAGATGTGGAAGGCTCTTCCAAACACTGTAGGCGATAAGCCAGTAATTGTCGTTCGCGATGGTTCTGGTTCTATGTCTTCTCGTGTTGGTGGTTCCAATGTTTCTGCATTGGATGTAGCAACTGCTCTTGCAATTTACTTTGCAGAACGTTTGCCAGCAGGTCCATATAAGGACAAGTTCATTACCTTCTCCATGCAGCCAAAGTTCGTAAACTTGGGTGGATTGAAGGACTTGAAGGATAAGATCCAGTTGGCATGGCGTGAATCTGAATGTGCTAATACTAACGTAGAAGCTGTATTCGATTTGTTGCTTGATGCCGCAAAGAACGGTCATATCGCTCAGAAGGATATTCCTACTGTTTTGATTTTGTCCGATATGGAATTTGACCAGTGTGCATGTTCTAATACTGCTAATCGTAATGGTTGGTGGGCTAGTGCAATGAACAAGTCTGAACAGAAGACTTTGTTTGAAAACATTGCCGCAAAGTGGAAGAGAGCAGGATATGTATTGCCAAAGTGCGTATTCTGGAATATCTGTGGCAGAACTGATACTATCCCAGTTAAGGAAAACGAAGCTGGTGTAGCACTTGTCTCAGGTTTCTCTGTAAACACTGCAAAGATGGTTATGTCTAACAAGTTAGACCCATACGAAATCTTGAAGGAAACTTTGAACGTTCCACGTTACGACGTGATCAAGTAAAATTTCTAAAAAGAAAAGATATAAATAAAGTGAACATGAGAGCTTCCATGTTCACCTTGTTTTACATTTTGAAAACAAGTCTTAAACCTGAAGCAGAGATACATTATTGGTCTCAAAGGATAATTAAAATTATGAGTGATTTTTCCGCAGAAATTAACAATTTTGTTGATACAGTTAACAAGGCATTTGGTCTTGCACAGATGGAATTTGGTATTCCACAGAACATTATACGTAATGATGATGGCTCTTGGACTATCGAAATCGCTGTTGTTGGATTGACAAAGGATGACTTGAAGTTAACATCTGAAGTTATCGATGGCAAATTGCGCTTGGTCGTAGAAAACAAGAATGTTAATAAGACAAAGGATGTTCCAGAAACAAATTACAAGGATCATCGCATCAAGTTCTTCAAAAAGGCTTCTTGGACAATCTCTAGTGATTTGGACTTGGATGGCATGAAGGCAAAGGTAGAAAATGGTCTAATGACTATTACTATCCCAGTTGCTGCAAAAGCCAAACCTAACGAATATTCTATTGAATAAGCTGAAAAAGCAAATCAGGAATTTTCTTACAAGAATATGGAGTTAAATCCATATTCTTTTTTTATATTGTATAAATAAAGTAGAAACTTTAATTATACGTATAAAAAGGAGAATTCAATGAATTTATTAGAAGCAAAGAAAGTAATGAGAGATGCAGGATATAAGTTGATGAAAGAAGAATGGACTTATACTCCAGAAATCGAAGACAAATTGGTTGCATCAGGCGCAGCAAAATATCCAGAAGAAGTAGAAGACGATGGTACAGAAGCTTCTTGGGATGACGATGGATTTGCAACAGACTTTAGAAAGGTCACAAAGTTCATTCGTGCTGTTGTTAAGGAAGATTTGGTTTATGACTGTCTACAGGCATGTAAGCGTTGCATGAGTGCTGAAGATGTTCGTCAGACTCTAATCAAGGCAGCAGAAGAATATGTAAAGACACGTAAACGTCCAAATCAGGATGACTTCACTAAGTTAATGATTGATCATTTCAAGAAACAACGTTTCTAATTATTTGGAAAATTTTCATATCAAAATCACAGATATTTTCTGTGATTTTTTATATTTGGGATGTCAAAGTTCATGTTATAAATAAAATACTTTCAGTCTAAACATGTTTGTGATATGAAAAAGAGTTTATACTAAAAGAGGTTTATAAAGAGGTTATATGATAATTAGAAAGCGTAATGGTTCTGAAGTCACATTTAATAAGAATAACATTATTGAATCTATTTCAAAAGCAAATGAAAAGGTAAGAATCGAAGATAGATTAACAATACAAGAAATAAAAGATATTGCTAAAGATATAGAACAAAAATGTAAAGCTTCTCCAGTTTCAATTGGATATAAAGATATTCAAAATATGGTAAAAGATGCCATAAACAAAGCTGGAAAATATGATGTGTCAGATGAATACATGGTATACACATACCAAAAAGCTCTATCAGAACGTAAAAATACGATTGATGATAGAATAATGTCATTACTCAGCGGTAATAACGAAGATATTCAACAAGAAAATGCAAACAAGAATCCTAATATAGTTTCTACAATGCGTGACTATATGGCAGGTGAAGTAAGTAAGGATATTTCACAAAGATATTTAATTCCAAGTGATATATTCCATGCTCATAAAGAAGGTATTATACACTTCCATGATATGGACTACTTTGCAATGCCTATCCACAACTGTTGTTTAATTAACTTGGATGATATGCTACAAAATGGTACTATTATCTCAGGAACACAGATTGATAAGCCACATACATTTAGAAATGCTTGTAATATTGCTTCTCAGATTGTTGCTCAAGTTGCATCTTCTCAATATGGTGGACAAACTATTACTGCATCTCATTTGTCTAAGTTCATTAATGTTGCAAGAGATTACTTTAAATCAGAATTCCCAACATTAAATGATGCACAAATTGAAGATTTAGTAAGAAAAGATATTAGAGATGGTGTACAAACTCTACAATATCAAATTCTAACATTACAGACTACAAATGGTCAGACTCCATTCGTTTCTGTTTGTTTGTATTTGAATGAAGCAGAAAATGAACAAGAAAAGGAAAACTTAGCATTAGTCATTGAAGAAATCTTAAAACAAAGAATGAAAGGTGTTAAGAATGAAAATGGCCAGTATTATGCAAATCCATTCCCTAAACTATTATATGTTTTGGAAGAAGATAATATCACACCAGATAGTAAATATTGGTATTTGACTAAATTGGCTGCAGAATGTACTACTAAGCGAATGGTTCCTGACTATATTTCAGAAAAGGTCATGAAACAATTGAAGATTAGTAAGAAAGGTGAACCAGGTGATTGCTATCCATGTATGGGTTGTCGTTCATTCTTAACTCCATATAGAGATCCAAAGACAAAGAAACCTAAGTACTATGGTCGTTTCAATCAGGGTGTTGTCACTATCAATTTGCCAGATGTTGCTTTATCTGCAAAGGGTGACCTAGAAAAATTCTGGTATATTCTAGAACAGAGATTGGAATTATGTCATAGAGCATTAAGATTACGTCATGAACATTTAAGAGGTGTTAAATCAGACGTTGCTCCAATTCTATGGCAGAACGGTGCTTTCGCAAGATTAGGTAAAGGTGAAACAATTGATAAGCTACTATATAATGGATATTCAACTATTTCACTAGGATATTCTGGTCTATATGAAACTGTTAAAGTCTTGATTGGTAAGTCTTTAACAGATGAAGATGGAATGGTTCTAGGTAAGAAGATCATGCAAGCATTAAATGATAAATGCCGTGATTGGAAGCAAGTAGAAAAGATTGACTATTCTGTATATGGAACTCCAATTGAAAATACTACTGAAAAGTTTGCTAAGGCATTGCAACGTAGATTTGGTACAATTCCAGGAATTACTGATAGAAACTATATCACTAATTCATATCACGTTCCTGTCTTTGAAAAGATTGATGCTTTTAAGAAGATTGATATTGAAGCAGAATTACAGAAATTGTCACCAGGTGGAGCTATTTCTTATATTGAAACTCCAAATATGGAAAACAACGTTGAAGCTATCTTGTCTGTAATCAAATACATTTATGATAACATTATGTATTGTGAAATTAATACAGAATTGGATTGGTGTCATTGTTGTGGTTCTACAGGTACCATTGAAATGATTAGAAATGAAGATGGTAAGTTTATTT
>Ga0247610_10005846_pt1 | contig 12880 bp, 6 predicted proteins | sample 174DNAGHGhighgp2_FD_193483 | JGI IMG/M metagenome (GOLD analysis project Ga0247610, IMG submission 193483) | Sheep rumen microbial communities from Palmerston North, Manawatu-Wanganui, New Zealand - 1742 DNA GHGhigh gp2 | ecosystem: Host-associated > Mammals > Digestive system > Stomach > Rumen ...
GAAGCTCAGATGTCTCAAGCCAACGATGCATTGGAACGCTATAGGATGTTACACGAGAATGGTTCGCTGCCAGAAGTGCAGTGGGTTGAGATACAGAGTAAGGTTGCACAGGCCAAGTCACAGTTGGACATTGCTCGTAAGAACGTGTCCGACTGCAGGCTGACCGCTCCTGTAAGTGGTGTGATTGGCAAGAAACTCGTTGGTGCCGGCGAGACGGCCTTACCTTCTCAGGCTGTTGTCACCATTCTCGATGTCCGCTCCGTAAAGGTAAAAGTTTCTGTTCCAGAGGCTGAGGTGGCAGGCATCGGTGAGCACACATCATCACAAATACATATTGACGCCATCGAGGCAAATGTCACTGGCGGCAAAATAGAAAAGGGGGTGACGGCGGATGCACTGACCCATACGTACGATGTGCGTATTCATGTTGCCAACCCTGGTCGCCGACTGCTGCCTGGCATGGTGGCCAATGTAACATTTACCACAACAGAGCCTGAGTCGTCAGCACTGCCCACCCTACCTGTAACGGCAGTGCAGCGTCGCAATAACGATTCTCATTTTGTTTGGACAATAGCTGACGATAGTTGTGCACATCGCACACAGGTGGCTATAGGCCAGACCATTGGCAACCGTGTTGTCATTACCAATGGTTTAGCAAATGGCCAGCGTGTTGTAACAGAGGGCTATCAGAAGCTGAGTGAAGGAACGAAAGTGGTATTTTAGTTCATAATTCTTAGTTCATAGTTATGAAAGAAAAGATGAATTGGCTGAAGTGGCCACTGGAGCATTACTCTATATCGTTGCTCATTATTGTCATATTGTTCGTATTGGGCATTTTTGGAATGTATGACATGCCGAAGGATGAGTTTCCTCATGCCACTATACGCCAAGGCGTGGTGGTGGCAGTCTATCCTGGGGCTACCAGCGAGGAGGTGGAGCAGCAAGTGGCACGTCCCCTGGAGCGTTATCTCTTTACGTTTGGTGAGGTGAACCGTTCAAAGACAACTACAGAGTCGCGCAACGGCATGTGTATCGTCATGGTACAGCTGAACGACAACGTGAACAACAAAGACGAGGTGTGGAGCAAAATCAAACATGGGCTGAATGCTTTTAAGGCTTCTTTACCTATCGGTGTGCTGGCTGTAGTGGTCAACGATGACTTTGGCAATACGTCTGCATTGCTGATAGCCATTGAGAGCGACCAGCGCAGCTACCGTGAGCTGCAGAAATACAGCGACGAACTGAGTGACCGCCTTCGTCGCCTGCCGTCAGTGGCCAATGTAAAACTGTTTGGCGAACAAAAAGAGCAAATCAGTCTTTATGTAGATAGGCAGCGCCTGCAGGCATACGGTATAGGTCAGCAGATGCTTTTCAGCCGTCTGCAGGCACAGGGCGTTACCTTTGCCAGTGGTAGCATCAGCGACTTAGACCAAGAGATACCTATCCACGTTGAGACGGTGGAAGATACAGAAGAGGAGATTGCCAACACCATCATCTTCAGTGACCCCGTTACCGGTAAGGTGGCTCGTGTACGTGACGTAGCACGCGTGGTTCGCGAGTACGATAATCGTAACAGCTATATTGAGCAAGACGGCCATCCTTGTGTGTTACTATCCATGGAGATGTCACCAGGCAATAACGTGATAGCTTATGGCAAGGAGGTTGACCACGTGCTATCTACGTTCCGCGACGAGCAGTTGCCAGAGGACGTAAAGGTAACACGCATAGCCGACAAGCCTAAAGTGGTTAGCATCAGTGTCAACGACTTCCTACGCGACCTGCTTATCTCCATGGCTATTATCATATTGGTCATGATGGTACTTTTCCCCTTACGGTCTGCCATTGTAGCTGCCGTTACTATACCATTGAGCACCTTTGTCAGCGTGGCTATTATGTATATTGCAGGTATTGAGCTGAACATTGTCACACTGGCTGCGCTCATCGTGGTATTAGGAATGGTGGTCGATAATAGCATCGTGGTAATCGACGGTTATCTGGAATATCTTGGAAAAGGCTACGAGCCCAAGGTTGCTGCCATAGAGTCTGCCAAGCAGTATTTCATGCCCATGATGCTTGCCACACTGTGCATCTGCGCCATCTTCTTTCCCTTCCTCCTTACCATGAAGGGCGTGTTCCTCGACGCACTGCAGGACTTCCCATGGACCATTACCATCAACCTCATGGTGTCCCTACTGCTGGCTGTGACCGTCATACCATTCCTCGAAGTGAAAATCATTAAACCAGAGAAAATAAAAACCGACGGAAATGCCATCACAAAGAACGTACAACTCATCTACAACAGGGTGTTAACTATGACATTCCGCCATCCGTGGCTGACCATGCTCTGCGGACTGGCAGTCATTATGCTCTCTACACTCATCTTTCCCACACTGAAAATCCGACTGTTCCCCTATGCTGACCGCGACCAGTTTGCAGTGGAGATATTCCTGCCTGACGGCATGGGAAGGTCTGAGACGGAGGCTGTGGCCGACTCTGTATATAACGTGTTGAAAAATGACGAGCGCATAGTGGGTATCACCAGTTTTATCGGCTGTTCGTCACCACGTTTCATGGATGCCTATGCTCCCCAGATGGCAGGAAGAAACTATGCACAGTTCATTGTCAACACACAGTCCGACAAGGCTACGCTTGAATTGCTGTCAACGTATCAGCCACGGCTGAGCGAAGCATTCCCACAGGCATATGTTAAGTTCAAACGGCTGGACTATCTCTCCGTACCAGAACTCGAGTATCGTTTCTATGGTGAGAATCTGGACTCTCTCCATCTGGCAGCCGAACGGCTGATGGACCGCATGCGTCCAATGAACGAGATAGAATGGGTGCATACCGACTTCTTGCAGACAACACCTATTATTAATGTAGAGCTGAATCAAGTCACTTCATCACAGGTTGGCATCACACGTTCCATGGCTGAAGTGGCACTCATGGGCACTACCAGCGATCTCCATATAGGCAATATCTGGGAAGATGACTACGACGTGCCAGTGGTGGTGAAGGACGATTCTGACATGACGTTCTCCGACATTGCCAATCTGGGCATTACCTCACCGTTCACCATGACATCGGCAGGAGTGAACAACAGCAACACGACCATACCACTACGCCAAATAGCAAAGGTCAATCCTATATGGAGCGAGAGTCGCATCATGCATCGTGGAGGCGAGCGTTGCATCACCGTGACGGCACAGTTTGCACAGGGTGTTTATGCTGACCCCGTAGAGCGACGCATTGCTCACATCATGCAGGAGGAGATTCAGTTGCCACAAGGCGTACGTGCCGAGGTAGGAGGCGAGATAGAGTACGGTGACGAGGCCATGCCACAAATCATTGGCGGCATTACCATCGCCATGATCATCGTCTTCTTTTTCCTGTTGTTCAACTTCAAGAAGTACGGCATCACACTGGTCTGCATGGCGGCATTGGTACTCATGGTGCCTGGCGCACTCATCGGACTGGGAATGATGAACCGCGCCTTGGGATTAACATCTATCTTCGGACTCATCACACTGATGGGAATGATCATGCGTAACGAGATTCTCATATTCGAACATGCCAACGCACTAATCAAGGACTACGTTGCCGACCACCCTGTGCCTAACGGTTTGCCCATAGGGAGTGCACCAGTCGAATACCGCAAACTCTACAACGATGCAGTTAAACAGGCTGCCTTCGATGCCGGCAAACGACGCATGGTACCCATCTTCCTCACCACTGCCACCACAGCCGTTGGTGTGGTACCAATGATTATCGCACAGAGCTCGTTCTGGATGCCTGTGGGTGTCACCATCTTTGCCGGTGGCATTGGCTCCCTCATCATGGTAGTAACCATGCTGCCCGTCATTTATTGGAAAGTTAATTTGAAATAAATAAGACAATGAAAAAATATCTTCTATCCATCATCCTGCTCACATGCACAACTGCCGTCTTTCCACAGGAAATGACATTGGAACAGCTGAAAGACAGTGCCTTCAAGAACAATAACAGCCTGAGGGCTGCACGTTACGACATAGAAGCATCGCAACTGCAACGACGCGAGGCTTTTACCAAATTCTTCCCTAATGTCAGTGGAACAGCAGCATGGTTTAATTCAAACAAACACTTAATCTCCACCGATGTCAACACTTCTGAATACCTATCACCTGCCATGGTCGCCACACTGGCAGAGACGCTGCCTTTGGAAGCATTGGCTGCCCTCAACAGCCCCATTAGCATTAATATGCTCAAAAACGGGAAACTGGCTGGTGTCAATGCCATACAACCTCTGTTTGCCGGCGGACAGATTATCAACGGCAACAAACTCGCCAAGGTGGGACAGGAAGTCAGTGAACTCAAGTTACAGCTAACCCAAGACGAAGTAGAACTACAGACAGAACAGTACTACTGGCAATTGGTGTCGCTAAAGGAAAAACTGCATACCATAGAGGCAGCCAATCAGTTGCTGGCAGACATTCACAAAGATGCCGATGTGGCAGTGCGCGCTGGTGTGGCCATGCGTAACGACCTGTTGCAGGTACAGCTGCGTCAGAACGACCTGGCGAGCCAGAAACTCAAGCTTCAGAACGGCATATCCTTGTTACACATGCTTCTTGCTCAGTATTGCGGACTCCATCATTCGTCATTCACCATCCATTACCCACAGCTGTTCGCTGGCGACTCCATCATTACACAAACCGACTATGAGCCACGTCCCACGAACTTCCAATTGACGGCATTGCCAGAATACCAGTTGCTGCAGAAACAAGTGGAAGCCACACAGCTGCAACATCGTATGGAGGTGGGCAGCCGTTTGCCAAGCATAGGCATTGGTGTGGGGTATAACTATAACGACTTGACAGAGCGCGACCTTTCGTTTGCCATGGTGTTTGCTACCGTCAGCGTGCCCATCAGTGACTGGTGGGGAGGCTCCTACGCCATCAAACGCAAGAAGATAGAACACCAGAAAGCCGTTGACCAGCTAAACGACAACATGGAACTACTCACCATTCGCATGCAGAAATCATGGAACGACCTACAGGAAGCCTATAGTCAGATAGAGTTGGCAAGGCAGGGCATGAGGCAATCAGAAGAAAACCTACGTCTCAACCGAAACTTCTTCCGTGCCGGCACAGGAACAATGTCTGAACTGTTGGAGGCACAGCTATTATCCCAGCAGACACGCGATAAATATGTGGAGGCTGTTGCCGACTATCACATCAAACTCATCATCTATCGCCAAGCTAACGGTGAGTAAAGGTAAGAAGGGGTAAAAACAAAAGAGGATGAACCTGGGTTCATCCTCTTTTTATTGTATTTAGAGATTTGGATTAATCTTGTTCCACTCTGCAATGGGAGGAACGATGTTGAGCGTTACCAACTCATCGCGCATCTTACACAGGTGTTCGTAGCTGGCATCCAGCTTGGCATTCTCCTCAGGAGTACCCTGTGGCACCTCGTAGGTAGCACCGGCAGGACTCAGTGTAGTCTTCATGGCCATCATGATGTGGTCGTACTTGTCGGTCTTCACGTATGTACCAACGGGGAAACGGAAAGGCTCACCACCCATAGCAGCACGAATCATCTCTACAGAGAGATATGAAGGGCTCTGGAACGAGCTACGTCCGCGCAGTTTGATGATAGCAGCACCACCCTTAGTGACGTCTGTCTTCATCTGCTCCCACTCCTCAGCAGGGAACTCTGGTGTGCCGATGATGTCGGTCAGTTTACGACCCTTAATGGTAACGTGGCTGCCGAAGACTGCCATCTGCTCACCATGTCCACCATATGTGGCACAACCTGTGATTTCGCTCTGCATCACACCGAACTTCTTAGCCAGTGCAGACTGCAGACGTGTGGTATCCAGACCAGCCAGTGTAGTAACCTGACCTGGTTTCAAACCAGAGTAAAGCAGAGTTACCAGACCTGTGAGGTCAGCAGGGTTGAAGATGATGACTACGTGGTTAACATCAGGGCAGTAAGTCTTGATATTCTTACCCAGCTCCTCTGCAATCTTACAGTTGCCTGCCAGCAGGTCCTCACGTGTCATGCCCTCTTTACGTGGTGCACCACCACTGGAGATAATGTACTTTGCATTGGTGAAAGCTTCCTTGGCATCTGTGGTAGCTGTGATGCATACATCGTCGAAGCCACTCTGACGCATCTCCTCTGCTACACCCTCGGGTGAGAAGACGTCGTACAGACAGATGTTGTTTGTCAGGCCCATCATCAGGGCGCACTGTGCCATGTTTGAACCAATCATACCGGCTGCGCCGACAATGGTCAGTTTGTCATTAGTTAAAAATGCCATAATAGTTTACGATTTTGACTGTTTATTGTTTGTTGTTTTGTTTCTTGTCTGCAAAATTACAAATAAAATTTGAATTGTCAAGACACTAACCATAAATAATATGTTATAAAATCTGAAAACATCCTGCTTTGCCAAGTCGGTTTGACAATTTAGGGGATGTTTGTAACAAAATATTAATCTTTCCGTAACGGTATCGTAATTTGTTTTTCTTGGCTGACTGACGGAATGGACGTAACTTTGCATGTGAAAAACAAATAGATATGACAGAACAAAACTACTGGCTTATAGCCCTGCGACTATTGGGTGCACTGGGCTTGCTGATTTACGGAATGCGAATGATGAGTGAGGCCTTGCAGAAAATGGCCGGTCCGCAACTCAGACATATCCTCTCGCGCATGACAACCAACCGACTGACAGGACTGCTCACTGGTACTTTCGTGACGTGTGCCGTACAGTCATCGTCGGCAACAACGGTAATGACCGTGTCGTTTGTCTCGGCTGGTCTGCTGACATTGTCACAGGCCATATCAATTATCATGGGTGCCAACATCGGCACGACGCTGACGGCATGGATTATGTCGCTGGGCTATAGTGTCGATTTAACCAACGTGGTATTTCCTGCCTTTTTCGTGGGCATGATACTGATTTACAAGAAACGGCACCGTTACCTTGGCGACCTGCTCTTCGGCACAGCGTTCCTCTTCCTGTCGCTCGTCATGCTCAGTGCGGCAGGCAAGGACCTCGACTTGGAACATAACGAACAGGTAGTCAATTTCTTCGCTTCTTTTGACACAAACAGCCATCTGACCATACTGGCATTCCTCGCCATTGGAACGATTATTACGTGTATCGTGCAGTCGTCGGCTGCTGTCATGGCTATTACCATATTACTTTGTTCGACTGGCGTGCTTCCCATCTATCTGGGCATTGCACTGGTCATGGGTGAGAATATTGGCACTACGGCAACAGCAAACCTGGCAGCCTTTGCTGCTGGAACGGAAGCACGTCGTGCGGCTCTGGCCCACCTGCTGTTCAATGTGTTTGGTGTGATTTGGGTGCTCATCGTGTTCTTCCCCTTCGTCAATATGGTTTGCCAGTTTGTTGACTACGACCCCACAATGGGCGGACAGGCTGAGCGTTTGCCTGTAGTGCTGGCTATGTTCCACACCTGTTTCAACGTCACCAACACGGCCATCCTCATTGGTTTTGTGCCACAGATGGAGCGCGTGGTATGCTGGCTGTTGCCTGACCGTGGTAAGGTAGAGAAAGAGGAGTTTCGTTTGCAGTATATCCAGGCCAACCTGGTTCAGACGCCGGAAATCTCCGTCTTGCAGGCACAAAAGGAAACAGCACGTTTTGCAGAGAGTGTACATGAGATGTTTGGCATGGTACGCGAACTGTTTGCTGCTGATGATGACGCGACGTTCAAGAAATGTTTTAGCAAAATCAGGGACCGTGAGGACATAACTGACCGCATGGAACTGGAGATAGCACATTATCTGGAACAGGTGAGCGACGACCACCTGAGTGACGATACGAAGCAGAAGATTCGCAGGATGATGCGTGAGATAGGCGAGCTGGAGTCGGTAGGTGACGCTTGCTATAACATGGCACGTACGATGGAGCGGCATCATGAGTCGGGCAAGAGCTTCACAGAGGCTCAAGTGCAAGGGCTGCAGGATATGGCAGTGCTGTGTGATACTGCCCTGGAGCAGATGTGTACCGTCATGCATGGTCACCGCACCAGTCACAGCATGAGTGAGACCTTCCGCATCGAGAACGACATCAATGCTTTGCGCGACCAACTGAAGGCTACTAACCTGGAGGCAGTGAACAACCACGAGTACGACTACTCCATAGGAACGGTGTTTGGCGACCTGGTAGGCGAGTTAGAACATTTGGGCGACTATGTTGTAAATGTAGTGCAAGCCCGTCTGTCGTAGCTGTCCGATATATACTAAATAATGTACGCGTGCGTAAACGCTTACGTTATTTTCTTTGCAAGAATACTGCTGATTATAATAGGAAAGCAGTACTTTTGCAAAGAATTTGTATTACTATATCGGAACAACAAACTATTTAACAAATAAAAACTGAAAATGAAAAAACTCCTTTTCTTTCTCATGGTGCTGCTCACCTCAGTAGCAGCCAACGCCGCCAAGGTTACCATTCAGGAACAGGGCGGATGGTTTGAGAGCGCTTATGTAACGTGGGCGAAGACGGCGAACACTGACTATAACGTCTATGTCAGTCCTGCTTCTTCCACATCATGGACACAGCTCGACGAGGAGCTTGTGCGTGAGTATCCTTCCTATGGACGTGCAGACGCCATGGGACTGTCAGCTGGTTCCTACAAGTTCAAGGTGGTGCCGGTGGTCAATGGTGAAGAGGTGGAGGCCGATGCTGCCACGTCTGATGCTGTTGAAGTACGTGCTCACGACCGTAGCGGTTTTGCCCACAAGCGTGCCGGCAGTACCGGCATTGGTGCTTACAACAACGATGGTACGCTGAAGTCAAACGCTCGTGTGCTGTATGTATGGGCGGACAATGCCAAGACAGTATCTATGGAAGTGGCTACCAGCAGCAATGGAAAGGTAGCTACCTATACAGGTTTGCAGAACATCGTCTATGGTTACCAGAAAGGCGATGGCAACGGCAGTTACGAGAAGCGTCCCCTTTGCGTGCGTATCATTGGTACCATCAAAGACAGCGACATGGACGATCTGATGAGCAACGAGGGTCTGCAAATCAAGGGTGCCAAGGCCTATCAGAACATGAACATCACCATTGAGGGTGTGGGTAACGACGCTGCTGTCTGGGGCTTCGGCTTCCTCATCCGTAATGCGGCGATGGTTGAGTTGCGCAACTTCGGTATCTATCTCTGCATGGACGACTGCGTGAGCATCGACACCAAGAACGCTATGATATGGGTACACAACATTGACTTCTTCTATGGTAAGACAGGTGGTGATGCCGACCAGGCCAAGGGAGACGGTGCACTCGACTTCAAGGGTGACTCGCAGAACCTGACCTTCTCTTATAACCACTTCTTCGACACCGGTAAGTCAAACCTCGGTGGTCTGAGCGAGAGCAGCGACAACTACATTACGCTGCACCATAACTGGTACGACCACAGCGACTCACGCCATCCGCGTATCCGTCGTATGTCGATGCACATCTATAACAACTACTTCGACGGCATATCCAAGTACGGCGTGGGCATGACCACTGGTGGCTCTGCCTTCGTTGAGAACAACTACTTCCGTAACTGTAAGTACCCCATGCTCATCTCGATGCAGGGCTCTGACATTGCATTTGGCAAGGGTACTTTCTCAAGCGAGGATGGTGGTATCATCAAGTCGTTCGGTAACTACATCCAGGGTGCACGTACCGTGGTGACCTATCAGCAGAACGACAAAGATTTCGACTGTTGGGAAGCTTCTACACGTAATGCCACTGTCCCCCAGACGGTAAAGGCATTGCAGGGTGGCGGCACATACAACAACTTCGACACCAACAGCAGCATCATGTACAGCTACTCGCCTGACGCAGCAACCGACGTGCCTGCCATCGTCAAGGGGCAGTACGGTGCCGGACGTATGCAGCATGGTGACTTCAAGTGGACATTCAACAACTCCGTCCAGGACGAGAACTATGGTGTTATCGCTGAGCTGAAGTCAGCACTTCAGAGTTACACTTCGACACTGGTAGGCTTCTTTGATGGCGACCGTGTATCAAACGGTGGAGCTACGCAGACCGTTAATGGTGGCGACGGCAATGGTATCGCACAGGATGTCAACGACAGCTACGTGCCCTCATGGGCTGGTGGCAGTGGCGCTACAGTCAGTGCTGGTCTGCCTGATCCGAACTTCTGCGGTCCTGAGTCAGAAGCTGGCTCAAAGAAGTATGACTACTTCTGGTTCAACAGCGAGAATAAGACAAAGATCAACGGCTTCATCAGCGAAGGTCTGCTGACCTTTAATACGACAGAGAACTCAGGATTCAAAGAAACACTGCAGCCTCAAAACGGTGATGGTACTCTGAAGTCACAATATACTGGTGTACTGCAAGTTCCACAAAGCGGCTATGCACAGTTCACATGTGTCAATGGTGTTTCATCTGTGGCTGCAATGATCTTCCGTTCTGGCGATGCCAAGGGAGAGATACAGGTAAGCAAAGACGGCACGAAGTTCACCAAGATAGGTGACTACTCAGCTAAGAAGGGCGACAGAGCCATCAGTGCTACTACCGTTGAGTCAGAAGGTCCAGTCTATGTACGCATCACCAACGGTTCCAGCGGAACGCTCTACATCGCAGGTGTGAAGATTATGTATCCAGACCCCAATGCTCCAGAAGAGCCAGGCGAGGACGATCCTACACCATCTACCGAACCAACACTGTCGGCTGACTGCTCTGCTGACTTCTCTGTCAATGGCGACGTCCTCAGCTTCACAAACAACACTGCAAGCATCACCCTGGCATACGACGATGCAGCAACATCTGTCAGCGTCATGGTTGACGTAGCAGAGAAAGCTAACATCAGCAGCGTCAATGGTGCAACAGGCTCGAACCCATACACCATCACAGCTCCTGCAGCAGGACAGACCACAACGGCAACATTCACGGTCGTAGCAGAGAACGGCACATCAACGAAGACTTATACCATCAAGGTGACAAGGGACGTTGACCCATCAACCATAGAGGTAGAGACGGGCGTCGTCACCCTGCAGTCAGACCACGTGGCAGAAGGCTTCAAACTCGATGGCTCATCCTCTGTTCCTGCTTACAGCTACAGCAGCGACCTCTGCAAGGATGCCAAGCTCATTCTGGTAAATGCCGGACAGCATACCGTAACACTGCCAGCAGGTGCCAAGGCTACCAAGATTGTGATGTATGCCGTAGGCGACAATAATACTGCAAACAAGGGTCAGATAACAGAACTCGCAGGTCAGACCTTCGCTGTCAACCTGCCCAGCCGTAAGGGCGGTACCAGCCTTGCAACAGCTACCGTAAGCGATGTGGCTATCACAGGACAGTTCACCTTCACTGTTACCTATAAGGCAGGTGTGAAGTTCGAGATTACCATTGAAGATGCTAATGGTGAGAATCCCGGTCCTGACGATCCAGATGACCCACAGCCTGTTGACGAGGGAACAGAAGTGGCATTCATTGCTACAGAGCCTTCGGAAGGTGTCTTCGACTACTACTGGTTCAACGCAGAGAATGAGTCTGAAATCAACGGCTGGCTCAGCGATGGCACCATCAAACTGACCAATGGTACGACAACAAGCGACGGACAGGCAAAGTCATCCTTCAAGCCTACAAGTGTTCCAGGCACTGGAGGAACTACCACATCAGAAAAGACTGGTACTATTGAGATTGCCAAGGCAGCAGAGAATGGTGCAACCGACGGCGGTACAGCAACGTTCTACTGCCCACAGGGCATCAAGCAGTTCAAGCTCTACCTCTTCCGTACAGGTACTTATAACTTCCACGTTTATAAGAGCACTGACGGCAAGGAATTCACAGAGATTGCTTCTGACACCAAAACTGGCAAAGGTAAACTGGAAGTGGACTACTCGTCACAGCTGAAGACAAAAGAGCCAATATGGGTGAAGATTCAGAACACATCGACTGGTGGTCTGAACATCCAGGGTATCATCTGTACATACCTCGATACGACAAACGGCATCACGACTGTTGAACGTCCTGTCAACAACAATCAGGACTTCTACGACCTCTCAGGACGCCGTATCGTCGAGCCCAAGCGTGGACAGCTCTACATACAGAACGGACGTAAGTTCATCTATCGCTAACATTCAAAGCAGAAACAACAAAAAGGAAATCCCACCAGAATACCCTCTGGTGGGATTTCCTTTTTGCATCAACGGCTAATCACTCTTTGGTACGCAGAAAGAGGCTTGCCACTATGGTGCCACAAATGCTGCGCCAAAAGTCCGTGGATTATGCCAAGAGCTTCTTCACAATCTCAGAGATGACGCGGCCGTCGGCCTTGCCTGCCAACTGCTTGCTGGCCGTGCCCATCACCTTGCCCATTTCTTTCATGCTGGTGGCTCCAACCTCGGCTATGATCTTCTTTACCTCTGCCTCAATCTCCTCTTGCGAGAGCTGTTTGGGCAGGTAACTCTCCAGCACCTCAACTTGTGCCAACTCTGCATCGGCCAAGTCCTGACGACCTGCCTGAGTGTAGGTAACTGCCGTTTCTTTGCCTTGCTTCGCCAGTTTTGAGATAATCTTCAACGCATCAGCATCTGCCAATGTGTCGTTGGCTCCCGGTGCCGTCTTTGCTTCCAGAAATACTTTCTTGATGTTACGCAGCGTCTCCAGACGCACTTTGTCGCGAGCTTTCATCGCTGACTTAATGTCTTCACTAATTTGATCGAATAATGTCATAATATCAATGTTTTTAAAATGTCTTAGTTAACGGGCTATCTGCACCAAGGGAGAACCGAGTGCAGTCTCTATCTTGGCGATAGTACTGGTCGTGAAATTATGCCGACCTGTCAACCAACGCGATACTTCCGACTCGCGCTTGCCCAGCCGGCGAGCCAGTTC
>Ga0247610_10005850_pt1 | contig 12876 bp, 15 predicted proteins | sample 174DNAGHGhighgp2_FD_193483 | JGI IMG/M metagenome (GOLD analysis project Ga0247610, IMG submission 193483) | Sheep rumen microbial communities from Palmerston North, Manawatu-Wanganui, New Zealand - 1742 DNA GHGhigh gp2 | ecosystem: Host-associated > Mammals > Digestive system > Stomach > Rumen...
AAGCCATTGGGCTTGTGGGTCATTTTCAACTCCCAGTTCCGCCAATTCGTATAAAATCTGCATTCCTTCTATGGCATCATCCCGGCGGGCGTTTCGCAATTGGCTTCTACCCAACGCCGGCGGATTATCAAATAAATCTTCGGCATTTTTGGCGGTTTGCACGGCTTTTGTTAATTCGTCCGTTTTCATATAGTAGTTGACGTCTCCTATATGCGCGCGCAACATCGCCCGTTGTTCTACCGTGGAGGGGCCCATAAATAATCGTTCCAAATCTTCTAATTCAATATCTAACCATTGGCGTTGTACGTCTTTTAAGACAAGAGATACTTTTTCTAATTCTTCAATCGCCTGTAGGCATTTGCCTTGGGAGGCCAATTCTTGGGCGCGTGCTAAAGCGTGATTGAGTATGTTTTTTTGTTTTTCATCGGCCGCTTCCTGGACCGGTTTGTAAGCCGCCAACCATTGGCTGATTTGTTCAATACATTCCATTTTTTGCTGAAGGCGCAACGTAGTTCCTTGCGCGTGCTTGCGTGCCACAATCCACGTCGGTTTCGCTTGGACAACACTAGATAACAACAAAGCGGCGGTTATAAGTGTGGTTGTAAAAATTATTCTCATACTATCTCCTGTTTTTAAGTTGATACTTTATTATTTTATTTTTTTTCATTTGTTGCAACCGTTTTTTGGACCTAGCCGGCGTATAGGTCTTTTGGGTATTTTATTGTATAATAAAGACAGTATAAGGAGTGTATATGAACAAATTATTGATTGCTTGTGTATCGGTGATGTGTTTCGGCGCGTGTGCGACGTTGCCTACTTCGGCAGAGTATGCGGCCCGCGGGGATGGTTATGTAAAAGACGGTAAATTGGATAAAGCCATTACCGCGTACAACAAAGCGTTGGTCCTGAACCCGGAAAATTTGGAAGTGTATGCCTCGCGCGGGGCGGCCCATTATTTTGCCGGACATTTTGATTTGGCCCAACAAGATTTTGAACGCGCGCTGAGAAGTAATCCGTATCATGCCGATACATATACCGCATACGGCAGTGTGTTAGCCGCGCGGGGCGATTACAAAAATGCGCTGACTATTTTGAATATGGGTATTGAACTCAAGCCCACCAAACCGGAAAACTTTTTCTCGCGTGCGGGTGTTTATTTTATGTTGCAAGATTATCCCAAAGCGGTGGCCGATTATACGACGGTGTTGCGTATGGCTCCGGCGGCAGATGTGCTCAATGCGCGCGGGGCGACTTATTTGCGTATGGGAAGAAAAGACTTGGCCGAGCAGGATTTTCAGGCTGCCAAAAACGGAGAATTTCCGGCTACGCTTAGTGTATATTCCCAAATTAAATAACGCTTACTAAAAAGTTGTTTGCGTTTTAATAAAAAGTTTTGGTATAATAAATATAGTTGATTTACGTCACCGTAGCTCAGCTGGTTAGAGCGAGCGTTTCATAAGCGCTAGGTCGGTGGTTCGATCCCACCCGGTGACAGATTAAAACCCTCTTACTAAAGAGGGTTTTTTGTTGTATTATTTGCTGATTTTAGTTATTATAAAGATATACCTTATTTAAGGAGAAGCATATGACATCCGCTCGTAAAATTGCATTAGTCACGGGTGCTAGCCGCGGCATTGGATTGGCTATTGCGACGCAGTTGGCCCAAGACGGTTTTGATATCTGGTTAAATTACCGTTCCAATCACGCCGCCGCACAAAACGCTAAAGAACAGATTGAAAAATCGGGCGCGTCTTGCACGTTGCTTGCGTTTGATGTGTCCGACGAAAAAGCCGTACAAGAGGCGTTAAATCCGTTAATTGCCGAAAAAACACCGTATGCACTTATCAATAACGCGGGTATTCGCAAGGATAATCTGCTTACTTTTATGCAAGCTCATGAGTGGCACGAGGTGCTTGCCACCATATTGGGCGGTTTTTATAACGTAACACATGCGGTGCTTCCTTTTATGATTCGCGCGCGGCAAGGACGCATTGTCAATATCGCTTCGTCGGCGGCACACGCACCGGTTCCCGGGCAGACCAATTACTCGGCCGCTAAGGCGGGTATCATCGGTGCGACACGCAGTCTGGCCGCAGAAGTAGCCAAACGCAACATTTTGGTCAATGCTGTTTCTCCCGGATTTATTGAAACGGAAATGTTGGAAGGATTGCCCATAGATAAAATTTTGCCGCTTATTCCGTTACAGCGGTTGGGCCGTCCGGAAGAAGTGGCCGGTTTGGTGTCTTTTCTGTGTTCCGAAAAGGCCTCGTACATTACCGGACAGTTCTTTCAGGTAAACGGCGGAATTTGTATGTAGGCAGTTTCTTGCAAATTGATATAATATGAGTATGGATGATTCAAATGCGGTGGTAATTACGGGAATGGGGGCTGTTTCTCCTTACGGGGCGGGCGTGGCAACCTTGTGGGAGGGGCTTTTGTCTGCCCGAAACTGCATGCATACCGTGAAGGAATTAGAAGATTTGCCTATGGTAAATACCAAAGTAGCTGCCACCGTTCCTCCGACCGATTATTCGTTTATTCCCCGAAAATTCCGCCGCAGCATGAGCCGTATGGGGTTATATGCCTATCAGGCGGCGCAAGAGGCACTTCGCCAAGCCGGATACGAAAACGCACCCGATAAATTAGGTTTTTTTATGGGCTCTACGCTCAACAGTATTTCCGTGTGGATGGAATTGACAAGTTATAGCCAAGGGGCGCATTTGGAACTCATTAAAACATCCGATTTTTTACAAATTATGAATCATTCGCCGCTCGCGGCCGTGTGTCAGGCGTTAAAAATTAACGGCCCGGCTATGGGCAACAGCGAGGCCTGTGCGACGGGACTAATGAATATAGGTCTAGGGTATTTGGCCATTCGCAGCGGGCTAACTAAGCAGGCGTTGTGCGGCGGCACCGAAGAATATCATCCTATGTTTAGCGCGTGTTTTGATATTATGCAAGCCACTTCTAAAAATTCTAACGATTATCCTGCCGCGGCGTGCCGTCCGTTTGATGCTACCCGTACCGGGTTGGTGGTTTCGGAAGGGTGCGGTTTAGTGTTTATGGAAACGAAAAAAAGCGCCCAACAACGCGGGGCGACGATACTGGCCGAGGTACTTGGTTTTTATGCCAATACCGATACGGAAAATATGGCTTATCCGTCCGCCACTACTTTAGAAGCGTGTATGCGCGGTGCGTTAGCGGCCACGCACGTTGCTCCCGAACAAGTAGATTTATTAAATGCCCACGCTACGGGTACGGTAGCCGGTGATATTGCAGAAACGCAAGCGGTACAGGCTGTTTTTGGTTCTGACGTAAAAATAAATAGTTTGAAAGGACACTTGGGCCATACCATGGGTGCAAGCGGCAGTTTGGAAAGTATCGCGTGTGTAGAAATGCTTAACCACCAACAAATGATACCTACCCGCAACTTAGAACAGGTAGATGAACGGTGCGCGCCCTTACATTATAAGTTTCAAGAAAAACAATCCCCTTTGCATATAATTATGAAAAACAGTTTTGCCATTGGCGGCAATAATTGTTCTTTACTTTTTAGGAGCCCCCTGTGATTACACGAGAAGAAATTATTAAACAAACCAACGAGGCCTTGAAAAAAGAGTTTGAGTTTACGGATGCTCAACTGGTGCCTAGCGCCCAACTCAGAGATGATTTGGGTTTAGATAGTTTAGATGCCGTAGATATGGTGGTGGTATTAGAGCAAAAATTCGGCGTAACACTACGTCAGGGATATGATTTGCGTACCATTATCACCTTGAATGATTTATACGATTTTATTGAAAAATTAGCCCATACACACCAACCGTAATATGGAGCGTTTGCGTACTTGTTTTAACACGGTAGTGATCGGAGCAGCGGCGCTTGTTTGGTTAGTTATTTCTGCGGGTATAGCGGCTCCTTTTTTGTGGCTCAAATCGGTCAACCGGGATAGAGCCGTGCGCCGTTTTGTGTATATACAATCTTGTGGTATTGTTTTTTTTATGCGCTTGGCGGGAAAGGAATTACTTGTAGAAAAAAAAGACAAACCCGCCGGCAGTTGCGTGATTGTAGCCAATCATGCTTCCGCGCTTGATTTATACACCGTTAGTGCTTTTGGGTTTGATAATATCGTGTATATTACTAAAGGATGGGTATTTAAATTGCCATTTTTCCGCTATGTGATGAATGGGGCCGGTTATATAGATGCCGAGAAAACTTCTCCCGCGGAGATTTTATCTTTGTGTCAGCGGGCGGTAGCCAAGGGATGTGATATTATGTTTTTCCCGCAAGGGTCTCGCAAAGACCCGCACGCACGGTTCAAAAGTGGGGCGTTTTATTTGGCAAAACAACTTAATTTGCCCGTCGTTCCGGTGGCAATTTGCGGTACGCAACAAATGCTCCCCTCCGGCGCGGTGGCGATTAAACCCGCCCGTATTGTACTTAAAACTTTCCCGGCTGTATATCCGAAAGATTTTCCGGGCGAATTAGGGCATTTACACATGGCGCAAGCCGTTAAAAAACAAATTATGGAATTTGTGGATAAGCAGGAAATATGAAAACTTTTCCGGTTGTTACTTCTTTACTACCGCACCGCCCGCCCATGTTGCTGGTGGACGAAGTGTTGTCTGTGGAAGAAAAAACAGGGACAGCGCGTGCCTCTATTGGCCCGGAACACTTGTTTCTGCGCGCAGACGGTACGGTGTTGCCGGAAGTGTTTTGTGAACTGATTGCCCAAGGGTTTGGCGTGTGCGAAGCCTGCCGCCGGCTTGAAAAAGGCCTCACATTGGATGGCGGCGGGTATTTGGTCAGTTTGCGTGATGTGGAAATTTTTGCTCCGGCACGGTTGGGCGACGAGTTGGTTATCCGTACCGAAAAAACCGACGAGTGCTTTGGAACGTATATCGTACGCGGAGTTGTTTTATGCCGCGGACAAAAACTGGCACAAGCTACGGTATATATTTTTATGTGGACGGGTAAACCCCAAGCGCTATGAAATATAAGTTACTAATCGGGTTAAGTTTGTTGGCTTCTTGGGCGTTGGCGCAGGAAGATACTTCGTTGTTGGCAGATTACGCACGGCAAATGGAGCAAGTAAAAACATTACAAAGTAATTTTACCGAGGAAAAACACCTCTCTTTGCTTACCCAACCGCTTGAAAGTAGCGGGCGGTTATCTTTTGATAAAAATGCCAAGAAATTGTACTGGCAATATGAACGTCCTTTCCAAAACGGTTTTTTGATTGAAAAAGAGCAAGTATATCGCTTGCAGGGAAATGTAAAACAACCCGTTCAAAACAAAATGGGGCGTATGGCGGCGGCGCAGATGGTGGTGTGGCTGACGTTAGATTTTGAGTCGCTTCAGCAAGATTATCAAATGGCTTTACAAGGCCGGATGCTTACTTTTACCCCGCGTAATCAAGCGCATAAAGTGGTTAAAAAAATTATCGTGTGGTTGGATGAAAAAAATCCGCAAATCGTTACGCAAGTTCAATTAGAAGAACCTAACGGAGATTTTATTTTGTGGAAATTTACGAACGTACGTATTAACCTTCCTTGGCCGTTAGAGGTATAGTATGAAGTTTTTCCGTCGGCATAGTAAACTTGTCGGAGTGATAGGCGTTGCCGCCCTTTGTTTGGCCGGAGTGTTTTGCGGTACTATAGAAGAAAATATGCTCGCCTTAGTGCCGCAACGTATTAAGCGGCAAGTCCAACTTTTTGAACATTCGCCGCTTAGTCAAAAACTCATTGTGATTGTTTCTTCTGCAACGGACGAACAAACCCGCCAAATTTCCCAACAATTACAACAGCGGCTGGTGGAACACCAACTTATTGACCCGCCGCGTCCTGTTACCGACAATATGGTGCAGTATATGTTGCGCGCTTTGCCGGCCCGGTTTTCCCCGCAAGTCCAACAAATGACCGAGCAGAAACTGACGGAAAAATCGGTGGCCCGTCAGCTTGCCGATTTTTATGAACAATTATTTTCTTTCCAAAGTTTTTTGGTCGCGCAACTGCTCAAGCAAGATCCTTTTTATTTAAGCGGAATTATGTTTGATAAATGGGCGCAAATCGGGCGTCGTGCTTCGGGTAATTACGAGGAGGGGTTTTTGTCGGCACGCGGGGGAACGCTACAAGCCGGGCTCTATGATGCTAAATCGTCCGTGTCCGACTGGGCGGGAGCCGGCCGGTTGCAACGCTTTTTTACCGAATATCAGGCCACCCTACCCGACGGAGTTCGTGCCTTTTTTATGGGCGGTTTGAGATATACATTAGAAAATGCCGCTTTGATAAAGCGCGATTTGGGGTGGCTTACCTTAGCCGGTTTAACGTGTTTAAGCGGCATATTTTTATGGTTTTTTCGTACGAAACGTGCGTTACTGATTTATGCGCTTGCCGTGTTGGTTTTGCCGCCGGCGGCTTGGGTAACACAACTGCTGTTCGGACATATCAGCGCAATTACGTTGGGGTTTGGTAGTGTGGTTGTCGGGTTATCGGTAGATTATGCAATTTATGTTTATTTTGCGTTGCAACAAACCTCACCGCGTGTAACAGACACACTCCGGCGCATCCGTCCGCATTTACTATGTAATTTTTTAACCTCGGCACTTTGTTTTGTGGCGTTGTTGTGTTCGTCGGTGGAAGTGTTTAAGCAACTAGCCGTATTTGCCTTGGTGGCGTTGTCGCTGGCGTGGTGGATTTCGTTATATGTGTTTCCGCCTTATTTCGTCGGACAGGCGGTGCAATCTGCGCCGGTTTATACGCGCCCCGTTCGTCCGTTGTCTTTTCGTAACGCGTGTTTAATTAGCGTGTTGCTCCTGTTGTTTGGTGTGTGGGGGATTAGTCATATTACGTACAGCCAAGGGTTAGAGTCCTTAAATTCCACCTCCGCTGGTTTTAAGCAAGATAAGCAACTGGCCGACGAATTATTTTCAGCTGATAAAAACGCCTTACTGTTTGCCTTGGGACGCACGAAAGAACAGGCCCTTAGTAACAACGAACAACTGGCGGCCAAATTGCCTTCTGCTTTGCCGATTAGCGAGTTGTTTGTATCATCCCGTACGCAAATAGAAAATGAAGCCCGTTGGCGGGAATTTTGGAATGTTTCCCGACGTCAGGACCTGCGGCTTTTGCTATCTCGCGAAGCCCGTAAGAAAGGTTTTAAGGCGGATTCTTTTGACTCTTTTTGGAAATGGCTGGGACAAACCGATCAAGAATCAGATGTAGATTTTTCTATGTTGTATAATCCGGTGTTGCAACTTTCAACCGAGTTGTATGCAGTGGTAAATGTAGTGCCTAATGAGCCGGTGTACGAACAGGCGGCCGACGGACAAACAGCCGTTTTTGTATCTGCCCCGCACTTGCAACGGGAACTGGTAGCGGGCGTAAAACAGGAAGCCGTACGGGTGTTTTGTTTGGCGTTGCTGTTTAACTTAATTGCCGTATGGGCGGTGTTCAAAAATTTCAAGGAAACACTTCTTTGTTTTGTTCCGGTAATTTTGGGGGGATGTGTTTTGTTTGGTTGTCTTGCCGCGGGAAAAATACAAGTAAATTTATTTGGACTTATTTTCTTGCCGCTACTGGTGGGGCTGGGGATAGATTATGCTATTTTCCAACTGATGAAATACCGTTTGCAATCTCACACGGCTGCGGCGGTATATCCTACGCAGGCCTTGTTAGCCGCGGGACTATCTACGTTAGCCGGATTTGGCGTGTTGGTGTTAGCCAAGCACGCGGTATTATTTATGATGGGGCTGTGTGCATTACTCGGTATTGGCGGGGCTATTGGGGCGGCCGTGTGGATATTGCCGGCGTTCAGGGAGCGAATCGTATGAAACAATATGTACTAAGTTTGAGCATCTTGTTGGCGGGATGCAGTGCTCCTTTAGTATATCAGCCGGCACCCCGTGAGCCGCTTGAGATGCAACAGGCCGTTCAGGCACGCGGGGTGCTTTATCCTAAGGAGTTATATTTCTCGTTAATCAGTCGCTATCAGAACGGTAAAGCCCGGGTGGTTATTTTGGCAGAGCCGGCTTTGCGGTTGGCTGATTTAACCGTTTCTGCCCAACAAATATATGTGCACTATAAAGAACCCCGCGTGCCGGACCGGCTTATCCGGGCGTGGGGAAAATTAGTACAGCGGCAATTTTTAACGGCGTGTCCGTCCCGGCAAATCAGCCAACCGGCCGAGCAAACCGGCGGCACCTTTGAACTGGAAGTGATAGGAGGAATATGTCAGTAGAAAAGGCAGTAAAAGCGTGTTTTCAAACACGCACTTCAAACGGTTTTTTATATAAGTTATCGGCCGATTTTCCGGCCTTTCGCGGTCATTTTGAGGGGCATCCCTTGTTACCGGCTGTATGCCAGATTTCATTGTGCAGTGATGCCGTGAGCCGGTTGTCCGGCAAGGAAATGGAGGTTTGCGCTGTGAAACGGGCCAAATTTATCAGCCCGCTCTTGCCGGATAAAGAGATAGAAGTCAGCATCACTTTGCGGCCGGACGGTTGGTATGCGGCCGAATTGACAGAGCCTCTCAGCGGTCAAAAAGTAAGCCGTTTTATCTTACAGTTTTCACAGAGGATATTATGAAAAAATATACCTATTTCAAACAAGCCCCGGCAGATCCCGAACCGCTTGAAAATTCTATTTTTCATACCGTACGTTTCCATGAAATGGATGTGATGCAAATTGTATGGCACGGGAATTACGTCGCTATGTGTGAAGATGCCCGCATGGCATTAGGTGAGGCCTTTGGCATAGGATATAAGGATTTTTTTGAACACGGCGTTTTATTGCCCGTCAGACAAATGCACTTAGATTATTTGGCCCCGCTTACCTATGGACATACATACGAAATTAAAGCGCGGCTGTTTTATACTGAGGCCGTACGGCTCAATGTAGATTTCACGATTTTAGATGAGCAAAAAAAGGTCATGGCCCGCGGGTACAGCGTGCAACTGCTTATGGATAAAAATAAGCAAGTTTTATTTGAACGGCCCGCCTTTTACGAGAAAATATGCCAAGCATGGAAACAAGGGAAACTCCAACCCAACTAAAAGCGTTGGTCGTTATCCCGCACTATAATCATTTCAATACGTTACGGCAAGTGGCCTTACAATGCCGTGCCGTTTGGCCGCATGTATTGGTGGTGGACGACGGAAGTGAAAATTTTACGGACGAATTCCTGCAAGGAACAGACGTGCAATTGGTCCGCCATACGTCTAACCAAGGCAAGGGAGCGGCTATTTTGACGGGGGCCGCTTGGGCTAAACAACATCACTTTACCCATATTATTACGATTGATTCCGACGGACAACATAACCCTCACGAAATTCCGCTTTTTGTATCGGCCGCCCAACACCATCCGCACGCGTTACTTATCGGCGTGCGAAAATTTGATAAGTCCGTGCCGCGCGGCTCACGTTTTGGACGTCAATTCGGCAATTTCTGGGTGCACGTACAGACGGGTAAAGCAGTGCAGGATATCCAAAGCGGATACCGCTGTTATCCCGTAGATGTGTTGGACGTGTTAACCGTATGGAGTAAGCGTTATACTTTTGAAGTGGAAGTTGTTGTGCGGGCGTTGTGGGCCGGATTTTGCGTAGAAGAAATCCCGGTAAGTGTTACTTATCCGCCGCAACGTATTTCCCACTTTAATCAATGGAAAGATAATTGGCGTTTAACAGTTCTTAATACATACCTGACTTTACGCGCCATGGTGCCGGTGGCCCACCGTCAATATAAGTATGTAAACGGAAGATTAACGGCGCGTCCGTTCCGGCAGACTTTACGTGATAATTTAGCCGCGCCGGGCAGTGCCTTGCGAAATGCTTGCTCGGCGGCGTGGGGGATTTTTTGCGGGTCAATTGCTTTTGTCGGTATCCGGCAAGTGTGGTTGTTTTGGGGAGCCGGATGGTGGAATTTGAACCGGCTCGTTTGCATCGGTTTTGAAAAATTATGTATCGGCCCTTTTATCCCGGCCCTGTGTATTGAAGTGGGCTATTTTTTGCGTCACGGACATTGGCTGACCGAGTTTACCTTAACCACCTTAGGTAAACAAGTTTTACAGCGGGTGTGGGAGTGGATATTGGGGTCTTTGGTGGTGGCTCCCTGTTTGGCCGCAGTTGCCTTTGTAATAGTAATAATATTTGGTTGGGTGTTGCGTAGGAGTTTGCATGAGCGTACATGAAGAAAATACAGGCCGCAGTATGGCTTCACGTTTCAAACACCGGTTTATATATGTGCTGATTAGTTTGGGCGGACGGACGTTGGCTTATTGGTTTTTATATCCGTTGGTGTGGGTGTATTGTTTGCATAAATCGGTGCGTGATAAATCCCGCGCTTATGTGATGCGGCGGTTTACTCCAAAAACGAAATGGGAATTTTTCAAACATACCTATCGTCTAAACTTAACTTTCGGGCGTACGTTGGTGGACCGGGCCGCTTTGGGAATTTTGGGTTCCACACATTTTGTTTACGACGAGCAGTCGCGTCGTCGGTGTGAAGAATTGGTCCGGCAAGGCAAGGGCCTTTTGTTGCTTACGGCACACGTTGGGTGTTGGCAAAGTGCGGTAAATTGTATGCAATTTCTAAATAAACCGATGCATATCTTGTATTATCGTAATCCAAAAGATAATGATAAAACAGTGGCAGAACATAGCGGTAAAAAATCTCCTTTTACGTTTATTAACCCGGCCGGACCTTTGGGGGGAATAGCGGAAATGATGAGCGCGTTGCAACGCGGGGAAATTGTGTGCGCTATGGCAGACCGTGTTTTTGGAAACCCTCATAATGCAGTAGACGTGCAATTTCTGGGCGGGAGCGTGCGGGTCCCTTACAGTTTTTACCGCTTAGCCGCCGTAACCGGTGCTCCGGTGGTGATTGCGTTTTTCCCTTGGACGGGGCGCGGTCAATTGGCCAGTTGGGTGTTCCCTGCTGTTTTTGTGCAAGATAAAGGCCCGGGCAAACAGCACTATCAGCCGTATGCCCGACAATTTATAGACGCACTGGCTCAATTTTGTATAAAATATCCCTATCAGTTTTTTAATTATTTTGATTGGTGGAACGAATATGACACAACAAACAATTGATGAAATTAAAACGCTTATTGCCCAAAACATTGATTTAGGCGGCAACGATATCTCAGGCTTTGGCGCAGATGACGCTATTTTCGGCGATACGGGGTTGTGCCTAGACAGTTTGGATGCTGTAGAACTGATTATGCTTTTGCAAAAAAAATACGGCATCTTAATTGAAAATATGCAAAAAGGCCGCGAGGTATTTAAGACGTTAGGTACGCTGGCGGACTATATTGAACAAAACCGCAAAAAATAATGGCTGATTCAAAAGTATCTGTCGCCGCGATGGGGTGTGTGTGCGCCTGTGGTAATACCGTAGACGAAGTATTTGACGGTATGTTGCACGGCCAAGCGCATTTTGCGTTGCCTGTGGGCCGCGTGACGAGTACTTATACGGCAAAATATCCCGTGTTTTTGGTAGAACCGGACGTGTGTAAAACAAAACCGGCCGACCAGACTTTTTCTCAATTCTTTTTTATCCGTGCCGCCTTAGAAGCATTCAAACAAGCCCAACTTGCGCCGGAGCAACTGGACCCCAAGCGGGTAGGCGTGATTGTGGGGGCTTCGGTGCACCCGTCTTTTCATTGTTTTGAAATTTATAAACGATGGAAGAAAGAGACGATGAGGCCCGCAGATCTGGCGGGACTCAAAAATTATATCGCTACGCCGCTAGCCCAATGGGTAAGTAATTATTTCGGATTTACCGGGCCTTTTCAAACAGTTGTTACCGCGTGTGCCAGCGGTACAGATGCGATTGGCCTAGCCAAAAATTGGATAGAGACCGGACTGTGTGACGTGGTGTTGTGCGGCGGTACGGACGAAATTGCCGAAAGCCCGTACGACGGTTTTATCCGGCTGATGGTGTCCTCTCCCGAGCGGTGCCGCCCGTTTTGTAAAACACGCAGCGGTATCAATATCGGCGAGGGCGCAGCGGCTTTGTTAATAGTCAACCGTCAAATAACTGAAAAATTTCATTTGCCTTGCCAAGGATATGTGCTCGGTTACGGAAACTGTTGCGACGGTTTTCATCCCACCGCTCCCGACCCACAAGCCACCGGATTACAAAAAGCGTTATCGTTTGCGTTACATCAAAGCGGGAAAACTGTTGCGGATATGGCGTTTATTAACGCCCACGGAACGGCCAGTCAAGCCAATGACAGCGCCGAATCGGTGGCTTTTCATGCGGTGTTGCCGCAAGTTGCGGTATGGGGCTCTAAGAGCGTAACCGGACATACTTTGGGAGCCGCCGGGGCAATAGAGGCCGTGCTGACTTTACAAGCACTCAATCGGCGTGTGTTGCCCGCTACGGTTGGTTTTACGACACCCGATGAGCAATTACAACTCGTTCCTACTACCCGGCAAACCGCTATCACAAACCGCTTTGCCGTGTCCGATTCTCTGGCGTTTGGCGGGTGTAATGCGGCACTTGTTTTGGGGGCGTATGATGCTGCCTAAATTATTTATAAACGGTTTTTCCTGTTTAACGGGAAATGCCGCCGCGGAAGATTTTGCGCCTTTTATGGAAGTGCGTAAATTGCGCCGCGCGGAGCAAATTTCAAAAAATGTACTTTTATGTGCGTTCCGTGCGTTAGAACAAGCGCAAATCAAGGATTCTTCCCAAGCAGATTTTGGCATTAGTTTAGCCATGGGAGCCGGGGCGTTGGAAAGTACGCTTAAATTTATGGATAGTATTATTGAGGACGGAGACGAGTTGTCCTCTCCGACGGCATTTGCCAGTTCCGTGCATAATTCTACCGCGCTTTTTCTGTCGCTGTTTTTGAATATACACGGGCCGTGTGTGGTAA
>Ga0247610_10005851_pt1 | contig 12875 bp, 10 predicted proteins | sample 174DNAGHGhighgp2_FD_193483 | JGI IMG/M metagenome (GOLD analysis project Ga0247610, IMG submission 193483) | Sheep rumen microbial communities from Palmerston North, Manawatu-Wanganui, New Zealand - 1742 DNA GHGhigh gp2 | ecosystem: Host-associated > Mammals > Digestive system > Stomach > Rumen...
CGGGTTCTGTACCCTTGCGGGTGTCTATCATTAATCTAACGCTTCCTACCCTCCGACTCGCGCGAGCAACGCTCAGACATCGGTTTACTTGGAATTGCAGCCCGTAGTGTGCCCGTTTCACCCGCTTTGCCCTTTTCCCCTTTTCTTTCGGGGAGAGCGTAGCGACTCGTCTCTGTTGCAGGGACCAAACATCACTGCCTGACGGCCGTTAACCGTTACGGTGCTCTATGCTGCCCGGACTTTCCTCGCACTCGCATGCGCGATAGACCGGCCTACTCTGAGAGCGGTGTACGGGAATCGAACCCGCCTCCTCGGCTTGGGAAGCCGATGCACTACCGATGTGCTAACACCGCGCGCTTGCATTAGAACTCGCGTGACTCGCGACCCCGTCGCTCAATTACGCCTACGTTCTATGCTACGCTTTTCGGTCGGACTCACGAAGTCCTCCCGAGGGAGAATAACGACTCCAACCAAAATCGGCTGCAAAATTACTACAAATTTTTCAAATTTGCAAGATTTTTAGCAAAAAATAATCGATTTGCTTGCAAAAAGAAGATTTCTTGTCTTCAATTTGCTTGCAAAAAGAAGATTTCTTGTATTCGATTTGCTTGCAAAAAGAAGATTTCTTGTCTTTGATTTGCTTGCAAAAAGACTTTGTCTAAGCTCACTTAAGCGTACTTGAGTTTGCTAAAAAGATTGTTGTTCGCTGTTTATTAAATCGCTATACTTACGGGGTTATGTCGGGTCAATAACGCGACCATCACGGGACCACGTCCCGAGAACGACCTAAGGAGAACCCAAGCAAGTCCCTTTTCATGCCTCTTGTCTGAGACTTTGACCTAAGTCTCATTCGCATCTCATTCGCATTACGGACGTCATAGTCCGGTCCTTTTCCGGTTTTACGTCGTCTGTTATTCCGGATGCCATCCAGAGCCCTTGACAGGATACCGCTCGATGCCCTTAGTACGTACACATACCCCCTTAAAGGGGGCGTATGTAGTACTAACGGGCTCAGGTAACCTCGTCAAAATGGTTTCACGCTTCTCAGTTGCCTGCGCAATGAAATGGCTCACGAGCGCAAGGCGGCAAAGGCACTGGCTGAGTTCGAAGCTATGAGAGCTGAAGCCTATAAGTATATTTTTTCTGTCACGTTTGTTCGCCCTGACCGCGATGTGGCAATTATTCCGAGGTCGATGGGCACATCTTCCGAAATTGAGCAATGGCAGCGCAAGCTGCTCTTTTTTGTGATCCACATAGACCCAATTCACCCAAAACTGACCCAATTCCATAAAAAAGTGCATTTTTTTGCATTTTTTTTGATACGACTGACTTCTGGTGTCAGTTTGAGGTAGTAATTTTGCACCGGATTAAAAAAACATTGCTTTATGGATAGCATAATTGGATTACTTATAGGCTTGTTGGAATCAGAACTCGCGCTATGGTTCCTCATCAAACTGATCTCAAACACCTGCTTTTAGACACAAAATTATGCAACTTATAAAATAAATTTGCATATGTCAGATTTTTTTTGTATCTTTGCAGCCGTTTTGTACGCATGTACTGCAAGGGCGCACACACATATACACAAGAGCAGATAAATTATGACGAAAGAATTCTTTTCATTGATAGGTCAGCCGGAAGCCGCAGTAAATGTCGTAACCCGCTCTTGCAAAACATGTTCCGTTTCATAGGCTTCGGAGAGAAAGCCGGAAGTGGAGCCGATATCATTGCAAAAGGCTGGAAAGAGAACCATTGGGCTCGTCCGACGATAAAAGATAGTTATTTCCCGTCAGAAGAAACCGAACTCATTTGGGACTTGCTAAAGGAAAGGTGATCAGGGTACTACCCAGAAAAGTAACCAGAAAAGTGACCAGAAAATTATAATGGCCATCAAAGAAAATCCTAAAATTACCCGAGCAGAACTACAAAATATTACGGGTTTATCTGAAAGTGGCGTCAAGAAAATACTTCGCCAATTACAACAAAAAGGGCTTCTGAGTCGCATTGGACCGGATAAAGGTGGACACTGGGAGATAATCGAAACATAGCATCGTGTGTCCCCACCGACCGATGAGCGAGAGATGACCGAGACACAAAAAACAGCCGCCCAAATCGAAAATCTATGATTATCCTTGCATATCTCAGAAAAAAGTAGTATCTTTGCGCACTTTTTGTAAATTCTTAAGGAAGATGGTAAATGTAAATAGTATCCCGCATGTTTTAAAATATATGGGGGGAAAACGTGAGATGTTGACTGATATTCATCATGCATTGGCTGCAATGGATGTGAAAAGTGATACTTTTTGCGATTTGTTTGCAGGTACTTCAGTAGTCGCTTATGCAATGTCGGATGAGTATGATCTTGTTGTAAATGACATTCAACATTATTCGGAAATTTTTGCCAAATGCTATATGAATGATTATAGTCATATTCGTGATATAGATGAGTCGGTAAAAATCGTAAAAGAAAAGATCCTACAGCATTTACAATTAGACGTGTTATGGAAAGAGACGAATACACTCAAGTATAACGAGGATATGAATTATCCGGACATGCTAGTTGTAGAAGATAAAGAACGTGAGATAATTAAATATAGAGAAGAAGAAAGAGGATTTTCGTTGTTTAAAAGATGCTATTCAGGAACATATTGGTCATATGAACAATGTAGGCATATTGATGCAATAAGAGCTGTGTGTGAACAATATAGGGGGAATTGCCTATATGAGGCGATGATGGCATCACTAATATACGCAATGTCTTATAGTTCACAAAGTACAGGACATTTTGCTCAATATAGGACATTAACAGAAAAAAACTATCAGGATGTTTTGCAGTATCGTATGAAAAATGTTTTTGTGATGTTCCTAAAAAAACTAAAAGAACTATTGACTACATTGCGCTATCCGCATACGCATACTTTACGGACATCATCTCTGGACTATGAAGATTGTATAGCAACTTTGCAACCGGGCACGATAGTCTATGCGGATCCGCCATATTCATCTGTTCACTACAGCCGATTCTATCATGTACTGGAAACTTTGGTGAGATATGACAATCCGAAGTTGGAATATAAGGGTAGATATAGAGAGAATCGATATCAATCGCCATTTGATCAACGATCCAAGGCAAAGGACGCCTTCAAACGATTGTTTCAAAAGATCGATCAACAACAATGTCATTTGTTGCTCAGTTATAGTGATAATGCTATGTTAACATTGACTGATTTGCAAGAGATTGCGCATAATGTATTTGGAAATCGTTACGAATATAAATTCTACAGCAAAGATTATCAACATATGAAAATGGGAAGAAATGATGTGGCTCGATTAGATGTACATGAGATTTTATTATCATTTAAACGGATTTGATTATGAAGACAAAATTTGATTATAGTAAAGTAAAGGTGTCATGGACCAAGTATGATATCGTCCATATCACTGACCTTATGGAAAGTAAAGATACTTTCACTCAATTTTATGAGGGCCACGGAGGTATTGATGAACCTATTCTGAGAGCTTTTGTAGGCGTTAAAGACCTAAGTGATTCCATACCGGAATTTTGGGATGAAGTTTTCCAGTGGGAGACAATAGATCGATTATATTTTGCTGTGTTCTTATTTGCGTATTCGAATTCAGAAAAAACACAGAAACTAATAGAACCTTCGATGAAAGCCCCTCTACGTGGGACATTGATCCTTCCACCTAAAGATAAAGAAGCAACAAACTGGAGAAGTTTGTTGGTGGAATCTGGATTGGCCCAAGCAACAGAACGGCGTAAATCTACTGTTAATTTTGATGGAAGCCGTTTAATGAACTCAGCCGAAATTGGTGCTACATTCAAGCGTGCATTAGAAAACTTGATCCAAATTAACTCTTCCGACTATGAGGCAGATGAGTTTTATTCTATTTGTTTCCAGAATAATTTCCATCGCATTCTCGGTATGACAGAAGAACAGTTCAAAGAGTGGCTTGAAGGCCATGTGCCACAAGCACAATGTGTGCGTTCGCTGTCATTTGACAAGTTCTTGTGTTTTGATAATAGATGTGAATTGGATTTTCGTTCCTCACAAGATAAAAATAGTAAGATCAGCAAAGAAATCTATTTATTAGGAGAAAACGGTGACGGTAAAACAGTGCTACTATTAGCATTGTTTTCAGCATTCCAATATTATACCGTATCCGCTAAACGTCAAATAACGGAGGTATCTGATCTTATAAAAAAAGTAAAAGAGACAAATATTGAAGGACTTGACAACTTGGAGAGGAAATATACGTTGAATGCAGCACCCGAGTTTACTAACTTTTTTGCATACGGAACCCATAGAGGAAGATATGCGGCGGAAACAAATAATTCATCATTTGAACGCTATGGATTCATGACGTTATTTAGCAATGATATGACTTTACTTGATCCATCAGTATGGCTTGCCAAGCAATTTTTATCCCATAATGGTAGAACTGAGTTGTCTAAAGAAAACCTTGAGATGGTATTGTCGTCGTTGCTTGAAAATAAAGTTCGGGTAGAGTTAAACGATGAACAGCAAATCGTATATTATGAGAAAGGGTATCCATTGACATTGAAAGAGTTATCCGAAGGGTATCGCAGTATTATCATCTTTGTGTGTGATTTACTTATTAAGTTAAGTCAGTCTTGTGCCGAAGGAAATGATGTATTCCAAGAACATGGCGTCGTTTTGATAGATGAGATAGATCAGCACCTTCATCCAAGATGGCAATTGACGATTGTAAAGAAATTGAGGAATTTGTTCCCTAACATTCAATTTATAATGACGACACATAGTCCGGTAATTGTATTGGGATCAAGCGAAGATGCAGTCTTCTTTAGGGTTGAACGGCAAGAAGGAAGTACAATGGTAAGTGAGCCTTATTATCGCTCAAGTATGGATAAAATGATGCTGAATACATTGATAACATCTTCTTTGTTTAATTTAGATACTGCAGCAATGAGTCCAGAAATATTGGACTCTGATACATCTAACGATATGATCAGTTCGCAAATTCATAAGGCTATTCGAGAGAAAGTAGAGAAAGAACGGAAAGAGGGGAAATGGCATTATAATGAGAAAGACGTACAAGAAATGATCAACTCCTTAATGAGCGACTTATGATCCCTATACATAAAGATTTAAAGAAGATTCCAGAATCGTTGAAGGTAGATGGTGCATCTATTTTGCATGATCCAGCAAAAACAACTCATACGCGTCGAAATGAGTTGATTGCTAGTGGAGATTATCCTCCTTCCGGTCAACAGTCTGCTCTGTATGATAGTCGTTATAAGTATCAAGATGTGAAGGATGCGTTAAGGTCGCTCTATCATGGAAAATGTGCGTATTGCGAAACGTATGATCCTTCTCCACACGTTGAGCATTATCGTCCTAAACGCGGAGGGTATTATTGGTTGGCTTATAGTTGGGATAACCTGATTGTAAGTTGTAGTCAATGTAATACAAAGAAAGGAAATAAATTCCCTATTATGGGTCAAAAAGCATCTTTTCATGGTACAGCAGAAGAACTAGCACAAATTAACACATTATCTGAAGAATATGATAGAACTGAAAATCCGTTATTACTTATGCCGGAACGGATGCCTGATGAGATATTTAACATATGGGAATTTAGGCAAGATGGTTCTATCGTGTTGAATAATGATCGCATTAGAATTTCTTGTGATGTGTGTGATCTTGATAGAGAGGAGTTATGCAAAATGAGAAAAAAGATATGGGATGATTTAGTTAAATGCATTACTGATTGCGTGGCAATGGCCAAAGGAGATATGAATTATTTGAAGCAATTATTGGTAATTCCTTTGAATGCGTTTAAAAGAAGAGCAGAGGATGAAACTAATCAATATTTAGCCTTTCGTCGTTATGTATTAAAAAGTGGCTGGATACAAGAGAAAGTAATAGAACTCACTCAAAACGCTCCCAATGAGTAGGTAATAGGGATATCAAAAACACCCATCAATATGAAACTGACAGAATTACAAGTTGAAAAAATCAAAGAGCACATGCTCCATGAGGACGATGCTCTTGTGCACAAGTACAAAGCCAGACGTACGTCGTTTGATGCCACTAAAGTGCTTCCTGCTGAAGTGGAAGCATATGTGAATCGTGGATGGATGGTTACTAACGTGCTCAAGACGAAAACTCAATTGTCACGCCCCAAAGAATTCTCCCGTCAATTCGAGGATGATATCTGGTGCATGTTCTATGAGTTAGGTTTCCGCATCTTGAACTCAGATGAGAAATTGGTGATTCCTTGGGGAGAAAATGAGGAAGATAAGAAACAACTTGATATAGTGGCTGTTGGCGATGATGCTATTTTTGTCGTAGAGTGCAAGGCTGCTGACAAACCCAAAAGCCGGAGTTTTCAGTCTGTACTAAATGAAATGGCTCTTTATAAAGCCGGAGTAACTGACGCTCTTCGCCAAGTATATGGAGCAAACAAGAGGGTGAAATTTATTCTCGCTACACGTAATTACCAAATCCTTGATGATGGGGAGGATGATAAGCGTATGGGGAATAACGAGATATATCACTTGGATGATAATGCATACAAATATATATGCAATCTGATCAAGTCGTACAAGACAGCTGTAAAGTATCAATTCTACAGCTTAATGTTTAAAGATGAGTTGATCAGCAAGAAACCAATCGTTATTCCGGCTTTACAAGGTGAGATGGGAGGAAAGAGGTATTATCTCTTCTCAATTGAGCCAAGTACGCTTCTTAAAATAGGTTTCGTATTACACAGAACAAAGGTGAATGATTCCTTGGCTCCTACCTACCAGCGGTTATTGGTCCCAAAACGACTGAAAGGAATCACAAAATTTATTGATGGCGGCGGTTATTTCCCGAATTCTATCCTTTTGAATTTTGCAGATGTAAATGATACCATTAAGGTAACATTTGATCCGATCCACAAAGAAGAAGGCTCCAATGCTGAATTCGGTCTCCTCAATATACCTAATGCTTATGGTATCGCTTATATAATAGACGGACAGCATCGTGTCTACGGATACGCCAATTCTACTCAAAAAGAGAAGCATACGATTCCTGTTGTTGCTTTCCAAGATATGTCGAATGATGAGCAGCTAAGAATCTTCATGGAGATCAACGAGAATCAAAAGGCTGTTAGTAAAGACCTTCGTATTGATTTGGAACAAGATCTGCTTTGGACATCTGAGCGGCTTGACTCGCGTATGAAAGCGCTACGTTCTTCTATTATTAAAGAGCTTTGCGGCAAAACAGGTACTGTTCTTTATAATAGAATCACAGTTGGAGAGGATAAGGGTGAATTAGGTTCTATCGCTTTCGAAAATGGTTTATCCCAATGTGGACTTGTTCCCAAAGCAAAAGGCACGAAATGGAGTGATGATGCTGATGGATATCTCTACGATAAGAAAGAGACGAATATTGATAAAGCCATGACAGAGGCTAGCAAGCGTATAGCCGATTTTATTATTGACTGTTATTGCATGCTCGCTGAGGACTTAACTCAGGATGTCGCACCTATCTTTTTACTGTCGAACCGTGCAACGTATGCGGTAATTATGATAATCGGTTCTATTCATAAATATCTCGTTGCTAAAGGAATCCTTAGTATTTCTTCTACCGGAAAGGAAAGAAGAGATGTAATGAGACCATATATGAAAGCGCTGGCTGCTGGTTTGAATAATCTTCCGGAAGAGGAGAGTGTTTCGCTTCGAAATATTCAAGGTTCTGGTGCAGAAAAGAAATGGCTGATGGCATATGAGAATATTGTGAATAAATTTGATTCCGAATATGAACCGGATGGCCTTCAAGAATGGAGAGAGACACAAGATCAGTCACTCCAAAAGGCAGGTAAAGAAATTAAGGATGACATATTTAAACAACTACGTAGATTGCTATTCGAAAGATTAGAAATGGTCTATAAACATAGATGGCTCAGCGGGCAAATATTGATCTTGAAAAATGAGGTAGAAAATCGCATTATCAAAGGGAATGGGGATTCTCCTGATTTTGATCTTTCTGATTACGACTGGAGAGACTATTTGGAGTTGTCTGAATACAAGGATGTTATAAGCAAAAATTTCAGTTACACAGAGTTCGAAGAAGTATTTGCAATTAATACTGGTGGCGCATTTAAAACAAAAACAGATAAATTAGCGTGGCTGAGTTTGTTAAATGAGTCCAAAAATAAAAAGTCCGCATTAAAAAAATCCGATATTAATCGTCTAGAACTAATCAATCGTCACTTGCAGCAATTTATTGCGGAATAAGATGTATACCGAGATAAGCAGAAAAGATCGGACACTACGTCCATATCAACAGGATGCAAAGGAAGAAATCTTTGCCGCTTGGGACGCATGTGATAGCGTGATGTTCCAGATGCCAACTGGTACTGGTAAGACGCGCTTGTTCACTTCGATTATTGGTGATATCTCCACATGGGGTGTGTTGCAATCTCTGAACACAAAGATACTGATTGTCGCACATAGAGTAGAGTTGATTGAGCAGATAAGCGAAAGTCTCGATAAGTACAAAATCTCTCATGGAATTATCGCAGGTGGTAAAGAAAGAGACCTGACAAAATCTATCCAAGTCGCTTCTATTCAAACCATCACTCACCATGCTAACAGAGATGTCATTCAGGATTTAGACATTAATTTCGTCATCATAGACGAAGCGCATCATTCTGTCGCCAATTCCTACCGCAAACTATGGAGTATGTATCCGGACGCTAAACGCCTTGGCGTAACGGCAACTCCTTGGCGCATGAACCATAGCGGCTTTAGAGAACTATATGACAAACTGATCGTATCTAAACCCATCGAGGAATTTATCCGGGAAGGATGGCTTGCTCCATATGAATACTATTCAATCGCTCCAAATGATGCCATCAAAACAGAGATCGATTCGATTGATGAATTTGACATGGAGGGCGATTATAAAGTATCTGCTCTTGAAAAGGTCGTAGATACGGTTAAGATCCGTGCACATCTCTTAAAGAGTTACCAACACTACGCGATTGGCAAAAAGGGTATCATTTATTCCATCAGCCGTGCGCATAGCGACCACATTTGCTCTGAGTTCAGCAAAGCTGGTGTCAATATCGTTCGGATCGATAGCGAGACACCGCGCGACACCAGACGGCTTTACGTCAAGCGTTTCAAAGAAGGCAGCATAGATGTGATCGTGAACGTAGATATCTTCTCCGAAGGTTTCGATTGTCCGGATATAGAGTTTATCCAATTGGCTCGTCCTACCAAGTCTCTTGTCAAATACTTGCAACAAGTAGGCCGTGGACTTCGTCCAACCGCAGGAAAAACAAGGTGCGTCATCCTCGATAACGTAGGTTTGCATATAGAGTTTGGTTTACCGGACGCTGACCGCGATTGGGAAACAGATTTTGCTGGCGATGAGAGTTTCGCCAATCGTACAAAATCATATTCTACTCACTCAGATTCATCCAATATAAGCCACAATCCTAATTTCGATGAGGGCTCAGAAGATATGCGCCTTATTAAAGGAGGCGAAGTGGATGTATGGTCGCCAAGTGATGATGAACTATTGACCCAACTCTATAAAGAGAAACAATGTTCCATCGAGATCATAGCTTCTGTCTTCAAAAAATCCGAAGAGAGTATCACTAAACGCATAGAACTATTGTCTTTATCTTAACCACCATGCCCTGTCCACATAATAATCACATAGCTTGTATCTTTTATTTATAGCTTGTATAAATTCTAATACAAATATTGCTTAGCTTGTATAAATTTTAATTATATCCCCTGTCCACATAATAATAACATAGCTTGTATCTTTTTTGCTCAAAAATCATAAAAATAAATACAACCTCATATGAAAAAATTATTTATCCTTTTGGCAGCAGTCGTAATGACCGCAAGTGCAATGGCACAGAACGAAATCGGTATTATTGCCGGTGGTATCAACGGTTTAAGTTACAAGCACTGGTTCTCGGAAAGAGGAGCCCTTCAAATGGACTTGGCGGTAGGATTGACAGCCGCACCGATGAGCATTTATGTGAACGGAACCAAAACTCTGTCCGGCACGAACTCGCAGTATGACTTTACACTCAACCCCACTCTATTAGGACATCTCTCCATCACGCAGGCTTTCCAATTCTATGGTGGCGCAGGTGTGAACCTCGGTTTGTTAAGCGACATAAACAATACTAACCCGGATCTTATCATGGGTAAAGTCGGAGTTAATGCTGTTCTTGGTGCGGCTTTTAACGTATCTGCAATAGTTATTGCGCTTGATTTCCGTCCAGGATACGGTTTGGGATTCCATGGAGAGCAGGATATTTTAGCGCATTTCTTTGATTGGAAACTGGGCCTTGCTGTCCGCTATCGCTTCTAACCCACCATCCCCTGTCCGCATAAAAACATAGAGGAATAGATTGGCAGAATTAAAACAAGAAAAATAACCCTATCACAATTATCATCAGTTTTTTATACAATCCTTTCCCACAATTCCTTTTTTATACAACCCTTCAATATAGTTCTTTCTTTTTATACAACCCTTGTATTTGTACTGGCTTGTATAAATTTCGCCCATTCACTATGAGGGCTTGCAACGCATTGAACCTATGGAGATACCGGAAGATGCATTGCGCGAAATGATTTGCAATGCTATTGAACACCGCGACTATACGGGCACGTTCACACAAATGCGTATATGGGCTGATCATATTGAGTTGTGGAATCAAGGCACACTGCCACCAGACTACACTATTGACACCCTCATGCAAGACCATGAATCCTATCCGCGAAACACGCTTATTGCAGATGCTTTCTTCCGTGCCGGGTTTATTGAGGCATGGGGCAGAGGATTTGAGAAGATACGCGAAGCTTTCAAGGATGAACAACTACAAATGCCAACCTTTGAACAAGTACGAGGTGGTGTGCTCGCTACTATTAAGAGGGAGAAATTTATCGCCATGCAACAACAAAAAGATGGCGCAAGTGGCGTAAGTGGCGCAAGTAATGTCGTAAGTCAATTGACTGAAAGACAGCTACATATAATAAAATTCATTGCAGAAAACCCATTGCTGAGTGTTCAGAAGTTGGCGCAAGTGGCGCAAGTACCATACCGCACTTTCCAACGTGATTTGGCTGCTTTGCAGAAACAGGGAATTGTTGTTCGAGAAGGGAATACGAGTGCCAAGAAATGGATAGTTTCTGACAACGTTTCGGACATTCAGACAGATTCGAAATAAATAGTTATGAGTTGTCCATATAACGATATCGATTGTCCCTGTACAAAAGAAGGATGTCCCCGTCACGGACATTGTTGTGCCTGTGTATTGCATCATAAAGAACACGGCACCAAACTCCCTGCCTGCTTGAGAGGGATTGAATGGGTGTAATAAAATAAGTTCACATTTCCCGAACGCGAAGGTGATAGATTCGGGCTCTTTGTTGACTTATATATGGAGGGGTATATATAAACACGAATCTATTAACACAAAACACAACGGATAAAATATTATCAAGAATATGAGTACAAACGGTGAGTTGTATTCAAAATGTATACAACTGAAATTAGTATAATCAACGACCGCGAGTTGTTCATGAAAGGAATAGACTATTCCTATTACTACGAACAGTCGGAGAACTAATCGACAGAACAAAATAATCGTGCCCTTGTGGCTAAGAAGTGGCGGAGAACAAGAAGAATGACCACCATGCCCTGTCCACATAATAATCACATAGCTTGTATCTTTTATTTATAGCTTGTATAAATTCTAATACAAATATTGCTTAGCTTGTATAAATTTTAATTATATCCCCTGTCCACATAATAACATAGCTTGTATCTTTTATTTATGGCTTGTATAAATTCTAATACAAATATTGCTTAGCTTGTATAAATTTTAATTATATCCCCTGTCCACATAATAATCACATAGCTTGTATCTTTTATTTATAGCTTGTATAAATTCCAATACAAATATTGCTTAGCTTGTATAAATTTTAATTATATCCCCTGTCCGCATAAAAACATAGAGGAATAGATTGGCAGAATTAAAGCAAGAAAAATAACCCTATCACAATTATCATCAGTTTTTTATACAATCCTTTCCCACAATTCCTTTTTTATACAACCCTTCCATATAGTTCTTTCTTTTTATACAAGCCTCGTATTTGTACTGGCTTGTATAAATTTCGCCCATTCACACACTAACCTTGTATAAATCTCTATAGCCCTTATTTGGCTTGTATAAATTTTCTTCCCTTTTACATTCCGAATTCCGTATTTTTTTATACAAGCCATATAGAGCAGTAGCTTGTATAAATTTTGTATAAAAACTTGCACTAAAACTTGCACATGTCAAAATTTTTCAGTATCTTTGCACTCGCAAATGAAAATGACCATGACAAAGGACATTAAGACAACGGAATTGATTCGTACTTCACAGAGTTGGGATGGGGCTATGTTGCCGGATTTTCCACAAGGGCAACCCGAACTGCGGGTGATCCGACTGGACTTTCCCATAGGCGCCAAAACAGGTTGGCATCATCATACAGTAGTCAATTACGGCATCGTTCAACAGGGTGACTTGACTATCGTCTGCCAAGATGGAACAGAAAAAACCTTCCATGAAGGCGAAGCGCTGGTTGAAGTGATCGGCACAATCCATCGGGGCGAGAACAGAGGTTCCAAACCCGTCATTCTCAATATGTTCTACTTCTCCTCTCCCGGAGCAGAAATATCCATCCAACATCCGAGTCGCGTTCAGCAACAAGATCGCAAGGACCAAACCGCTCCGCTAATTGGTGAAGGCGACATGTGCTTCCGCTCTCCCCAAGAATCAAAGATTAATGGGGACCCCAATAGAAA
>Ga0247610_10005855_pt1 | contig 12873 bp, 10 predicted proteins | sample 174DNAGHGhighgp2_FD_193483 | JGI IMG/M metagenome (GOLD analysis project Ga0247610, IMG submission 193483) | Sheep rumen microbial communities from Palmerston North, Manawatu-Wanganui, New Zealand - 1742 DNA GHGhigh gp2 | ecosystem: Host-associated > Mammals > Digestive system > Stomach > Rumen...
AAAAGCGCCGACGACTATCTGGATATGTTGGCGCAGGGAGTGGAAAAGGCCAACCAAGCGCTTTTCGAGGTGCTCTACGTCAACTCGGCAAAGCGTTGTGTCCAACAGGAAGCCCGACGGCTCAACGAGCACATTGCGGCGGCTCAGAGTTACATCGACTCGTTCCGCCACGATGCCGACGAGGAGGTGAAGGCCAGCTCGAAGGCGCTCAAGCGACAGTTCGGGAGCTATGGCAAGCCATTGGTTCAGATGCGATTGCTTACTCGCATCACGGCGGTGGGAGCCATGCTTCGCGACTTGAGCAAACCTGAGCTGAAGGCCCATGTGGACCGGTTGCCAGGCCTGGACGAGCGCATCAATGGCATCAGCAAGGCGTTTGATATCCTCTCGGCCAAGAAGCTTGAGGTGGACGAAGCCAACAGCGCAGCCCAGAATGCACAGCTTCTGCTTCCCTTGAAGCGTGAGGCGGTGGCCCAATTGAGCCGGCTGTTGTCGTATCTTGAGGTGATGGCTGAGAAGGAGCCTGCGGTTTACGGCGAGCATTTCGTCTTTGTGTCGAAGGTCATCTCGGACCTCAAAGGCTCGAATCGAAGAAAGACGGCCAAGCCCGCCGAAACGCCAGCCATGCCTGCAACCGCATGAAGCGTTGACCGGCAGTAAGGTGATTATCGTGCAGTAAGGTAAGCGTTGCCTTGCTGCTGCCTCCCCATGAGCTTTAGGGCTTGTGGGGAGGATTTTTTATGCTCTTTTCTTTATTATTGATTTTTTTCTTTATTTTTGCCCCTGCCATACTGTTTTAATCAAAAAAATGAGCAAAATAGACAAAACGGAACTCATCGCCAAGCTCCAACAGCTCGAAGGTCTCACCGATGAGGAAAAGAGCAACCTGATAGGCTTGCTGCGGCAGCACAAGAAATACGGCCTCGTTTGGGAGGACAAGCCCGAAGACGTGGAAGAACGCCTGCGCGAGGAGTTGCCTGTATTGAAAGAAGTGAGAGAGCGGGCACTGATTAGCGACCAGCCCGATGCTCCCAACCATATTCTAATAGAAGGAGACAATCTTGAAGCCTTAACAGCACTCAGCTACACCCACGAAGGCCGCATTGATGTCATCTATATCGATCCGCCTTACAACACAGGCAACAAGGACTTCGTCTATAACGACAGCTATGTTGACACCGAGGACAGCTACCGCCACAGCAAATGGCTCTCCTTCATGAGCAAACGCCTTCGCATTGCCAAACGACTGCTCTCCGATAAAGGCGTGATTTTCATTTCCATTGATGACAATGAACAGGCCAATCTGAAATTGCTGTGCGATGAGGTGTTTGGAGAGAAAAACTTTGTAGCGACAATTCCTTGGAGAAAAAGAACTGCAAAGACAGATGTTCCTCATAGTTTATCACAGGATTATGAATGGATATTGTGTTATTGTAAAGACGGTTTTTTGGCTGGTATCGCAAAGAACTCTCGTAAATATTATGAAACCCCTGATTTTCCTAATAGACCTTGGAGAGTCCATGATATGTCAACTCAAAGAACAGCAGAGGAAAGGCCTAATAGTAATTTTTCCATGGTCAATCCAAAAAATGGCAAAGAGTATCCTGTTAATCCACTTGCAGTTTGGAGAATAACCAAAAGAGATTTTCAATCATATTATGATAGTGGTCGTCTTGTATTTCCAGGTGACTATGATTTTCTAAAAATATCTCGTCCTGTTCTTCGATACTGGAAAGAAGATGACGAAAAAAAAGCGGGTGATTTGTTCGGAATGACAACAGCAAGCACCGACTTGCCAAAAGAGGTTGGCATGACACAGGACGGTACCAAAGATGTTACAGATATTTTTGGAGAAAAGGCATTTGGTTTTCCTAAACCAGTTTCATTGATTAAGCACATCATTGGCATTGCTACACCAAAAGCCATAGGTGTGACAGTTTTTGACTTTTTCGCTGGCAGTGGCACAACTCTTCATGCAGTGATGCAACTTAACAAGGAGGACGGAGGCCACCGCCAGTGCATTCTTGTCACCAACAATGAGAATGGCATCTGCGAACAAGTCACTTACGAGCGAAACAAGCGCGTCATTCAAGGCTACACCACACCCAAAGGTCAACAGGTGGAAGGCTTGCACGACAACAATCTGCGTTACTATCGCACCGAGTTCATCCCCCGCGAGCGCACCCAACGTAATATGCATGCCTTGGTCAACGCGGCTACTGATTTGCTATGCGTCAAGGAAGACCTTTATCAGGAGTTACCAGTTGATAGTTTGCAGTTGTCAGTTAAGCTTACACCAAAGCATGTTAGAATGTTTGGGAAAGGTTCAAAGCGTATGATGGTCATTTATGACGAACGAACCATTCCTTACATCGTGGATGGACTTTTGAAGGAAACAACGAAAAACACGAAAGTAACGAATGATAAAAATGATTTCGGTATTTTAGAGTCTTTCGATGTTGAAAACAAACTAAAAATCTACGTCTTTGCGCCAGGGCCATACGCATGGGACGACGACTTTGCACCAGTAATCGACCGCGTGGAGCTTTGCGCTCTGCCCGAGGCTATTTATCAGGCTTATAAGAATGTGCTGCCGAAGAAGAGAAATAAATATGCTGATGAAGAATCAACGAACGATGTCGATATAAATGAATTTTGAATTAAAACAAACGATAATATTATGAGACTTGAACAACTAACAATAAAGAATCTGCGATTGTTTGGAAACGAAGAACAGACAATCAACTTTTCAGCTGATAAGAATATCACAGTCTTTTTAGGTGACAATGGTGCAGGAAAGACCGCCATTCTGCATGGTTGTACAGTTGTATTAAGTAATTTCTTTACAGCATTTCCGGATGTTAGTTACAAGGCTTTTTCCGATACAGATGTTCGAGCAATAAGCAACACCCAAAGGGCTGACTATCTTCATGTGAAAATGATTATTCGCACAGAAGACAATCGTACTATTCAGGTTGACCAATATAAAAAGGGGAACTCAAACGATACCCCCAAATCGGATTTGTCGCAACTTAAAGAGTACGCCAATTCCTTGAAAGAGAAGATTGATGCCAATGTGAGCGTTGCCCTGCCGATTCTAGCCTACTATGGAACAGAGAGGGGACAAATACAGGCTCCAGAACGACGAAGAGACTTCAATGTGATATTTCCAAGATGGGATAGTTATACTGGGGCACTGGAACCTGCCACCAATTTCAAACGTTTCTTTACTTGGTATGAAAGGAACGAAGATGAAGAGCGACGTCAAATAATTGAAGGAAAGAATTGGAACTATGAATCATATGGTTTGAAAGCTGTAAGAAGAGCACTAAATCAAGTTGACGAAAGATACAGGAATCCACGTATAGAAACGAAACCATTGCGTTTTGTTATGGATGATATTTCTGATTATGAAGAAATGAGCAATCCTGCTGGATTGACTATTCAAACTGGCTCCGAAAAAGAAATTAGGATTGAACAAATGAGTGACGGCTACAGAATAATGATTGCAATGATAGCAGATATCGCAGCTCGTATGGCGGAGGCCAATCCATCGCCAGAATGTTCAGGTCTTGATGATCCTTTAAACACGTCTGGTATTGTTTTTATCGATGAAATAGATTTGCACCTACACCCTGTATGGCAAAGAAAAGTACTTAGACAACTACATGCCATCTTCCCCCATGTCCAGTTTATTGTGACAACCCATAGCCCCAATGTTGTGATGGGGGCACTTGATTTGGTCCAAGTTGTCAAACTCGATAATGGAATCATTGACTCGCAAATAGATTCAATACAATACGCATACTACGATATTAGCCAACTGCTATTAAGTGAGCTGTTTGAATTGGATAACGTTCGTTCTGATGAATACTTGAAAATATACAAAGAAAGGAAAGATTTGATTTTCAAAGATTCAGAAGTTGGTTTGTCTGAAGACGAACGCAAGCGTTTAAAAGAACTCGATAAGCAAATATCATTGTTCGACCCTTGCGATGGTGAAGAAATGCGACGCACAAGACAACTATTAGAACAGATTGCAAAAAACATGCACCATGATTAAACTCAACAAGACATATCCTGCCCCAGCGTCCTTATCCTCAAAGGAATGCGAAGATACACTGGAACAAATCCGCAAAAAAGAAGCCAATGGAGAAACTGTTACTGCAAAAGATTATGGCACGCTATATGGCAAGGAAGATGTTCGCAAGCAACTCATGGATGACCAAAACAATAAGTGTGCCTATTGTGAAAGCACAATATTACACGAGTCGCGGCATGTGGATCATTATCGACCAAAGTCCATCTATCATGAACTTGCATTTAAATGGGACAATTTAGTTGGCGCATGTTGGGCATGTAATAAGGACAAAGGCAAACAGTTTCCATTGGATGATGAGAGCAAAAGAAACACCATAGAAGAAACACCGCTGATAATAAACCCATACATAGAAGACCCATCAGAATATATAGCATTCCATGAAGAAATAGCAGTTCCTAAAAAGGGACTGCAAGGACTTCAAAAGAGAAAGGCTGAAACAACTATTAAATTGTTGCTGGAAAACAAGGATTTGGAGAAACGCAGAAAAGAAATGTGGCAATATTACACTACAGCAAAGCTTGCCTACGAATTAACCAATTCCCCTTGCTTTCTCGATGATGTACAACAATTCACAAAAGATAATCATCAGTATGCGGGGATGTTCCGTAACCAACAATAAAAACAATGATTGAACTGAAAAACTACCAGCGCACTGCCGTTCACGAACTGAAACAGCGCATGGTTCGCCTGCTCAACTTGGGCGAAAAGCGACAGAAAATCGTTTTAAAGGCCCCAACGGGCTCAGGCAAGACGGTGATGACTTCGGCCATGATGGACGAACTGACCCGCGAGCTGAAGGTGAGTGGTGAATGCCGCTTTACCCGTGTGGCTTGGGTGTGGATAGCCCCCAACAAACTGCACCAGCAGAGCTACCTCTCGATGCGCAACTTCTTCAGCGAGACGCGCTTGTTGCGTCCAGTGATGTTCGACGAATGTGAACATTCTGAAGGTTTGAAAGACGGAGAGGTGTTGTTCCTCAACTGGGAAAGCATCAACAAGGACAACGCCGTCATCATCCGCGACAACGAGCAAAACCGCACCCTTTATGAGTTGCTACGCCGCACACGCATCGAACACGGTATCCCCGTTGTGGTCATTATCGACGAGGAACACATGTTTGGCGGCAGAAACGCAGTGAAAAGCGAAAAAGTGTTGGCCAACATCAATCCCGACATCGAGCTGCGCATCAGCGCGACGCCTATCACTGGCGGTTGCGACACCGTGGTGGTGCAACGCAGCGAGGTGGTCGATGAGGAAATGATCAAGAAAGGTGTTCAGCTCAATCCAAACCTCAAGAGCGAGCGCGAGCAATCGTCGCTTACTGTGAACCAACGCCTGCTACAAAAAGCATTGAACAAGCGCGACGAGTTGGCGAACAGTATGAAAGAATATGGCATCAATCCCTTGTTGCTCATACAATTGCCCAATGATACCAGCGAGAGTCTGAGCCGCGAAGAAAGCACCATTGCCGACGAAGTGAAGCAATATCTTGCAACCCCAGGAATCGACATTACCGAAGCCAATGGTGGCTTGGCCGTGTGGCTTTCAAAAGAGAAAAGCCCCAATCTGGCTACCATCAGCCACAACGACGACCTTACCAAGGTGCTGCTCTTCAAACAAGCCATCGCCTTGGGTTGGGACTGTCCGCGTGCAGCCGTGTTGCTCATCTTCCGCGAACTGAAGAGCATGACCTTCACCACGCAAACTGTGGGTCGTATTTTGAGAATGCCCCAGCAGCACTTCTACACCGACGACAAGCTCAACTACGGCTACGTCTATACCAACCTCAGTGCCGACATCATCAGTGTGGTGGGCGATGACATGAGCTACATCAGCAGTGTTTATGCTAATCGCCGCGAAGGGCTGAGCAACATCTCCCTACGGAGTGTGTATATGGACCGCCACGAGCAGCGCAACCGTTTGGGCAGCGGCTTCAAGAAGGCTTTGTTTGAAGTGCTGGAGGAGAAACTCAATCTGCCTCAGTTGCGTCTGTTCAACTTTGAAGAGGACGACACCACAGGCCGAGTGCAATTAGGTATGTTTGAAGCCGATGTCACACTCAACCGTGAGAAAGCACGCAAAAGCGGCATCCAACTCGACGTGGCCCGTATCTTCATCGAGATTCCCAAAGACACCCAACTGACGGGCGACAATGGCATTGTGGAAGTGGTCAGCAAAGCGCGTATGGCACGCAATGCAGCCGAACTCGACGCGCTATTGACCTTGTTCTGCCGTAGTCATGTAGGCAGTTTCGCCAAATTCGACAGCACCCCCGTGTTGCGCGGCGCCTTATTGGAGATGATGGAGAGCTATTTCGGCATCTTCGAGACTGAAGCTCCCAAGGTAATTCTCTACCATGGCAATCGCTCTTTCATGGAAGACCTGATCAAGAGTGCCTTGCTGCGTTACGGCAACACTCTGAAAGCCAATCCTGCCGCGCCACGAGCTTACACCGTGCAGCAGTTTGAGATTCCCGCCACAAGAATTTATAACTCTATGGTGGTTTACAGCACATACGGTGAATTGTTCAACCACGCTTTGCAGCCCTATTTTGAGCGCAACGATGTTTCGCAACCCGAACATGCTTTTGCCCGCTGGATTGACAGGCAAACCGAGTGGGTGGACTGGTGGTACAAAAATGGTGACGACGGCAAGCAGCATTTTGCTGTGCCCTATACCGCAAGTGATGGGCGTAAGCGGTGCTTTTATGTCGACTTTATCATTCGTTTGAAAAACGGCAATGTCTGTTTGCTCGACACTAAAACCTTGGGCAGCGATGAAGACGCACCCGAGAAAAACAACGCCTTGTGGAAATACATCGAAGAGCACAATGAACTATATAAGGAGAAAGACATACGTTTCACTGGTGGCGTGCTCATCCAACAAGGCGACAACTGGTATTTCCCAGAGGGCCTTATTGAAAACACTGACAACACCGATGGCTGGAGTCGTCTTGACTTGGCCTCACTATAACTAATGGAAGATGAAAAAAGGACTTGACCGCTGTTTCCTGCACTACGGCATACGCCAGGAAGACATGAACATCATCGAGGACATGTGCCACGATGCCGACATCGATGCCGAATGGATGAAAGAAAACATCCTGAAACTCTACAACGATGCGAGAAATGAAGAAAGCATCGATGAAAAGAAGCTTCGCAAGATTTTGAATAACGCCTTAAAGAAAATCGTATGAAGATTACGCATATATACGCCGAGAACTACAAGACTTATCGCCGTCTTGACCTTGACCTGACCGCCGAAGAAGACCGTCCTATCATCTTAATTGGTGGTGGCAACGGTTGTGGCAAGACCACATTGTTTGATGCCATCTATAGCGCATTGTATGGCCTTGAAGTGAAGACTGCACATCAATTTGAGGAGTTGTTCAATGCCGGAGTAAAACTTGAACAAGGCATGGAAAACCGAAGCATTGTTCTTGAAATATCGTTTAGCGGCATGGTACTTGGTCAAGAAACGCCATATCGCCTGAAACGCGAATACAAACTGATTGACGGCAAAGTGCGTTGGATGGTGGAACTCAATATGAACGGCAACCGATACAGCTATGGCATAGCCTCCTCAGCTGCCCAACGCACAGCCAACGAAGAGGTGGTGAACAAAATCATTGCGGCCAATCTTCCTTCGGAACTGAGCAACTATTTCCTTTTTGATGCCATGAAAACCAGCGAGCTGGTCAAAGAGGAACAAATCAACCGCCTCATTATGAAAAACATCAACTCGGTGATGGGTTTCAATAAATACAACCAGTTGCATGAGGCAGCGGTCCTCTTGTTGAACGAGAAGAAAGCCGCTAAATTGGAAAACGAGAAACAACGGCAAGAGTATGAGAAATTGGTTCATCAAAAGCAAGGTCGTGAAGCCGAGCTGAAGCAACTGCGCGAAGACTACGACCAAGCTTTGGACTACAGCGAAGAACGTCGTGAGCAATACAATCAGTTGAAACAGGGCCGCAATGCCGACGAGATGACTCGCGACCGCATCAAAAAGCAAAAAGAGAGTATCAGTAAGGTAGAGAAAAAAGCCACTGATTATCGCGAAAATGTTGATAAAGTGGTCAAAGACCTTGAACTGAACGTTCTGTTTCCTGCTTTGGCTGACCGCATTCGTCCAGAGGTGGAAATCATCGTCAACGAGCGTCGCCGTTTGGCACAAGAGCGAGGCGAGGAAGTATCCGATGAACAATTGGCAAGGTTAACGCGAGACATATTGAGTTATCTTGCCGAGCATTACAAAGCGCTGGAAACTGTCAAAGTCGATGATGTGGTACGCCATATCCAGATGGGGCGCAAACATGGTGAGGCATTGGCCGACAAACATCCTTATTTGAGCGATGCTAACGTGGAAGTGTTGGAGAAACTTATCAAGGATGCCTACGTCAATCAGTTTCTTTCTTTGGACAATGAAAGAGAAGCCATTGACATGGATTTGGCCGAGTTGCCTCGCAAACGCGAACAGCTTTTGTCACTTGAAAAAGAACTTAGCGGCTTGGATTACAATCTCATCACATTGTATGAAGACAATGAAAAACGCTTGAAAGACTTGAAAGCCAAGATCGACGAAGCCGATAAAGACATCAAGAAACTAACGGAAGAAATAGCCACTTTCGACTACGATATCCCGCAAATCCCTGACCCACAGTTCGACATGCTTTGCAAACTGCCTGGATTCTTTAAGGCTGTTTCTGCCAAATTGCTGGCTTCCAAGCGGAAGAGCATAGAGCAAATGATGAAGGAACAACTGAACCTAAACCTTGTGGTTTATGCCGGTGTCATCGGTCGCGTTGATTTGTCGAGTGATGGAAATGAAGAGGTGAGTTTCAAGATGTATCATCAAAACGGCAACGAGATTTACCTCAGCCAACTCAATGCCGGTGCCAAGCAAACCGTCATGCAAGTGTTGCTGAAAGTCCTGTATGAGTTAGGCGATTATAACCCACCCGTGATGATTGACACGGTTATGGGCGTGCTTGACAAGGAAAGCCGCGAAGTAATTCTTGAGCATTATTTCCCAGATTTGGCGCATCAAACCATTTTGCTGAGCACTGATACTGAAATTACCACAGAGCACGACCTAAAGAAGATTGCGGCTCATGTGGCGAAAACCTACACCTTGCACCGCGACAAGGAGGCCCAGTGTACCACTGTTTCTAACGACTATTTTGGAATCACCATCAAAGACTGAAAGCCATGAAAGTAGATAATTTGATAATTGACAATTCGATTAGATCCATAGAAGGTATGAATGAGATGGTCGCTGACCTGAAAGTGGCATTGGAACAACGCCTCAATCTTAAAACATATCCAAAAGATGAAAGGCCAGTTGTGCTTTCGCAAAGTGTGGTAATGAGAATGTGCCTTTTAGCGGGTTTGGCCGACAAATCCCCTCGTTCACAATCTGAAGTACAGAACATCCAGTTGAGTTTGACAAACACTCCATATCCAACAACTTTCTTTACAAAACAGAAAATTGGTACTTTAATAGAAGCCCTCTTGAAAATGCGTTACCACGATGTGGATGCCGACTGGGGTAGCTCGTCGGTGATTAGTCGAGTGATAGGATATGAGATACTTCGTGGTCGAGACCTATTAATGAAAGAAGGTGGAATTGACGATTGGCTGCGTTTCAGTCCGTTAAAAGGCGGTGGTGGCGTGAATGACATTCCAGTGTTGAACTTGTGTATAGGTAATTATGGCGACGGGATGCCTGCCAATCTCGACATCAACAGCCGTGCCATCGCCAACACCCAAATTCTTGTGGCTGGTACCACGGGTAGCGGCAAGAGCAACCTACTGGCCGTGTTGTTGCATGAAATGCGTACGGCATCTTCAGACACTCATTATCCCGTCAACTTCCTTTTGTTTGACTACAAAGGCGAATTTTCCGATCCAAATAACGCACTTTGGCTTTCGCTGTTCGATACCGACAGCTCGGCCATCCTCAACCCGATGGAAAGACCTTTGCCCTTTACACCATTCAAGGATTTCAGCGACCGACCTGTCAACGAGCTGAATCTTTATTCTACCACTATGGCAACTGCCCTTCTATCTATTGCATCAGGGGCGAGAATCAGTGCAAATATGGACAGTAGGTTGTGTGATGCCATTGTGAACGCTTATAAGGCCAACCACATGAAACCCATTAACTTCAAGATGATTTTCGACCACTACAATCGTCTGTTGCCAGAAAAGAAGCAAGGTGACATGGATAGTGTGAAGTCGGTGTTAAATCAGTTGGTCAACAACAACATATTTGCAGATGAAGATAAGATTGATTTGCTGCATACATGTAACATCATCAATCTTGGAAGGTTCGAAAAGGATGGAATCATAGCCAAGGCCATTGTTTATTTTGTGATTTCAAAACTGAATAATATTTACGAGCAGTTGCCAGTCCAAGCGATGAATGATGAGCGTGTGGAAATACGTCATTTCACTATCATTGATGAAGCCCATTACATGCTCAGTTTCGAGAACAAGCCTCTACAAAACCTGATTGCAGTAGGCCGCAACAAAGGAATGAGCATTATTTTGGCAACTCAGAATATGGCGGACTTCAAGGTTCGAAGTATTGACTTCTATGCCAATGCCCAGTATCCACTCATCATGCGACAGCAGCAACAAAGCGACGGCGTATTGCGCGACTTGTTCGGCGTTAGTGGCAGTCAATTGCAAGACCTAAAGCAAGCCATCACCAACCTGCAAAAGGGCGAGCTGATTACCCGTGACAATAGTTTGGCTGAATTGGGCTTGGGTGCCAGTTGGAAGAAAATCAAGGTAACACATTTGATTTGACGTCATGAAAACAGAGGAATTGAAGAAAGCGCAAGAGGCCATTGAAATGCTTCAAAAGTTGGATTTGCCTATTGGCGAAGAGCAACGGCGCACTTTGATGGAGCTTGAGAAAGCCTATCTTGAAAAAGAGGTACTGCCAGCGGTTATCAATACTATTCGTCCGATGTTTGTCGACCTGAAAACCTCATTTCAAGTGACACTCAAGTATTCTGAAAAGGACGGGCTGTTGTTGGATGGTGTTGAAGCTCAAAAAGAGGCGGCCAAAGAAGCCATCCCTGGGAATGACACGGATGAAGGCCGGTATTTGGGTGTTGACCCTGAAAGTGGTGAAAAGGTGTATGTGAAAGTGACTTCTTATGGATTGTTGGCTCAACTTGGCGACTCAATCCACGATAAAAAGCCCAAATATGTCCGATTGAAACGAGGGGCCAGCCTTGATGATGTGACTTTAAGCGATGTACTAACGCTATTTAAGTTTCCTCGTAATTTGGGTTTTTTTGAAGGCTTTGATGTCTTGGTCGGCATTGGCCCTTACGGTCCATACGTCAAGCATAATGAAAAGTATTACAATTTGAGTCGAGAGGATGACCCAAATACGATAGAATACGACCGAGCTGTAGAGATTATTCTAACGAAGCGTGAATTAGGCATTGGTGCTGTCATCTTGGAGTTTGAACAAGACCCCAACATGCGCGTCATCAATGGCAGATTTGGCCCCTACATCAAGTATAAGAAGACCAATTACAAGATTCCGAAACACAAGACACCTTCTTTACTGACCTATGAAGATTGTTTGGCCATTATGAAAGACCCGGCCAATGCAGCCCAAAAATGGGTGCCAAGGAACAAACAAGAATAAAAAAACTAAAGACATGGATAAAGATAAACTACAAAAAGCCTATGAAGCCGTTGAAATGCTGAAGGCCTTGGACTTGCCAGTCAGTAGGGAACAGTTGGACACAATATATAACTTGGAAGAGAACTATCTCAAAGAGGAGGTGATTCCATTTATTAAAGGCGAATTAAATCCATTGGTAAAAGATATGATGGGAGATTTCTATTTGGAGGTTTCGTATTCAAAGAATGATGGGTTAAATGTTCATTATTTAAACAATTTCAAGACTCAAGAGAATAGCAGAGGAAGAAGAAAAGCAACAGAAACAACACATAAATCTGAAAAACATATAACCAAGGATGTTCAATATGATGCTTTGAAAAGTGTACTAGGCACAAAAAAGAAACAAGCAACATCACTAAAAGTATATAGGGAGGACAATAGTGCTATTGAAGAAGCCTCATCAGCGTTGACCCTTTGTGAAACTATAAAGGAAATTGGTGCAGAAAAAGTATATAACTTGTTTATTCCTTTGGATGGCATGTATCTGGTCATGAAAACCAAGAATTCAGATGTCCGTAGCGATATGCATTATTTAGGCGATGGCTACTATGTCAATACACATAGCAATACGATGTCAAAGAAGCGCCATCTTGAACGAATTTTCCGTGAACTAAACTTAAGTTGGAGAGTCGAAATAGTATGAATCTTTAGTTCAGGGGATTGCGGATTAGGTCCGCAATGACGCAAGGGGCGCAGGTTTTGTTGTTCAGTTTAAGTGAAGGGTAGGAGCCAAAGTCCCGAAGGGACGACCCTACCACACCCCGATATGCAATGTCGGGTTTTTATATTGAGACGGGTGGATTCTTGTATGCCGCAGCCATAGATACCCGCCACCGCACATATCCACGCTGGCCTGACTTGGCTGCTTCGCTCTCTATCATCTGACTTCGTGACTTGGTGGCTATTTGACCAGGACCGCTTTCACGGGAATACTGAAGTTGCTGCTCATTTACCCCATACTTCACGTTCCTGAACCCCATAGTGTTTTTGGTTCAGATATGGGTCAAAAAAAGTTGAGATATGGGTCTTAACCTTTCGTGCACTCACAGTTCCCGCTT
>Ga0247610_10005857_pt1 | contig 12872 bp, 12 predicted proteins | sample 174DNAGHGhighgp2_FD_193483 | JGI IMG/M metagenome (GOLD analysis project Ga0247610, IMG submission 193483) | Sheep rumen microbial communities from Palmerston North, Manawatu-Wanganui, New Zealand - 1742 DNA GHGhigh gp2 | ecosystem: Host-associated > Mammals > Digestive system > Stomach > Rumen...
AAGATCTATTTCGACAATGTCTATGTCGGTCCCCGCATCGCCGACCACGAGCCACCCCAACTCCTGACCTGTGAAGTGCTTGACTTGAAGCATCTCCAACTGGCCTTCAACGAGGCACTGAATGAAATTAGCGCACTCAATCCCGACAATTATTCCATCGACAACGGCTGGGGCCATCCGGCTTCGATCAGTTTCGGTGGCAATCCTGCTGTTGTGGTGCTCGAGCTGGAACGCGAAATCGGCAACGGCATTAATTATACGTTGACCGTCAGCGGCATCAAAGACCTGTGGAACAACATGATGGAGCCGACAACCATGGCTTTTTCCATCTATGAAGCCTCGGAATATGATATTGTCATCAACGAGATTATGGCGGATCCCAACCCCGTGGTGGGTTTGCCCGAATGGGAGTATGTGGAGCTCTACAACACCACGGAGTTCGGCATCGACCTAAAAGACTGGCAGATACAAATCGGCTCAAACGATAACACCTTTGGAAACTTTGTCCTTGCCCCGCACGGTTATGTCATCCTTTGCCACAATGATGCCGTTTCCGAACTGCGCCAATACGGTGATTGCATCGGCTTCAGTTCTTTTTCGGTGGGCAACGCTTCCTCGGCGATGTACCTTTACAGTAAGGAAGGCATCTTGATTTCTCGCGTCAACTTCAGCAACACTTGGTATCACGACTCCGACAAGGCCAACGGAGGCTGGTCGGTGGAGCAAATCGACCCGCTGAACCCTTGCGCAGGTGCCTCCAATTGGACAGCCTCCATGGATGCCTCGGGTGGCACGCCAGGCCGCATTAATTCGGTGAATGGCGAGAACAATGTGGCACCCAAAGTGGAGCGCGTGAGCATGTTCGGCAACCAAATCGTCCAATTGTGGTTCGACCAACAGATGAATGCTGCCGACCTTCTTGAAACGCAACACTTCCTTGTGGAAGAGACGAATGAGCATCCCCAGCAGACGGTCATTAATCCCATGGATGGTACCTATGTGGAGCTCCAATTCGACCGCGGATTCGAGCAAGGTTTGGTCTATACTTTGGTTATTAATGGCGTGACCAACTGCGTGGGAACAACCATTGAAGCCGATACTCGCGTGCAGTTCGGTATTCCGAACGACATCGCGGAAGGCGAGATTCTGATTAATGAGATCCTTTTCGACCCTATCGCGCCTGGCGTGGACTATGTGGAACTTTACAACAACACGGACAAGACCTTCGACCTCAGCAATTTGATGCTCGGTGTCATTAAGGAGAGCTTTCCCAATCCTGCTGATACTACCTTGAAGGAAATCACGCCTGACAGCCGTTTGTTCCTTCCCCAAACTTATGTTTTGCTCTCCACCAACAGCGAAATCGTTGGCCAACAATACGACTGCCCGACGGATAACTTCGTACAGATGGCATCCTTCCCGAGCTATGCCAACGCAGGAGGTACAGCCATTTTGATGAGCAAGGATGGCACGGTGGTCGACCAAATGGCCTTCTCCGAGAAGATGCACTATCCTTTGCTTAAAGTCACCAAAGGTGTGGCTTTGGAGCGCGTCGCCTTTGACCAGCCTTCGATGGATGCCAACAACTGGCATTCCGCCACCGAAAGCGTGCATTTCGGTACGCCAGGCTACGAGAACTCGATGATGCAAAGCGCCGATCCTTCCAACGACGAAATCTCCATCAGTCCCGACGTCTTCTCGCCCGATGGCGACGGCTTCGATGACGCCTGTTTTATCAACTACCGTTTCGATGAGGCGGGCTACACGATGAACATCTACATCTTCAACGTGGCAGGACAATTAATCCGCCATTTGGCCAAAGGCGAGCTGGTAGGGCAGGAGGGCAGCGTCCTGTGGAACGGCCTTGACAACAACAGCAACAAGGTCCCCGTTGGCGTCTACGTCGCCGTGACCGAGGTCTTCAATTTCGAAGGCAAGGTAAAACAATTCAAAAATGCAATCGTCGTCGGAACACGCTAATTGTAGAGACGGTGCATGCACCGTCTCTACTCTATTTCCGTGAAAATCCGTGAAATACGTGTTCAAAAAAACCGTCTTTACATGTCCATATTCGACTGCGCCACAATCTGTTTTGTGTCAGGATTGAAGGCAGTCAAATTTCCTAGTCCGGGTTTGTCAGTCACGAAGACGCCGTTATCCAAGGCGATGAAATCATAATTTTCGTTTTGCTCAATGACCATGTTCATGAAACTATAGTCAACGGGTATGTGGCCGTGGATAATCTTCTTACCATGCGACTTGTTAAAGTCAACCTTAAATTTACGCGTCCACATCATGCTTCTTGTGTCTTCAAATGGGTCGGCAATGTTGAAGTTCATGCCAGCATGCACGAGGATGTATTCTTCCAGTTCCACATAGGGCAGACAGGCGTTCATCCAATCAATATACAATTGCGGAATTTCGCGCGGATGTTTTACCCCGAAACTCTCCAAGGTGGCCTTGGCACCTACGGCTTCCCATTCTTTTTGCTCTGGATGCTTGCCGCCAAAGAACTTCTTCTTCTGGTCGGCGTTAAAAGCCTTCACGCACATGTCCTCGTGGTTGCCTTTAAGGAGAAGTACGTTGTACTCTTCTTTCTGCAGATGCATTAGGTAGTCAATGACGCCTTTACCGTCAGGACCGCGATCAATATAGTCGCCCAAAAAGTAGAGTTGGTCGTTTTTTGTCACCTTGAGCATGTTCTCAAGGAGTACCTTCAAAGTTTTTGCGCAACCATGAATATCGGGAATAATCCAACGTTGTGACATTAGAATAAGTTGTTAAGGTTTAGTGATTTAAATTCGTCTCGTAAGCGTTTTTTAAGACTCCAACGAACATCGGAGATCCAGCGACGGAATAGTTCGTTGTAGTCAACGAACATAGAGTAGGAGAAGAAGAGCAGCGCAGTGCCGCCTAATGCCCAATACCAAGGCAGGTTGCAGAACATGACGATGGCACCTGTGATGAAGATGAAGGGGGAGAGCACAAACCTGACGCCGAAACTGACCGTGTTGCTGAAGGCAGGGTCTTTTAGACGGCCTCGGATAATCCAGGTAGTGAGCCAAACTGGCCAGTTGACTGCAGCCGAGGCCAAGTAATAGGGCAACAAAAGGACGAGCGTTGCAAACATCCACAATGAGTTGAATATAGGGCGTTTCTTGGCCACCGACATCACAGAGACTTTCTCTTTGAGGCGATGTTTGGAAAACTCCATGACACGTTCAAACAGTTTCTTGGCTTCTTCGGGCTTTTCTTCCTTGTATTTCAACACTTTCTCGACCGTAGCGCGGTTGCGCAGCATCTTTTTGTAAAGGCTTCCTGCACGTTTCTCATTTTTCATCTTCACAATTTCCCAAATGGCGTCATAGTCTTCATTGTCAGGAATATAGGTGAAGAGTTTGGAGATTTCTTCGTGGAGCTTATCTTTCAGTAGGTTGATGTTGGCGGCCTCGTTTTCCTCGGTGGTGTTCTTGAAGAATTCGGTCACGTTGATGGGCTCGCCGAAGTTGATCATCGCCGTGGAGCGGAAGCGGAAGTAATCGCCGTATTCGATGGCCGTAGGGATAATATAAACGGGGCTTTTGTCGCCGAACTGCTTGTTGGCATCGACAGCGATGTGGAAAAGACCCTTACCCATGCGCATCAGCGAATGCTTGGTGCGGTGGGTGCCTTCGGGAAAGAGGTAGAGGTCGACATGGTCGTGGATGACGTCGACGGCCTTGTTGAGCGAGTCGTCGTTTTGGCGCACGGCTGCCACACCGTTGCGGATGCGGAAGATGGGCAGGATGCGCATGAAATTCAATATCTTGGCCACAGCCGGATTCTTGAAGATGTCGCCTCGCGCAATGAACACTTTCCTGATGTTGTCGGCCGAAAGCAATACCAAGGCATCCATCAGTGTGTTGCTGTGGTTAACACCAAAAATCAAGGCACCACCTTTAGGGATGCGTTTCTTTCCGTGTACCTCAAACCTACTGTACGCGCGTCGTGTGTGCCAGTTGACATAAGGCAACAAGAACGAGTACCAAAAATCAGGATCTTGTATTTTCTTGGCCATTCTAAGTGAGAAAAATAAGGCTGCAAAAGTACATAATTTAGCAAAACACCCCATGTTTTTTCTTGCAAATAACAAAATTTACTACTTTTACGGCCTCTAAGATGCACGAAATGAAGATAAAATTACTTTCTATCCTCGGATTGTTGACGCTTGGCTTGGCATTTTTTTCATGCCACGACGAACCCGAAATCAAAGAGAATGAGCATGAGGTTCGCGACACCTTGACGGTGATGCAACATGTGCTCGAAAATGGACGATTGCTTGCTGTGACCAATTGTGAAGTCATCAATTACAACACGGAAAAGGCAACGCCATCGGGCTTTGAATACGAGCTCTTGAGCGATTTCTGCAAAGAGCGTGGCATCGAATTGGAGATGCTGGTCAATGAGAACCTCGACTCGTGTTTCATGCTCCTCGACTCGGCCAAGGTCGACATAGTGGCCATCGGCATCGGCTCTAACAAAGACATGAAACGCCGCTTCCTGCTTACCGACCCCATCCTCAAGCAGCGCAGCGTGTTGGTGCAACGTCTCCCAAAGGACTGGAATCAAATGTCGACAGCCAATGAGGTGGAGAATAAGTTGCTGCGTTCGCCCGTCGACCTCGCAGGCAAGACCATCCATCTGCCCCAAGGCAGTCATGAGGTGAAACTCTTGGAACATCTCTCCGATCAAATTGGCGACACAATTTACATCGTGGAATGTGACAGTCTCAATAGCGTTGATTTGGTGAAAGCCGTCGCTTCAGGATACATCGACTACACTGTTGTTGAGGAGTATATGGCTCGTATGGCTTCTATCGGATTGCGGAGTTTGGACACGAAACTCTTTGTGAGCGTTGAGCAGCCCTTGTGTTGGGCCATTGCCAATCACGACGGCGACTCGTCCTTGCTCGTCGAGCTGAACAACTGGATCGATGGCTTTGAGCAACGTAACCTCACTCGCATCTTGGCCAAATATGTTAACCAGGCCAATGTCTTCTCCACCAAGAAGCTGTCAGGCGACCATATCTCTTTCTTCGACGATATCATCAAAAAGACTGCCAAGGAGATTGGCTGGGATTGGCGTCTGCTGGCTTCGCTCATCTATGAGGAGTCGCATTTCAAGCTCGATCTGGAAAGCGAGAAAGGAGCTTTTGGTCTCATGCAACTCATGCCCGTGGTGATGGAGAAATATGGCATCGACTACGACGCCACTCCCGCCGAGCAACTTCATGCCGGTGGTCAACTCCTCAGCGATCTCGACCGTTGTCTCGAAGACAAAGTGACCGATAGTGTCGAAAGGGTGAAGTTTGTGTTGGCCGCCTACAATGCGGGGTTGGGCAATGTGTATGATGCCCAGCGGTTGGCGGAGAAATACGGCAAATATCCCGACGTTTGGGACGATAATGTCGACTTCTTCATCCTCAACAAGTCGAAACCACAATATTACAACGACACCTGCTGCAAGGCGGGTTACCTGCGTGGCACCGAGACCTTCCGCTTCGTGCAAGAAATCCTCGACCGCTACTATCAATATCAAGCAACCTATAGTGAATAACAGGGTCCCTGAGCCCGTCGAAGGGCCCGTTTCTGATTATAGTATTATGAAAAAGATTATTTATCTAATGATTATAGGATTTTTATCCTTCTTCTCATTTAAAGCCAAAGCCCAATCCTTCAATGCCGGTCTCGTCGCTGGTCCCACCTTCTGCCAAGTGGATGGCGACCACTATGCAGGCTTCCACCAATTAGGCTTCACTGCAGGGGCATACGCCAACCTGCCTTTGGACGATTATTTTGCAGTCCAAATGGAGCTGAAATACTCGCTGCTTGGCGCACATTCGTCCGACAAGGAAGTGAATGAGTATTATTATAATCCTTATAGCCTGCGACTGCATTATGCCGAGATTCCCTTGATGCTGCAATACAATTTGGGCGTTTTCCGAGTGAGCGGACGCTCATTGGATTTCCTTACTTTGGAAGCGGGCATCAGTGCCGATGTGCGTTTGAGGGCCACCGAGGATGTGGATGCCGATTATCAGGTCACCACTTCGCGTTGGAGTCCGATTTCAGCCACTGCCAATGCTGGTGTGCATGTGGCTTTCAACGACCATCTTGGGCTCGGAGCCCGTTTCATGTATTCAGTGGTGCCATGCCGCTTCTCGGGTAACCCTGGTTGGTTCTATAACCAGTATTACAACAAGGTGGTGCAGATCACGCTGACCTACAACATCAACTCTCCTTTGAGATAAACTCAATATTCCTTTTCAGGCCTTCATATCCGGCGCGTTGCACGGCGGAGCGCTTGAATAATGCCTCGAAGTCAGCTTTCGATAGGTGCTTCCAGTCGTCTTCGTGCATGGCCATGAGCCTTTCCGAAGGCTGAAACTCAGGTTCAAGATTATGCAAGGCAAAACGATTGTAGGGACACACATCTTGGCAGATGTCGCAGCCATACATCCAGCCTTTGAAGGTGCTGGGATCCATATCTCCAAGGCCGCCTTTGTATTCTATGGTCAGGTAGGAGATGCACTTGCGAGCGTCGATATGGAAGGGTGCTTCCAAGGCGTGGGTAGGGCAGGCATCGAGGCATTTCGTGCATCGACCGCAGCGGTTGGTGAGTTCTTGGCCGGTTTCGGCAAGTGCAACGGGTAGAAACAAGTGCCCGATGAAGAAGAAGGAGCCTTTTTTGGGATGGATTAAGGTGGTGTTTTTCCCGACGAATCCCAAACCGCAACGCACTGCCCAAGCACGGTCTAAAACGGGAGCCGAGTCGACGAACACACGTACGCCATCCAGTTTTCCCGTCTGGGTCTCAATACGTTCCAACAGTTGTCTTAGCTTACGCTTCAACACGTCGTGGTAGTCGGCGCCGTAAGCGTATTTGGCGATTTTGAAATGTTCGCCATCACCGATTTGTTGTTTTGGATAGTAGTTGTAAAGTACAGTGACAATAGACTTTGTGCCTTCCACCAGGAGCCGCGGGTCGTAGCGCTTTTCCTTGTTGCGGGTCAGGTAGCCCATTTCACCCTCATAGTCACTCTCGAGCCACTGTTCGACATGCATCGACTCTTCCTCCAACGCCGTCGCTTGGGCAATGCCGCAAGCGTCGAAGCCCATTTGTTTGGCTTCCTCGATGATCCATTTTGACAACTCCATCTTTTTAGGCTATGGGATTGCCTAGCGGCAAGAAATCTGTCTAAAATCACTTTTGGTAAAGCAACCTTTCAAAATTCATTTTTATAGATTCTGATTACGATTTTTGAAAGATTTCTTTGCGAAGCAAATACCAAATACTTAGAACGGTGCAAATGTCAAGCCTACCGACAGCGGATGGAACGTGGGGGCATTGTGGCCCACCTCAAACACGGGGCTGATTTGGTAGGCGGCAAAGGCGCTCACCCATCTCCAACCTATGCGCAGAGTGGCTGAATAGGCCATGCGCTCCACATTGCTGATATAGCATTGTTTTTCATGCACCGTGGCACCACTTTCGTTAGTCAAGGCGTAGTCTTCACCGTCGGGACCCACGTATTTTGTCTTTGTGGCTAACATCAGTCCGACTTTGACGCCCACGCCAATCTTCACTGCGTCCTTGATGCGGAAATGCAACTCCAAAGGCACTTCGCCGTATGTTGGATTCACCTTATAGCGTTTGAAATTCTCCACATCGCGATAGTTTTGGTATTCAAAATCTCCGTTGGTGTAAGGATTCAGAATACGCGTGTAGGAATAGTAGTTGTGTGACGACAGGCCCAAGCCGATGCTCACAGTGTGTTTGGAGCTTTCGCCCAAAGGGAAGTTGTAAGTCAGGGCGAAGCTCACGCCTTGGTTGAAGCTACGAGGATCCCAATTGTCACTGGGAGCAAGTTGTAAGTCGCTGAACAAGTCGAGGCCAAAAGTGACTTTTTTGTCGGTTTTGTTGGCAATGAGTTGGGCGAATGCGCTCGCCGAAATGACTAATGCAATAAGTGTAAATAAAACTTTCTTCATATTAAAAAACTAATGATTTAACTGAATAACTGAACAACTGACAACTCCAAACTCCTAACTCTTAACTCTTAACTCTTAACTCTTAACTCTTAACTCCCAACTCCTCCCTAATAGCAGTACGTTCATCGAGCAAACGATTAATTTCTTCCTCTGAAAGATTGGGCTGCCGCAACTGGTCGTCTATGGCTGCCAAATGAGCCTCCAAATTCTCTGTCGTGCCTGGAATCTCGATGAGTTGCTTCTCTTTGTTGACAGGAGTTTCTGTTGGAGCAGCAGTTTGATTCTCAGTAAGCTGAATGTTGCCGGGAAGGTTCTTCAACTGTCCCATGACCATCTCAACCATCTGCTTGGTGAAAGGGTCGAGTTTGTATATCTCGATTTTCATGTCGTTCTTCAGTTCGTCGAAGTCTTCGAGAAACATCTTCAGCTGTTCCTTTTGCTCTTCATTGATGCCTGGAATCGAGTCAAGGTCTTGCCCTTCAATGAGTTTCTTGAACATGTCCAAGAGGCCGTCGAGTCCGTTGTTGAGGTTATCGTTTTCCATTGTGTTGTGTTTTGTGATCCCTTGGGGACACTGAAATGGTCATCAAAAACCATTCCGACTGCAAAGAAACGAATTTTTTACGGAATGATTGTGACAGATTGACAATTTTTCACGAATATTGCATCTCTAAACTTCCTTCTCTCAACTTTCAACTCTCAACTTTCAACTTTCAACTGACTCTAAACTCTAAACTCTCAACTAACGAAAATGGAATTCACCACGATAAAAGTACAACTGGGCGAAAGCATGGCATGGATCAACCTCGACCGCCCCGAGGTGCGCAACGCGCTAAATGCCGAGCTGATACGCGAACTGACCGAGGCCGTCGATTGGCTCAATAGTCGCGACGACATCCGCGTCATCATCCTGAAGGGCAATGGACCCGCTTTTTGTGCAGGCGCCGACTTGTCCTATATGAAGGAGATGGCAGGCTTCAGCTATAACCAAAACATAGCCGATGCCGAGAAGCTTTCCAAACTGTTTCAGACTATCTATTTTTGCGACAAGGCCGTCATCGTCGATGTGCATGGTGCTTGCATAGGTGGGGCCAATGGCATCGTTGCTGCCGCCGATATCGTCATCGCCGAGTGTCAGACGAAGTTCGCCTTCACTGAGGTGCGCTTGGGTCTCACGCCTGCAACTATCTCGCCTTTTGTGGTCAGCAAGATTGGCAACACAGCGGCCAAGGAGTTCATGCTCACAGGTCGTCGCTTCACCGCCGACGAGGCCAAAGCCTTCGGCTTGGTAAATGTGGTTGTCGACGAAACGGAGATGATCGATGCCGAACGCAAGTACATTGAGCATTTCATGCAGGCCTCGCCCGATGCCATCGCTGAGTGCAAGCACCTGCTCAGATTGGTGAATGGCACTGCCGACCGCTATAATCCCATCTTCATGAATACTTCGGTGCTCATTGCCAACCAACGTATCTCAAAGGCTGGGCAGGAGGGCATGAAGGCGTTTTTTGAGAAACGGAAACCTGAGTGGAATAAGTAATCATAAAATATACATATCATGAAAAAATTTGCAGTAATCTTAGCCGGCTGCGGCCGCAAGGATGGTAGCGAAATCAACGAGGCCATTACCCTGTTGCTCTCCATCGAGCAACACCATTGTGAATACCAATGTTTTGCGCCCAATCGGCCGCAGACTGAGGTCATCGACCACCTCACAGAGAAACAGGTCAAGGAAGAACGCAACATCCTGACTGAGGCTGCCCGTTTGGCCCGCAGTCGCATCTTGCCCATCGAGGAATACAAAGCCACCGACTTCGACGGCCTGCTCTTCAGCGGTGGCTATGGTGTAGCCAAAAACCTGTGCGATTATGCCTACAAAGGTGCCGACATGGAGGTGCAACCCGATGTGGCCCGTGCCATCATCGAGACGCGTGAAGCAGGCAAACCCCTTGGTGGCATGTGCATCGCGCCCGTGATGTTTGCAAAACTATTGCCTGGCGTGTGTGTCACTTTGGGTAACGAAGGCACACCTGATGCTGAAAACATCCGTAAAATGGGTGCCTTCCACGTGCAGACCGAACACGGTGACGTTTGTGCTGACAACGAACTGCTGGTCTTCACCACGCCCGCCTACATGCTTGACGCAACAATTAAGGATGTCTACGACGGCGCCTACAATCTGGTGGAGTCAGTGGTGGATTATCTTGATAAAAAGTAGACTTAATAAGAGTTGAACAATAATGGTTTACATAAAAAGCAAGAGATCTTGGCCGTCAGCAGTCAGCCGTCAGCCATGGAGCTACCAAGCTGATAGCTGACGGCTGATAGCTGACAGCTAAGAAGCTTATAGTAATGCAGCTTAATTTGAATAGTTACTTAATATTAATAATTATTTGTTAACCTTAATTTTAAATCTTATGAAAAAGATATTATTAGTTCTGGCAATAGCTATGATGGCTATTCCTTCCTTGGCGCAAGACTATACACGTGGGAGAGGCTTCTTTGTCCGTCCTGAAATGTATGGAGGCTTTTTTGCGAATGTGGGTTATCAGATTAGTCCTTATGTTCAAGTATCTGTAGGCCCAGGTGCATTGTTGCTCCTTAATAAAACAGGCAACAATTTTTCTGTTGATTTAGTTGGAACGGTTCATGGCGGTGTACGAGTTTATACTTCTGGCAAAAATCCATGGTCAGCTTTGATCGACTATCATGTAGGAGCATTTAGGTATAATAGAGATCCTATATGGAGACATGCACTTGTTGGTGGAGCGAGCTATAAAGATCTGGATTTCGGCGGAGGTCTGCAAATGATGTTTGGACCAAATGCCCAGGTTTTCGGTTATGGGCCACTGGTTACAGTAGGTTATAATTTCCGCTTCTATAAGCATTAAATCTTATCGCCATAGGCGAGATCCCCTGCATCACCTAATCCTGGAACGATGTATTTGTGCTCATTCAGGATGGGGTCGATGGCGGCACACCACAGCGTGACGTTGTCAAGGGGCTTGAACAGCTTCATCAGGTTGTCGATGCCAGCTTGTGCAGCAATGACGCAACACAGATGGAGCTGTTTCGGTATGCCTTTGGTGCAAAGGGCTTGGTAGGCCAATTCGAGACTGCCGCCCGTGGCCAGCATCGGGTCGGCGATGATGAGGGTCTTGTCGGTCAGGTCGGGGGCGGCCAGGTATTCCACCTTGATGCCCACGTTCTCGTGTTTCTCATCGAGATAATAGCGGTAGGCCGACACAAAGGCGTTGCCCGCATGGTCGAAGATGTCCAAAAAGCCTTCGTGGAAGGGCAGGCCTGCACGAAAAACGGTGGCCAGTACGACTTCATCGTCGGGTGTGTTGGCCTTGGCTTCGGCCAAGGGCGTCTGTATGGTCTTCTCTGAATAATGTAAGGTCTTGCTCACCTCGTAGGCCATCAGTTGGCCGATGCGTTGCAGGTTGTAACGGAATGTGCCTCTGTCGCCTTGGACCTTGATGTCCCTCAACTCAGCCACATACTGGTTGACGATGCTGTTGCTGTCAGCGAAATTGATGATGTTCACGGCTCGAAAGTTTTGGGCAAAGGTAGAAAAAAATTGAGGGCGGCCTTGCGACCGCCCTCGTTTTTTATGTTTTTTGTCTTGTCGGAGTCTTATCTGCGTCCGCTGGATGAACTGCGGCTGCTGCTAGAGTTTGAGCTGCGGATTGAGTTGCTGGAGCTTGAGCTTCTGGTGGAGCTGCTGCTCGTTCCGCTTGAGCGTGTGCTGCTGCTTGAGCTGCCGGCGCGGCTGCTACCGCTGTTGCTGGTTCCACTTGAGCGGCGGCTGCTAGAGCTTGAGTTGTTCACTCGGCTGTTTGAGCTACTGGTGCCACTGCTGGTGCGGCTGCTGCTTGAACTCCCGCTGTTGACGCGGCTGCTTCCGCTGTTGCTCGTGCCCGAATTGGTGCGGCTTGAGCCGTTGCTGTTGATCACCGGGCGGGTGCTGGTGCCAGTGTCGGTACGTCCGCTGGTGGAGCCGCTGACGCGACCGCTGGAGCTTGATCCGGAGCTGCTTGTGCTGGTGGCGCGGCTACCGTTGCTGTTGCTCCCATTTGTGGAGCTTGTCGAAGTGTTGCTGCTTCCTGAGCTCATGCTGCCGCCGTTGGCTTTGGGTCTGACGGTTGCGCTGGGCGCTGGTTCGTTGCCGTTGGCATGGCCGTTGTAGACTTCGGGGTGGGTGGCAGGATAACCGCCGTTGCTGTGGTGGTAGCCGTAGGTGTGGTGATGCGGATCCATCGGGGGCGGCATGCCGGGACCGTGTCCAGGAGGCGGAGGCGGCATCGGAGGACGATAGCCGTCGTAGTAGTAGCGGTAGGTGCCCGGACGGTGGTAGTAGCGGATGCGCGGAGGTACGGTGATGACTACCCAACGCTCGCGGCGCGGACCGTCCCAGTAGAAGGTGATGGGCTCGAAGTATTCGAAGGTGGTGAAGCTGTAGAGCTCGTTGCCTAATTCGTAGTAGGGCATGATGGTGAAGGCGTACCTTCTGTCGATGCGATACAGCGGGATGTCGATCTCGATTCTCTTGATGCGACCGGGATACACTCTGACGTATTTCTCGGCGTAGCTGTAGCCGTAGTCAGGGTCGAGGTAGAGGGAGACATAACCCCTATAGGTGTAGTCGCCGATATTCTCCACGTCGTAAATGACCGTGATAGAGTTGTAGTTGTACACCATCACGGGCTGTGAGACCAAGGCGAGTTCAGGTGGGTAGCCTCCGGCTGCTTTTGCTGCGATGGATCCTATTACCAACAGGATGCTCATCAGGATGTTCTTGGTTTTCATAGTTGGTGATTTTTTAAGGGTTTGACATCT
>Ga0247610_10005860_pt1 | contig 12868 bp, 12 predicted proteins | sample 174DNAGHGhighgp2_FD_193483 | JGI IMG/M metagenome (GOLD analysis project Ga0247610, IMG submission 193483) | Sheep rumen microbial communities from Palmerston North, Manawatu-Wanganui, New Zealand - 1742 DNA GHGhigh gp2 | ecosystem: Host-associated > Mammals > Digestive system > Stomach > Rumen...
TGAGGTATTCCATCTCCTTCTCTGTTACAATATCTGCTGGATTTTTCGTGACACACATAACTGCCTGGAAAACAGTTGTAATGTTACGGAATTTCTAGCAGATTATGAAATATATTATGTTAATAATCAATAAGATATGTGATTTCTTGATATGGATTATGTAAACTATTTTATTAATTTCTACTATGGTGGGAAAACCTCTTTTGAAGAATGATAATCGTACCAAGTTATTTTTTTACGATTACTTAACAATTCCGATTTTTATCGGACAGCAATAATTTTTTATATTTTTTATAGAAATATTTTTCATATTTTTCAAATAAAGCATATACGTTTCCCGTTTTTTTTATATCTTTGCGAAGTGATAGACCAAGCGGTCAACCACCTTTTATGGTGCTGACAATGGTCGGTATATGTTTCGGACGTATGTTCGGTGATTTGCAACTTGCTCTGATTGGGCGAAACTCTGTTGGCGAGGGGATGACACCTTGGTCAACGCGATGTCGGAGATCTCTCTGACATGATGAATGGAGATGAAGTAATTGTCACCCGTGGGTGGCCATCTCCATACCAGGAAAGTGAATTGCCACAATTTCCTTCTGTATTAATTAATCATTTTCAAAACTTTATACACAATGAAAAACATTTTCTTCATCACCATCTTATTAATGGCGACAGTTATCAATGCCAATGCACAATTGAGAGTGGATAGTACCGGCCATGTGGCGGTGGCATCATCTGCTTCAACTTTCAAGCCTAAATTGTCCGTAGGAGATAATCCTTATTATTCAGCAGCTTATGTTAACCCAAATATTGGTGTCGCCGCAAGACCAATAGAAATAAATTCGTACAATATTGGGATTGAAGGATATGTCAATGGCGACCACAATTTCACCTCCGACAAGAATTTCGGTGTCGTGGGTATAACAAGGATAAACCACAACCATGGCCGTAATTATGGGGTGACAGGAATGGTGGATTTTTCAAGTATAAACTCAAACTCCGGCGGTGCAGGCATATATGGCACAGACTACACATATTTGTTTTGTTTCCCAGAAAATTTACAAGGTATTTATGCCGGATATTTTCATGGCAGTGTACACTTGAATGGCCAAACAACAGCCTTGGAACTCTACACGCCTGCAGATGCCAGGTTAAACAAGAATGTCGAATCCGTAGCTCGTAATGATGATTACGGCATGCGGACGCTTGACAATCTGCTCAGATTGAATGTATTGGAATACAACACATCAAATCATTCAACAGAAAGGACTCAAGAGGATATCGGCAATATGTCGGATGAAATGAGGGCTTCTTATGAAATGATGAAGAAAGACGAGGAAAAGATGGCCTCCCGCCTCCATTTCGGCTTGTCTGCCCAGGAACTCCAGGAGATATATCCCAACTTGGTGATGGAAGGTCAGGATGGCTATCTTGCCGTGAACTATATCGAGTTGGTTCCTCTGCTCATTCGTTCCATCCAGGACCTGAAGCAAGAGCTGGACGAGTTGAAATCAGGAGAGGGGAACATCAAAAGGACACCGCAAGTCGCTGATGTTGATGATCTGAGCACAAAAGGCAAAAGCGTATTATACCAGAACACCCCCAATCCTTTCCAAGAGAAGACTATCATTCGTTTCAAGTTGTCGGATGATGCCAGGGACGCTTCCATCTGCATCTTCGACATGAGCGGAAAGCTGCTCAAGAAGCTGCCGGTCTCAGAAGGCATGGAAAGCGTTTCCGTCAACGGCTACGAACTGGGTGAGGGAATGTTCCTCTATTCGCTCGTTGTCAACGGACGGGAAATCGACACAAAGAGGATGATACTGTCGAATTGACATTTTCGGATAAATCATTGAAATGAAAAACGTATTAATAATACGATTACGTTATTCTCAATTAATATTCATATGCAGAAGTTTGTTTTTTATTTACTATTTTTCTTGCTTTCTTCTTTGTCTTCATTGGGACAAAACATAAAGCATATCTCATTTGATTTCAATATGGATGATTTTGAGGTACTACAACATAATGATAATACAGTCATATTATCGGACACTCACAATTATTTTCTAAAATCGGACACTTTGCTGCCTGCTCTCCCATATATAGGATACAATGTACTTATTGGCAGTACAGAACAATATGATAGCCATGCTTGCTCAGACTCAAGGTCTTTGTTCCGAAGTGATGTTACCATGGCTCAAAACCCGAAAGCTATTCCAACAAACAAACAGCTTCCCATAAATGATATAAAATCTGCCGTTTCTTATTCTCAAAGTATTTATCCCACAGAGTTTGTAGAGTTTGTTGGTAAGGATGAATGCGACGGTTATAGGATTTTGACTTTTTATGTCTGTCCATTTGAATATGATGCAACGGCAAAAAAACTGTATATCAGGAAGCATATTGATTTGGACATTCATTTAAAAACTTCTCCACCAACCTCGTTGTTATCAATGACAGGCCACAGAGAAGATGTGAGAAATATTATAAGGCGAATAGTTGTAAATCCAGAAGATTTGGATGAACAGAATATGAAAACTGTCAATAGGTCAAGTAACAATCTTACAAAACAACAAGGTTTTGAGTATGTTATTGTGACCAGTAATCAATTCAAGAGCACTTTCCAAGAACTAGCCAATTGGAAAAGCCGTAAAGGCATACGTTCAAAAGTCATCACAATTGATGATGTGTTGACATACGAAGGTTCTACAACAAAAGAGAAGATAAAACGTGCTCTCGCAGACATAAACGGTCTGTCTTATGTCTTGCTTGGCGGTGACACTCTTAATGTGCCCACTTGTATGTGTTATGTTGGATTTGATGAAGATGCAGATAGTATCACACCCGCTGATGTTTACTATTCATGTTTGGAAACCAAGAATTGGGACAAAAATGGAAATGGTTTTTATGGTGAGTTGAATGACACTATTTGCTTAATGCCTATTCTTAATGTCTCAAGGGCTCCAGTATCGAAAATTGAGGATGCTCAAGTGTTTGTCAATAGGATTATCAATTATGAGAGTGCGCCAGATACTACCAATTGGAAAAATGATATATTGATGTGTGGAACTTCAATAAGTGGATATGATTCTACTGGGGAATATAGTGACACGGAAATTTGGAGTAATATGCTTTATAATCAATTTATTAATCCATTTTGGAATGACAAACAATGCACCCATTTTTATGACACGCATACATATCTTGGTGAAAATTATCAATTCACCGCAGCTAACCTCCAAATTGAACTTGCCAAAGGATATACGTTTGTTAATGTAATGACGCACGGTGAGAAAGTGTATTGGCAAATGGAACAAGGTAATAACTATCATAGCGATCAAGCAAAAAATTTGGAAAATAGTGACTATTCTATAATTACGACAACTGCTTGTTTGACCAATGCTTTTGATTATAAAACAGGTTTCGGAAGATGTCTCAGCCAACATTTTATTAATAATCCGAATAGTGGTATTTTGGCCTATTTGGGTACTTCCCGTGAGAATTGGGGGTCAGGGGGAGAACCTTTCCTTGGATTGGCTTATGGTGACGCTTTTGATGGCAGAATTTATAAAAATATATTTGAAGAAAAGTACCATCGATTGGGAAAGGCCTTGACTGGCGTAAAAGAAGTGTATAGGGAATCTGCTATGGCTAATTATAATATATCCAGAAAGCTTTTTATGGGGTATAACTTGATGGGCGATCCAGAGATGCCAATATACATTTCTAAACCGAATTCATTCAGGAATGTTAGTATTCAATTTGTCAATGATAGCATATATATCAATGCTGGTACAGATGGTTTCGACATCTGTTTTATCAACAAAAGTGATTCGACGGACTATTACATTGCAAGAGACATTGCTGATTCCGTAGCTGTATTCAGTCGTATTAATGGTATATTCGATGTAAGCATTAACAAACCGGGTTACATTCCATACACTACAACATATAGTGATACTTATCTTCAAAACATAACCATGACAGGAACGAAATCATACGAGACTGGTAATGCCATGATAGGTTCTGATGTAACAAATAGAGTATCTCAGGGACCTGTTGTCATTAACAGCGGAAACACTACAATTAAAGCAACTAAAGGAGCAACTATTACCGAAGATTTTGAGGTTAAATCAGGAGCAAAATTTACTATTACAAATGAATAAGATCATAAATCGAATGAGAAACTATTTTGAATTGTTAGAATCTAGTGTGCGTATCTTCGTCTTATTTGTTTTATGCAACATTGGAGCTTTGGAGGCCATGGCTCAAGAGGAACGTGAATATGTGCCGTTTGTGGAAGAGGGAAAGGTATGGTATTGTGGATATGAGCACGGATGGGGCACTCTTCCTGCAACACTTGAGGATCCCGAAGGAGAAGGCATAGACTGTACATTCAGCCTATGTGGAGACACGCTGGCAAATGACAAGGTATACAAAAAGGTGCTTTGCCAATTTGAGGAATACTACGGAGATAGTGAACAGCACTATTACTGCGCTATTAGGGAAGAAGCCTATCAAGTGTTCATCATCGAGGAAGAGGAAACAGAGGAAAAGCTTATCTATGACTTCAGCAATCCTGGGGAGATTTTAATACTAACCTATAATGGTTATCAGATAGTTCGTTCAGATTGTGAACGTCGTCAGAAGTTCCTACCTGGACAATTCGAATATTCGCTTTGCTTACCACGTGATGAAATAGATTGGAGATGCAGGATTGGCTACTGGGTTGAGGGAGTTGGTGCCCCTTTTGTCCACCCATTTGCTTTTGAACTCCATCCTACTTTTTACGATGAACCGATCTTCGGAAAACACATCAGTGTGCGTTCATGCATAAAGGACGGAAAGTATATTTATAATGTTGATTGGATGGCCACACTTGTTGTACCAACTTCAATAGATGACAATAATCATATTGATAATTCACCAAAAGATTCTAAGATTCACGACCTTCAAGGTCGCCGTATATACAATACACCCGCACGTGGCATCTACATTGTAAATGGCAAGAAAATGGTTGTTAAATAACTGGCTCCTTGCCTGGCAGTCCAGACCCGTGAACTGATTTCCGGCCAGGAAGACGAACTCCAATTGGAACCTTGCTTTGTAAACCGCCACGCATTTCCCGGCATCCATCTTCGTGTCGGTGGAGAAGAACACCATCTGGGCGAAAATGACTTTGCCCACTGAAACAAATAAAAACATAATATCGATGAACACATCTACGAAAATTTTCCTTAACTTTGCACCCGTCGCACGGAGAGCTTCCCGGGCGAGTCCCATATAGCGGTTCATATCTACTGATTTTATCATAAAAATTTATTATTTTGTTCACAACAAAGTTGCTGACAATAAGCGATATAACCTCTATTATTTGTCATAAATTTGTAAACCCTATTAAATAATCATATCATAGAACTTTTTGAATTTCAGTAACTTAGATATGAATTTTGTAACAAATTTTTCTTTCTTAACGGAGTGTTGATAATTTAAATCTACCTAAAAATATAACCATCTATGGGAAAACAAAAGACTCTCATCATTTTGATGTTTCTGACCATTTGCTCTGCATCAGCACAAGATTTAATTGAAAAAAGCCAGGAGTCGTTCATACCTAATACTGACGAGATTCCTGTTTTTCTGTATGTTAACTGTCTGGACAACGGTTATTACCATCTTTACTTTTGGATTCATCCAACTCTTTTAAGAGACGGGAATTTCTCCGAATATAAAGTATATGTGAACGGAGGTTATGAGGGCATAGTGTCTACAGATAAAGAAGGTTGGCAATCAGCGAGTTTGGAAAGGAACAGAAAGGTCTACTTGAATAAAGGAATAAACACCATTGCAGTTTCATGTCTTTCGCCTGAGGTACCCTGTGTTGAGGCTGTAAATGCATCCACCGAATCGACCGTTTCTGGATTCTCTCCTGAGGCTTATACCTCATACATCAATAACCTAAGACAGAATCCTTTTTTATCCCCACAAAACATTGCAGACAATCCACAAGAAATTTTTTCATTTACTGATACGACCTACATTTCTGTTCCCTTGAAGTATTCGTTTCGCTTGCTCCGCGAGTATAACCAAAATGATATCATCAATTTTACTACAACAAGTAGCACCCCCCATAAGCTGGATGTCTTTTTCTATGGGGAGCGCACCGTCTTCAATCCAATATACCTTGGTGAAGGAGATACGACGGATGGGATAAGAATTGATCCAATTGTTATTCGCAGAAAGAATGTAATCGCCTACGAACCTGCGACCAACAGCCAAGCACAAGGGCTGAACTGGTTGGGGGTGTCGGAATCAGATAACGGAGGAAACCACACGATTTACAAGACCATAACGATACCAAGAACAGGACTCTATATGATAAAATTGAGGGGGAGTGGGAACGGTGTTCAAGGGTTGGCGGACTTATGCATCAACCAGACAGAGTACCATAACGATTGTCCTTTCTTTTATTATGGAAATGAAGTTGAATTCCCCGCTGACCACCGTCGTCATTCTGCAATGGCTTATAGCTCATGGCCCGGACACAGCGATCCTATGATATTCATTGAGGGCAATGTATCCGAAAGAGTGGTGGCATTCAATGATGACCATTCTGATATCAATTCATTTTCTTATGGGTTGGATGAATGGGATCCCTTTGTGGAAATGGTGTTCTCTGTCAAGACCTCAGCCATCCATTTGAGCAACTATGGCTCATTGAATCCCGATACGACATGCATTCTCAGATTCATAGCCAATGCAGGAAATGGAGTTAATGCTTATTCACCTCAACAATTTGGCGAAAATCTGTTTATCATAGATAGCAAAGGATTATCATAATCTGTAATGCTTGAGGAAACAAATGGCATTGTCAAAGTTGCTGCAGATCAGATCATCCGAGAAATCAGCTTCTTCGACATTTCAGGAATCAAGATGTGTTCTCATTTTTTTGCAGATGAACAAGTTACATTGAGCAAATCAGAATTGAATTTGACAAAATTTGGAATGTATGTTGTACGAATCGTAACAGACGAAGGAATCTATGTGAAGAAATTATACATCAGACAATAATAATCAAACGAAATATGAAAAAATATTTGCTACTTTTTCTTATAGCCTTGTCATTTTTCTCCGAATTAAATGCTCAGGCATATTATTATTACAACGGATCGAAACAGTTTCTGAAAACTTCCAACAATAAATTCGCCGTGTTTTGTTTCTCCCCTTCTTTCAAATTGGACGCAGAATCAAATGTCAAGGAACTGGAAACAAAGATTATAAGTGGAAATTGTATAAAAATTTACCAATGCGATGACTTCATTTCAATAAAGATGCTTTCTGAACGATCAAAAACAGAAAGAGATTGGTATATGATGTCATGTTATACAATGAACGACTATGATGACCTTACGCCAGTAGGTTTGATAAATGTCAGACTGAAAAATCAGGATGATTTTTCTAAAATGGAGGAAATGGCAAATCTTTACCATCTTGAAGTAGTCTCCAGAAATAAGTTTATGCCATTATGGTATGTATTGAAGGTTACAGACAAAACCTCAACAGATATCCTAGAAATAGCTAACAATTTATATGAGGCAGGTTTATTTATGTCTTCCTCACCTACATTTGATTCAATTAAAGAATTGATTTCATATGACCCCAATATTTATCAACAATGGGGATTGTATAATAAAACGTATGAGGGTGTTGATATATCTATAAGCGATGCATGGAACTATGCGACGGGGAGAGGAGTCAAGATAGGCATAGTAGATTCTGGATTCGACATACAACATATTGATTTGAATGCCAATATATATTCTAGCTATGATGCAAATGGGGACAGTGTTCCGTGCAATAATTTTCCAGATTATGGTCATGGTACTCATTGTGCGGGAATAGCTGCTGCCGTAAGAAATAATGGTATACATATTAGTGGAGTTGCTCCAGATGCAAAACTAATGTGCACTAATTTTTCTGGCTCAAGTATTTCTACTTTCGACGCTGCAGCAAATGCTATCAATTGGGCTTGGAAAAATGGAGCTGACATTATCTCTTGTTCATGGTGTTCGTCCCCATTTGATTTGATAAAAGAAGCTATTGACAGTGCCTTGACGAGAGGGCGAAATAACCTTGGGTGCATTATTGTAGCAGCAGCTGGAAATGATGCAACCAATATTGTGTTCCCTGCAAATTACAATTCTGACATAATTGCCGTTGCTAGCATGGAAAAAGCGGGTACAATTTGGTATAATTCGAATTACGGGAATAATATGTTTGTGGCTGCACCTGGATGCAATATTCTATCAACCATACCAAATAATTCAATTGAATTTAAAACTGGCACCTCTATGGCGGCACCATTTGTGGCAGGCGTTGCTGCATTGATTCTGGAACGCAATCCCTACCTTACCAATCAACAAGTACGGGAAATCATTGGTACGAATGCCAAAAAGATTGGAAATTATCCATACAATCAAACAAAGGAATTTGGGACATGGAATGAGCATTCCGGATACGGAATGGTGGATGCATATCACTCCGTGTTCGCCACACCTCGTTATCAAGATATGAACAACCCATAAATAAAGCAGCCGATTGTGAGCGATCTTCAGCGAGATTATTTCTGGCGTGAAGTAACTCCCGAAACTCAAGCGCTACTTGCAGAATCTCCTTTCTGGAGAAACATTTGGCATCTACAAGTTTAGCCGACTAAGTAGATTGCTCGAGAAGAAGTGAATTCTGCTACTAATTTGCAACGCAATGGATTAAAGAATGAATCAAGAAACATTCATAATTATGAAAAAGATATTATTCACAATAATTCTTTTATTGCTGGGAGTCAACCTCAATATTCATTCTCAGATTACCTCCTTGGATTTCCCAAAAGAAATAAAATCTGACGGAGACGAGGGCAAGCCCACGATGAGATTGGAAGGTGACAGCCTTTTCGTGTGCTGTACTGATGGCATTTATTGCAAGAATCTTGCCAACGATTCGGAATGGGAACCCTACGCCTTCCAAAGCTACCCCATAGAAGCATTCGTGCGCCATGAGGGGGTGATGATAGCAGCGGCATTCAACAAGGTCAGGGAAAACGAGGCCATCGTCCTTCGGAGTGCTGACAATGGGAACACCGTGGAGAACATCACGCCGGAGTCGATGCACTTCAAGGGTGGGGTCAACTCAGCGTATTATGTGGTGACCAATCCCGAAAACCCCATGTCTTTGGTTTTTGCTACAACATGGGGAGCATATCTCACTAACGATTTCGGAAACAGTTGGGAGAAGAAGGAAAGAATGGAAGTTTTAAGGTCGGGAGGAATGGTTCTCAACCCCTCGGATACAACGGAGATTGTATCATTTGGCGAATTCTATAACTTTGGGGGGTGTGCCATAAAATACAGTCACTATATTGAAGATGGTTTTTATTTTGTTCCAGGAGGCGACAACCAAGTCATCGATTATTTCATTCATCCCCAAAGCCCTAATCTCCGTCTACTTACTGCACACAATACCATCGGAAGAAGCACAGACGGTGGATGCACGTGGGCACTTACACCTATGGAAAACTGCCTGATCGAGAAATTTCTCATTGACCAAGAAAAAGGCACGATATATGGCATAGGGAAGATATGGCAACATGTCCCTGGTTATCCTGGAAAGAAGGTAGAATACGTCATTTATCTTTCGAACGATGAGGGTGAAAACTGGATACTGATGTATGAGGATGACAAACTGATAGTTCCCGGTAGTTTCCGAGACATATATGATGCCGTGATTTACAACAACCACATCTTGATTCTCTCCTATTATGGTGTATACGACGTGACCATCAGCGACCCAAACATAGAAGGCATCAGTGAGATGGCAACCGAATACAGCCCATACACAGTCATCTATGACATGCAGGGTCGAACCTTGAACGAGAAACCTGCCAAGGGAGTGTATATTCAAGATGGGAAGAAGTGGATAATTAGGTGATTGTTCATGTAAAGCATGCAATGATGTTTCTATCAAGCATGATCTGACACATTAACGGTGTGCCGCTTCGAGAACGGCACTACCCGGACCATATCTCTTGAAGTTTTTCTGCTGTTGCTGAAAGCATCGAAATGGTCGACAACCTCGACAAACTGCTATCCGATTTGCCCATCGACCCCTACCAGTACAGGGACAACTTCACAAGAATCAAACGGGTAAGGCACAAGAAAAACAAGAAGGGATATTGAGCATTGCTGCAATGCTGCAGCAAGAGGGAGGAAAAGGTGACCACCTCCCCCATTGCACTATCCACCAAAGCGTCAAGGAAATAGCACTTTTCAATGAACATTAATATGACGGAATCTGAGCTAAACGCAATTTTCGAGACCGTGGTTTTCGCCAAGTCGGAACAGGAGCAACCATCACCCCGGATGGTGGCCGCCGTGAACGAGCTTTTCCGACTGCGTGCTCCAGTCGAGGGGCAGTCGCCGGAAACAGCTGTCAGACACCGGGAAATGGCCGTTCAACGGATTTCTTCCGGTCTCATCAACGACTTGTCCAAGTCGGAACTTGGGAAGGCCGAGAACGCCTTGATGTCGATTGCAGAAACGTTGACCAAGAGTGGCGATTAGCCATGATGAAATTCATTGTGAATGTAAGACGGTGGCCATAGTGGCCACCCCCTCATTTCCCTCTTGGATTCCCTGTTGAGCCAATCACAATTTCGGGATGGTTCTCCTGACCCACAATTTGGAAATCGGGGCGTTGATCGTGACGACAGTCCCGTAAACATCTATCAGGTCTTTTTTCAACAAGGCCTTCTTGATGCCTTGGACGTTGGCGGAACTCTCCAGCCTGTATTTCCTGATGACATCTTTCCTGCCGAATCCCGTATAGACACCATTGGCCACGGCTTTCAAGAAATTCAGCTGCAGTTCCGTCAACCCCTCGATCTCTCTTTGGAAGAAAACCTTGTTCTGCTCCAACAGCTCATCGATAGACTGGTCTATCATCTCGTTTGTCGTGACCGGATTCGCCTTGTACCAGACAATCTAAGCGAGGTGTTGGACGTATGAGGAGAGGTTCTCGGTCACCTTGCAGATTCTCTCGGCCTGCTTTTCAGTGATGACCTTGCCCGTCTCCTTGTATTTCCGGCAAATGAAGGGAATCCATTCCTCGGTTGGTATCTTCTTCAGGAACATCATGTCGCCAAACTTGTAGAACGGGTTGCTGCCGTCACTGAAGATCTCCGTCGTCAGGTGTCTCTTGCTTCCGAAGAGACAGTAGGATACTTTCTGCTGGTGCTGCCAGAAGGAGCGAAGCTTCTTCTGGAAGGTGATGGAGTCCTGGAACTCCCCCACCTGCTGGAACTCGTCTTTGCAAACGACCAGTCGGATGTTCTTTTTCCGCGCTATCCGCTCAGGCAGATGAAAATATCGGTCTCGGAGTCCTCCTTACCAGGAAACTCGAAGGAAAGTGAATACTCCTGGATGGAGTCGGGGCTGCGGACTCTCCTATTTGTATTTATTGTAGTATCTCTATCTTTTGCTGAATAATGGGATTTAATAACAGTCTTGGTTTTTGGCGTTATTCCCGCAATACCTATAGCGGAATGGTTTATTTCCATATTCAAGGATTTTTCTGTTGATAAAGAACATTTAGAAAGCTTGGTTGTATTCCAATTATCAGCGTTTCAAAGAACGAATTTTGCTCTTTTCGGCCCTCTCAGGGGAGATTTGGGCTGCCTCATGATAATTTTAGCAGATCTTTTAAAAGAACAGACCCTTTGCCTTATATCACTCAGAACGGCCGCATAAATCAGATCAAACCTCGAAAATACCACTTTTTAAAGTGGACTCATCTTTATATATAGATTATATGTCAAACGGTAGGCTCTGTATAAGTTAAAAAACCACAAATCTTAGGCATCATTGGAATCATTCAACCGCTTATCTCCTTTATAATTTGTATCTTTGTACCGTTATAACAAACAAAATATTGCAATATAAAAAGAATTTGTCATGGATACTAAGTGGAAGAACTTGGTGAATCCTCCTGTTGTGACGGCTATCTTTCAATTAAAATATGATAGCGGTTCGATAAAGTTGGACGAATTCCTTAAGTTCGACACAGTGTTGAAAAGGGAATTCCCTAATCGGAGTGAAAATATTGAATCAAGTCTTAGTCTTCCGCCATCAACAAGAATTCCTTTGGGAAAAGCCCAAGTTAGCGGAGTTACTGATACACGCCGCACAGGATATGTGTATTTCACAACAGACCAGAAAGAAAAACTAACTCTGTCTGAAACAGAAATCACTTACACAAAAGAGAGTCCATACACAGGATGGGATTCTTTTAAAGATTTTGTGTTGAAAGTGCTACAGACATTATCTTCTGTTTTAGAAGGAGTCACAATTCAAAGGACATCTATAAGGTTTATCAACCAATTCAATCTTTTGGAATTTGATGATCCTACTGAGTATTTCAATACACAAATAACTTCCTCCGTCGCAGATAGTTCAATGCCATATCCGTTGTTGAAATATGGATTTCGTATGACTTTCGATGTAGCAGAAGGCATCTATTCCATTGTGAACCAGAATGCAGATCACCTGACAGATAGGTTCATTTATATTTTCGACATAGATGTACTTGACAGGAACAATATACTGTTTGATGTCAACTCAATTGGGGAAATATTGGAGAATCTAAGGGAGATAAAAAATAAAATCTTCTTCGGAAACCTCACTAACAAGACTTTAGAACTATGCAGCTAAAAAATATAAAGGAAGGTTGGAAACCCGTAACACTGGCAGTCTCAATGGTAGCAGGAGGTGTCATGGGAGTACAGGTCGATACTGATCAATTCAGTAATATT
>Ga0247610_10005861_pt1 | contig 12866 bp, 11 predicted proteins | sample 174DNAGHGhighgp2_FD_193483 | JGI IMG/M metagenome (GOLD analysis project Ga0247610, IMG submission 193483) | Sheep rumen microbial communities from Palmerston North, Manawatu-Wanganui, New Zealand - 1742 DNA GHGhigh gp2 | ecosystem: Host-associated > Mammals > Digestive system > Stomach > Rumen...
CAGCACCATTAAGTATGAGATGCCTGCTTTCATCCGCCGCCTAAGAAACCGAAAGCTGTCAACCTGCTGCGAGAGTCGCATGTGGTTCAATCCGAAACTCATCCATACGGAGGCTCTTGACAATATCATCCGGCACAACCGACCTCGTGCCGAACTGGATATGGTGGAGCTTTGTCTGGACGTGATGGAAAGACACAACCTTACCCAGCTTTCCTTCTGCCCGAATGACATCCATACGCTCCTGATGAATACTCATGTAAAGATTGAGAAATGGCAAATCCTGAAGGTGTTGAAAGAACGCTGGAAGCTAAAGCCTGCCGACAATGCTTACCGTTACACTACCTATAATATCGACTACAACGATGCCTCCAATTATATGGCTGTTCAACGAACTGGCAGGTATTACACCGTCCAGCGGGATTTCTTGGAGCAATTGTGCTGTTGATTTGTTGAATTGTTGACTAACGAGCCTAAAAGACATTGCAATAAGCGATTATGGTCTTTGTTTTCCTCAACAAATATTCAACATTTCATCAAATAATTATTTACCCACGCAAAAAAGGAAATTCTTATCTGCTAATAAAAAAGGACTCAAAAGCATGGAAAAAATAGCATCAAATCGTGGGAAGTCAGGTTGGCAACGCTCCTGTACATTAAGGCGTAGCAGCTCTTCCCTGTACCATAACCCAAAGGGTGTTTTTTATAGTGTTTGGGGGAGCAAGTATAGGTTTTGCGTCCTACAAAACCACGACTCATAAAAGCGGAAAATGCCAAATATCCACATAGCCATTTTATAACTATGCACCCCCAAACACCAAACAAAGGCGGCCGTCCGAAGAAGTTAGAAGATGAGCTGCGGCTCTTTCCTGTCAAAGTCTATTTCGATGAACAAAGTTACAAGAAACTGTTGAACAAGCGAAGACGTACAGGCATGTCTCTCTCCACGTTGGTTTACGAGTTGGCTGTCAACGGTTATGTCAAGGAACCCATATCCCAAAAGGAAGCATCTCTGCTTCGCTCATTGGCCGGCATGGCAAATAACCTGAATCAGCTTGCACATGAGGCACACATCCATCATTTCTTCCAGATGGAAGATCGTGTGCAGAATCTGGCAAATGAAATCAATGAAGTACTAATACGAATAAGTGAAAGATAAACTATGATAGCAAAGATACATCCCGGAAACAACTTTGGCGGCTTGGTCAACTATGCCAACGACATCGAGAAAAAGGATGCGGTGGTTGTGGCATCCGATGGAGTAAGCCTCGCATCCAATGCAGCCATCACCGCCAGTTTCAAAGTACAGGCAAAAACCCACTCCGGTGTGAAGGATTTCGTTGGGCATATATCACTCAGCTTTTCTCCTGAGGACAAAGACAAAGTAGATAATGAGCTGATGGCAAAGATTGCCCAAGAATATATGCGAAGGATGGGCATCATCAATACGCAATATGTCATCTTCAGGCATCAGGACCAGCCACACCCTCACGTTCACATCGTTTATAACCGAGTCGATAATGATGGTAATATCATCAAAGGTGACTGCAGTTTTTCCAAGTCGGCAGCCATCACCAAGACTCTGACCAGAAAGTATGGACTAACTTTTGGCAAGGGCAAGAAGAATGTTCGACGCGACCGCCTGACGGGAATAGATGCCATAAAGTACAGACTCTATGACACCATCACTGATGCGCTGAAGGATTGCATATCTTGGCAACAGCTTCGCAGAGCATTATTAGCAAAAGGCATATCATTAGAATTTGTTCGAGACAGCGATGGCTGCGTCCGTGGAGTGACCTTCACAGACAACAAGCATCAAGTCACCTTCGCAGGTGGGAAGATTGACCGTTCGCTGACATTCGGCAATATCGACAGGCAGATGTACGATATCTACCAAATCAACGATGATCCGAATGACCAACCATATTTATATCCGCATCACGAACAAGAGTATATTACTCATATTACCCATATTACCGAGGAATACGGTCAAGACACATCAGCCTCTGGAATAGAAGATGCCTTCGACTTCACTCACACAAATGACCATGAAGACAGCTCTTCATCTGGTAACGGCATAGGATCCGCCATTGCAGAAGTTCTGTTGCAACCTCATGTAGCACCCACGCCATCTGGCGGTGGAAATTCATCTGGTGGATGGAGAGATGATGACGATGATGAAAAGTATAAGAACAAGAATCGTAAAACATATCGCAGAAAAGGAAGATAACTATGGCAAAGAATAAACCTACTCCATTAAAGGACGAACCCGTGATGTCACTCGATGACATATGCACCAAACTTGATGACCTGGCTGCTGCAATCGGAGCTTTACAAAAAGAACCATGCGAACCGGTCGTGCCCAAAGTAAACATTCAGGTCAAAGGCCTGCATTTCAAGACAGAAGAAGAGTTCCGTGAGAAGGTCATCCTCCTCTATAAAGGTTTGGGGGTCTATAACCAAGAACAAGAAGATGCTTATATCCAGGAATTACACGATAAAGGGGAACTTTCCAACAGGGAGATGCTTCAGGCAATTCACAAGAAGACTTGCGCCATTCCAGATGATAATAATCATGTGCCAAACTCTTTAAAGAATCAGCTTATACACCGTTGGTCCAAAATAAAAGAGCGCATCCATATTGTGTTCTATGAACCAAGCAATAAATGGTATCGTAATGTCTATGCCTGGATAAGCATCATTTTGACGTTTATGTTCACCATCTTCACCATCTATGAGGTTGTCAATGTGAATCGTCTGAAAGCATATAATGAAGATTTGCAAACCATCGCGGCCCAACATCAGATGACCCGTGTGATAATCCGAGAACTTCATCCCGACTTGTTCGTTACCATCACCAGCTACGATGACATGGTTCAGTCTAAAGGGTACAGCTATGCACACGAACATTTTGAAAACAGCAAGCCAATAGAGAAGCCAGGGAAGTGAATCTTCTCTGGCTCTGTCTATCCGTCCATAGCATTTGTCCGACGGATTTAAAAAAATTGAATGTGTCGGACAAATGGACTTCGTTGCTTATTTTTTATATGTACACGTTCTTCAGGGTTATCCTTTGTCCAGCAATCCTTTTACCTCTTTGTCAAAATCAGAGTCTATGCGTTGTGTGGGATTAAAAAGTTTATATTCTTCCTCCGCTTTCCTGTCTGCCATCTCACGGCTAATCTTTCCTTTATCGGGCAGCAAGGCATATCTTCTAAACGTCAGGAACTCATTGACTGAAGCGGCAAACTGCTCCATGTTGAATGCATTCTCGCGTTCTATGAGATCTTCAATGTAATCAAAGTAGCCTGTTACGGCTCGTTCCAACTGACGGATTTCCTTTTCTGGCAGATAGTTCTTGGCTACCTTTGTATCGCTCAACAATACACGCCCATCAGGAGCATGTTTCCAAGTCTGTAATCCCATATGGTCTTTTGTATGGTCAGCACGAGTATAGATAATTTCTGATGCCGTTTGCCCAGTAATGGCATAGTGGAAACGATTCTGTACCATTTGATAGAACTCGCGGGTAGTGGGTGAATTGCGGTCATAGTCATATGAACACTCGGCATATATGTCTGTGATCTGCTGCCAGATGCGCCGTTCGCTGGCACGAATGCTGCGAACCCTTTCAAGCAACTCACGGAAATAGTCCTTGCCGAATACAGCAATTCCCTGTTTCAGCCTATCGTCATCAAGGACAAACCCTTTGCGAATGTATTCATTCAGAATCTTTGTAGCCCAGATACGAAACTTCGTGGCACGAGCAGAAGAAACACGGTAGCCAACGGCAATAATGGCATCAAGTGAATAAAATGCCGTTTCGTTCGTCTGTGTTTTGCCTTCAATAGCACCATGCTGAGTGGTTATTTCCATTTTGGAAACAACCACTTTGGCATCCAGTTCTTCCTCATCAAAAATATTCTTCAGGTGTTTGCTTATGGCAGGAACTCCTACGCCAAACAGTTGAGCCATCGCTTTCTGTGTAGCCCATATTGTTTCGTCCTTAATAACCACCTGAACCTTGCCCTCTTCATCAGGCAATTGGTATAAGATGAATTGAATTTCGTTGTTCATTATTATCTTATTTCGTTTGAATATAAAAATAATTATTCCAACTGCTTTCTATACACTGCATCCAAAGTTTGGCCATCTTTATCTTTCCAGACAAGCCAACCGTTATTGCTACTGCCTATACAGAAGTCGGCGGCTGTACTGGGACTTGGGAAAGTCTTGTCTGACTCCAATTCCAACTTATCACCATTGCTGATAGTATAGTCTTTGAGAAGATTCTCACGCTTCTCTTTCCATGTAAACGATGGAACAGACGACTTAGCAATAATGCTACCTTTCAATACGGTAAAGCCATTGGCATCATAGAAGCCTCTCGCATCACAACCACGTCCTTTTGTATAGAACAGATGTTCTTCCTTTGGCTTTGCCACATCAAAGATATTGCAGCCAATAAAGGAAGTGAGGAACTTCACATCTTCAAAGAATCCCTCCATATCATCCTTTCTGTATTCAGGAAGATTAGGAGCCTTAGGTGTCTGCTTGTTTTCGTTCAACACGAAAGTGTTTGATGACTTTGCCTCAACGATGGCCCGATGCTCCAAGTATTGCACATCAGCCTTTGTCATAGCTGCATCTTTCGAGATAAACAGCAATGCCTTTTGCCAAAATGCTTTCTTGCTATCGTGGTCTTTCACCCGTTCACGGAAATTCTCCGTCTCACCAATGTAAGCCTTTGGCTTTGTTGCCTCATCCTCACCCAACAAGATATAAAATGCTGGTGTCTGCAACTCCTGTCGCTCATTCAAAATAGAAAGATTAGAACGAGGAATCACATACATCTGGCAAATCTTATTGCTGATGAACACATATTGAGTCCCTTTCGGATCTCCGTCTATCAAATATGTTGTTACTGTTTTGCCCATAAATATTCAACTTATGCGTTTCCGAAAATCTCAGATTCCAAATCTTTAAATATTTGTGTCTCTTCTGTAATTAATGGGGCCATTGTGTCCCTGAAGAAAGCATCTTTTGTGTTTCCGCATCTCGTTAATGATAGTATTCGTTTTAGTTCTGTATATATCTTTCCGCTCGCAGATTTTATGTCGTCTGTAGGATTCCCTCTTTCAACACTTTCAGTTATCGCTTGTTTTTTAGCGTTAAGGCACTCTGTAATTTTATCTTCTTTACTCTGAGAAATACATAACTTAGTGATTATTTCGTCATCTAAAAGATAGCATTCTAGATGTCGTTTGTCTAGCACTTTAATTTTTTTTGCTTTCAAATCATTTATTTCGCCTTCACTTTTATCATCTCGATCTACAAATTTTATAATTGTAGAATTTTTGAGAACTTGCGAGATGATTTTCATACTGATGTTATTATCGTCTTCAAGTTCAGAACAAGATCCAATTGATATAAATGATGTATCTGGATATTTTGAAGCGAAAATTCGACTATAAATCTGAGCATCAAAATTCTTATAGGCTCTTCCTTGTATAGTTCCTTCACAAAAAACGACTCTTTGCGGAGCAATTAATTTCGCAAAGTCACCAAATGCAAGTTCTAAGAATTTATTCCAGATAGTGGCATCTATAGTTGAAGGCCGAATAACAACAGAATTGTCGAAATCCATATCTGAAAAATTTAAAAAACAAACAGTATTTGGATGTTGTTCTTCCAATTCTTTTGCCGCTTTTAGCATTCCAATAGAATGAGTTGATAACCATAATTGAGAGTTATTAGGAATTAAGCTGTACAATTCTGACAACAATTTTGCTTGTAAAGCTGTATGCATATGGATCTCAGGTTCATCAATACAATATACTGTATCATCAAAGTATGATGCTTTAATCACCATGTCTAAAATCAGATCAAAAGCAGATTTCTCACCAGCAGAAAGGTTTTTATAATGAAAGTTCTCAGATCGACCTTTTGTGAAATAGAAACTTCCATTTGCAAGTGGATCACCTATTGAGGCTAATTGCAAATCATCAAAAACATTGTTTAGTGATTTTTTAACTTTTCCTATCAATTCCTCTCTCAAATCTTTAACACACTTAGAATCATTCTCAGAGTTGAAAACTTCTGACAGTGTATTCGATACTAATCTTTGATAATTTTCAGAAACCGACATGTCAGTATTCATCAATGTATCAAACTTAATTTGATCTTTAGGATTTCCTTGCCTTGATAGGTTTGATGTTGTGAAATCTGGCTCGTTACGATGAGCAGTACGAAAATATAGGGTTCCATGAATATTATCTTGATTACTTAAATCTGTATCGTATGTAGATATCTGTACTTGATGATAATACCAGTTTCTATTATCTTCTGTCTCTTTGTCACTTTCTTTGAAATAATAATCTTTGTTGCCAACCGTGTTAAAACCACGCCATTTATACCAATGATTCAGGGCTTCAAACACCGAAGTTTTACCACACCCATTAGGTCCTACAAGAATAACAAGCTTTGCAGTTTGAGGAATTCCTGTAATTGTTAAATCTGTAAATCGTTTGAATTTATTAAGTATGACTTCTCTTATTTTCATATTTTCATTCTTTATCCTCTATATTTTTAGAATGCGAAGAACTTGTCTTGCATTTTGTTTTTGAGATTGAACTTCTTTGTGGTATCGAGAGCACGCTCTATGCAGATGAACTTGGTGTCTGTATTCTGCATGAAGTAATCGACGGTTTCATCATAAAGTAGTGAATCAACGGTGATGTAAGCAGTTTTTATGCCATCGGTAGCTTTATAGACTCTGTTCTGAGTGAATTGCGATTGTGCTTCCAGTTTATAGGTAAGCATGAACCCCTGCTTAATCAGAATCTCTGTTATCAGTTCGTCTTCATTGAAGGCGAGAGTAAGTTGCTGTTCTTTCTGAGTAACATACTCCTGGAACAATGCAAGGTTCTCTTCTTCGCTCTTATCAGGATCAGGGGCAAAATCCACACGAGGGAAACTGGATTTACTCAGTGTGAATACCTTGAAACCAAGTTGGTCTAACTGCTGTTGGTCTTCTGGAGTAATGAGTTTCCCTTCATAAGAAGCTTTTATCTTATCATATACTGCCTTGTTACGAGCGATAGTCTGATCACTTATCTTCTTATACCCATGTTTGGCTGCAGCATGTTTTGCTGAGATTGCTTCAGGGAACTGAACAAGGATGAACTTTCGTTTACCTCCGCCATTTTGTAGATTGCAGTTGACCACAGCGTGGCCAGTTGTTCCTGATCCTGCAAAAAAATCAAGAATTATACAATCATCACAATTGTTCATCCGAATTAGATACTCTATCAGTTTGGTCGGTTTTGGATAATCAAATCCATATATACCTAAAGCACTTAATTCGCTAGTAGCACTTTGTGTGCCACCAAAATTCTGAAGAAGAGAGATAACATGGCTTTTAAACCCTCTATCCTTGACACATTCTATTGTGCCAGATTCTAAAAGAACAAATGTGGTGTCTTGTCCCTTAGTGTCTTTTACAGGTCTCCAATTATTCTCTTCACTCATAAATGCATCAAATTGTCCACGTGCGGCCCAACCACTTTCTATCTCAACATCATTTACAACCTTATAATTTTCAACTACAATGTCTTCTTCAAAATGTGGCCATTGATTCTGCCGGGCTGGAATTACGCCACTCTCAAATTGACAAGGGAAGCCTGCTTTCAATACAATCTTCTGGACAGGATTCTTAGGTCCATTCTTTACGATAGTATTTCGTATCTGAGCATTATTGAGTTTACTCTTGTCTGTAATATTGGGATCAACAAGATGCGGGAAGTCAAACTCTGCTGCGTTTTTGGCATAGAGGAGAATATACTCATGACAAGTCTTTATCTTTGCTTGATTATCAAAATTCCCATCTGTTCCCCAAACAAATTGAGCAATGAAGTTGTTTGGAAAGAAAACCTCATCACATATTTTCTTCAAATGCATAACTTCCTTGTCATTGATGGAAATAAAAATAATACCATCGGGTGTAAGCAAAGAACGGGCTTGGAGCAAACGTGCATAAATATCGCTCATCCAAACGCTATGAATACGACCTTCCGGTACGGTCTCTGTGTCTACTATTACACCATTTTCTGTTATACCACTCTCTTCCCAATATTGTTTCTTGTCCTGGGCAAAATTGTCATTGTATGCAGTCAAGGCATCTGCGTTGTATGGCGGGTCAATATATATGCACTTTACCTTTCCCCTATAGCTTGAAGATAGTATTTTCAGAACTTCAAGGTTCTCGCCTTCAATGATGATATTTTCTGTTGTGTCAGCATTGACACTACGCTCTGCATCGTAATGCAATGTAGCTCGTGTTGGCGTAAAAGCATTACGTTTGGCGGCTGATTTGCCAAACCAACGGAACTCGTAGCGCTCGGTCTCTTCAACTTTGTCTGGATTGACGGCTTTCTTGACCTCGTTGATATCAAGATGACCTTCCTGCGTGAACCAGTCAGGGAAGAGTTCGCGAAGGGTGTTCAGACGTTCCTCGTTCATGTCGGGAGTTAGCGTTATGTGATCTTTATATGTTTCCATTTGCTTGGGTATTTATTGTTTGTTCAGCTTGCGCTTTAAATGTTGAATATTCACGTATTGGGGCTTTATAAACAGCTTTGATGCCGAGAGAGTCGAAATGCTTGATAGCACATTTGATGCGGGCTATTTCGTGAGGAGTAAGAGCTTTCTTATCATTAGGATCATTTGTTCCTTTTATCTCCACAACGAAATAGTATTCTTGTTGGCCTTGATTGGCTTTCAACGATACACGCTTCAGCACAACGCCAAAGTCTGGTTCGTAGTTACCGATAGGTGTAGGTATTTTATACCATGTGGGGAATTTCAGAAAGCAGATAACATCGGGGTGCTCGTTCTTATTGTCGGCATCGAGGGCAAATTGACGTTCAAGACCACTATCATATAAGGTCTTATCCCAAATGCCGTGATTAGGCGTTGAGACATAATTGTCACAGGCATCTTTGGTAAAGTCGGCAAAGTCAAAGGGATAGATTTCATCAGTAGGATTGTACTCAACAAATCTTACCAATTCTTCAAGTTGTACCTGTTTGATTTTGAATGTGGCCTGTTCCAGAAAGACAGGAGGATTCTTCAGATACTCCTTTTGGGTGTCAATCTCCTGAACGATACGCATTACAGAATTATAGCATAGTCCCGTCTTCTCGCTAAGGTCTTCTATCAAGTCCTGTGGAGAGAAACAGCCTTTTAAGCAACGAGGATCGTCTGAACCTAAATAATCAGAAGAAAAGTCCTTAATATCTGTAACCCGATAACTTGAAACGTCAGCATAATAGTCAGCTATCGATATGGTATTCAGTTCCTCTATGCTACGACGTATGATAGCATCCTCATCGAAACTCACACGATAGGTTGTTTTCTTGGCAATTGTATTCCAGAACCTACGGAACACACTCTGAATACTCTCATCTTTATTCAGTTTAAACGTTACACGGTTCTGGTGCTTGCCCTTATGTGTATGCTTGAGTTTGGCACCTGCACCAGACTTACCGAATGCCTTCTCGTTTTCGTCCTGATAGCTACGGGCAAACGTCTCGTAGGTCTCATTCGGAACCACTGTAAGTTGATTGATAACCTCATCTTCAGGCGTTCCCTCTGCGTCATAAACACGTTCACCCTGCTGGTTCACGCAGATACGAAGACCTCGGCCAATTTCTTGGCGTTTCTTGTTTTCTGAATAACTTTCGTTGAGAGTGGCAATACCAAACACATTGGGATTGTCCCATCCTACACCGAGAGCGGAATGAGAGAATACGAATTCTATTGTGCTTCTAAATGAGAGAAGTTTTTGCTTGTTATGCAGAATTTCGTCGTATATTTCCTTATTACTCTTGTTGGTTTTCTCATTATCGGTGAATTCACCTGTAGAGGTCTTTGCAAAGTAGAATCCTTGGACGGCTGTAACTTGTTCATCCGAAGGGGCTTGCCCATTGTAAAACTCTGCATATACAGTTTTGTACTGCTGTTCGAAAATTTTCTTGATGACAGGGTTTTCAGGACTCATATAGTTAGCCACCTTGTCAATGAAGATGAGAGAAAGATTCTTGATGCCTTTAGGCTTTAAGCGTTGTTGGTTCTCGAAATGGCGACGTATGAGCCACTCCAACTGTAATGCCCAGACTTGTTCTTTGTTTGCTGACGATGCACCCTCTTCGATGCTGGTCCCATTAGTGAACTCTACCACCCATTTACGAGTGCTCAACTTCTTATAAATTCGACTGATAGTAAAGTCAGAATAAGTGTCATTTCCTGATTTCTCGGCAAGATTGTCGCCCTTCTTTAAAAGGTTGGACTCCTTGAAGACAAAGTTCTCTTTGGTCTTGTTGTATTTCCAAAACTTTAACTTTACTTTTGGCTCTGTCTTGGTTTCCTGTACTTCACTGATTTCAATTTTCAGCGTTGCTTCGTCGTTTTTCTCAGTTACGGTAAGTACTTCTATCTTCTTTACCAGTCCCAAACGATAACTTTCATTTGGAGTAAGTTGATACAGCATGTTCACCTTTACGGCATGTGTGGCGGAATAGCGGAATTTGAATAACGGAGAAAGCTTAGAAAGCCAAAGCTGTGAGTTTTCTGTGTCCATTCCTTCCTGTGGCTCGTCCATAAAGATGATAGGATGTGTGCGGGCAATAGCTTCGATAAAAGGCTTGTTGTTAAATAGGTCTTCTCGCACTTCTTGGTTCAAAATCTTATCTTCGGAGTTGAACGAGGCCATTGTCATAATCATAATCTGAGGTGTCTCAGCAGTAATGAAATCACGAAGGTCACTCAACTTGGAACTATCATACACAAAAGCATTAGGGGTGAAGCCATATTTGTCCTCCAACTGCACTTTGAAATTCTCAAACGTATCTATGGCACCCTGGCGAATAGGGATTGACGGCACAAGAACGATGAACTTGGTTAGTCCATATTCATTATACAGTTCGTATGCAGTCTGGAGATAGGTTAAGGTCTTGCCCGTACCTGTCTCCATTTCGATGCATGCATTCCTGGTTTCTTGAAGATAGGTTTGTAAGGGATCTATTCCGTTTTCAACCGTAATCTTGTTTATGTTTGCCATCAATGCATCTAATGACAACGAGCAGTAGTTTGCTCGAATGTCCTCATCCGTTGCATTGTCGTATATATTCTTTTCCATTCCACGGAACACCTCCACCACGCTTTGTATGGCAGTTCTTTGGTGTTCTGGAGTTTCTAATTTGAATATCATATTAATTAATCTTTTATCAAGAAATCTATTGCCAGATTCACCATTAATGCCGATATCGCAACACGACGTTTTGCACCTTTCTCTTTAAGAGAGTCTTTCACATTTGATGCAAGAAAGTCTGCTGCTATGTGAAGCGAATGATTTGTCAATTCAGTCTTTGATTTATTATTGAGCACATCGTCAATACCCTGTAATGCCCATATAGTGGGATTAGCGACAGATGTTAATTTGTTGTCCGGATAAATAATGTCTACGAGAGCAAGAGCATACTTGACAACTTTCATTAAATTCTCAACTGTCAATTGCTTTCCTTGCTGTGCGTAAAGAATATCAGTTCTCTGAAATTGAGTTGATCGTGTGAGGGTCTGATATGCGAATTGGCAATCTCGTCTGATGTTTTGTAAATTCAGATTGAACAAAACATTCATACATGCCAGAGCATAAACATTTAATACGTTTAGAGGCAGATATTCAATAGATGTATATACAGGGTATGTTTTTATGCCACAATATGCATATATTCTTGTCATTTCTGCATTTGCCAATTCGTGGAAATTTGGAATTTCTAGAGTGTGACAATTCAGACAATTTGACTCTATTGCCTTTCGATCTCGCCTCATATAAGCATTATAGAGGTTGGAGTACGCAATGTCTAATTCATTTGTTGGGGGGATATTGTTTGTTGTCATATTTCCATCATTATTGAGATTTCAATTATTCATTTTATCTATAATCTTTCTGCCAAAGTAGTCAAACAAGAATATTGGGAACGCATTAAGTATAGCAACTTTGCATTCTTCCGTCTCGACATATTTGGCGAGTTGATTGCTAAAGACTTCTCGTTGACTATCGGATTCATCAGGGACTTCAATTTTGTCGTTACAGATGTAGTTTGCCTTACTGACATTCATAACAACAAGATGCTTCCAATTCGTCTTTGTATTATCAATCTTCTCTTGTATTTTCGTCTCGTCATCAGCTGGTTTGATGGTGAGAATGATATATTCCAAATTTCCGCCATAGAAAGAGAATTCATGAACTTGGTGTTTGAATCTTACTTCCTGGCATTGTTGACGTGTCACGGTGTATGTCCAATAGTCGCTGTCAGGTAACTCTTTGGTATAGCGGAGCGACTCTACCATCGGGTAATTGATATACAACTTACCATTCGCTGTTTCATCTGTAAAGAACCTCAGCATCTCTGAAAGTCTCTTGTTGTTCTCTTCGAGAGTCCTGGCATTTTCTTGGAAATCATAGTCGAAGAATAAGTATATTTCAGATACCTCGTCCTCTCTAATGTCTTTCAAGGTTTCGTCACCCTTTTCAAGAAGAATCTCTTTAAGCACAGATACGGTATCTACTTCAAGCGCTCCGTTGAGAACGTCATGTTCCATGAGCTTGGTATAGAGTGAGTATATATTACTATTGTACGTGCACACGAAGGTATCAAGCTTCTCTGGGAAGAAAAGCCGTTTGATAGACTCGAAATAAGTCTTATCGTCCTTGCCTTCAAACACAAACAGTATCATACTTCAAATGCTCCAGCGCGGAATAGTTTCTCAATATTATGCCCGAATCGCAGTTCCTTCTCTGTGCA